>WNFU01010306.1_pt1 | contig 10354 bp, 4 predicted proteins | sample 5400121 | NCBI WGS metagenome assembly WNFU01 (sample SAMN13153360, study PRJNA577476) | soil metagenome | isolation source: 100 cm soil or saprolite under grassland replicate 1 | place: USA:California | collected 2016-06-15
CATACCAGGTGCGCCCCCTGATATTGGCCTGCCGCTGGTCGTAGCCGGTTTCGAACGCGCCGGCACTGAAGGGCGGCGCGAAGTCGAAGACGTTGTTTACGCCGAGAGTGATTGTCGTGTTATTTAGCCATGCCCGCCAGCCACATGGATTGTAATCTGCGGTAAAGACCGGCATGACGTTCTTTCCCTTGGCGTCTTTCATGTTCGCATTCTTGCCGCCGTCCCTGGTATGTCCGGCGACTTCGTTTTGCGCCACAGCTGCAGGCGAGTTGAATGTGTAGTTCAGAATGAAGTCGAGCGTCGTCCATTCACGGATCTTGCGAGGTTTACCGTTAACCGTGAAGACAGCGTCCGAATATTGCCCAATGTAGTGAACGATGAGACCGGTATCGAGTCCGCCGAGATCGTAAAACACGCTCGCATACCAGCGGTTCTTCGGGAACGAGCCACGTCTAACTCCTATGAAGTTGCCGTCCAAATTTTCTTTCTGTGCCGCCGAGCTCGCCTGCCATACAAACCGATCCAGGTAGTTGCCATTGAAGGTGAACGTGAATGTTCCGAAGTTGCCGCGGCCGAATATCGAGGTATCCAGTTGATAGAAAGCCTCGTAATCGAGGCCTTCGGTCCAAAATCGAGACAGGTTTTGCTCTAGAGTGTCAACGTTCAGGATCGCACCGGTAACGGGATCGCGCTGAATCAGGTCTGGCAATCCACTACCAGTCGGAGCGCCGTTGGGCAGAGTCCCCGTACGACGGAAGAAGTCAAAAAACACCAGCTCTTGGGGGTCGTAACCGAAGGTGGTGTTGCGCAAATCGATGTGGTAGAAGTCCGCGCTTAAGGTGAGTCCCCTGATAAATTTCGCCGGGGTCCAAACAAGGCCGTAGGTCCATTCATACGCCACTTCCGCGTTCAAGTTCGGATTGCCGCCAATCGTTTCTTTGATCCCAACGTTCGGCGGAGTCAAGCCGGCCGGGTCAGGCACGAGCACGGTCTCATGAGCTTGCTTAGTAAACAATTCGGCAAGGGAGGGAGCGTGATAAGCTTCGTTATAAGTCGCGCGCAACGTCAGCGACGAATCGATTGGCTGCCAGCGAACGAAGAACTTGGGCTTTTCCGTAGAGCCGAAATCGCTGTAGTTATCATATCTTTCCTGGTACCCTAATTCCAGGCTGTAGAGACCAAGGCAGTTCCATACAGGGCTCGTGACAGGTACACGAACCTCCCAGTAAAGGGACCAGACATCTCGGCTCCCCCTTGACGGGAGGAAGTTGGGCACCGGCTTTTGGAACCCTGAGAGAACATCTCTAGCCGTACCACTTGTTTGACGGGAAGCCGTCAGCGCGTCAGGCTGATCCGCTTGGTGCTCGGTCCGGTGTTCGCCGCCGATTGCAAAGGCGATGGGCCCCGCTGGAAGGTTCCAGTGCTGGCCATATAACTTGAGGTCTTCGAGTGTTAGCGAGGTCGTGCCGAGGCGATGGGTCGTCGCAAAGACTTTATTAATGACAGCGGGCGAGTTCTGGTTAAGGCCGAATGGATTAAAGGCGGTTGCCGGATCTGTGTCGAGTAACGCCGCCCGCAGCGCATTGCTGTCCGCGATCCCGCCAAAGCGCTCGATGCGGCGATCTTCGTTATAACGGAAGCCGCTTTCCCACTGCCAAGTCTTAAAGTAATCGCCGAACTCACCCAGATTACCTTTGAGACCGCCGGTAAACTCATAATTGTGAGTCGTAATCTTGTCGGTACGCAGCCCCGCTTCCAAGGCAGCGTAACGCACGCCGGTCGTGAGCTGCGTTCCGGGAGGCACAGCACTTATTTGAGTCCCCGGAACCCTCGGGTCAGCTCCTCCCGTGGAGGTGTAATCCGCGACTGTGAATGGGTTGAACGGATTCTGAATCGGCACGCTAATGCCCGCAGGACTTATCCTAAAGGGGTGAGTTGCATCCGTGAATACATCGCTGATAAATGGAGCCGGCGCCCGCGCGCCGTCCCAGAAACTGCGCACGTACTTGAAGTCAGCAAAAAGCTCCAAGTATTGGTCGCAAATTTTGTGGTCGAGCGAGCCGTAGAGGTATTCACGGTCCACTGGGGCCATTGCCGGTGTAAGAGCGTTATAGTTAAAGAGCTGTTGCGCCCGCGGCAGACTGGAGAGTGGCACGTATTGCGGGTCGTTCGCTACATCTGGAAATGCATGTCGCGTAGGTGACCCCGCACCGCCGTTACGGCTCGGTTGGTAAACGAAGTCTCCCACACGCCCGGCAAAGTCGCCCGACCGATTATCCTGACCACCAAAGCGGGTAAAGTCAGCGTTGGAGGAAATGTCCCGGTCGCGGTTGTAGATGGCGGCGCGATTGTACACCTCAGCGTAAACAACCATGTCCGTCTTGTCATCACCGGTGCCGGCGAGGAGGTATGCCCGCTCTTCACCCTGATCGTTCGAGGCGCCGAGATTGGTGTTGCCGTAGCTGGCATAAATTTCGAGGCCGCGAAACCTGTGGATCAGCCAAACGTTAAGCACACCACCGACCGCGTCACTGCCGTAAATGGCCGAGGCGCCGTCCTTCAGAATGTCGATGTGATCAATCAGTCCAAGTGGAAACAGGTTGAGGTCCACTGTACCACCGAAAAAAGCATTGAGGTCGTTGTAATAGCCGGCAAAACCGTTAGGCGCGAGACGACGTCCGTCCTGCAACACAAGGGTTTCCTTGGAAGCAAGACCACGCAGGTCGATGTCTGTTCGGCCATCACCGATGCTGTTCAAGTTTTCATTGATCGACGGTCCAGTAGCCACGGGCAATTTCTGAATAAAATCAGTGGCACTGCGCAGGCCGAGCCGGGTAATATCATCACGGCGGTAGGTATCGACCGGCTGCGGCCCGACTTCTTCAGCGGTAGGAATGTTTGAGCCGGTGACGATGACCTCCACCGCTGTAGCGACGCGTTGGCCAACTGGCTGCGGGGTGGGTGTGATATCTTGGGCGAACGCTCCAAGGAGCGGACAAAAGACGCCCGTGATGGTCGCGAACGTGATGTGTTTGCAGGTGTGGCTAGGGGTTGAGTTCGCAGGCGACACGCCTACCGCTATAGGCAGCTTGCAGTGCCAGCTATAGTTACGGGCCAGGGCTGGCATTCGGGGGCGAGGTAAGCTGCTCCTCGGCCGGAAAGAGGGTTAGTAATTCCGGCGGAGTCGCTCGGTCATCCTGTAACTGGCCGTCGAAATAGACTCGGACAATGAATCCGCCGTAGCGCCGTCCATCAGACAAAGACGGTTGGGTCTTCGGACGCACATAAGTCGCTACCAAGTATTTCGGAGTAGCGTCCGACCAGTCACTTATAGGCGTCAGCCAACTATAACTTGTCCGCGCATCAGTCGGCTTCATTTTGTTATCTTTCGTCCGGTCGTAGAAGGAGACGATAATCCTTACAACGTGTCCATTTGCCGTACCTGGCCGTGGCTTTACTCCAACTTTGAGGGTGAAGTGATTCTGGGCGTTCGGATCGGTAGTCTCTGCCAGAGTTGTCTCCGTGATCGCCAAGACTGAGTTGTTTGAGACGCCGATTCGCCGCAGAAGATGAGGGAAACGCGCGTCGGAATGGAGGGGACGAAATTCGGGAAGAAATGCGATCCACTGTAATATTCCAGAGTGTTCTTCAAAGGCGCGTTCGAGCCAGCGGAAAGCTTCTTCTTTATCGCCAAGCGCGACGTAAACTGCGGCGATCACAGGCGCCGAGACGTATCGCTTCTCCCTTACTTGCAGGAGCTGAGCAAGAATAGTTCGTGCCTCCACTTGGCGACCCATGCGCGTGTAGGTGATGGCAAGGCCGCTGCTCGGGAGGTGCGTTGCCTCCTGAGATTTGGTATAGAACGCGATTGCTTCCGGGAAATTGCCCTTCTCGCGATAGGCAGCGGCAAGATTCGAATCCAGATAAAAGTAATTCGGATCGAGCAGGAGCGTCCGCTGGCCCTCATTAATTGCATCGTCGATGCGGTCGTTAGCGAGGTAGGCAGCTGTGGCAACGTAGCTGGTGATCGGCGACACCGGATCTAACTTCTGGGCCTCCAAGACAAGTCGAAGACCTTCTTTCAGCTCGCCGCGAAAAAGCGGGAGCAGCGCCGAGAAGAAGTGAGCTGGCGCCGAATTGGGATCGAGTTGCAGCGCGCGCTTCAACTCTGCATCCGCGCCGGCCAGATCCCAGTCGAGGACCCGTTTCGTCTCGCTAAGGTAGCAGTGCGCCTCGGCATCCTTCTCGTCGAGCGCAATCGCCTTTAAAGCGGCTTCTTTTGACGCCGGGTAAGCTTCGAGTGGTTTGACATAAACGTCGGCGAGGAAATACCAGACCTTCGCGATTCCAGTCCAGGCACGCGCAAATATCGGATCTTTCTCGACGGCGCGCTGAAAGAAAGTGAGCGCTCTTCGCAAATCCTCCTCGCTGCCCTTGTTTGAGAAAAAGAGACCTTGTAGATAAAGTTCATATGCCTCCGTGTTCCGTTGTTCATGGACAGGAAGTGAAACAGCGAGCTTGACTTTGAGCGCCTCAACAATTGAGCGAGTTATTTCATCCTGCACCGCAAAGACGCCTTGCAGCTCGCGTTCGTACGTTTCCGACCAAAGATGGAAACCATTGCCCGTGTTAATCAGCTCCGCGGTGATGCGAACGCGGTTACCCTCACGGCGCAAAGTTCCTTCGAGCACATTCGCGACGTTTAGCTTCTTCCCAATGTCGCTCACGTTCGCGTTCTTCCCTTTGAATGAAAACGACGAGGCGCGGGCAACGACATGCAGCCCCTCGACTTTAGCCAGGGCGTCGATGATCTCCTCGCTCATGCCGTCGCAGAAATACTCTTGGTTTTTTGTCTCGCTAAGATCGAGGAATGGCAGCACGGCGATGCTTTTCTCGGGTGGTGAGCTCGCCGTCCGGTTCCGATGCCAGTAGAACGGAACCGCTAAAGCCAAAGCAGCTACTAACAATCCGAGCACAAGAGCGGTGGGCGATCGTGTCCAGCGCAACCATAAAGGCGCAGCTTTCAATTCCAGATTGTGGCGTAGGCTCTTGAGCGCCTGAACCATTTCGCTGGCGCTCTGGTACCGCTCTCTTCGATCTTTGCGCAGCGTTTTACTGATAATCTGCTGAAGCTCAGATGGAGTTTGCTTGACGTAGCTCGTGAGCGGTGGCGGCTCTTTCTCAATAATGGCAGACATGACCTCTCTTGGTGTCTCGCCGGCGAATGGTGAATGCCCAGTCACCATTTCGTAAATGACCACGCCGAGACTCCAGATATCGGTCCGTTTATCAACCTGCACGCCGCACGCTTGCTCAGGCGACATATAACGAGCGGTTCCCAATATCGATCCGAGATTGGTCTGCGCGAGTGTCACTGATCCTGTCCCGTCCGCCGTAGCTGCGGCGAAGGCGGATTCGGCGAGCTTTGCAATTCCAAAGTCGAGCACTTTCACGTACCCGTCCGGCCGAAGCATGATGTTCTCCGGCTTGATGTCGCGATGAACAATTCCCGCCTGGTGAGCGGCGGCGAGCGCACTCGCCACCTGCATTGCCACGTCAACAGCCTCACTCAACTGCATCGGTCCGCGCGTGAGACGCTCGCGCAGCGTTTCCCCTTGGATCAGTTCGCTGGCGATGTAATGAATCGAGTGATCCTGACCGATCTCGTAAACGGTCAGAATATTCGGATGATTCAGCCCTACCACGGCGCGGGCTTCTTGTTGAAACCGCTTCAGACGCTCCGCGTCGCCGGTAAAACGCAATGGCAGGAGTTTGAGCGCGGCCTTGCGGCCGGCGACAATATCGGTGGCCAGATAGACTTCACCCATCCCCCCAGTGCCGATCGATTCAGAAATTTTGTAGTGGCCAATCGTCTGACCGATTAGCGAATGAGCTTGCTGATTTTGAATGATGTTGGTCGCAAGACCAACAGCGGAACTTTCTATGAACCGGCCAGCTTTTTGATCTGACGCGAGTAGCACTTCAACTTCACGCCGCAAAGCGTCATCGCCGTCACAGGCTGTGTCCAAGAAGGCGCTAACCTGCTCCGGCTCTTGTTCCAGCGCCGCAAGAAAGATTTCCTCAATCGTTTGGAACCGCGCCGGCGTCATAGACACGAATTACACGAATAAAAGAGCGGGACACGAATTACACCAATTATCACGAACTCATACGGCTTGGAAAAATTAGTGTGAATTCGTGGAATTCGTGTTTCGTGTCTCATAGAACAACTCTCTTCCACTCCAGCTAATCGCCGCCAAAATTGACCAACAGACCGACGCGAAGTGTCGAAGCGGCGAGATAATTTAGCACTTGTTTGATGTGCGAATCGGTCAGTTTTTCGACGGCTTTGGCTTCAAAGAGAATTTTATCCCGAACCACAAAGTCCGCATAATAGTAGTGAGGCAGGATGACTCCCTTGTAGGTGATTTCGTAATTTTTCTCGCGCAAAAACGGAATTCCAGCGCGACTCGGCTCAACGACTAAAGCATCCTTGTAGATAATTTCGTCGTGGCCCTTTCCCAACTCCCGATGAATCTCCATGCAAACGCCTACAAGTTGAAAAACCTCTTCCTTGTAAAGCAGCTCATTCATTCGTGTGAATTAGTGAAATTCGTGTCTCGTGTCTGTCAGGTCGGGCTGTGCAATTGTGTGTACAGCCATGCCTTGGCAAATCTCCAGTCGCGCCTCACCGTCACAGGTGAAATCTTGAGTACTTCTGCTATCTCGTCGTAGTTGAGCCCGCCAAAATATTTCAGCTCGACTACTTGAGCTTTTCTTGAATCAAGTGTGGCCAATCTTTCCAGTGCCTCGTGCAGATCGGCAATTTCCTTTGATTCCTCCGGTGACACGAGCGCCGCTCGGTCCAATTCCATCTTGACTGCGCCGCCGCCGCGCTTTTGCGATCGCTGACTCCTGGCATAGCTAACCAGGATTCGGCGCATCGCCCGGGCAGCCACGGCAAAGAAATGCGCGCGGTTCTGCCAGCGTGCATTGGTTTGATCGGCCAGGCGAAGATAAGCCTCGTTGACCAGAGCCGTCGTTTGCAGTGTGTGGTCGGCACGTTCTGCGCCCATCGCACGATGGGCCAGTCGTCGGAGCTCCTCGTACACAAGCGGAGTTAATTCCGCGAGCGCAGCATCGTCTCCATCATCCCAACGCGTGAGCAGGTCGGTCACTCTCTGCTGAGAGGCCGAGGGAGCATCCATAAGGTCTTTTCAAAGTCTACCAAGCCCGACCAGTTCTGCACGCCGAAAACGTCTCCGAAAAAAATTTCAATTCAGGTGATCACTTTGCTCGCTCTTTCGCGCCTTATCCCAATGAAAGGAAACTACAGAATTATGAAAAACATAAACAAGATATCAGCGCAGAAGACGGCGTGCGCCTCTTGGTTCCCGAAGAGTTTAGTAAACCCCTCAATAGAAAGCAGAGCTATGAAGAATAAACAACCGGAAAGGAAATTGAGCCCTAGTATTGGTCTCACACGTCATTTACTAAGCGGCGTACTGTGTTTAGCAGCTATCAGTCTAATCTGCGCGCGCGCGTCGGCGCAGAATCTGTTCGCGGTAGGTGTGGATCCAACCACCGGCGGCTTCAACGGCAGCATCGATGAGTTCACTCCAAACGGAATGCGAAGCATTTTTGCCTCGGGCTTAACGAGCCCTTTTGCTCTGGCCTTTGACAGCGGGGGCAATCTGTTTGTGGCAGATGCGGGAAGCGGCGCCATCTATAAATTTACTCCGGCTGGAGTGCGAACCACCTTTGCCGTTGGGCTATCTGTTACAGTTGGTCTGGCCTTTGACAGCGCAGGCAACCTGTTTGCGACGGAGTTCTACAGCGGCCATATCTATAAATTTACTCCAAACGGAGTGCGAAGCACTTTTGCCTCCGGATTGTTTGAACCTCAAGGTCTGGCTTTTGACAGGGCAGGCAACCTGTTTGTGGCTGCTGGAGGAACGGTCTCTAAATTTACTCCGACCGGGGTGCACACCGCGTTTGCTTCCGGCTTAACGACCCCATTTGCTCTGGCCTTTGACAGCGGGGGCAATCTGTTTGTGGCGGATGGCGGGGATCCGTGGGCATACCCCCCAGTGGACGGGGCAGTCTATAAATTTACTCCGACCGGACTGCGAAGCATCTTTGCGTCTGGATTGACTTATCCAAATGGTCTGGCTATTAACAGCGCGGACAATCTGTTTGTCGCAGATGCGCATTGGGAGCAACAGACCCTGGTTGGCAGCATTCTTAAGATTACTCCGAGCGGGGTACGAACCACCTTTGCCTCCAGAATCGTTGCAGCTATGGCTTTCCAGCGAAACCTTGCGCCAAACCCTGCGTCGTATGATTTTAACACCGACGGAAAGCCGGATTTCGTGCTATACAACGCAAGCACGCGCCAAACGTCGGTTTGGTATCTGAACAACAATGTTCTTATCCGCCACGCTTTCGGCCCAACGCCGTGGCCCGGCTGGAGCTTGGTGGGAGCTGCGGATTTTAACGGCGACGCCAAACCAGATTACCTGCTTTACAATCCCAGCACGCGGCAGACGGCGATCTGGTATCTGAACAACAATGTTCTCATCGGCCACGCTTTCGGCCCCACGCCGTGGCCCGGCTGGAGCTTGGTGGGAGCTGCGGATTTTAACGGAGACGCCAAACCGGATTACTTGCTTTACCGACCCGACACACGTCAGACAGCGATTTGGTATCTGAACAACAATGTTCTTATCGGCCACGCTTTCGGCCCAACGCCGTGGTCCGGCTGGAGCTTGGTGGGAGCTGCGGATTTTAACGGAGACGCCAAACCGGATTACTTGCTTTACCGACCCGACACACGTCAGACAGCGATTTGGTATCTGAACAACAATGTTCTCATCGGCCACGCTTTCGGCCCCACGCCGTGGCCCGGCTGGAGCTTGGTGGGAGCTGCGGATTTTAGCGGAGACGCCAAACCGGATTACTTGCTTTACCGACCCGACACACGTCAGACAGCGATTTCGTATCTGAACAACAATGTTCTTATCGGCCACGCTTTCGGCCCAACGCCGTGGTCCGGCTGGAGCTTGGTGGCACCTTAAGCGGCCGTTGGCCGCCCTACGAAAAGTTTCGTCCCCGCTGTCTCTAAACAGGGCACGCACCGGAAATCCCCGCGCAAAGGGCTCTCCAAAAATAATCTCAATTCAGATGATCACTTTGATCGCTGTTTCTCGCCTTATCCAAATGGAAACCAACTACGAAACCAAAAAAAGAAAGGAAAAACAATGAATCCACTGACTCACTTCAAAAAAATACGAATTCTCCCACTTCTCATCGCACTGGCGCTCGTCGCGCACGCGTCGCCACCGGTCGCGCGCGCGGACGCCGTGACCGACTGGAACGCCATCGCGTCGACGACAATCGTCCCGAACGTGCCGCCGGCAGCATCGGCGCTGAACTTCGCGATGGTGCAAGGGGCGGTGTATGACGCGGTCAACGCGATCGACCGTGGCCACCAGCCGTACCTCGTACAGCCGAACGCGAATCCAACGGACTCGAAGGAGGCGGCCGCGGCGACGGCATCCTACCGGGTCCTGATCGGACTGTTCCCGGCGCAGCAGCCGATCTTGGAGCCGCAGTACAACAACTACATAGCTAACCTGCCTGACAACCCGCCGGGGTCGAGGGATGCGGGAATCGCTATCGGTGAGGCGACAGCCGCGGCAATGCTCGAAGCGCGGCAAGACGACGGACGCTTCGGGCCGCCGCCGGATCTGTATCCGCCGGCGCCGGGCGTCTGGCGGCCGACGCCGCCGAACTTCGCAACCGACCCCGCGGCGTGGGTTGGGAACGTGCTGCCGTTCATTGTCCCGAGCGCAGAGATGCTCCGCACCGACGGCCCGAACGCGCTCACCAGTGCCGCTTACGCGGAGGACTTCAACGAGGTCAAGGAGCTCGGCTCGCTCACCAGCATAACCCGAACGGCGGACGAAACCGATGCTGCGATCTTCTGGGCAGACCATGGCATTGCGCTTTTTAACCGGATCTTTCGCGCGCTGGCCGCCAGCCAGAACTTGGACATCGTAGAGAACGCCCGCTTGTTCGCCATGACCAACCTCGCTGCGGCTGACGCCTTGATCGGCTCCTGGAACGACAAGTACTACTGGCAGTTCTGGCGTCCGATCACGGCGATCCGCGAAGCCGATACCGACGGCAACCCGGCCACTCAGGCCGACCCGGCGTGGTGGCCGCTGTTCCACCCAACGACACCGGTGCCACCACCGCCTCTCGTAACGCCATCCTTCCCCGACCACCCCTCGGGACACACCTGCGGTACTGGTGCAATCGTGCACACGCTCCAGAACTTCTTCGGCACCGA
>WNFU01022219.1_pt1 | contig 10354 bp, 8 predicted proteins | sample 5400121 | NCBI WGS metagenome assembly WNFU01 (sample SAMN13153360, study PRJNA577476) | soil metagenome | isolation source: 100 cm soil or saprolite under grassland replicate 1 | place: USA:California | collected 2016-06-15
GGAGTCATCAAGGCGGTGGTGGAATTGTAGCCGAGTTCGTGAGAGCGCGGCTGACATCCCGGCTTCTGTTCGAACCGGGTCGGCCGCGTCCTCGCGTCGGCAGGCTCACCGACCTCACGATGAGAAAATATGAAAATTGACTCGCACCAACACTTCTGGGTTTACGACGCCCAACAGTATCCGTGGATTCCAAAAGGGTCGCCGCTCCAGCGCGACTGGTTGCCCAGCGACCTCACGCTCCTGCTGGAACGAGTCGGACTTGAAGGATGCATCGCTGTTCAGGCCCGACAAACCGTCGAGGAATCGCGCTGGCTGCTCACGCTCGCCGACCACGCAACGATCATCAAAGGCGTCGTGGGCTGGGTGGACTTGCGCTCGGATACCGTCGAGGAACAACTCGCGGAATTGTCGAAGCATCCAAAGTTCGTCGGCGTTCGTCACGTGGTGCAGGATGAACCGGAGCCAGACTTCATGCTGCGCCCCGAATTTGTGCGCGGCATTGGCAAGCTGAAACAGTTCCAAATGACATACGACATCCTTGTTTATTCCAGGCAACTGCCCGCTGCCATTGAACTGGCAAAACGGATTCCGGAACAGCCATTCGCCCTCGATCACATCGCCAAACCGTTGATTAAGGACGGCAGGATCTCGCCCTGGCGTGAACAAATCCGCGAATTGGCCAAAGAGCCGAACGTGGTATGTAAGGTTTCCGGCCTGGTCACGGAAGCAGACCACAAAAGATGGCAGGCAGCCGACTGGAAATCGTATCTCGACGTCGTCTTCGAAGCGTTCGGTGAGAATCGCTTGATGTTTGGCTCCGATTGGCCCGTGTGCCTGTTGGCAGGCGCTTATGACAGCGTCTTCGGCCTGGTCGATGACTACACGAGACAGTTGACTCGCGAGGCACGGGAAAAGTTCTTTGGCGGCAACGCCGCCAGCTTCTATCACGTCGGCGGCGCTAATCCCGTCCTGCCCCGTGAGCGCTAGCGTCCCGTTCCGCGAACGTGGTCGTTTTTATGAAATGAGTACTCGGAGGTGAACTCCCGCGGCAGCGTCGTGCCGAAGTGATGGGACGCGCACGCGGCCGCGTCTTACGGGAACACCCGGAAGAACTCCATGGGCTCGGTTGTCTTGATGATGATCTGACCGTACGGGCTGTTGGTGACGTCCTGCCAGTTCGGCGGCGACAGGCTCGTGGCGCGTTGCAGCCGGGCGCCCGTCCACGAAATGGCGAGTTGGCCCGGAGCCATTTCTGGGAATAACCAGGAACAACTCGAAAGTCCTCCCAGTGGCTGAGCTCCCCGCAAATTCTCCATGAGGTACGCAAACGCGGGAGCGGTTGCCTCCGCAGGGATTGTGTAATTGAACGGGGCCGATTTCAGAAATAAACCTCCCGCTGCAACCGCGCTTGCAAAGTCCGGAAATCGACTCACATCCCAAACGCGGACCTGAAGTGTCACTGTGTCGCCGGGCCGGAAGCCGAGGAGCGTTCTTGTCCCGCCGATCCAGGTGCCGGGCAGGGTGGTTGTCGGAACGCGAAACCGGGCCGGCGCAGCCGACACCGCGACCAAGTTTGCCTCGGCGGCGCTCACTGGCCCGTAGTAGAGCTGCGCGCCCCAAAACGTGCCAACCAATGGCTGTCCACAAGCATCGTAAAACCGGCGATCCGCCACGGTTAGAAACGGGGCATTGTTGTTAAAATTCACCTCGCCATCACCAAGTGCATCGCGGGCGGCGAACAGCAGAAGCCCAATTGCAATCGCACCTTTCATACGGCTCTTGGTTGGTTCGAAGATAGCACTCCGTCACCTGGGAGGCAAGATTCCGGGAGCGTCGCTCGCTTTCAGGAGCGCATCTCAGTTTATAGCCCGGTGCTAATAAGAACGTGCCCGAAGCTGGGATGCGCCTGCTCCCAGGTTCAGCGCGGCGGAGACTGCCTTGCCCGAATCCGCAAACCTGTTTTCGCCGGCGCCTCATTGAAAGAGATCATTCCCTGCTCCGCCGTTGCGCCGAGGTAAGGGTCGTTCGTGATAAGCAGTTTGCCATCGATGTCGAGGTAGTCCGTCAACTCGGCGAGGTGCGCCGCGGCGGTGATCAAGACGCTCGACTCGATCATGCAGCCGAGCATCGGCTTCAGCCCCGCATTGCGCGCGGCTCGCAGTGCATCAAGCGCACCGCTGATGCCGCCCGTCTTGACGAGCTTGACGTTCACCGTGCGCGCCCATTCGGCGACGGCGTCAATGTCGCTGGCATGGTGGTACGACTCATCGGCCAGGATCGGCAGCGGCGAGCGTTCTCTCAACCAGACGAGGTCTTCCACCGGCGTGGCCGCGGGCATCGGCTGCTCGACGAATTCAATGTGCCCATCGGCAGCCAACCAATCAATCTGCTCCAGCGCCTCGCCTTTTGTCTTCCACGCCTCGTTGGCGTCCACGCGCACGGTCTTCTGCGGCGCCGCGTCGCGAAGCGCGGCGAGGTTCGGGCGATCGCCGGGACTGCCGACCTTGAGCTTCAGGACGGGGTACGGCCTCGCTTCCTGAACTTTGCTCCGGATGACTTCCGGCTTGTCGATGCCGATGCTGAAGGAGGTGACGTGTTTGTTCTCGGTGAAACCGAGGCCGACCTGGTCGTAAATCGCTTTGCCTGACTTGCGCGCCGCGCCGTCGAGCAACGCGATGTTGACCGCCCCCTTCGCCGCGAGCTGCTTACGGGCAATGCTTTCCATCTTCATGGCGGCAACCAAACCCGAATCCATGCAGGGACGCAACACGTTGTTTCGCGTCTTTGAGCTTTGAACCAGCTTGACCGCGCGAGCGGTTGCTGACAGACATTAGGCATGAACAAACTTCCCTTGGCAGTCGCCATCGCTCTGTCCGGCTCCGCTGCGCTCGCCGGTGATTACGCCCTGCACACCTTCAAAAGGATTCAACTGACCGACAAGTTCTGGGGCGAGGGCGCCAACTTCGGCGACTTTAACCACGACGGCAAAATGGACGTCGTCTCCGGTCCGTATTGGTGGGAAGGGACGGACTATCAGAAGCGCCACGAATACTACCCGGCAACCAAGACATTCAAGTTGAAGAAGACCGACGGCGCCGAGGAGACGGTCGAAGGGTTTGAAGGCGCGCTGGGCAAGAACAACACCTACTCAGACAATTTTTTTGCCTTCAGCTATGACTTCAACCAGGACGGCTGGGACGACATCCTGATCCTTGGGTTCCCCGGCGAGATTTCCGCCTGGTATGAGAACCCGAAAGGTCGTGAAGGCCACTGGCAAAAACACATCGTGCTGGACGTGACCGACAACGAGTCGCCTACGCTGGCGGATATCACCGGCGACGGCAAGCCCGAGATCGTGTGCAGCTCGAAAGGTTCGTACGGCTACGCGGAGCCGGACTGGAGCGATCCGCGCCGGCCGTGGAAGTGGCACTCGATCTCGCCGAACAACAATTACCACAAGTTCACTCACGGGATGGGCGTCGGGGACGTGAACGGCGATGGCAAGATGGATTTGTTGGAAAAGGACGGCTGGTGGGAACAGCCAAAGTCGTTGACCGGGGACCCGCTCTGGACGTGCCATAAGTTCAGCTTCGGGACCGGCGGAGCTCAGATGTATGCCTACGACGTGAATGGTGACGGCCGAAACGACGTGATCACCAGCCTGGCTGCGCACGGCTACGGCCTTGCCTGGTTCGAAAATGCGGACGACGGCAGTGGCGGCGTCACGTTCAAAGAACACATCTTCATGAACAAGGAGCCGAAGGAAAACCGATACGGCATCAAATTCTCCCAACCCCACGCGATCGACCTCGTGGACATGGACGGCGACGGCTTGAAGGACATCGTCACCGGGAAACGCTTTTGGGCGCACGGATCCAGCGGCGACGCCGAGCCCAACGCGGCGGCCGTGCTCTACTGGTTCAAGCTGGTTCGCGGACCTGGTAAGAGTGTCGATTTCGTTCCTTACCTGGTTGATGACAACTCGGGCATCGGCACGCAGGTCGTCGCCGGCGATTTCACGGGCGACAAGAAGCCGGACATCGTCGTCGGCAACAAGAAAGGCACCTTTGTATTCGTTCAGCAGACGAAGAAAGTGAGCCAAGAAGAGTGGGCGAAAGCGCAGCCGAAACTCTGGACGGCCGCGACCGGGGCCAGTGCGACTCCGTAGCTGCTCACACTCTGCGCCGGAGTCGGTTATTCGAGCACCCGCTTCACCTATGAAATGCCATTCGATCGCCACGGTTGCCGCGACGCCGGACTGCGGAATCTGCAAACGACCACGACGCCGGCGGCAGCTTGCCGCATTCACCCTGATTGAACTACTGGTCGTTATCGCCATCATCGCCATCCTGGCCGGCCTCCTGCTGCCGGCTTTGGCCAAGGCCAAAACCAAAGCGCAAGGCATCGGCTGCCTGGCCAACATGAAACAACTCCAACTCTGCTGGCACATGTACGCGGACGACCATAACGACCGAATGGTAACCAACAACGACGGGATGAACCGCGACAGTTGGGTGGGCGGCTGGCTCGAGAACGCTCCACCTAGCTCGCCAGACAACACCAACGTGCTTTTGATCATGTCGCCCATCGGCAAGCTCTGGCCTTACAATCAGGCGCTCGGCATCTACCGGTGTCCGGCAGACAAAAGCATGGCCGTGATCGGCGGCAAGCGCTACCCCCGCACCCGCAGCATCTCGATGAACGGGAATATGAACGGCTCGGTCAACTGGTCGTTCGACAAAGACTTCTTCTACTACCGCAAGACCTCCGAAATCACGCGCCCGTCGCCCTCCCGGGCGTGGGTGTTCATCGACGAACGCGAGCAGAGCATCGATGACGGTTACTTCCTCGTGTTCGTGAGCACCAAGTTTGGCAACAAGCCGGAGCAATGGGGCAACCTGCCCGCGATTTACCACAATAACGCCGGGGGCCTGTCGTTCGCCGACGGCCACGCAGAGATCCGCAAATGGGTGGACCCGGACACGCTCAAGAAAATCCCGCCCAACTCGCGGCCGTCCGGCACGTACTTGGCGCCTCATGACGTGCCGTGGATTCAGGAACGGACATCCGCCAGGATCAAAGAGTGACCGGTGAAAATGGGTAACCGCGCTACTGACTTGCCCGCCCGACTTCCTTCTCGCGACGTTTCCACACGTAGCGAAACATCAGCGTCCGCAGCGCGGCGGTGAGCGGAATGGCCAGCACACCCCCCAGGATGCCGCCCAACAGCGTCGTGCCGATCATGACCGAAATGATGATCGTCAACGGGTGAAGGCCAACGCGGTCGCCGATGATCTTGGGGGAAATGACCAGGCCCTCCAGCATTTGGACCATGCCGAAAATGGCCAGCACTCCCAGTGGGCCCCAAATATTTCCGTATTGAACGATGGCCAAGGCGACGGCGGGCACCAGGCTGATCATCACGCCGAGATACGGAATAATGCTCAGGAATCCGGCCACCATCCCGAGCAGGAAGGCGTAATTGAGGCCCATAATCAGAAAGCCTATGGTCAGCAAAACGCCGTCGCACATCGCCACGAGCACTTGGCCGCGGAAAAACACAATCAAACAATCATTGATGGATTTCACCACGAAGACGGCCTCATCCTTGATTTTTGATTCCTGGAGAGGCAGGTAATCCGTCCAGTTCTGCTCAATTCCGCGCTTTTCCAAGAGGAAATAGAAAACGTAAACCGGCACGAGCGCCACCCCCGCCAACAATCCGGCCCAAGAGGCAACGCGGGAAAGCTGACTCAACAACCAGCCTGACACCGCCGGTATGGCGTTGGCAGCGAAACCCTGCACCGACGCGCCCAACTGTGCGTCCCACGCCTCGCGCGCCTTCTTTCCCAGCGGCGTGGTCTTCATCCAATCGCTGATCTTTACCCGCAACAATGAGCAGACGGACTTCCACCACGAGATTGGGAACCACCGTCGCGAGGACAGTCAACACCAGCATGACTGCAAGGAAGAACACCAACAGAATGGCCCGCGTGCGGGGAATATTCTTCTTTTCCAGGAAGCCAACAACCGGATCGAGCAAATAGGCGACCACGCCGGCCATCGCCAGCGGCAGCAGAACCGATGACAATTGATTGACTGCCCAGGCCAACCCCCAGCACAGCAGCCCAAACAGGGTCAACAAAATGCCGGTCGCCAGCGCCGTCAGGCAAAACCAGAGGATGCGCGCCTGTTGCTCGGTGGGGGATGGAAAAGCCATCGATAGGTCAGTCCGCTGGAAAGACGACAAGACTCAACACATCGGCGGCGCTGGCTCTTCCCCCTACCCATGATCCGAGGCACCCCCTCACCCCATCCCTCTGCCCCACTGGGGGAGAGGGTGTCCGAAGGACGGATGAGGGGGATCGCCATCGGTTCATGGTCCCAATGCAGGCGCGAACGCGGATGGAGCTCCATGAACTTCTCAAAGTGCCGTCAGGTTGTGGAATGCGCCGGCAGAGCGCAGTGGCCGCGCGCACGGCATTCATTAATGCGCCCCGCACCCCGGCCTTCTCCAACTCGTGGATGCCCTCGATCGTAGTGCCCCCCGGACTGGTGACCATGTCCTTCAACGCGCCGGGAGAGAGGCCGGTTTCGAGGATCATCCTGGCTGCTCCGAGTACCGTCTGCGCGGCAAGGCGAGTCGCGACGTCGCGTGGCAACCCAACCGCCACCCCGCCGTCGCTCAGCGCCTCGATGATCACAGCAGCGTAGGCCGGACCGCTTCCGCTTAAGCCCGTCACCGCATCCAGCAGTGCCTCCTTGACCCGAAAGACAAGGCCGACGGAGGAGAACAACTTCTGCGCTACTTGATCATCTTCAGCCGTCGCGTTCTTTCCCAGTGCGTAGGCGGTGGCGGAAGCGCCCACGAGTGCCGGCGTGTTCGGCATGACCCGAATCACACGTGGCGCTCCACCCAGGCCGCTCTCCAGCTTCGGCAGCGGCACGCCCGCCGCAATGGAGATTACCAGCGGACTCTCCTTTAGATGTACTCGTATCTCACTCAGCACGTCCGTCACCTGGTCCGGCTTGACCGCGAGCAGCAAAACCGTGGCCAGCTTCGCCACTTCGGGATTGGACGCCGTGATCTTTGCCGCAACTTCGCTCCCAAATCTGGCGCGGGCAGCTTCGAGGGGATCGCTGGCGATAATTTGATCGGATTTTACCAAGCCCGCCTGGACAAAACCCTTGGCGAGTGCGGTCGCCATTTTGCCGGCTCCAAGGAATCCAAGGGAGAGCTTCGCTGCCATGTGCGGAGTGTTGAGGGTCAAGTGGCGAGTGTCGAGTTTGAAAAGCTTTTTGGTAAGCAACCCCGTTACCAATCAACTACGAACTCCTATCTCAAAATTCTGACGGTTCCGTTTCCCTGGCCCGATCGCGCGACCGGCCCGATGGCGGGAAGCACGCTCAATCCGTGGCACTACGTTTCGAGCAATCCGACGAACAATCCCGCCAGCTACGATCTTTGGGCCGAGTTTGTGGATGGCAAGAAGCTCAAGACCATTTGCAACTGGGCTCGCGAAGTCCTCGAGAAGCCGTAGGCGCTCTGCCTATGCCATGATCTCCGTCACCACGCGGCCAGACACATCGGTGAGCCGGAAATCGCGGCCGGCGTAGCGGTACGTGAGCCGTTCATGATCGATCCCCAGCAGGTGGAGGATCGTCGCGTGCAGGTCGTGCACGTGGACGGGGTTCTCGACCACGTTCATGCCCAGTTCGTCCGTCGTTCCGTAAACCGTTCCGCCCTTGACGCCGCCGCCGGCCAGCAGGATCGAAAACGCGGTGTGATGATGGTCCCGCCCGGCCTTCTGCTTTTCTCTGTTCTCCGCGTACGGCGTCCGACCGAACTCGCCACCCCAGATCACCAGCGTGTCGTCGAGCATCCCGCGCGTCTTCAGATCGGCAATCAACGCTGCCGCCGCCTGGTCACCATCCGCGCAAAGCGTGCGGTGCCGCTCGTCATGATTTGAATGCGTGTCCCACGGCTGATTGTCCTTGTCGCTGGTGTAATAGACCGTCACGAACCGAACGCCATCCTCGATCAGCCGCCGTGCCAGCAAACACGAGCGGGCAAACGTTGTGTCGCCATACAGCCGCCGGATATGTTCCGGCTCCCGGCTGATGTCGAAGGTCGCCATCGCCTGCTGCTGCATTTGAAAGGCGGTTTCCATCGCCTTGATCTGGCCTTCGAGTTCCGTGTCGCCGCTGCGTTTCTGAAGGTGCACCCGATTCAACTGGACCAACAGATCGAGTTGTTCGCGCTGTTGCTCGTGCGTCAGCTTGGGGTTCTTGATGTTGGCGATGAGCCTTTCGACGCTCATGTCGGCCGTCAGGACGCTGGTGGCCTGGAACTCCGCGGGCAGGAAACTGTTGCTCCAGAGAGCGGGGCCGACGACGATCTTCGGGCTGGGCCGCAACACGACGTAACCGGGAAGGTTTTGGTTCTCGGTACCGAGACCGTAGAGGAGCCAGGAACCCATCGCCGGGCGGATCGGCTGAACGTTGCCGGTGTGCATCTGCAAAAGCGCGGGCTCGTGGTTGGGCACGTCGGTCTTCATCGAGCGAATGATGCAGCAATCGTCGATGACGCGCGCGAGGTTGGGCAGCGTTTCGCCGACCTCGATTCCGCTTTGGCCGCACTTGTGAAAGGCGAAGGGTGAGGGCATGAAACCGGTGCCCTTGTTCTTCTTGTAGAGTTCGCCGCTCGGTTGCTGCCCTTCGTACTCCTTCAATGCCGGTTTGGGATCGAACGTATCGACATGGGACGGCCCGCCATTCAGGAACAGGAATATGACGCGTTTGGCGCGCGGGGCGAAATGGGGTGCGCGCCCGGCGCCGAGCGCGAACGCGGCCTGAGGCCCAAGCAACCCGGCCAGGCCAACCAGGCCGAACCCGGCGCACATGCGGCGAAGCATCTGGCGCCGCGTCAGCAGCGGGCTGACTTCGCGCCCCGGTTTGCGTTCAAAATGCCGTCCTGCGCTCCTGCCGACAGCCTCGCCCCATTCGGTGGGGAGCGGGTGGCCGAAGACCGGGTGAGGGGCGTTGTCCGACTCCCGGGCGAGGTTTGCCTTTCGTGAGTGTTCAGTCCACATACATCATTTCATTTGAAGCCAGGAGCATCTGGGCGTATTGCTCCCAACGCGTCAGGGGACCGGAATCCGGCTTGCGGAGGAACTCCAACGCCAGGTCCAGTTCGCTCTTCTCGGCCGCCCGGCCGAACAGGAGGCGATACGCCAATTGCACTCGCCGTTCGTCGTTCTCCGACTCGCTTGCCGTGAGCCGGCCCGCGAGCGCTTTCGCCCGCTCCAGCATGAACGGGCTGTTCATCAGGAACAGCTTCTGCATCGGCGTTATGGTCACGGCGCGCTTCTCCGCATGAACATTGGCGTCGGGATAGTCGAACTGCGTCAGCAGATCGTTCAGTTTCAGCCGGCTTATGCGGGCGTAAACCGTGCGACGATGATTTTCCGGGTTGTCCAGTTCCAGAGACTTGCCGCCTTCCCATGCCAGTTCGCCCGAGACAAACAGGGCCGCGTCGCGCCATTGCTCCACGGAGAGCCGCCGGCGATTCATGCGCCCGAGCAAATCGTTCGCCGGATCAAGGGCAGCCTTTCTCGCGTCGTCGCCACGCGAACTCTGGCGATACGTGGAAGACAGAACCAGTTGGCGCACCAGCGACTTTACCGACCAGTCGCCCTCCATAAAGCGGACCGCAAGATCGTCGAGCAGTTCAGGAGCGCTGGGACGCATTCCCGAATGGCCGAAATTGCTCGGCGTCGCGACCAGCAGCTGCCCGAAGATCAATCCCCAAACGCGGTTGACCAACACCCGCGCCGTGAGCGGATTGCTTCGGTTCGCAATGGCACTCGCCAGTTCCTTGCGACCGCTGCCGTCCTTGAACGGCACCGGATCGCCGGCACACAAAATCCGCAGGAAACGGCGTTCCGCGACCGGACCCTTGCGGTCCACGTTGCCCCGGATGAATACGTTCAGATCTTGCGCCTGGCCATCCTCGACAATATGGAGCGTGTCCGGCGGGAACTTGTCCGCGGCGACTTTGCCTTCGACCGTTTTGCCCTCGGGCGTCTGGTTGACCATCCTGGTGCTCGCGAACACCCCGGCCAACGCGTAGTAGTCGCGCGTCGTAACCGGCTCGAATTTGTGGTCATGGCAGCGGGCGCACGCCACCGTCAAACCGAGCATGGCGCGCGTGACCGTGTCCACACGGTCCTCCCATTCGTCGGCCATCACGTCCAGGCGGTCGCGGTTGTAGTATTTCGGACCGAGACCGAGAAAGCCCAGCGCCGCCAAATCGCTCGAGGCCAATGGCGCGCACTCCGCGTTCGCGGGCGCT
>WNFU01026001.1_pt1 | contig 10350 bp, 9 predicted proteins | sample 5400121 | NCBI WGS metagenome assembly WNFU01 (sample SAMN13153360, study PRJNA577476) | soil metagenome | isolation source: 100 cm soil or saprolite under grassland replicate 1 | place: USA:California | collected 2016-06-15
GTGCCGGTGCGGATGTGACGGCAGTCACGCGGGTCATGGGCGCCGACGCGCGAATCGGTCACAAGTTCCTGGCTGCCGGGCTGGGGTATGGAGGCTACTGTTTCCCCAAGGACCTTCAGGCGTTCCACCGCCTCGCAGCGGGTCTCGGTTACGACTTTCCGCTCCTCGAGGAAGTCGCCAGGATCAATGACGAAGCCGTGGAGGCGGTGGTCCGAAAGGTCGAGGATGCGCTGTGGAACCTGGAGGACAAGCGTGTCGCCCTGCTTGGACTGGCGTTCAAGCCTGGCACGAACGATACGCGATTCTCGCCCGCCCTTACACTCGCCCGCCGCCTGATCCAGAAGAAATGCCACGTCGTTGGCTACGACCCGCAAGTTCCCGATGCCACGTCCGAGGTTCCTGGCTTGGAGCAGGCACACGACCTGTATGCGGCGGCCGAAGGGGCTGAATGCGTGGTGCTGTGTACAGACTGGCCGGAGTTCCGGGCGATCGATCTGTGGAGGCTCCGAAACATCATGGCCTATCCGGTCTTCGTGGATGGCAGGAATCTGCTCGACCCGAAAGAGATGCGGGCGGCTGGATTTACCTACTACTCAACGGGACGGCCGGTGATCCAGGACTATCAATTCGACATTGCCTCGGCCGAGGCAGAGGTCGAGCAGATCGTGCCCCAGGGCAGGTCTACCTGATGCGGTGCCTCGTCACCGGGGCCGCGGGCTTCATCGGATCCCGACTGTCGATCCGGCTTGTCGCCGATGGGAACGATGTCGTGGGGCTGGACGACTTATCGGCGGGGATCCCGGAGAATCTCTCTTCGGCTCGTGAGGTCGAGCTGGTCGAGGGTGACCTCCGCAACGAGGAGCTCGTGGGGACGGTCGCCCGCGGATGCGACGTCATCTTCCATCAGGGGGCTATCCGCTCCGTTCCCCGTTCGATGGAGGTGCCCGGAGACGTCACCGACGTCAATGTTCGGGGAACGCTGAACGTCCTGTTGGCTGCGCAGCGCTGGGGAGCGAGAGTCGTCTTCGCGTCGTCTTCATCGATCTACGGAGATCAAAGCGAATTGCCTCTGAACGAAACGCTGACGCCGCGACCGCAGTCCCCGTACGCCGCGAGCAAGGTGGCGGGGGAGGCCTACTGTGGGACGTGGGCCCGAGCATTCGGGGTTCCCACAATCTCGCTGCGATACTTCAACGTCTACGGTCCTGGACAAGATTCGAGCAGCGAGTATGCGGTGGTCGTCCCGAAGTTCATCGTTGCCTGCCTAACGGGGCGAACGCCGATCGTACACGGGGACGGAGAACAAGCCCGAGACTTCACCTTCATCGATGATGCGGTGGAGGCCAATATCCTGGCGGCACGCGCATCTCGTCCGGCGTGGGGACGGGCGATCAATGTCGGTGGAGGAGCCGCGCCGACCTCGATCAATACCCTCTTAGCATTGGTTGGAGAGCTGACGTCCACGCGGCCCGAACCGATCCATAGGTCGCCGCGTCCCGGCGACGTCCGGATGACCGAAGCGGACATCTCGCTCGCCACCGAGCTGCTGGGATTTCGCCCGCACGTCGGACTTCGTGAAGGACTGAGGCGGACGGTCGAATGGTTCACGGCCGAGATCGGCCAACAGGCGGTTCCGGCCAGATGAGCCGCGCGGTCGTGACGGGAGGAGGTGGGTTCGTTGGTTCCCATCTGTGCGAAAGGCTGCTGGCCGAAGGATGGGACGTCGTCTGCTTCGACTCCTTTCTGACCGGCGATCCCGGCAACCTCACCGGAGCTCTTCGGTCCGATCGATTTCGCCTCGAGCAATACGACGTGACAAACCATCTGTTCGTCGATGGACATGTGGATTGGGTCCTGCACTTCGCTTCTCCCGCATCACCTCGCGACTACCTCGATCATCCGATCCATACCCTGAAGGTGGGGGCGTTGGGGGCGCTCCGAACGCTTGGCCTTGCGAAAGCCAAGGCGGCCGGGTTCCTGCTGGCGTCGACCTCGGAGGTGTATGGCGATCCTCTGGTCCATCCGCAGCCCGAGAGCTATTGGGGAAACGTGAACCCCATCGGGCCCAGAGGCGTCTATGACGAGGCCAAACGCTACGCGGAGGCGATGGCGATGGCCTACCATCGCGCCCACAACCTCCCGATTCGGATCGCCCGGATCTTCAACACGTTCGGCCCGAGAATGCGAAGGAACGATGGCCGGGCCGTCCCCAGCTTCATCGCTCAAGGGCTGCGTGACGAGCCCATCACCGTTCATGGCGAAGGACGGCAGACCCGGTCGCTCTGCTATGTAGACGACCTCGTCGAGGGGATATGGCGCCTGGTGAATTCGGATTTCGTCGGACCGGTGAACCTCGGAAACCCAGAGGAAGTCAAGATCCTCGAGCTTGCGCAACTGGTGCTCTCCTTTCTGGGGAGCCGGTCGGAGATCGTCTTCACGCCCCGCCCCGAGGACGATCCCGAAGTTCGGTGCCCCGACATCTCGCTCGCCCGGAAGGAGCTCGGTTGGGAGCCGACCATCACGCTTCGTGAGGGTCTGGAGAAGACCATCGCGTGGGCTCGGACGGCGTGGGGGACGAGCGCATGAGGATCGTTCGGTACCACCCTCGGGCCGCAGTGGGGGATGGAGGCATGACGGGCGCCATCCGGCGATGGTCCCAGAGCGTTGCCTCCCTGGGCGCGGAGGTGAGCGTTGCCTTCGAGGAGGGATCGGAACCTCCGGAGAGCAACGGCGTCCGCTGGATCCCGGTCCGTCATGGGGGCCCGGGACGAACGCGGATCCCCCTTCGGTTGGAAGATGCTCTCCGCGGTGCGGATCTGCTCGTGCTGCACTCGGCCTGGTCGCTTCACAACGTCCGCGCCGCGGCGGTGGCCCGGAAGCTGAAGGTCCCGTATCTCCTCGAGCCGCGAGGTGCCTACGACCCCCACATCGTCATCCGAAAACGACGCATGAAGCAGACGTGGTGGCTCGCCGCCGAGCGGAAGCTCGTGGACGGCGCCCGAGCCATCCACGTCTTCTTCGAGCCCGAGCGAGCGCACCTGACTGCCATCGGCTATCGCGGGCCGGTCGTCGTCGCGCCCAACGGAGCGCCTCAACCGGCGCGAAGCTGGGACGGGGGCACGGGCGGCTACATCCTGTGGCTGGGGAGGTTCGACCCGGAACACAAGGGCCTGGATCTTCTGGTTCGTGGTCTCCACGAGCTGCCACCGGTTCAACGGCCGCACCTGCGGATCCAGGGTCCCGACTGGCGGGGACGGAAACAGCAGATCGTCTCGATGGTGGAGGAGCTCGGGCTGGGTGAGTGGGTCACGATCGGCGACCCTATATACGGTGAGGGAAAGACCGATCTTCTGGCGATGTCCACGGGCTTCGTGTACCCATCGCGATGGGATGCCTGCCCGAACGCGCTGCTGGAGGCCGCCGCGATGGGGATCCCCAGCGTCGCCACGCCGTATCCGCTCGGTGTGTACCTGGCGTCTCGAGGTGGAGCTTTCCTGGTCGATGCGACGGTCGACGCGTTGGCGGGGGCGCTCCAAAGGCTGGGATCGGACCGCGCCGATGAGGTGGGACGGATCGGCGCCAAAGTCGTCGGTGACGAACTGCCCTGGGAAGCCGTCGCCCGGTCCTGGCTCCAGCAGGTGGAGGCGCTGGTATGAGGTCTCCACCGCAGGAGCTCCGCCCCGCCCCCTGGCTCCCTTTGGTGCGGCAGCTCACGGAGCTCGTCCCCGGATGGGTGATTTGGAAGAACGCGGAGGCGGCGTTCGCTGGTTCCGGGGACGTCGACTCCGCCGCCTCGTCCACGGACTGGCCGGAGATCAGCCAGACGTTCCAGGGATGGGCATCCGACAACGATTTCGGGCCGGTCATTGAATGTCGACATCCTCCCCGGACGATGTTCCTGGTGGCCGTCCGCGAGCAGCACGATTTGGTAGAGCTGGACGTCTTGGGGCGAAAGTACTTCCGGGGGGGAACCCTCTTCACCGCAGAGGGTCTCGTTCCGCTGTCGCGGAATGATCCGCGGGGGTTTCGAGTCCTGCGCCCTGGTGCTCAAGGGCTGATCCTGCTGCTTGGCAACGGGGTCCGGTGGGGCGGACGCCCCAACCCCGACGGGCTCAGACGACGGCGCATCGCCGAGCTGCTATCGGAGGATCGGGAGGGTGTTGACCTCGCCGCCAGACGTTTTGGGCTTCCCGTTTCGTTGGTGAGACGGATCGCCGCGAGATCCCCTCACGCTTCTGAGACGGGGGAAATTCCGACTCGTGAGTAAGAAGCGCTGCCCTGTGCTCCGAGCCATCTTCTACGACGACCGACAGCTTCCCGCGGATGTCGAGGGGTGGCTTGCGAATGTCCGCAAGAGCCATGTGGTCCGCGACGTCGGCCTGCAGGTTGCGCCATGAAGGCGATCGATCGCTCACTCGCGGGTCGTGAGCGCGGCGCTGTCGTCGTGGTTGTCGGTCCCGATGGAGCCGGCAAGTCGACCCTCGCAGAAGCTGTCATCCGCGGGGCACCCGAGGATACGCAAACGCTGCTCCTCGCCAACCGGCGTGGGGCAACACCCGCGCGTATCTTGCCCCGCCGCCGCCTCCGGGGCCCAACGACCAGCCCTCACCGTCACCCCCCGTATGCCGCACCCGTCTCGATCGCCAAGACCGTGTATCTGTTCGCGGACTTCCTTCTGACGTGGTTCTCACGGGTTCGGCCAGTCATCGCCCGTGGCGGCTGGGTCGTGATCGAGCGGGGATGGTGGGACACGCTGGTGGATCCAACGAGGTACCGCCTCCGTCCTGCGCCCGTGCTGACCCGGGCATTGAGCCGTTTGGCTCCGCGCGCAGACGTGATCCTGATCCTGGAGGCGGCGCCCGGCGTGATCCGATCCCGCAAAGCGCAGCTGACGGAGTCCGAGATCGTTCGGCAGGCGCGGGCGTGGAGGAGCGTCCTGAGCGCGCGTCAACACCGCATGTATATCGATGCGTCCCGATCGGCTGAGGAAGTGTTCCGGGCGGCGGCGCAGGAATTGTCGTGGCTTCCTCCAGGCCAGTCGCTCGACCCGGTCTCGACGGTGCCGCATGCCGGCGCGAGCAAAGCATCACCCCGCACGAACGGAGAAGGATCGGGGGAGGCTAGCCGCTGGTTTCCACTGATCCGGGCGCTGATGCGGACCGCTCCAAGCCTGGTCGTGTGGAAGAACGCATCTCGAACTCTGCGTGGTCAGGGAGACCTAGACGTCGTGGCCGCACCCTCTGACTGGCCGGTGATCGTCGACGTGTTCGCCCGGTGGGCGGACGGCCAGGGGTTCACCCCGGCCCTCTGTGACCACGTCCCGAACGCGCTCTTCCTCCGCGCCGAGGGCGATGATCCTCCCGCCTTCGAGCTCGACGTGAAGTCCCGAGGCACGTTCCGGGGCTCGGTTCTCTTTGAGGCACCCGACCTCGACTCCTTGGTGGAATGGGATGATCTCGGTTTCCGCCGGCTCCGTCCGGGAGCCGAGGGGTTGCTCAAGCTCCTGCTCAACGGGGTCTCGCGGTGGGGAACCCCGAGGTGGGAGCGGGTAGCCAGGGAGGACATCTCCCGACTTGTGGCGGCAGACCCCGAGGGGGCGGCAGCCGCTGCTTCCCTTTTCGGCTGGGCGGCCTGGGCCGCACGCGATGTGGCCGGCGCTGTGGCCGCTGGCAGCTGGTCGAGGAGCTCCATGCTCGTGCTCGAGGCGTGGGCGGCTCGGAACGCTCTGCGACATCCCACCATCCTGACCCGACGGATCGGGAGCCGGCCAACCGGGAGCTGCCCAGGGCTCAAGCGTTCTCTGAAGCGAAGCGGGGGCAGCGCGGCGGCGGGCGGGGGGCGGCAGCTGCTCGATTCTCACCGGTTGGGAGCCTGAACCGATGATCCGTCGAGGCATCGCGGAGCGCGAGCGCATGGAACCGTCGAATCTCGCTGCTGACAACGAACGTTCCAGGCGTGGGGGCGTGCTGCTCCTCGCCGGTCCTGACGGGGTCGGCAAGACCACCCTGTCGCGAGCCCTGGAGGAAACGGTTCTGGTCGACCGCCCGCTCCTGCACGTTCATCATCGGCGCGGGGTGGGAGTCCTTCCAGCGCGGAAACCACAAGGACCAACTTCCGAACCGCATCGTCACCCTCCCTATGGGCGCCTCGTGTCGGCGGGAAAGCTCCTCTATCTGTATCTCGACTTCCTCCTGGGTTTCGTGATCCGAACGCGCCCCTTCGTCAATGCCGGCGGCTGGGTGATCCTCCAGCGCAACTGGTGGGACCTCCTGGTGGACCCTCTCCGGTATCGGCTCAGGCCGATGCCGCGGCTGGCCCGCCGGCTGGGGAGGCTCCTACCCAAGCCCGATCTCATCCTCGTTCTGGAGGCCGACCCGCGGGTGATCCGTGGTCGGAAGGAGGAGCTGGCCGAGGGCGAGCTCGAGAGGCAGATGCGGGCTTGGAGGAGCCTGTTGCCCACCGATCGCTGCGTCTTCCTGGACGTGGGCTCGCCACCCGACCAGGTGGTCAGCAGGGCAAGGGACGAGATCGAACGTTTCCTGGACGCGAGGGCGGCGCGTATGTCGGGAGCTGGATGGATACGCTTGCCCTCGAGAACCGATCCCCGATGGGTGATCCCCCGAGGCCCCCGCCGGATCTCTCGTGCTGCCCTGCGCATCTACCACCCGATGACCAGGCGCGGCCTCGTAGCGTGGCAGATCGCTCGCGCTCTGGCGGCATTGGGGGCGCTGCGACTGCTTCCCAGAGGCGAACCACCCCCGGTGGACGTTCGACGACTGCTCGCCCCCTGGACGCCTCCAGGCGGCGCGATGACGATAGGGAGAGGGAGCCTTTCCGGGAGACACTTTGCGCTCCTCCTCGATAGGGAAGGGCGTGAGGCGGCCTGGGCCAAGATCGCTACGGATACGGAAGGCCGCCGACTGCTCCTCAGCGAGGCGCGGAATCTCGAAGGCATGAGGAAGCGTCTGCCTCCTCCGCTGTCGGCCCCGGCGGTTCTCTCCGTCGAAGAGGGGTTGCTCGTTCTCGAGGCGGTCGCATGGGAGCCGCGGGCGCGTCCCTGGCTGTTGCCACCGGACGTCGCGGAAGCCCTCGGCGCGTTTGCTCGTGGGTCGCCGCCTCGGTGTCACGGTGACGTGGCTCCCTGGAACCTCCTTCGGACCCGAGCGGGGTGGCGCCTCGTCGACTGGGAGCACGCAGGCGAGGGCATTCCGTTTCAGGATCTCTTTCATTTCCTCTTCCGGGCCCATGTCCATCTCGGACGACCTCGGTTTCGTTCGCTGCTCGCCGGCCTGGAAGGCAAAGGGCCGGTGGGACGTGCGGTGCACGCGTACGCGCGAGGCGGGGGACACGGCTCGAGTGAGGCCCCCTCGCATCTCGCCGCGTATCTGGAAGCGCAGCTGTCCACGCTGGGCACCGCTCGAGCCGAAGACCGCTTAGCGATCGACGTCGCGACCCGATTGCTCTCGGAATTGAGGAAGCGAGGAGCGTGACCACGCTGAAGCAGTGGGTGTTGGTGACGGCCGACGGGCCTCAGCTCCGTGATCCGCTCGTGGCGGTCCGAGCCCTGGCCTCCGCCGGGTTCCAACCGGCCATCGCAGTGTCACCTGGTGGGTCTCTCGCCGCGGCCTCCCGGTTCTGTCGTCGACGGATCAACGTCCCTCATCCCACCACGGAAGGCTGGCTTCCGGCTATCCGCCAGGAGCTGTCCCGGAACGACTATCTCACCGTCCTGCCTGCCAGTGAGGTGGCGCTCCTTGCCCTCGGAGTCTCGACTCCCCATCTGGTCAACAAGGCCGAGCTCGCTCGGCGAGGAGAGATCGTCGGAATACCGGCTCCGCCGTCCCTCCACTTCGAGGGAACCGCAGACCTCCTAGGTGCGGCCAATGAACTTCCCTACCCGGTGATCGTGAAGCCGGCCGTCCATCGCTACTACGCATCACGCGTGGAGTCTCCAGAGGGTCTCGCGGCCAGCGTGCTGGAGGACGGACCGGTCATGGTCCAGCCGTTCCTCGACGATGGCTTGCGCGCGGTCTCTGGCGTCGTCTGGAAGGGCAGCCTCGTGGCCGCCGTGCACGAGAGGTGGTTCCGGATCTGGAGGTTCTACGCAGGAGTGGCGACCGCCGCGGAGACCACCGAGCCGGACCTGGCCCTGGAGGAACGCCTGCTAGCGTTGCTGGAAGGATACGAGGGGTACTTCCACGCGCAGTTCGCCGGCCCGTACCTGCTCGACCTCAATCTCCGTGTCCACACGTCGCATCCGCTGGCGGTGGCCGCGGGAGTGAATCTGGTCGGGATCTACTGCGATGTTCTCAGGGGTGAGGAGGTGTCGCCGGCGCGGGCTCGCCCCGGGGTGTTCTTCCGGTGGCTGGAGGGTGACGTGCGGCATCTCCTCAAGGCGGTGCGCCTGGGCCAGATGAGCGCCGGACAGGCGCTTCGGGAGTTGCGACCCCGTCGAGGCACCGCCCACAGCACCGAATCCCTTACCGATCCGGGGCCGACGTTCAATCGCTTGTGGTACGCGGCCAGGCGCATCGCCGGGAGCGTGAGGGACGGAGATGCCGCCTAGCCTTCCATCCAGGGCTCTCGTCAGTGGATCCCTCACGCGGATTCCCTTGCCGCCCGCTGTCATCGTAATGGCACTCTCTCTGGCGGCGGTTGCCGGGATCGCGGCTGCGATCCCAGGTCCGTGGACGTTCCTCATGGCCGGGAGCATCGTCGCTCTCTTGTTGGTGACGTTGGTACCCGCGGTGCCGACGCGGACGACGAGCCGATCTGGCTCTCTTGCGGTGGAGGTCCCTGTTCTGGCCCTCCTCGCCAGCGGCCTGGTCTTTCGACTTCGGGGGACCGAGAAGATCTTGGACAACCCCCTGGATGCCGCAGGCATGTTCCGTGTGGCGTTCTTGGCACTGGCTCTGTTTCTGGCAGCCGTCGGCTTCATGAACGGGAGGCAGTCCGGAATCCGTTCCCGCCCGTTCCGCCTCTACGCTTTGTACACGGCTACCGCGTTGTTGGGCGCCGCTGGCTCCGCCGATCCCCTCTTGACGATCTTCCACGCCGGTGAACTGTTCATCGCGCTCTTCGTCTTCGTTGCGGCCGTTCGAAGTGCGGGGCCGGAAGCGCCATCCAGAATCGAAGCCACCATCTATTGGTTCCAGGTCACCCTGATGGGCATGGTCTGGCTGGGCGTCATCCTGTTCCCCGCTCAGGCGATCATCCCGGTCAACAGCCCCATCCCCTGGCAGATCCAGGGGGTTGCCCTCGCCTGGCTCTCGGGATCGCCGCCGCTGGCTTCGTAACCCTCGTCGCAGCCCAGTACCGGACGGGTTACGTGGCGTTTGCTGTGGGCCTCGTCATTCTCCTTGCGCTGCGGGGACGAGCTGTTCTCGCGGCGTTCGTCCTCGCGGCGGGGATTGGACTCGTCTTCGTTGGACATGGGTTCGCCGAAGAGGCGCAGCCGCTCTTGCTTCGTGGCCAGTCGCCGGAGGAGGCATCCCAGCTCTCGAGCCGACTGGATTGGTGGGGGCTCGCTATCCCCGTCTGGAAGGAATCTCCTCTGGTCGGTCGAGGGCTTCTTACCGCGACCCGCTTCGAGGTTCTGGGCGCGATCGGAAGGGAGGAGACCTCCACGATCCACAGCACCTGGGTCGAGGCGCTGGTCGGAACCGGGGTAGTGGGGGTCACGTTCCTGGCGGCGTCCTTCCTTGTCCTGTTGAGGCGGGCGATTCGATGCGCCTTGGCGCCCACAGGAAGGGTCGTGCCCCTGGTCGTCCTGACCGTCCTCGCTATCCGGAGCGTGACTGGGACCACGTTCGAGGCCTCCGGACGTTCCCTTCTCATCTTTTTAGCGTTCGCGCTGATCCTGGACGATAGCCACAGATGGGCAGGGTCCCCGGCGGCGCCGACGCCGGCCCTGTCCTCCCCCGGAGCGTCCAAACCAACGGTGAAGGCGAACCGCGCATGGTGACGACGCGGGGCTGGCTTCAGATCGCTCGGCGTGCGGGTTGGGGGGTCAGCGATCAGGCCTTCTCGAGTCTCACCAACTTCGCGCTGGGCATCGTCGTGGCTAGGACGCTTGGGCCCCGTGAATTCGGTGCGTTCGGGCTAGCCTTTGCGACGTACGTGGTTGCCTTAAGCATCTCGCAGACAGTGGCATCGGAGCCGCTCCTCGTCAGGTACAGCGGTATCCAATCCCAAGCCCTGAAAGAGGGCGCCCGTTCGGCCAGTGGGACGGCCCTGACCACAGGGGTGCTGGCGGGAGGGATTTGCCTAGTGATCGGCTGGGCGTTGTCCGGAGCCCTCGGCCAGGCGTTCACCGCACTCGGGTTGACCCTGCCGGGGTTGCTCGTCCAG
>WNFU01010313.1_pt1 | contig 10349 bp, 9 predicted proteins | sample 5400121 | NCBI WGS metagenome assembly WNFU01 (sample SAMN13153360, study PRJNA577476) | soil metagenome | isolation source: 100 cm soil or saprolite under grassland replicate 1 | place: USA:California | collected 2016-06-15
CTCATGTCCACCCACGACCTCGCCCTTGCGCACCTGGCCTGCGACGAGGTCTGCCTGCTCAACCACCGCCAGTTCGGCTTCGGGCCGGTCAAGAGCACCCTGGTGCCCGAGCTGCTGCGCGCGACCTACGGCGGCCACGATCGTGCTGGTGTTGTGCTCCATCATCTTGAGGTAGGTGTCGGCGTCCGAGCCAGCCGGCCCGAGGGCGTCGCCGTACAGGGCGTCCTCGCCGGCGACCACCTTGATCCCGGCCTCCCGGCCGATCGCCTCGGCCGTCTCGGGCGGCAGCGACGACTCGGAGAAGATCGCCTTCACCTTGGTCGCCTTGATCTTGGCCACCAGGTCCTGGACCGACTTGGCCGACAGCTCGGCCGAGGTGTCGAAGCTGGGGATGATCGAGCCGGCGAACTCGAGCCCGTAGCGGTCGACGTAGTAGTGGAAGGCGTCGTGGTTGGTGACCAGCTTCTTGTTGGCCAGCCCGCCGATCCGCTCGGCGATCGACGCGTCCAGCGCGTCGAGCTGCGCCGTGTAGCCGTCCAGGTTCGTCTTGAAGCTGGCGGCGTCGGACGGGCGGGCCTCGGCGAGCCCACGCTCGATGTTGGCGACCATCACCTCGGCGTTGCGCGGGTCCATCCAGATGTGCGGGTCCTTGCCCTCCTCGCCGCCTTCGCGCAGCTGGACGCCCTGGCTCGCGTCCACCAGCGTGCCGTCGAAGCCGGCGCTGCGGATGGTGTCCTGGAGCCACTCCTCCAGCCCGACGCCGTTCTCGATCAGCACGTCCGCGCGCGCGATCGCGTCCAGGTCGGCCGGCGAGGGCTCGTAGTCGTGCGCGTCGACGTTCGGCTTGAGGATGCCGGTCACCTGGACCTGGTCGCCGCCGATGACCCTGGCGAAGTCCTGCACCTGGGTGGTGGTGGCGACCACCCGCAGGGTCTGGCCGTTCCCGGTGGCCGCGGACCCGCCGCCGTCGTCGCCGCAGCCGGCCAGCAGCAGGGCGACGGCGACGGTCAGGATCCCGGGGAGGGCCAAGCGCTTGTGCATGCCTGGACCCTAGCTGCTAATGAGAATCCTTGTCAACTAACGAGGGCTCCCGCTGGCCTTGGCCGGGTCGACGGGCATAGCGTTGCCGCCCGTGGACGCGACGGCTGGCCGCCACCGGGCCATGCTGGCGGTGGTCGGGGTGCTGACCCTCGCCGTGCTGGCCGGCGGGGCGGCGCTCTGGCCCTACAGCCGGCCGGCGCCCACGCTCGGGGACGAGCAGACCGACCCGACCCGCCTGGTGAGCGCCACCCTCACCCAGGTCGTGACCACCCCCTGCGAGCAGGCCGAACCGGGGGCGCCCGGCTCGACCTGCATCAAGGTGACGGCCAAGCCGGCCGGCGACGGCGAGGAGGTCAGCTTCGAGACCACCGACCCGACCGGCGACACCTTCCGGCCAGGCCAGCGGGTCAAGCTGGCCGTGCTCGAGCAGCCCGGCCAGCCGACCTTCTACAACATCCGCGACCTGGAGCGCGGCCGGCCGATGCTGGCGCTCGCGGCGCTGTTCGTGCTGGCGGTGATCGCCTTCGGCCGCTGGCAGGGGGTCCGCTCGCTGCTCGGCCTGGCGCTGTCGTTCGCCGTGATCATCGGCTTCGTGGTCCCGGCCATCCTGCGCGGGCGCAGTCCCGTGCCCGTCGCCCTGGTCGGGGCCATGGCGGTGATGCTCGTCTCGCTCTACCTGTCCCACGGCCTCGGCCGCAAGACCACCGCGGCGGTCGTCGGCACCGCGCTCGCCCTCGGCCTGACGGCCGGCCTGGCGGACGCGTTCGTCGGCGTCGCCTCGCTGACCGGCCTGGCCAGCGAGGACGCGCTCAACGCCAGCTTCCAGGTCGGCGGCCTCTCGCTGCGTGGCCTGCTGATGGCCGGGATCATCATCGGCGGGCTCGGCGTGCTCGACGACGTCACCGTCTCCCAGGCCTCGCTGGTGTTCGAGCTGCGCCGGGCCGATCCGGAGGCCGGGTTCGGCGAGCTGGTGCGCGGGGCGCTGTCGGTCGGTCGCGACCACATCGCGGCGACCGTGAACACCCTGTTCCTCGCCTACGCCGGCGCCTCCCTGCCGCTGCTAATGCTGTTCGTCACCGGCGGCGACAGCTTCGGCACGGTCGCCACCGCCGAGGCGGTCGCGGTGGAGGTGGTGCGCACCCTGTGCGGCTCGATCGGCCTGGTCGCGGCCGTGCCCCTGACCACCCTGCTGGCCGCCGCCCTGGCGCCTCCCGGGGCCGGGGCGCCCGAGCCGGCCTGGCCCGCCGCCGGCAGCGAGCCGCTCGAGACGGCCGCCCGGCTGGCCGGCGCCGGCGGGTCGGCGACCCCGCCCGACGGCCGCAGCGCCTGGTCGCCGGGCCGGGGAGGCGGCCAGGACCAGGCGAGGGGCCTGTTCGAGTCCGTCCTCGCCCTCCACGGCCCCCTGCTGTCGCACGCGGACGTCGGTGTCGCGGGCGGCGACCGGCTCGGCCGCGAGGCGCTGCCGCCCGACGCCCGCCGGGCCGTGACGCAGCTGGAGCGGCTGGCCGCGGCCGCCCGCCGCAGCGGCGCTCCCTGGTACCGGCGGGCGCTGGCCGCCGGCACCATCCGGCTCGACCTTCGCGACCCCGGCCAGCTCGAGCTGCTCCGCTGCTACGGCCCGTTCTCGACCGACACCAGCGTGTGGGTGGAGGACGACCCGGAGCCCGTGGTGGAGACCGCCGAGGCGCTCGACGACCTGCCGAGGGTGACCTACCGCCTGGCCGCCGGCGAGCTCGAGCGCCTGCGGGGCCTGCTCGCCGGGGCCGGCCTTGCCGGTGTCACCCTGGTGCCGAAGCGGTCCAGCCGCCGTCCCGCCCGCCGCCACTAGGAGCACCCGATGCGCCGCCGCCGCAGCGCCATCGCGCCACTCGCCCTCGTCCTGGCGGCGGCCCTCGCCGTGGCCGGATGCTCCAGGGGAGGCTCGCCGCCGCCGGCCGCCACCGCGGCGCCGTCGACCAGCGGCGGGGGGACCGGCTCGACGGCCGCAGGGCAACCCGGTGCGGCCCCCGGCTCGTCGACCAGCCGGCCGGCGCCCACGCCGCTGCGCTACCGCTTCCCGGTGGCCGGCTGCCGGGCCGACTACGGCCGCTCCCACCACGACTACCCGGCCACCGACATCTTCGCCGCCCGCGGCTGCGCCTTCGTGTCCCCGGTCGACGGGCGGGTCGACGAGGTCGCCAGGGTCGACCACTGGAGCGCTTCCCGCGACCGGGGCGCCGATCGGGGCGGCCGCGCCGTCTCGGTGGTGGGCGTGGACGGCGTCCGCTACTACGGCTCCCACCTCGAGTCGGTCGCCGCCGGCATCGCGCCGGGGGTACGGGTCCGGGCCGGCCAGCCCCTCGGCCGGGTCGGCAACTCCGGCTCGGCCAGGGTCACCCCCGTCCACCTGCACTTCGGGCTCTCCTGGCCGACCCGGCCGGGCATCTGGTGGGTCCGGCGCGGGGTCGTCTACCCCTGGAGGTACCTGGACTCCTGGCGGGCCGGTGGCAACCTGTCGCCGGCGCGGGCGGTGCGGGCGGCAAGGGCTGCCGCCGGCCGCGAGGTGCCGCCCTGCCAGGTCCGCTGCTAGCCCGCGGGACGCTCCGGCGTGTTCTGGTCGTGGACCAGCAGCCAGTCGCCGCCGGCGGCGACGAAGGTGAGACCGACCAGGTTGCGCGCCTCCAAGGTCTGCCTGCCGGCCTCGGTGTAGGTGGACCTGAGCAGCGCCGCGTCGAAGTCAGCTGGCATCGGACGTCTCGGCGTGGCGGCAGGAGGCGCACAGGCCGGAGATCGCGTAGTGGGTGAAGTCGGGGTGGAAGCCGTGGTCCCGCTCGACCAGCCGCTCCAGGCTCCGCAGGGAGGCGCGGGACAGCTCCAGGTCGGCGCCGCAGCGGGCGCAGGTCAGGTGGGCGTGCAGGGCCTGCTCCAGCCGGTGGTAGCCGACGCCCGACTCGAGGTGGACGTGGGCGAGCACGCCGACCTGCTCCAGGCGCTCCAGGGTGCGGTAGACGGTGGAGGGGCTGACGCCGGGGATGCGGGCCTGCACCCGCTCGATCACCGCGATCGGGATGACGTAGCCGGAGGTCGACATGATCTCGTCGACGATCGCGAGCCGCTGCGGCGTCATGCGCATGCCCTGCCCGCGCAGCAGCTCGACGGCGGTCTCGGTGCCGGTGCCCGGCGGCGTCAAGCTCATGCCAGCAGTCTAGCAATGCAGCTGCAAGCTGTTGCAAGTCGACTCAGAAGTGGGTGGTGCTCCAGGGGCCTGGGTCGCTTGCCAGCATCGCGTCCGCACGGAGCAGGGCGCCAGGGGCGAGCTCGTCCACCCGGCCGGCCCTTGCCATGGTGGCCAGCCGCGCGCCGCCGAGGTAGGCGGCGCCGAGATCGGCGACGTCGAGCGCGAGGTCGGGCTGGTCCCCGGTCGGTCGGCAGTCGGCGCCGTCCGGGCCGCCTTCGAGCCGGAACCGGCCCTGGTTCCCGGGCCGCAGCGCGTCGGTCACCTGGAACACCAGCTTGCCCTCGACGGCGTAGCGCCGCGCTGCCAGCGCCGCCGGCAGGTCGAGCAGGCGGAGCCACAGCTGGTCGCCGACGTGGGTCGTGCGCAGCCGCCTCGGGTCGGCCAGGCGCCAGCGGATCGGCTCGTCGAGCGGCCGGTTGTACAACCGCACGGTGGCGGCCAGGTCGAGGTCCAGGCAGTAGCGCCAGAGGGCGGCGTCCGCCTCCGGGGTGAGCCCGTGCAGCGCCCCGACCCTGACCAGGTTGGCGGGCAGGCCGCCTGGCCAGCGGTCCTCGATCCGGTAGCCCACCCAGCCGTCGACCCGGCCCGGCTCCGACTCGTAGACGACGTCGTAGTGGCGGCTGGCGCCGTGCCTGGTCCATTCCGGGTCGCGCACGTAGCGCTCCCACCAGGCCGGCTTGCGGGTCAATTCGCCCGGCTGGCCGCGGCGGTAGCGGTCGTAGAAGGCGGGCAGGAGCTTGCCAGCCTCCTCGGGGTCGAGCAGGCGCAGGCGGCCGGGGCCGGCCGGCGGGCGCAGGAACGCGCCGTGGCGGGTGTCGATCTCGTACTCGGCCGAGCTGGTGGCCATGCCGTAGCCGAAGCGCCCGTAGATCGCCGACTCGGAGGCGCCGAGGGCGGAGACCGGCTCGCCGCGCGCCTCCACGTCCTCGAAGTGGCGCAGGATCATGGCCCGCAGGATGCCGCGGCGGCGGTGGGTCGGCAGCACCGAGATCGCGGTGAGCCCGCCGACCGGGATGGTGGTCAGCCCCGGCAGGGTCAGCTCCATCGAGTCGGCGCCACCGGTGGCGACGATGCGGTCGCCGTCGAAGGCGGCGATGGTGCGCTCCCACTCGAAGCCGCGCTCGTGGTCGGCGAGCTCCTCATCGCTGACGGTCTCGCCGAACGCGATCCCGATGACCTCGGCGTACTCGCGCGACTGCTCGGAGGTGATGGGCCTGAGCTCGATGTCCATGCCCTGGTTGTACTCGAAAGTTCCTCCGCGCACATCCCCTTTTCGTGTTTGCGCCGTCCGTGGCGATCGGCTACACCCTGGCGGGCTCCTGCTCCTCCGCCTGCGCTACCCTGCGGACGCGTTGTGCGGCGCGGGAGCGGACGAGGGGCCAGATGGCGAGCGGGACCGTGCAGGGACGGCACGCGCTGGTCACCGGGGCGTCCAGCGGGCTCGGGGCCGACTTCGCCCGCGAGCTCGCCGCCCGTGGCGCCGACCTCACCCTGGTCGCCAGGCGCGAGGAGCGGCTCCGGGAACTGCAGCGGGAGCTTGGCGGTCGCCACCGCGCGAGGATCGAGGTGATCGTCCTCGACCTGACCGCCCCCGGCGCGCCGGACGAGCTGGTGGCGGCGACCGCGCGTGCCGGCCACCCGGTGGACGTGCTGGTCAACAACGCCGGCTACGGCCTCTACGGCGAGTTCAGCAGGCTGGACTGGGAGCGCCAGCGCAACATGCTTGAGCTCGACGTGATCGTCCCGGTGCACCTGACCAAGCTGTTCCTGCCCGGCATGCTGGAGCGCGGCTTCGGTTTCGTCCTCAACCTCGCCTCCGTCGGCGCCTACCAGCCGTCGCCCACCTATGCCAGCTACTCGGCGGCCAAGAGCTTCATCCTCAACTTCACCGAGGCGCTCAGCTACGAGCTGCGCGGCACCGGCGTGCGGGCCACCGTGCTGTCCCCAGGCATCGTGGCCACCGAGTTCCTCGCCGTCTCCGGCCAGCAGCCCACCCGCTACCAGCGGCTGGCCCGGATGGACAGCGCCACCGTGGCTCGCATCGGCGTCGACGGCATGCTCAAGGGACGGCCGAGCCTGGTCGCGGGGCGGCTCAACGCGGCCTCGGTCTGGTCCAACCGGCTGCTGCCCCGCCGGCTGTCGGCCGCGATCGCCAACCGCCTGATGACCTGAGGCCGGACGGGTCCGGCTCAAGCGCGGGCGGCGGCGGTCGAAGTAGCTGACGAGGCTGCTGCACGGAGGGACCAGACTGGCGCGAGGCGGGGCGACGCGGCGACGAGGACGGCGACCTGGGCCGCCGTCCCAGCGGCTGCTTGCCGTCGGCCTGCTGGCGATCGCGGCGGCCGCCTTCGTCGGCGCCAGCCGCCTCGGCGGGGACGCCAACCGGCGGGAGCAGGCTGAGGCGGTGTTCTTCCGCCTGGAGGCGCGCGCCTACCAGCAGAACGCGCTGGAGCGGGAGGCCGTCCACGCCGAGGTCCCGGCCGACGCCGAGCTGTGGCGCAGCCTGGACGGCACCCGCCGGGAGATCGACGAGGCCCTCGCCGAGCTGGCGGCCCTGCTGTCCGACGACCCGGCCGCCGAGCGGGTGGACGCCGCCACCCGTGACTGGCTGGCGGCCGCCGGCGACGAGCTCCGCCTGCTCGAGGCCGGCGACCTCGCCGCCGCAAGGCGGATCGACGAGCAGCAGGTCGACCCGCGCTTCGAGCGGCTCTCCGCGCTGCTCCGCCGCGCCGCCGTCGACTACGAGGCGGCCGCCACCGCGGCGCAGCGCAGGGCGCAGGCAGGCGTGCTGTCGATCGCGGCCGTGGCCACCGTCCTGGCCCTGCTGCTGCTGTGGCGGGTCGAGCGGGCCCGGGCGCGGCAGCGGGCCGTCGAGGCCAGCTCGCAGCGGGAGCGGGCCCGCCTGGTCAACAAGGTGCTGACCGTCGCCGAGCAGCAGCGCACCCACCTGGCCGCCGAGCTCCACGACGGTCCCATCCAGCGCCTGACCAGGCTCGGCCTCGGCCTGGAGCGCAGCCACCTGCGTCTCCAGCGCGGCCGGCTCGACGACGGGGCCGAGCTGCTGGCGGACGCCCGCGTCTGGCTCGCCGAGGAGGTCCAGGCCCTCAGGCAGATCATGGCCACGCTACAGCCGCCGATCCTAAAGGAACGCGGACTGGTCAGCGCCCTCCGCGAGTACCTGCGGATGGTCGAGGAGCAGGCTGGGGTCCACTGCGCGCTGGCGGGCGGGCTGCGGAAGCGGCTGCCGACCGACCAGGAGGTGGTCCTGTACCGGGTCGCGCAGGAGGCCATCAGCAACGTCGCCAGGCACGCGCACGCCGGCAGCGTCCGGGTCGAGCTGTTCGAGGACGACGACGTCGTCATGCTGGTGGTCGACGACGACGGCGTCGGCTTCGACCCCGTCGTCATGCCGCAGGGCAACCTCGACCACTTCGGCATGGCCAGCATGCGTGAGCGGCTCGAGCTGGCCGGCGGGACCTGGGAGGTCCGCTCCCGAGCCGGCGCGGGCACCACGCTGATCGCCACCCTCCCGAGGGAGCTGGTGCCGGCGTGACGGCGAGGGTCCCCCGCGTGCTGCTGGTCGACGACAACCGCGAGTTCCGCACGGAGCTGCGGCTGCTCCTGGAGGACTACGGCATCGAGGTGGTCGCCGAGGGGGAGAACGGGCGTGAGGCGGTCGAGCTGGCCACCCGGACCGACGCCGACGTGGTCCTGATGGACCTGCGCATGCCGGTGATGGACGGGCTGGAGGCGGCAAGGGCCCTGCGGGACCGCACCCCGCTGCTGCCGGTCATCATCCTCTCCGCCTACGAGGACCCGGCGCTCGAGGGCGAGGCGCGCAGCGCCAAGGCCTATGCCTACCTGGTCAAGGGATGCTCCGGCGCGCTGGTCCGCGACATCGTCGAGCAGGCCTGGACCCTCAAGACCGGCCTGCAGACTCGCCAGAGGTAGCGGATCACGCCGACCATGGCACAGGCGCCTTTGGGGGGCCGTGGGGGGAGCGAGCTCCCCCCACATCGATCGAGAACCGCGTGGCCTACCCGAGGATGGCCGCCAGCGCCCGCTGCGTGTCATGCAAATCCGGCAGGACCGCGTCGGCGCCGGCCGATGCCAGCTCGTCCGGGCCGAACGGCCCGGTGGCGACGGCGACCACGCGGGCGCCGCCGGCGCGACCCGCGGCCACGTCGAGCGGCGTGTCGCCGACCAGCACGGTGGCGGTGGCGTCGAACGCCGAGCCGTACTTGCGCTCGGCCTTGCGGCGGGCCACCTCGACCAGGCTGGGCCGGTGGCGGTGGTCGGAGCCGAAGCCGCCCACCTCGACGTCCAGGTAGCGGTCGAGCCCGAAGGCGGCGACCTTGAGGACGGCGTTGTCGCGGACGTTGCCGGTGAGCAGCGACTGCACCACGCCGGGGATGCGGCCGAGCGCGGCGAGGGCGGCCTCGGCGCCCGGCAGGGCACGGCCCCGCTCGCGGACCACCGCCGCCTTGGCGGCAAGGGCGGCCACCAGCGCCTCGCTGAAGGCCTCCAGGTGGGTCTCCCCGTCGGCGATCCGATGGGCGGAAAGCAGCTCCAGCGCGATCTCGTGGTCGGTCCGCCCCGCCATCTCGAGCCTGCCGGTGGCGGCCGCGTCGGGCGCGCGGCCGAGCACGGCCAGGAAGGCCTCGGCGAAGATGTCGCGGCCGACCTGGCCGGCCTGCACCAGGGTGCCGTCGATGTCCCACAGCACCAGACGCCGCACTGGCTACCGCTTGCGCAGCTCGGCGCGGTGGGCGGCGGCGCGCCCACCGCCACCGGCGGCCAGGGTCTGGTAGGACGGGACCGTGTACAGGTGGATCCGGTTGTCGAGGAAGTCGGAGAAGGCGAGCAGGCGGCCGTCGGCGGAGACGTCCAGGCCGGTGGTCTGGTTGCCGCCGACGATCGCGTCGAGGACCTTCCCGCTGGCGGTGTCGATCGCCAGCACCGAACCCCACTCTGGTCCCGGGGCGCAGTAGCAGGGGCCGTTCCTGCCCCGGTTGGAGACGTACAGCACGCGGCCGTCCGGTGTCAGGTCGATGGTGTTGGGGACCTTGTCGGTGTCGGCCAGCTTGCGGACGCGCTCGCTTGCGAGGTCGACCACGAACGCCTCGCTGGTCCCCATGTCGCCGGCGAACAGCCGCCCGCCGCGCGGGTCGCCCACCAGGTGCCGCATGGCCCCGCCGGTGCGCAGCAGGACCTTGGAGCGGCCGCTCTTCAGGTCGATGCGCTGCAGCTCGCCGCCGTCGAACCCGGCGACGTACAGCCGCCGGCCGTCCGCGGTCGGCCACAGCCCGCGGGGCGTGCGCACGGTCGGCAGCAGGCGGCGCACCCTGCCCTTGGACAGGCTGATCTCCGAGACGTCGTTGGAGACCCAGTTGGCCACGTACAGGGTCCGCTCGTCCGGGGACAGGGCCATGACCTTGCTCCAGTTGCCTCCGGTGGGGAGCTGGCGGCGGACCCGGTAGGAGCGACTGTCGATCTCCCACACCGAGGCGGTCTCCATCTGGCTGGCGTACACGGTACGGCCGTCGCGGGTGAAGATGACCTCGACCGCGCCGTGCTCGCCGAGCCGGATCGACCGCCGCCTGCGCATGGTCCTGGTGTCGAACACCTCCACCCCGTGCCCGCCGAGCAGGGAAACCCACAGCTCCCGCCCGTCGGGCGAGAAGGCCACCTGCTTGGGGTTGGACCCGCTGGTCAGCTCGCCAAGCTTGTGGTGGAGCAGGCCCTTCGGGTCGAGCCACAGGTCCAGCGAGCGGTGGCGGTCGAGGACCACCCGCTGGAGCAGCCGGTTGTAGCCGGGCCTCGCCAGGGTCAGCTCCAGGTGACCGCCCCGCAGGGTGCCGGCGTAGGGGGTCGCGGCCCGCTTGGCCGCCCCGCCCGCCGCCCGGATCCGCAGCGACGCGCCCGGCGGGTGCGTGGTCACCCGGAGGCGCCAGCGGTGCCGCTGCAGGGCCTGCTCGGCGTCGGCGGCCGTCTCGGCCGCCCTGGCAGCCGCCGAGGGCCCCGCGGCACTGCCCCGGCGGCCGGCCGCGGCCGCATCCGGCCCGTCGCCCGCGCCGGCGAGGCCCGCCAG
>WNFU01011514.1_pt1 | contig 10349 bp, 10 predicted proteins | sample 5400121 | NCBI WGS metagenome assembly WNFU01 (sample SAMN13153360, study PRJNA577476) | soil metagenome | isolation source: 100 cm soil or saprolite under grassland replicate 1 | place: USA:California | collected 2016-06-15
TGAAACAAAGCCCGCGAGCCATATAAACGTCGCCGATCACGCCCTCCCGCAGCTTCTGCATGGCTTCTCGCAGCGCGGCGGTCGAACGGCTGTTCGTGCCGTGCTGGACGATGCGGTTGTATTTGCGTGCGGCGGTGACCAGTTGCTTGCCTTCCCAATAACTATGCGAACAGGGCTTTTCAACATAAACGTCCTTGCCCGCCTGGCAAGCCCAGACGCCCATCAACGAGTGCCAGTGGTTCGGCGTTGCGATAGAGATGGCGTCAATCGTCTTGTCTTCGAGCAGCTTGCGAATGTCCACGTACTCTTTGGGCCTCTTGCCAGTGTTCTTTTCAATCTCGCCGCAGCGCTGCTTGAGCACGGAGTCGTCCACATCGCAGATGGCGGCGACCTCGACGTCAGCCATCTTGGTATATGCGCCGATGTGCGCCTTGCCCTGCCCGTGACCGCCGACCACGGCGACACGGACCACGCCGTTCGGACTGCCGGCGTATGTCTTGATGTTGAAGCCGAGCGTGGACACAGCGGCGGCGGCGGCGGAATCCTTGATGAAATCGCGTCTCTTCATTGTGACTCTCTCCTGGTGAATGTTTGTTCTGGAAACGGTGAATCGCGAGCGCAGTAAGTCTATGATAACCGCGGGCAAAAACGCTATACTTGCAGTTACGACAATCATTATCTAGGGTGAGCCTTTGGTGAGCGGGATACTGTTGGCGAATTCCAAGTCCCGCAATTTCAACGGCTCTACGACCTCGACGCCAACCTGATCGGCGCCAGCGCCGACTTCGCCTGGGCATTCGGAACGCAAGAGAAATGGGGAGGGGGCTTCTGGGCGGCCCGGTTTTCGTGGGACCGGAGATGCTTCCGGAGGCGCTACTGTGAGCCGCTTCAAGTCGGCTAGACGACATGGGAGACTCTCGCGGGCGATCAAGTCGTTAACATAACGCTCCGACTCGGCCGAGATCGTCAGTGAAGTCACTCGAACTCCGCGCTTGCCCGCATGTTCCGTGAAAGCGCCCCACCCCGCGCCGATGTCGAGCACGCGCCAGCCGAGCCGGATGCCGCAGGCTTCGATGGCTGTATCCAGTTTGCGGCCGATGGCGCGTTCGAGAGGCACGTCGTCGTCTTCGAAGTAACCGTGCGAGTAACAGCGGTGTCGCTTGTCGAGAAAAAACAGGTAGAAATCGGAATCGCTGTCGTAGTGCTCGCGTATCCACTGTTTGTCGCGGTTTACCTGGCCGAAGAGCAATCGCTGCCCGTACGTGGACCAGATATAAACGAGCGGATGTCTGTCAGTGAGCCCTGCGCTAAGGTCAAGCGCAGCCACCAGGTCGCCTTCGACCGTGATGTCGCCATCCAGGTAAGCTTCCCCGATTCGCTTCTCGTCCAGGGAGCTGAGCTCCGACGCGCCTCGCCGGTTATGGATCGCGACTCGGAATTTGACTTGGAAGGTAAATGGCGTGTCATGCGGGCTTACGAGATACCCAAATGATGAAGAGGCGGAGAGCTTCATTGAAGAACCCGTTGTTGCGCTGGCGGCTGATGTGCTGGCCGAGCGGCAATTCCGGGCTATGGCCGGACAGAGCATCAGCCACTACAAGATTCTGTCGCGGCTCGGCGCGGGCGGGATGGGCGAAGTCTACCTGGCCGAAGATAAGAAGCTCAGCCGCAAGGTCGCGCTCAAGTTGTTGCACGCCGAGTTCACCCGCGACGCTGGACGCGTGCGCCGCTTCGAGCAGGAGGCGCGCGCCGTCTCCGCGCTTAACCATCCGAACATCCTCACGATTTTCGAGATCGGCGAATCGAATGAAGGACGTTACATCGCCACCGAGTTTATTGACGGCCAGACGCTGCGCGAGCGGATGAAAGGCGGCAGGCTCGCGCCGTCCGCCGCGCTCGACATCGCGGCGCAGATCGCCGCCGCGCACGGGGCCGAGATCGTCCACCGCGACATCAAACCTGAGAACGTGATGCTGCGGCGTGACGGCATCGTCAAGGTGCTCGACTTCGGCCTGGCCAAACTCGCCGAACACAGGCCCACCGCCGTGGACTCTAAAGCGTCGACCGTCGGAGAGGCGCACACCGATCCGGGCACGGTGCTGGGGACGGTCGGTTATATGTCGCCGGAGCAGGCTCGCGGGCAGGAGGCCGACCACCGGGCCGACATCTTCAGCTTTGGCGTGATCCTCTACGAGATGCTGTCAGGCCGTCGCGCCTTCAGCGGTGAGTCGGCGGTCGAGGTGATGAACGCGATCTTGAAAGAAGAGCCGCCGGAGTTCGGCGAGACGAACACGAAGGTCAGTCCGCAGCTTGAGAAGATCGTGCGGCGATGTCTGGAAAAGCAGCCGGAACGGCGCTTCCAATCGGCGAGCGATCTCGGCTTCGCGCTCGAAGCTTTTTCTGCGCCATCAGGCTCGCGTCTGGAAGCGGCGGCATTGCCTGCGGCGCCGGAGAGTGCGCGCGCTAGATTCGACCGAGGCCAGGGCACTCGCCGGCACGCAAGGGGCGAAGTTCCCCTTCTGGTCACCCGACAGCCGCTTCATGGGCTTCTTCACCGACGGGCGGCTCAAGAAGATCGAGGTCACAAACGGGTTGGTACAAACGCTCTGCGAGATACCAAGGAATCCTAATGGTGGCGCTTGGAGCCGCGCCGGGGCGATTCTCTTCGGGCTATCGGGTGGCGGTGGGCTGTTGCGGATATCTGCGACGGGCGGAGAAGTCACACAGGTGACCACTGTTGACAGGTCACGCCAGGAGATTAATCACCGGTATCCAACTTTTCTACCGGATGGTAGTCACTTCCTCTACAGCATTATGAGTGGGCAGAAGGAGACGCGCGGGGTTTACATCGGCTCGCTCGAAGGCAATCTCAAACGGCGGCTGCTCGATGAAGAAACGGTTATCAAGTATATGGCCACGGTTCCCGGCGGCGCCGGCTGGCTGATCTTTAGGCGTGACGACGCCTTGCTGGCCCAGCCCTTCGACACAAGCCGACTCGAGTTCACCGGCGAGCCATTCTCGCTTTTAGACAAGGTTGGTAGGGATCTTGTTCACGTCAATTACTTCACCTTTTCCGTCTCCGACAGCGGGGTGTTGATCTATGATCCGAGCCTCAAGCGGCAGCGTCATCAATACGTTTGGGTGGATCGTCGCGGTCAACCAATCAAATCGCTGGACGTGGTCGCAGGTGTTTTTACTCATATACTCTCCCTGACGAAAAGCGTTTCATCGCCGACCGCGCCGATCCTCTGACCAACGTTTCCGACCTCTGGCAGTATGATGGGTCGGGAAGCAACGCCGCCCGCTTCACCTTCGATCCGGCGAATGATTTGTCTCCCGTCTGGGCGGCGGACGGGAGACAAATCGTCTGGGCTTCCACTAGGCATGGGGTATTGAACCTCTATCAAAAGGCGGCTAGCGGCGCTGAGGACGACACCCTGTTGCTGAAATCGGATTACAACAAACAACCCACCGACTGGTCGCGGGATGGACGTTTCATCATCTATCGCCAACAAGACCCGAAGACGAAATGGGACGTGTGGGTCTTGCCTGCGCCAGGGAGTGGCGAGGCGAAGCCGTTCCCCCTGGTCCGGACGGAGGCCAATGAATTTGGGGGGACGCTCTCACCCGACGGGCGATGGCGGGCTTACGTCTCGGATGTGTCAGGCCGGAATGAAGTCTACGTGCAGAGCTTCCCCAAGGGTGGCGGCAAGCGACAGGTCTCGAATGGCGGGGGCGGCGGTCCACGCTGGCGGCGGGATGGGCGTGAGTTGTTCTACTACGCGGGAGACGGGAAGCTGATGGCGGCGCCGGCGCCGCGCGGTGAGAGCTTAGAGTTGGGCGCGGCGGTCCCACTCTTCGAGTTCCACGCCGGGACTTCTAATGTCCCCTTTGCGCCCTATGCCGTGACTGCCGACGGGCAGCGGTTTCTGATCAACGCGGCGGTGGATACGGAGCCGAACGCGCCGCTGACGGTGGTGGTCAGCTGGACGGCCGGGGTGAAGCGATAGCATAATGACCTTCCATACAGCCAACTCAAAGGAAGACCGGAAGACCCCGTGGCGCGGCGCCATCCCTCTCCTGCTGGAATTTTTTCAGATTCATGAGCCACTATGCGAGATAGTTACGCTTTTAAGATTGAGGTAGGTGAAAGGGCATGACATTAAGAATCCCCCTGAATTTCAATCAGCCGAACCTCCGCCGACGTCTTGCGAATGCGCTGGCGGTTTCGTTGTTTCTAGTTCTCTCCGTTCCACTCGCGCAAGCGCGAAATCGGATACGGTCAACCCGTTGACCGACGCCTACACGCGCGGCTTCGACTTCGACCTGCGCAACCGCGAGGTGTCGGCGTTCGCCACGCTCTACGCCACCCAGGTCGGGAACCGCGCATACGAATACCAGGAGAAACGGCAGGGCTATTTCACCTGGGCGCTGGTTGAGGGGTTGAAGGGCGAAGCGGCCAACGAGCGTGGCGAGGTCACATTGTCTCGGCTGATCCGCCACGTACAGGATGCCGTGCCGAAGCGCGTGCTGCTCGACCTGGGGCGGAGCGTCTCGCAAAAGCCCTTCGCCGTCGTCGAAGGTTATCGCGCCGATGAGTTGGTCATTGCCGTCGCCGAAAGACGCGCGCCGGACAGTTCAGCAGAGGCCGAAATCGCTTACTGGAATTCGATCAAAGACAGCGTCAATCCGGCCAATTTCAGGGCCTATCTGGAGGATTACCCGCAGGGACGGTTCCGCCGACTGGCGGACAACCGATTGCGCGAGTTGGCGGGGCTGGAGAATCTGAAGACGCTGTTTGAGACCATCCACAATCTCATCTACGTCAAGAAAGACGCCAAGTTGGCTGTGGCTCTTGCCGCCTCCTTGCTACCGGATGAAGAGCGAGCCAAGAAGGCCCTCAGAGACGACGCCCCGCCCGAAACGCTGCAAAAAATACTCGACATGTACAGGCAGTTAGAATTGCCGACGGAGGCCAATGTCGAGCGACTGGCCAGGCCGGAACAGACGACGGTAATGGTACACGGAGCCACAACGGAGGAAATCGCCGGGAACGCGGAAGGCACAGTGGTTTTCGCGGAATTTCCAGGAGGGGCCGTTAAGATTGCAGGGCAGATTCTTCGCCCGGGCATGACCTTCTACGAAGTCGAGTTTTTAGAACCGGGGAAACAGTATGGAATGAAATATCACCTCATTTATTGGGACGGCAAGCAGTGGACGATGCTCGGCCCTGTGTGGCGGGCGCTGCAATGAAGGAAGTGATTGAGGCAAGGCGGCGCCTACTTCCTGATCGCAATTGGAAAATCGGGCACAGTCTCGGGACGGAGCGCCGAATCAGTACCGCGAGCGGTACTGATTCGGCAAGCTTCTCACATGCGGCGCAATCGCTCGAGATTTTTCACGGGCGGCGCAATTGCTCGCAACTTTTCACGGCTTCCGCTGAAAGGACGGCCGCCTGCCAATCGGTTTCCGCAAGCGTCTTGCCCTGAGGGGAATCGGCTCACCCCGAACGACTTTTTCCGGCATTGATAAAAAACGTGTTCTTTTGAGCCGGTCAGTCGTCCTCAGCCGCTTACGGAGGAAGGCGGCGGATTCTCAAGCCGGGTGAATCTCGGATAGGTCAGACGCACTGGCGGCGCGATGATGATGATCGCGAAGGCCTGTTTGTATTTCACTAACAGGATGAGAACCGGTTTCCACAGCATAGGCGTTCTCTCTTATTCGCATTCGCTTAGGATGTGTAGGATTGCGCGGCGCGGATAAAATATCCCCTCGTCAATCCTCTTGCTAGGCCTTGTGCGCATAGTAGCCTTGTCGCGCACGGACGCGCAGGTTCGGCCGCTTTGGAACGCGCACGCTGATCCGCCGGAAGGCGCCGTCCGTCCGTTCATCCGGTGAGTAGTAGCCGAGCAGGTACTGCGCTTGCAGCTCGGCGGCGATCTGACGGAATACTTTGTCCAAAGCTTCATTGCCGTCGGGAAGAAACGCGGCGCCGCCTGTCGCCGAAGCAAGCATGGCCAGTCCCTCTTGGGCCTTGCTACTGATTATGTTCAACCGGATGGACGGACCGCTCGGGTTGATCGAATAGAAGAGGCAGTCAGCCTGCTGCAACTCCCTCAACGCGTCGCCGCGGCCGAACTGCGCGCTCAGCGTATCCTCTCCATCTGAAATTACGACTATCGCGCGCCTGGCGCCTGACTCGGCGGTACTGCTCAAATATCTAGCGGCTTCAACCACGGTGTCAAAGAAGGCGGTCCCCTCTTTAGTCGGACTGACAGTCAGCGCAGCCGCGACAGCCCTGTCGACACCCAAGACTCGGGATCGGACCAATTTGGGCATGAGGCCGATCGTAAAGATGGACGTCGCATCGTTAGGTTTGAGGACCTCCTTAAGGAATCGAGAAGCCGCCTGTTGTTGGAACTGGAAACGGTCGAACACACTTCCCGAAACATCAAAGAGCAGCGCGAGTTCGACCGGTGTTTTGCCAGGCTCGCCGAGCGCGACCACTTGCTGCGACTTGCCTTCCTCCTCCACCTGGAAGTCCTCGGCGGTCAGATTGCGGACAGGCTCTCCCGAAGCGTCGGTGACGGAGACCGGAACTGTGACGAGATTGGAGTTGATCTTGATGACCTCGACTTGCTCCTTCGCCGGAGGGCTCTCAGTTTTTTTCGGTGATTGGACAGTGGCCGGAGTTGGAGTCGGCTTGGGGGCCGGATTAGTCTTACCCTCCGCTGACTTCTGTGTTGGGGGCATTCGCTGGTTGGGTTCTGATTGGCCAATTACGCCAGCTACTAGAAGGCACAACATGGCGCCGAATACAACACCCAACAAGATCTGCCTTAGATTCTTAGCCCCTTTAACGCTCATTGTTATTCCCATATGTTTGTTCATTAACCGCAGCAGCCGGCCCTGCAGGGAGAGGCCGATCTCAACCATCTCAAAGAGCAGGGGCTGTGTGGCTCGCTGCAAGAGGCTGTGACGGCGGCGCGCTACGGCTCCTATCAGGAGCCGTAGCGGCGAGGCGACTGGGTCGCACTCTTCGGGCGCCAAGAAAATAAGGGCGCCAGGTTGGAGTGTATAATACCTGGCGCCCTTTTACTAAAAGGTTAAGTGTATGCCAATCGCCTCGGCAAAATAGGCGCCAATCGTGCGTCCTTCCGTTAAACTCCTGATTCCACAAAGTGAGTGGCGCTCAATCAATTCGGACGGCGGCGTGAGACGTGACAGTTTGTCGCTGCGATAAGCGAGATGGCGTGTCAGCGGAGTTGGAGAGTTTGAAGATAGTGGACGAACGCGCCGCCAGGATGGGCAAGTCTTCAACTCCCCTCTATGATTCTGCTTCGAACTGCCCCTCCAGCAGATAATGCGCCCCAGCCGGTCGGCGTCTTTATATGGCAGCGGGCGCAGCTGAACTAACGATTGCATTGGCCAAAGGAGTATTGCGTATGAATTCCCTCAACATCATGAAATTCGGATTTCGTTTCGTGGCCGCGGTCGTGGCGTTGTTGCTGGCCGCCGTCCCGCTCTTCAGTCAAGCTTCGGTTGGCGGACTTGCTGGCAATTTGAGTGGCAAGCAGACGCAAAAGCTCGCCGAACTGCGGCGCTTCGAGCATCACTCCACACCGGCGCAGCGACTTGACATACCGAAAGTGGTCTTTTCTTCGATTGACGCCTTTCTGCGAGGGAAATGGCCCGCGGAAGCTGAGAAGGTCACAGCCCTTGACGGGATCGGTAAAAAAGGAGGCGATCAACTGGAAATCCGGATCGCCAACCGTAGCCGGGTGGCGATAGAAAATGTCCGCGTGCAATTCCCCTCACAAACCGAGGTCTATGGGACGATCCCGCCGAATGGGGTCACAGACTACCGAGTGGTTAAGAAGGCATATAGATATGCCCATATCGAAGCGGTCGTGGCGGGTGTACCAACGGGGTTCCTACCGATTGATTATGTTGGTGAGTCGGAACTCAAAGCCGGGAGATATACCTATGTCCTGACGATCCACCCCCGGGCGCCATCGAAATATTATTATCTCAAATTGAAGTTGCGCAAAGAATAAAAATGTTTGCTCTTCAATACATTTTGCGATGTCTCAATTGACAAAAACACACTGTCAAAGATACTTCCGCCATCGCGCTGCGCCTTCAGAAGAGGACTACAGTGGTCCGCCAGTGGAAGCGACAGTGGCGGAGACCGCCTGTCCGAAATGTGGCGGCGAGTTTGGGCGGTGGCTTATCGCCCGATGGTTCAGCAGATACAAAGGCTCTCGAACCTCGATTCGCACTCAACGCACTCCAAGGTGAACAGATCGCAGCCGACGAGGAAATGCGCTGCGAACACCGGCTGTTCATTTCCACAAAAGGGACAACTGACTCGCATCCAGCCCCGAGGGTACCCACACTTGGAACACTGGTAGTCCTTCGAGAGTCCAGTCCCGCACGAGTGGCACGCTTTCTGTGCGGCTAGGTCTTTGTTCCAGCGCATTCGTGTACCAACGTGACAATGGCTGCAAAACGGGCATACGTACGTGAACGTCCTGGGACTGGACAGCGAGCCATCAGACTGGATTACCAAATCGTCGACGACCGGAATCTGCCGTCCGCAGCCACTACACGTTTGCCATTTTCCCTTATCGATGGGCTGCCGTAGGGTCGGGGATTGAAAGGTAGCCGGAAGGTGATGGTAGCCACGCTCCTCCAACTCCTTCGTCATGCCGCGTGGCTCCTTGAAGAAACGTTTTAGGAAACCCATCAGCTTTTTACCGCCGTCGTAGAATTTGTCCCTCACGATGATGCGCTGGAGATACTTCATGCTCTGGGAACATCCAACTGAAGCCTTCACCGCCATCTGAGGCGGCCGTCCTTCGCCCGAACAGTCTCTGGCAGCGCCCTGAGCGTCTCGTCGGATTGGCGATCGCGATGATCGAGGCGGTCTGTTCGCGGGACGGCTGAATTCCGAATCAGTCGCTGAAAAAGCAAGTCACAAAGAGTTCGATCGAGGGGCTTTTTGCGACTTGCTTTCGGTGGTAACCCTAAAGTCGATCAACCGATGCGGCGCGTTACTTCGCGCCTTTCATCTTTTTGATGTAAGCGCCGTCCACGCCGTGAATGCGCAGTTTAATCAATTCGTCAGCGGTCAGGTTGTTATAACCCGCCTCGCGCATTTCTTTGACGAACTGCGCGTTCACACGGTGAATGCGCATGCTCATCAGCTTGTCCACGGACAGATTGCTGAAGCCGAGGTCGTTCATCTCTTTGATGAAATTACCGTCAATCTTGTGAATCCGCATGGCGACGAGCTTGTCGAACGGCAGGTCACGAAAGCCCAGCGCCTGGACGCCTTTGACAAAGTCCTCGTCAATTTTGTGGATGCGCATTGTGATGAGCTGGTCTATCGTGAGGTTATTGAAGCCGAGCGCCTGCGCTTCGGCGATGAACTCTCTGTCCACTTTGTGAATGCGCATCGCCACCAGTTTGTCTACGCCCATATCTTTGAAACCGAGCGCTTCCACGTCTTTGATGAAGGCGGCGTTTACCTTGTGAATTTTCATCGAGATCAGCTTGTCGAAACGCGATCAGCTTGTCGAGCGGGAGCTTGTCGAAGCCCCAGGTTTTCGTTTCCTGCACAAAGCGCGTGCTGACATCGTGCAACGCCAGCGCAAACTGCATGTCGGATTTGATGTCGTCGTATCCCAGATTGCGCATGGCGGCGAGATAAGCGCCATTGGGCGTGAAACGAAAATCGCCTACGCCCTTGCCTTCGCTGACCAGGCCCGTGAATACGATGTCGCCCGCCTCACGACTGAGCGCAAATTGCGTGTTCCCGTTCGCGTTCGGATTGAACCCGGTGAAATCTTCGAGGTTGTAATCCGAACTGCTCATGTTGAACCGGCGCCATTTGTCCGGCGCTTCCGAACGCAATTCCAGCCAGAGCTTTTTGCCTTTATCGGTGTCCCGCACTTTCGCCGACCAATCGCCCGCGACCTGTTCCTGCGCCGCCGCGCCGCGCGCCGCGTGCGACCACAGCGTGAGACCGGCCATCAAGCTAAGACTAAAAACGAGCATAAGCGTTTTGCGCATAAGTTTTCCTTTCCTTCACAGGCGTTAGTTCTTCAGCAGAATGGCGTCCAGCCCCTGCGCTTTCAGTTTGAGCAAGTCGTTCGACGAAATGTTTTTGAATCCGGCGGCGCGCAATTTGCGAATGTATTCGGCATCCACGCCGAATTGCTTCAACCGTATGACCTGCTCCAACGTCAGCTTGTCAAAACCCAGGCCGCGCAGTTCTTTGACGTAACTTTCCGTTACGCCGAACATGCGCACGCGCGTCAGATCGCGCAAGCTTACGTTGTCAA
>WNFU01023837.1_pt1 | contig 10349 bp, 14 predicted proteins | sample 5400121 | NCBI WGS metagenome assembly WNFU01 (sample SAMN13153360, study PRJNA577476) | soil metagenome | isolation source: 100 cm soil or saprolite under grassland replicate 1 | place: USA:California | collected 2016-06-15
TCCCAGAAATCATTGCGTGCGCAAGGGCCGAAATTTTGGCGGTTCGTCCAACTGTCTGATATAGCTCCGGCGTCGCGTCTCGATCAGGACTGAGGTGAAAAAGCGAACCGTCTGCCACGCTGAAGAAGCGATTTCGCACGTGCAGCGAGTCGTCCAGCTGGAGCCGGCCCTCGTCTACCGCGCGGAAAATTGCCAGAAGCATCGCCACCTTGATGGTGCTCGCCGCATGAAACCAGCGATCTCCCAGCAAGGAAAATCGGAAGCCGGTCTCCAGATCATGCACGGCTACCGCGATCGCTCGAGCCTTGCTTTTGGCAGCCAGTCTTTCCAGTTCCTCGTTCAACGTGCTGAAAACTTCTACGTCTGACATGGAAGTGCTCTTTACATCGTCATTGCGAAGTCGCAAATTCGCCCAATGCCAAATCTGGCTACCTGGATCCGTCAAAAAGATGCTAAATCCTTTCGCACAATTTTTGCGAAACATCCTGACATCAAAGTTTGGAACGCGCGCACTCGAAATGTTTCGCTCGATGAGACTCCGATATTTCCCCGGAATTTCTGCGGCAGGACGTTCCCGATCCTTCGGTCTTGGATAAACAGATCGACCCGAAGCGCGACCGCTGGGAGTTTCAGGCTGTCCAGAATGCGCTCTCGCGCGGGTTGCCGATTCTGGCAATTTGCAAAGGTCTTCAGGTCTTCAACGTCGCCCTCGGCGGCACGCTCAAGCTCGACATCCAAGGACACAATTTGCCCGAGCAAAAGCAGCGGGATGTTCAGCCGTTGCGCAGTGCGCGTGGGGCGTCACATCGTTTTCCCAAAGTAAACAGCGCGCATCACCAAGCCATCGATCGATTAGCCGACGACTTGGAAGTGGAGGCGTGGGCTGCGCATGATGGCATCATCGAGCAGGTGCGACTGCGGAAATACCCGTTCGGACTTGCTGTCCAATATCATCCTGAGCGCAGCCGAATTTACGACGCGTTGTTCGACGATTTCTTCGCGCGATTGGAATCGACGAAACGATAACGCTTCAGCTGTCCTTAGCGCATTAGTGCAAGTTACCAACACATCCCCGCGATCCGCTGAGGACAGCGGACGTTACAGCCCTGCAGCTTCATTTCGCACGACGACTTCAAGTTTTATGTCTTGAAATGCCAGCTGATCATGGATGTGACCGAGCAATTCAAGCGCTCGCGTGTCGGGAATATGCGTGCAACGCAGTTCGATTCGCGTTCGTTTACCGGCGAGTTCTGGATGCGCTTCCGCCATTTCACCGTCGAGCAAAAATGAAGCGTACGCGTTGAACCGTTCCTGCAACGAAAGCAGTTGCTCATCCGAGCCATCCCACTCGTTAGGCTCGTTCATCACGAGAACGACATCGCCTGTTTTCGCGTCTTGCGCGATTACATCGATTACACCTGTTCGATCTTTTCTTGTCGGCATGATTGCCACAACTAAACCCGCTAATGCAGAAAATTAAAACTACCCAAAGCCTTGGATGCGATTACCGTTCAAACACAAAACAAAGGAGAAAATATGGGCAGGGAAATAAAATTCATCGCAATAGGTCTGGGCTTGTTAATGCTGGCGCCGCTTAGCACTCCAACATTCGGGGCTCGAGGGCCGAAGAACTTTCACGCAGGCGCAGTGTATGTTTTGACAAATCAAACGACTAACACAGTGGCGGTTTTTCGCCGCACCGCCTGGGGCATGCTGACCCCGGCAGGCGAATTTCCGACCGGCGGTGCCGGGGATCCAACTCCACAGCCTCCAGATCCAGCAACCGATCCACTCGCTTCGCAGGGCGCATTGATTATGGGTCGGGGCAATCACCATTTGTATGCGGTCAATGCCGGCAGCAACCAGATCTCGGTCTTAAGAATAAGGAAAAACAGCCTGGACATTGTTGACGTCGTTGATTCCGGGGGTGTCCGTCCCATCAGCCTGGCGCTTCACGATGATTTGTTGTACGTGCTCAACGAGGGTGGAACTCCAAATATTACCGGGTTTACAATCGAAGAGGGTGGGACGCTCACTCCATTGCCGGGCTCTACTCGCCCGTTGATTGGCGGCGTCGCGGCTGATCCCGCCCAAATTGGTTTTAGTCACGACGGTGAGTTGCTTGTCGTAACAGAAAAAAGCGGCAACCGAATCAACACCTACACAATCAATGACGATGGACTACCGAGCCCACCGATGGACAATGCTTCCAATGGAATGACGCCGTTTGGGTTTGCGTTTAACAACGCCAATACTCTGGTGGTCTCAGAAGCTTTCGGCGGGACGCCAAACGCATCAGCGGCATCCTCGTATGATGCAGCGGAGGACGGGACTCTAAGCGTGATCAGCGGATCGGTGCCAAATTCTCAAACCGCCTCTTGCTGGGTGGTCATACCTAACAATGGAAAAACTGCTTTTGTGTCGAATACCGGCAGCGACACGATCTCCAGCTATCGCATCAACCCTACGGACGGATCGCTTACACTCCTTAATGCGACCGCGGCCGATACGGGAATGGGCAGCGCGCCCATCGATATGGATCTAAGTGTTAACAGTCGCATCCTGTTTGTGCTCCTCGGTGGCACCCAATCAGTGGCTTCTTTTCGCGTATGGAAGAATGGCAATCTGACGCCGATTGATACCGCCGTCGGACTGCCGCTTGGGGCACAGGGCATTGCCGCAAAATAGCTGTTTCTCAGGCTGCGCCTTTCAGGTTCACGGTTCTCCCAAAACGAACGTCCAGCTTCGAAGTTGGACGTTCGGCGTTCGGCATTCGATGCTTAAGGCACAAAATGACGAATAATCTAAGTGCCGAGGAGATTCGCGCATTGCTGAAGCTCGAACCGCACGCCACGTGCGGGTTCGTGCGCGTCACGTTTATCAGTAACAAACGAATTGCCCCCGGCGGACTCCCAGCACCATTTCTTGATGGCCGGCCAGCGGGATCGGCACTGTATTTCATGGTCACTCCAGATGCGCCGGTCCGACTCCATCGCATTCGCAACGATCAGCTTTATCACCGTTATCTGGGTGATCCGATTGAAGTTCTAATGCTGCATGAAAATGGAACAAGCGAGCACGTCGTCGTAGGTCCGGATTTGCGAGCGGGTCAATGCGTGCAGCTCTTAATCCCGGGTAATACGTTCCACACTGCACGCGTCATCGGACAAAGGCGCTGGTTCCTCGGTGCGAGCACAGAATGGCCCGGCGTAGAGAAAGTCGACGTCGAAATCGGCGATGTCGAAGCGCTGGCCGCGAAATATCCGGACGTCGCCGACGATCTACGCGCATTCCAGAAAGGTAGCGGCGATTGACCTCAATCGCCTACGGGCGAACTTTCACGTCGCCGTGGCAAAAAGAAAACGAACAGATCAATTGACGTTGCTCGGTAAGAGCGACGCGAAGTTACCATCCTCTCCTGCCGAAGCGCGCCTGGAGACGTTTCCAAATCCTGCTCCTGAACGAAATTACCGCATTCACTTCGAAACGGATGATTTCACTTCCGTTTGTCCGGTCACAGGCCAGCCCGATTTCGCCAGGATCGATATCGATTACGCGCCCGACGGTCTTTGCGTCGAGAGCAAGTCATTGAAATTCTATCTCGCCTCCTATCGTAACGAGCGCGCATTCAATGAAGCCGTCACCAACCGCATTCTTGACGATTTCGTGAAAGCCTGTGCGCCACGCGAGGCAATCGTCACCGCGCAATTCTCCGCGCGCGGTGGAATCGCGCTGACCGTGCGCGCCGAGTATCCGGACAGGAAATCTGACCGCGACAACAAATGAAACTGGTAGGGCGCGACCGGTCCGAGCCGGACTGGCATTTGGCGCGCCGAAAAATCACCGCAGGCGTGATTGCCCAAAAAGGGGAGAGGATTGAGGTGAGAGGTTGTTCTGGCACAGCGGATTGCAAACCCGAAACCCTCACCCTACCCTCTCCCTTGCGAAGGGAGAGGCGGACCAGGCTCCGAGCCAAAATTGCAGGAAATGAAACGCGCAATCGTCCTTTTGAGTGGCGGAATCGATTCGACAACCACCCTGGCAATCGCAATCGCAGAAGGTTACGAAACCTACGCCCTGTCATTTGATTACGGCCAGCGTCACCAAATCGAAACGGAAGCCGCTCGACGCGTCGCCAATTCGTTAGGCGCAAAAGAGCGTCGCATCGCAAAAATCGACCTGCGCGTCTTCGGTGGCTCCGCGCTCACGGACGATGTCACCGTGCCGAAGCAGCGTTCGGAAACAGAAATCGCGCACGGAATTCCAGTTACATACGTGCCTGCGCGCAACACCATCTTTCTCGCTTACGCGCTTGCGTGGGCGGAAGTGATTCCAGCCAATGACATTTTCCTCGGCGTAAACTCGATCGACTATAGCGGTTATCCAGATTGCCGGCCGGAATTCATTGAGGCGTTTGAGAGCCTCGCCAATCTAGCAACCAAAGCTGGGGTGGAAGGCCGACACTTCCAGATTCACACCCCGTTGATCAATTTTTCCAAAGCCGACATCATTCACAAAGCAGTCGAGCTCGGTGTCGATCTTGCGCTCACCCACAGTTGTTACGATCCGAGGCCGGAAGGTCTCGCTTGCGGCGGATGCGATTCCTGTCTCCTACGGCTCAAAGGTTTTCGTGAAGCCGGAATAAAAGATCCGATTCGTTATGCGAAAAAATGAAGCGGCTGTTTGTTGTCATGTTGAGCAGAGCGAAACATCTCTGGCTATTGGTTTGGTGAGCGCGTACAAAAGAATGATCTGGGATTCTTCGCTTCGCTCAGAATGACAACTCTGCAGTACGCCAACGAAGAAAAGCTGATGTCCCACAAACACCAAAGTTGCGTCACAAGACAATGAAACGCCTGCTCAGAATTTTCGAACTTTCCAAAAACGAACAGCGCGTCGTGCTTATCGTAGTTCTTACGCTTGTTGCAATTGCCTTCATCGGATATGAGCGGCGCGTTCGCCATCCTCCAGCGCAGCCAGCGTCAGCGACGGAACTGAAACCGTCTCTCAACCGTGCGAAAATCGAGAATCAGCAATAGAGTTCAACCCTGTCCGGTCATCTTTGCGCCAGAAACGACTGAACGCGTTGCGTCGCTATTATTTGCTCTAGTCACGCTTGGACTGCTGGCTACCCCCGCAACTGGGACTCAGCCGTCTGAGTTTCAGCGCCTACTGAAGAATCCAAAGATGTTTAATGGTGAACGTGTGACACTAGTCGGATTGGCTGAGATTGGCGGATCCGAGTTCTTCCTTTATCCAGATGTTCAATCCGCAAAGCGCGGTGAAAATGCGATCTTTGTGGATGCGCATATTCTCAATGAGAATCCTTATGAAAAGTTCAACAATCATTGGTTGAAGATCACAGGCATTGTCGACATGGGAATACGTGCGCCGCTGGGTGTTGGCGAGTGCTCAATAGCGCTGGAGCGGCTAGAACTGTTCCCGCGCCCTCCTCTTCGTGATGATAGCGTGAGAGCCGTGTTTCAGAATCGGACTGGAGAAACAATCGACATCAAGATTCCAACGCCAAATGGCTATTCCTACGCGATGAGAATCCCGCCTGACAGCGCTACAAAAGCTACAAGAATCAGCAATGGGAAAGTTACAGTCAGCAAAAGGTCTGGGGAGACGATTGCCAAGGGCACGTTGAGCTGGGGCACAGCCGACAAATATTTCGATCGTAACAGCAGGACATTCTATTATCGCATTAGCAATGGCGCGATCAGTCGGGTACTGCCACGTGAAGCTAAAAACTGGAAGTAGGGGTTTTTCAGCAGTGGCAAGGCTCTAGTTGGTTTACGTGGGAGCGGACGTCGCACCGGTATAATTGATTCAATCTTCTGTTAACCCGGGAATGCGTCCGTAGCCGACGAAGACCGGACTAATTTTGGCGTCGCCGCTTTTGGGTGGGGGCGGCATTTTGAAATCGAAAACGCTGACGCCCCAACGTTGTTTGCCATCGTACGATCGATGTTGTAGGTGCCGCGCCAGAAAAGCAGGTCGCCGGGCTTAAGGTCATCGAATTCGAATGAATCCTCCTTGCGACTCAGGACCGCATACAAATTTCCCGCTTTGCGCACCCAAACATATTGCTGGCTGGAATCGCGCGGCACGTCGGGGAAGCCGTTTTGCTTAAGAACGTAATAAATGAAACCGGAACAATCCATGCCGCCGTTCGCGGGATCGGCAGAACCATAGGTATAGCCCAGATTTTGTTTTGTTAGCGCGAGCCCGGCATCCAGGATTTGGCGAACTTTTGGCGGGTCGTTGTCGTAACCTTCTATCGCATCCGGCGAAAGACTCACGTTAGGCCAGCCCTTTTTTCCTCGACCAGCTTCGGGCGATTCCGCGGGACTCGCAGACGGAGTCTCTGTCGCCGACGGCGATTCGCTCGGTGTTGGAGTGGGAGATGCTTTTTTGCGCTTTGATTTGCTTTTCGGCGTCGGGGATGGCGATGGACTCGGAGAAGCTTTCTTTCGTTTCGGCGAAGTCTCTGGCGACGGAGTTGGTGTCGGTTTCTTCTTTCGGTGTTTGCGAGTCGGTGTGGGCGATGGCTCGAAAACTTTTTTGATCTTTGTACCTAGCGATTCCTGAGCAGCGCAGGCCGCATACGGCGCGCCAAACAGGATCGCAATTATCAGAAGCCATTTCATGATCGAAGCGGCGCGCTCGTGGGTGTAGTGTCCACTGTCCTCAGCGGAGAATCGAGCGCGCGATCAGAGTTGGATGCGCTGAGACAACGCACTCAACAGCATGTGGTCAGGAGTCACTGCGCGAGCTCCTGAAGGATTGCTTTGTTCAAACGAATGCCGCCCTCGAAATTTTCGAGAGGAAAATTTTCGTTTGGGGAATGAGCGCGGCAATCGGGTAGAGCGAGTCCCATGAGCAGTGTTTCGATACCCAGAATTTCCCGAAATTCCGAGACAATTGGGATGCTGCCCCCTTCGCGGATAAGCGCAGCGTCGCGGTTGAAAGCTTTGCGCAACGCGCGTTGTGCCGCTTCGCCCATCGCGGAGTGCGGATCTGTGAGATACCACGGGCCGCTATGGCCGGTGGTCACGTCCATCGTCACGCCTTTGGGTAGATTTTTTTGCAAATGCGTTTTCGCCAGTTCCAGAATTTCTTCGCCTCTCTGGTCGGGAACGAGACGGAACGTCAGTTTCACAAACGCGTGGCTGGCGATCACCGTCTTTGTCCCCTGCCCCTGATATCCACCGCCGATTCCGTTGATCTCGGCCGTCGGTCGCGCCCAGATGCGTTCCACTGAATTGTATCCGGCTTCCCCGACAAGCTCAGGCACACCCGTCTCCTCGCGAATCAGTTTGTCACCGTCGACTGGAAGTTTGCGCCACGCTTCTCGCTCCCAGTCTTCGAGCGGTTTGACGCGATCGTAAAATCCTGCAATCGCCACGCGACCGTCGCGATCGTGAAGCGTGGCCAGTAATTGCGCCAGCGCCGTGATTGGATTTTGGACGGCCCCGCCGAAAACGCCAGAGTGCAAATCCATTTTCGGACCGGTGACTTTGACTTCGAGCGCGGTCACCCCCCGCAGGCCATAACTCATGGTCGGCACGCCACGCGCAATCATCCCTGTGTCAGAAACGACTGCCACGTCACATTTCAGGGCGTCGCGATTTTGATTCAAAAAAGGGCCGAGATTCGCACTCCCGATTTCCTCTTCGCCTTCGATCACCAAATGCAAATTCACCGGCAGCTCACGATGCTCCTCGATCGTTTCCTGAATTCCGAGAATGTGCGCAAGGATTTGCCCCTTGTTGTCCGTGGACCCGCGGGCAAACACGTAGCCGTTCTTCAAGACAGGCTCAAACGGCGGTGAATCCCAAAGTTCCAAGGGATCCGGCGGCTGCACGTCGTAATGGCCATAAATCATAACTGTCAGACGCCTAGGCCGATGCTCGTTGCGCGCCCAAACAATTGGATGACGTTTTGTAGGTACAAGCTGCGTTTGCAGACCGATTCTGTTGAGCTTGTTCACCAGCCAGTCTGCACACTCGACCAACTTTTCCTTGTACTTGTCGTCAGTCGAAACGCTTGGAAACCGCAGGAACGAATAATACTCCTCGAGATAATTATCGCGCATGCGGGAAGCTAATCGGTTTTTGCCGTTTGCCTACGCTTTCCGGCGAAACTCCGTACGCGCAAAATAGAAAACTGAGGACAGCGCCAGCACGACTCCAGTTACGAGGAATTCGCGAACCGTGGCGTGAGCGAGAATCCAAACGATGGCGAGGATTGCCAGCGCAGGCACAATTTTCATTCCAGGAAAATTGAACGGCTTCCCATCAGAGCGTACATCCCGTTGCACCAGAACCCAGCAAGCAGCGCAGCAGAGCAGATACATCAACAGAACCGCGACATTCGAAAGGACTGCCAGTCGCTCGAATGTGCCGCTAATTGAAAGCAAGAACGCGAGCGCTGCGTACGTAACAATCGCGACATCTGGTGACCGATAGCGCGGGTGAACATGCGCGAAAAACTGTGGCAACGCGCCGTCGCGGCCGAAAGCAAAGATCATGCGTGGCGAACTCAGAATGTCGCTGGTGACGAACCCAAATGCCGAAATGCTCGCTCCAGCCAAGAGAATCATGCGGCCCAGGTTGCCGAGGAATGTCGCCGCCGATTCGGCGAGTGGCGCCTGTGGGTGATTTGCGAGATCGGGACCGAGCGTACCCTGCGCGACGAGCTGGATCATCAGAAAGCGAAAATCAAAAGGATAACGGCATCGCCTAACGACTTACTGCCCGGCCAACCGTTCCAGGCAAGATTTGGCGCGTGGATAAAAAATATTCCCACGCAAACGAACAGCATCAACGGCAGAAGCTTTGCGACTGTGATCACCGTCACCGCACCGGCGCCCTCGCGGACGCCGCGAATGTTGATAAACACGAGGGAACCATAGACCGCGAGCATCACGATAATCCGCATTACGGGACCGCCGAGGAACGGCACCACCAGGGCCACGGAGTTTGCCAATACGTTCACCACGCCAGCAACCGCGCCGAGCGCCGTGAGGAAATAAAGCATGCCGGCGAGGAATCCCACATAGCGGCCAAACGCCACTTCGACATACGCATAAAGACCGCCGGTCAACGAAACGCGGCTGCCGGCGATCGCGAAACATGTAACGAACAACACCATGGCAATCGCACAGCAGACAAATGCCAGTGGTGCCGAGGATCCCAGGCCCTTCGCAACTGTCGCTGGGATTACGAAAATTCCAGCGCCGATTGTCGAGCTGACGATATTCGCGGTGAGCGCTGGAATTCCAATGCCGCGAACCAATTGATGATCAACGCGCTCGGCCTGTTCGAGGGAGCTCGTCGATTCATTTCCCATCGGCGCATCCTCAGTGATTGAGTTGTCCGATGCAAGAGTGCGCGTTAAGTTCCACGCGCCAAGGACGGTGCTTTCATATGGGCGGGAATTGCAGCTGGGAGTGCTGGCGGATTAGTGATCGCCGCAAATCCACAATATCCTGTGGCCGGGTGGCCCAGAACCCCTTCAAATTGTGTGATTTTCCGCTTGTAACCCTAATAGGCGTGCTGTATTGAGGCTCCGAAGGCCCGGGGTTTGGCCCAAAATGCATTTACAATCGCTCGAGCTATTCGGCTTCAAATCGTTTGCCGATAAAACTGTCTTCAATTTTCATGAGGGCGTCACCGCGATAGTCGGCCCGAACGGTTGCGGAAAATCCAATGTGCTGGACGCCGTACGCTGGGCGCTTGGGGAGCAATCCGCCAAATCGCTTCGCGGCGACGAAATGGCTGATGTGATCTTCAACGGCGCCGATACCCGCAAGCCGGTAGGATTTGCCGAGGTCTCACTAACGTTCACCGATTGCGCTGAAGAACTCGGGATCGAGTGGCATGACGTGCGGGTGACGCGCCGCGTTTATCGCGACGGAAATTCCGAATACTTGCTAAACAAAATGCCGTGCCGCCTTCGCGACATTCAAAGTCTTTTCGCCGACACCGGGATCGCGCGGACCGCTTACTCCATGATGGAGCAAGGCAGAATCGACATGATTTTGAGCTCGCGTCCCGAAGACCGGCGCGCGGTTTTCGAAGAAGCAGCCGGGATCACGAAATATAAAACGCAAAAGCGCGAGGCGCTCCGAAAGCTGGAGGCAACGGAAGCGAACCTGTTGCGCATCGGGGACGTGATCAAGGAAGTCAAACGCCAGATCGGCTCACTTCAGCGGCAGGCGGGGAAAGCCCGACGGTATCAGGCGTTACACGCAGATCTGCGCGTGCTTGAGACACATCATGCTTCCAAACAGCTCGCTTCGCTTGAGCGCGATCTGGCCGCGGCGCGGGAAGAAATTAAGC
>WNFU01010319.1_pt1 | contig 10348 bp, 3 predicted proteins | sample 5400121 | NCBI WGS metagenome assembly WNFU01 (sample SAMN13153360, study PRJNA577476) | soil metagenome | isolation source: 100 cm soil or saprolite under grassland replicate 1 | place: USA:California | collected 2016-06-15
CTACGGTGAAGTCTCGATAATCAGTTGAGGCGCATTCGCACCTGACTCGCGACTGGCTAAGCTGACTGCCGTGCTACCCGGAGTAATGAGCGCCAGGTTGTATGTGCCATTCCCTGTGATGAAAATTGTCACATCCATGCTGATCCAGGTACCTGTGCTAATGGAACCTGAGGAACCCAATGCGCTACCAAGAGGTGGCGCGTTGTTGTAATTGATCGTGCTCTCCGGCCATGTGTTATCGCTCACACCGTTCGCCACACAACCAGCAGTGGAGGCGCTATTTGCAAAGATGCGTAAGGTAGCTCGCGTCACAGTACCACTTAATCCCTGCACGGTGAAGCGGAGGTAGCTACGCACGATCGGTGAACCGTCGATGCGCAGCGTGGTCAAGGAGCCATAATTCGTCGTTGGACTATCTGCGTTCACATAAGAGTCAGCAATCGGAGTGAAGGTCAGGCTACTGACGGAACCCGTATTTGTGGGAGAAGGTGTGAACGTAGGCGTGGAAGTGGGTGTGGCAGTAGGTAAGCTAGAACTGGTCGGCGTTGCAGTGGGTGTTTGCGTAGGTGTGGCCGTAGCAGTCGGTGTACTCGTAGGCAGGCTGGTGTTGGTCGGCGTTTGCGAAGGCGTAGCCGTAGCAGTCGGTGTATCTGTCGACAAGCCAGGGTTGGTCGGTGTGGCGGTCGCGGTGTCCGTGGGTGTGTTGGTAGGTAGCCCAGTATCCGTAGGTGTGGGCGTAGATGTATTGGTCGGTGTTTGCGTAGATGTAGGAGTATTCGTGGACGTGGGAACACCAGTAGGTGTCTGTGTCGTTGTAGGCGTATTAGTAAGTGTCATCGTCGGCGTAGCGGTTGCTATCGGCGTGGATGTGAATGTGCCAGTAGACGTGGGTGTAAATGTAGCTGTCCCGGTTGGGATACTCTGGGTCTGGACGACTAGTTGCGGAGGCGTTGTCCCTTCACGAGAAGAGAAGGTAACACCATCCGTGCTGTCCGCCACCAGCGCAAATGTGTATGTGCCATTGCCGGTCACCAGAGAGGTGACATTATATTCAACCCATGTGCTTGTTCCAAAAGCACCTGTATTATCAGCTACACCACTTAGTAACGCAGGCTGAGTATTCCAGGTGATCCCTCCTGTACCCGATTCGATCCAGTTGTTATCTGCCAGATAGACAGCAGGGCCATTCGTGGTTCCATTGGTCGTGCAGAAGACTCGTAACTTCACACTTTGGATCGATCCATTGATACTACTTGTATTAAAGCGAATATAACTGGTCTGTATTACGCCAGCATCTCCATCTACTTGAAGATTGGTCTGTGTGCCATAGTTGGTCGTCGGCGAGGACTGAGCGACACGTGCGTCTGCGATTGGCGTAAACGTTAACGTACTGCCTGAGCCAGCTGTAGCCGTCGCGGTAAGTGTAGGTGTGGAAATCAAGGCAGAAGTTGGTGTTTGTGTAGGTGTAGAGGTACTTGTGGCCGTTGCAGTAGGCGGAGCAGTAGATGAGGTCTGAATAACAAGTTGAGGCCGGTTACTACTACTGGAATCCCGGCTATTAAAGTTCATGTTGGAACTGCTGGTCGTCGTGAGAACCAGGTCATACACACCGTTCCCATTAACAAGGGAGGTCACATTGACGCTGGTCCAGTTGCCCGAAGCGAAATTTCCGGATGACCCGATCAACGCGCCGACGGCTGGCGCATTGGCGTACGTGATCGTTCCCTCCTCCCAAGTCTGATCCCCAACACGCTTGATTTGGTAGCCAGTCGCTGAACTGGAAGTCGGGTAGAGTCGCAAGGTCGCATTTGTAATCGTGCCATTGATGTCGTTCACAACGAAACGCAAATAAGAACGATACTCCGGTGAAGATAAAGCCCTGATCGTGCCGGAAAGGCCATAGTTTGTCGTTGGAAAATCTGCAGACACATAGGCGTCTGCGACCGCATTGAATGTATACGTGGCGGTGGTTTGCGTCGTAGCTGATTTGGAGGTCGACTGTGCCGAGTGATTCCCTGAACCATCGAATGCATCCACACGATAGGTGTAATTGGTTGAAGGAGTAAGGTTCGTATCCAAATAACTCAGCGTGTTCTGATCAACCGTGTTGATCAATACGCCATCTCTGTAAATGCCGTAGCCTCTCACCCCTGTATTGTCACTCGAGGCAGACCAACTCAAGTTGATCTGCGTACCGCTCGCCGCAGAGGCGTTCAAATTGCCGGGAGTTGTCGGAGCGGTCGTTTCCGCGTCGGCCGAAAAAATGTAATTCCTCACGTCAAAAGATTGCCCAAGAGAGTTGATCGGTGTGACCGTTACGCTTGTTCCGTTGACGGTCACTTTCAAGAAATGATAGACCTGGGCCGCGCTGGTGGGGACTGGCGCACCGCCACAGGCTTTGCCCGTTGTTGTGAATTTGATGGCATAAGCATCCAAGGGGGTGCAAGTGCCCAATGTGCCAATCGTTGCTCCTCCCCCCCCGGTGACGTAATTAAATATCCCGGCAGCACTGGGCAGATTCCGCTCATAGATGTGGGAATGGCCCGTGAAGGCGATATCTACACCATTCTGCTTCAGCAACCCTTCCAGGCTTGAATTTCCGAGCAGATAGGTATCTGTCGCTTCATTGGGATTATCAGAAAGAAGCGGATAATGGAAAATGGCAAACTTTAACACGGAGGGATGGGCAGCCAAATCAGCCACCAGCCATTGGTATTGAGGAGTCCCAGGTGCCACGTGATAGTCATAATCCACCTGGTATTCGCTGGCTGTACCAATATTAGCTTCATACCAGGCAGTATGCAGCATATAGAAGCGAGCTGGACCCGCGTCAAACGCGTACCACATGCTGGGATAGGAAGCGGAATTTGTGCCGTCAAGACAGCAATACGTTTCCCTCACATAGCGCCCATTGGATGTGGATACCGCACGGTCCTGCGGCCATGTCACTAGCGTGGGATGATTCGTGTCCGAACTATTTACCCCATGATTTCCCATCGTTGGAAAGATCGGCAGGGAAGCGCCTGGCACTTTCCAAAACGAGGGACCGAAGATGGCACTGAGGTTCGTTCCGGTCTGGATCAAGTCGCCAAAGTTTGCCTGTGAAGCAGAGGGGTAGCCGTTATCGCCCGTTGTCAACGCGAAGCGAGCACCGCTCGAAGCCATTAAAGACATCAGGTTGGCTTGAGAGGGATTGATCCCAGCAGAATCAACTTGCCCCCAGTCTCCAAACACTACAAAGGAAAATGAATTGGTTGCACCAGCTGGTACCTGCGTCGAAAAGGTTGGCGCGGAATCACTCCCAAGCAGGTCGATCTCGTTTATTGGGCTGGAACCCAGGTACACGCGATAGCAATATTGAGTCCCAGGCGCAAGATTCAGCAGGGCCTTCCATTGATATTCGAGCACGCCATTGACCGTGATCGCTGTCTTCGTAGCTGGCACATAGTGTGCTGTGCAAGCCTCCGAGCCAGCTTTCCCGAAGCGCACTGCGCCACTGGTCTGCGAGCGATCCGTCGCCCAGTTAATCGTCGCGTACGGGCCGACTACATCCGTCAAGTATGGATAACGCCGCAGTTGAGAACTGTAACTGGCAGCCGCGGACCCTGAGGAGGCAGCCACAAGCCACAAGGCTAATAACGATAAAGACACCACAAGCAATCTCAGGTTTGGAGATTGCTTGCGGCTTACTAACTTGGCTGTAAGTTGCATGGACGTTCTTCTCTCCACTTTCCTACCTATATAAATAGAGCACCCAAAGACAATACTACTGGATAATTTGTCTATCTTAACACTCAAAACTTTATTTGGGCATCCGAATTTATAAGCATTCGACTCAATTAAGGTATCTGCATGAGTGTAGGAGTATCAGCCGGAATCGGCGTATCGGTGAGCGTTGATGTGAATTCCAAAATAGGCGTTGGCGTCTGTGTGGCGGTTGGCGTGCTTGTCGGTTCCAAACCTGTGGTAATGACTAGTTGAGGTGCAAAACCCGCTACTCCTTCCTTTGTAGAATAATACGCACCGTCTGTGTTCGTTGAATTGATCTTCAAACTAAATGTCCCATCGCCGGTCACTAAAGAAGTGACATCTACCTCATACCAGGTGTTGGCTGAGACCTTGCCCAAGCTTGCCAGAATGCCAGCATCAGCAACTGGCGCGCTGTTCCAATTGACAGTTGCTTCATTCCAGGTGGTGTCAGCCAGACGATGGAATTCTCCACCAAAAGGTGATCCATCCACACAGTAAAGCCTTAGCTTCGCACTGAGAATGGATTTATTTCCAATCCCTGAGACGGCGAATTTCAACAGCATGTTTCGAATCGGACTATTATCCGTGACGAATTGAGACGCTGAACCAAAATTCGTAGTGGGCACACCGGACTCAACATATGTATCAGCCGTTGATGTAAACGTGAGAATAGACGATGAGCCTGTGCTGGTGGGAGTCATCGTGTTGGTTGGTGGCACAGTATTTGTCGGTGTTAGCGTCTGTGTAACGGTTGATGTACCCGTTGGCGTACTTGTAGGTGTATTTGTGGATGTGACCCCATCAATAGAACTCAAAGAGGCCACTACATCATCAAAGGCAATATCATACGTCAACAATGGCGTATTCTCTCCCAATTGCAAAACTCCGATGGGAGTTGTTCCCAGCGCATCGGTTCGACTTAATGTGCTCACTGGAGCATTGTTATACCAAACCTCGACCTGACTCGCCGTATCGGCGATCCGCACATGGACCTGAAGAGTCTGCCAGTTCCCCGCGATGACATTCACTGTACTGTTGACGCTGGTCCCAGCCAGATCGTTGCGATAACTCAAGTTGCCAAGATTATTAATACTTACACTTAGAATCGCTGTGTTGGCTGCAGTGCGGAACTTCATCAGGTTGACTGTATTCGCTCCCTGACTAATCACTTTAAATAGGATGCGGTAATAGAGATCAGTTTGTGAAGTAGCCAATAACTTACGGGCATAGGTCGCTCCACCTGCTGCACTCGTTCCGCGTGCCGCAAAACTGCCATTTGCTACCTGTTGATTCTGCACTACCAGTCCCGACCCATTTGTCCATTGCGATAGATTGCCACTCTCAAAGCCATCACTGAAAAGGATTGAACTTTGGGGTGTAGGCGTGAATGTCTGCGAAGCGGTTGGCGTGACCGTCGGAGTTGAGGTATTTGTTGGTGTCGGTGTATCCGTCGGTATGGATGTTGGAACGGCTGTTGTAACGACAAGCTGGGGAGCAAAGCCGGCTGCCCCTTCTTTTGATGAGTAAGCCGCTCCATCGTCATCGGTTGAATTCATCCTCAAGTTAAATGTCCCATCTCCGGTTACGAGAGAGGTAACATCCACTTCATACCAGGTGTTGGCTACAACTTTCCCCAAACTTCCCAGGATAGCGGCATCGGCTGCAGGAGCCGTATTCCAGTTAACAGTGCCTTCATTCCAGGTCGTATCAGCCACACGATGGACTTCACCACCAAAAGGCGATGGATTAATACAGTAGAGCCGCAGCTTGGCACTAAGGACTGTCCACGTACCAACACCAGTTACATTAAATTTCAAGAGCGCATTCTTAATTGGGTTGTTATCTACAACAAACTGTACAGATGAACCGGTTTTCAATGTTGGATTATCCAATTGAATCTCTGCATCGGCGGTTGTTGTAAAGGTGAGAACAACGGGCGCCGCAGGTGTGTTCACCGTTGCTATATTGGAAAAGTTGGAAGTAAGCCCAACCCCGTCCACAGCCTTGATCGAGTAATCATAGGCTGTCTGCTCCTGAGCAGTGGTATCTACATACGAGGTAGATGTACCGGGGGCGGATGCAATTTGTACGCCATTGCGAAACACTTGGTAACCCACCACAGCAATATTATCCGTACTCGCAGTCCAGTTCAGGCTTACCTGGTTCCAAGCAACCGCAGATGCTGTAAGATTCGATGGAGTAGTAGGCGGAGTGGTTTCCGAAGTGCTCCCGTGACATGCCCCCCTGCCCACATCGGTGAATGTCCAGCCCGTTTCGGGCACAAACTGCCAATCGTAACTCGTCGGGTGGAGTGTCAATTTGAGCACACCAAAAGTATCTACATTGCGTACTTCACTGTTCGCAGCGATTGCTCGCGGGATGTCTGTATGATCAGCACCTCCGGTCCCAACCATCAATTCGCGGATGCCTCGCACGGTGTCGGGAGCGCCATTCGGTGCTTGCGGGGCAAATCGTTCATAGATATGGTCGTGCCCATTCAAGATGAGGTCGGCATTGTGATTATAAAGGATTTGCCAAATATCCTTGGTATTGTTCGCGGCACGGCCACCCGAGCTAAACAACGGAATATGCCAATAAGCCAGCGTGCAAAAATTCGAGTGGGCATTCAAATCTGCCTCAAGCCACTGCCCCTGCGGAGAGGAGGGGCTGCAACCACCAGCATCACCACAATTTGAATTGAGGGCAATCAAGTGCCAGGTGCCGATATCATAGCTATAGTAGCCTTGTCCCTGATTACCAGCAGCGGCTCCAAAGTAGTTGAAGTAGCCTGTTGCACCTGCATTGGCACTTGTACAATCTGTGCCACCTGAGGTGAGATACTCATGATTACCGACCACCGGATGAGTAATCGATTTGACACGACCCCAGCTCAGATCATAGGAATGCAGGAACGCTTGGTAGCCTCCACAATAATACTGAACATCCCCAAGCGGCAGGACAGCTGCCAATCCTGCGTTCGCCAACAGATCTGAGGTGTATTTCTGACGGCATGCCCCAAGATCATTTGGATCCCCATTTCCATTTCCGAAATGTGTATTCGCTGGATCGCAGGCAATATCTCCTGCGGCTGCAATCACAGGATCTGAAGCCGCTAACGCTACTTCAGAATTACTAACCAGCTTGCCTGCTCCCGGCAAAAACAGGATCGATATTACTAAGATAATAATCGAAGCAAAATATCTGAATTGATTTATAAAATTGCCAGTAGTGCTTGTACTTAAGTTACTTATAAATTTCATAGGAAGCCCTTTCACCATAATTGCGTGGAATAAACTGAGCTACCGATATTCAACGTTTTGGATGCCGATGATTGTGGTTACTTCACCATTTGCAGTAATGAATACGCGTTCGCCTGAACAGGCATTAAATTCATCGATAAATGAACTTTTTTTCGTTGTACTCTACCGCCGCGTTCACTGGGACTGGTGCCCGGACATAAAACACTAGTGCTAACAGCAGCGCTATAGCGCTCCTTAACCAATAGAACAAATTTTTTGATGAATGCATGTTTCAATATCTCTACGATAAAATCTGCAAAGATTGTGTTTGCTGAATCAACTATTTTCTTAACATTGGCACGCTTTCCCTAAAGGGGATCATCTTGGGATGCCATCCCAGTTACCCGCAATGGGCATATCGCCTGGAATGCCCAAAGCAAAAACCAGATCCGCAAACCCGATCGTGTTCTCGTTGCGCAGATAGAACGTGCCGTTCCGATACACCCCGATCGTATCCTTCCCATCATTATTCCAGTCGCCTGTAACGGGTCGATCACCCGGCAATCCATAATTGATCTGGATGTCTGCAAAACCAGTAGAGTTCGTGTTCTTTAGGTATAGTGCGCCATTGCTCGGGCGGAAGACACCCGTCGTGTCCTTCCCATCTCCATTCCAATCCCCGGCAATCCCCACATCGCTCGGATTGCCAAGCGAGAAACTCAGTTGTGGTGCTCCCGCACTGTTACTGTTGCGCAGATAGAACGTCCCATTGCGATACACCCCGATCGAATCCTTCCCATCTCCATTCCAATCCCCTGCAATTGGTTGATCGCCAGGGTCGCCGAAAGCAAACACCAGGTCCGCGTAACCTATTGTGTTGCTATTGCGAAGATAGAACATCCCATTGCGATAGATGCCAATCGTCGCGGTCCCATTCCCATCCCAATCCCCAACGACAGGATAATCCCCAGGCAATCCATAGTTGATGGCCACATCCGCAAAGCCGGTGGTATTGCTGTTCTTCAAGTACAACAATCCATTGCTCGGACGGAACACGCCCAACGTGTCGCGATCGTTGTTTCTCACAGGTGTCCTCGTTGGTGTGGGAGTCTTGGTAGGCGTCGAAGTTGGCGTGGGAGTCCTCGTGCGGGTGGGCGTTGCTGTCGCGGTCGGCGTGGGAGTCCTCATGCGCGTCAAGGTTGCTGTCGCAGTCGGTGTATTCGTATTCAGGCTGATCCCATGACATACTCCCGTGCCCGAGTCAGTAAATGTTTTACCCGCTTCCGGCACAAATTGCCAGTCATAACTGGTTGGGTGTAATGTTAATTTGAGCACTCCATACGTATCTGTATTGCGCACTTCACTATTAACTGCAGTTGTTACGAGCGTAGTGTGATTCGCACCGCCACTTCCTATGATAAATTCACGCAGTCCGCGAATAGCGTCAGAGACCCCATTTGGATCCTGAGGGGCAAACCGCTCGTAGATATGGTCATGCCCATTCAGGATGAGATCAGCATTATGATCGTAAAGGATTTGCCAAAGATCCTTGCTGTTGAGCTCAGCCCGCCCTCCTGAGCTAAACAGCGGAATGTGCCAGTAAGCCAATGTACAGAAGTTCGAGTGTGCAGCCAAATCCGCTTGAAGCCATTGTCCCTGAGGGGAAACAGGACTACATCCACCAGCATCGGTACAGTTAGAGTTGAGAGCGATCAGATGCCAGGCACCGACATCATAGCTATAGTAGCCTTGGTTTGGATTACCAGCAGCGGCTCCAAAATAGGTGAAATAGCCTGCCGCGCGGTCATTGGTTATATCACAACCAGTGCTGGGTCCACTAGAATCAGGCGTAGTGAGATACTCATGATTTCCAACCACCGGATGTGAAATCGATTTGACCCGCCCCCAACTCAGGTCATAGGATTGCAGGAACGCTTGATAGCCTCCACAATAGTATTGAATATCTCCGAGCGGCAAGACCGCTGCCAGCCCTGCGTTCATCAACAGATCAGAGGTGTACTTCTGACGACATAATCCGGAAGTCCCATTGCCAGCATTAAAATTTGAGCTTGCAGGGTCACAGGCAATGTCTCCTGCGGCTGCAATGATCGGATCGGAAGCCGCCAGTACCACTTCAGAATTGCCAGCTAGTTTGCTTGCTCCCGGCAAAAACTGGAACGATATGATTAAAAGCATAATCAAAGCAAGCTTCGAAGAAGCAAAGCGATCAGCGTTCAATTTTTTAACAAAAATATGTTCCATAATGAAGATCATCTTGGGATAGCATCCCAGTTGCCAGCGATGGGCATGTCGCCTGGATTGCCCAGACCGAACACAATCTCTGCAAACCCAACTGTGTTCTCGTTACGCAGATAGAACAACCCATTGCGATACACGCCAATCGTATCCAGCCCATCGTTGTTCCAATCTCCCGTCACAGGTTTATCGCCAGGGATCCCATAGTTGAGCGCCATGTCGGCAAAGCCGGTGGTGTTACTGTTCTTCAGGAAGATCACCCCATTGCTCGGACGGAACACGCCCGTCGTGTCGATGCCATCGCCATCCCAATCTCCCGCAATCCCGACATCGCCCACGTTGCCCAGATAAAAGCTCATCTCAGGGGCCCCAGCGCTGTTGCTGTTGCGCAACAGGAACTGCCCGATGGAGGGACGATAGATACCGATGCTATCTACTCCATCCCCATTCCAATCCCCTGAAATCGGTTGGTCGCCAAGTTGACCAAAGGCAAAGACCAGATCCGCAAAGCCGATCGTGTTGGAGTTTCGCAGGTAAAACGTCCCATTGCGGTAGATACCGATCGTAGCCGTCCCATTGCCATCCCAATCCCCGACCACGGGGTAGTCACCGGATAGACCATAGTTGATCGCCACGTCTGCAAAGCCGGTGGTGTTGCTGTTCTTCAGGTACAGCGCTCCATTGCTCGGACGAAAGACACCCGTCGTGTCGCGATCTCCGCCAGGTGATACCGGTGTCGGCGTAGCGGTTGGGGTAGGTGTAACCAGATCCACGACCCAGGTTTGGATGTCAGGAGTTGGGTCATTGTTGCCAGCAGCATCGGTCGCCGTGACCTGGAAGGTATGTGATCCGTTGGTCAGGTTGTTGAATGTTTGTGGTGAACCACAGTCCTCGATTTCCTCACCATCAATAAAACAAATAAAGGAGGCTGGTTCACTCGACGAAAAGGTAAACGTTGCTGAATCACTATTGACCGTGCCTGAAGGACCCGATTCGATTGTTGCCTCAGGAGCCGTGTTGTCCACGGTCACGCTTCGCCCCGTAGAGGTCGTTGCATTGAATCCAAAATCGACAGCACGGGCGGTCAGAGTAACAGCACCATC
>WNFU01010320.1_pt1 | contig 10347 bp, 8 predicted proteins | sample 5400121 | NCBI WGS metagenome assembly WNFU01 (sample SAMN13153360, study PRJNA577476) | soil metagenome | isolation source: 100 cm soil or saprolite under grassland replicate 1 | place: USA:California | collected 2016-06-15
CCCAGGTGACGATTCCGCACAAGGAGCGAGTGACGCCGCTGGTCGACCGCATGACCGAGGAGGCTCACGCCACGGGCGCGGTGAACACGATCACCAAGGAGGGCAGGCGACTCGTCGGGCACAACACGGACGTGCCCGGCTTCCGGGCGGGTCTCGACCACCTGGTTGGCCGGCAGAAGATGCCCCGCCAGGCGGTCGTCCTGGGGGCCGGCGGCGGCGCCCGGGCGGTCGTCTTCGGCCTGATCACGGAGGGCTTCCAGCGCGTCATCGTCTTCAACCGGCACCTCCATCGGGCCGAGGGCATGGTCAAGCACTTCGGCCGGAGCGCCAGCCACATGGAGCTGCGGGCCAGGCCGTGGCACGAGTCGATCATCGAATCCGAGCTGGCCAAGACGCGCGTCCTCATCAACGCCACGTCGATCGGACTCCATGCCGACGAGTCGCCGATCCCGGCAGAGATCATCCCGCCCGACCTGCTGGTCATGGACCTCATCTACAACCCCGCTCAGACCCGGTTCCTGCGGGAGGCCAAGGCCGCCGGTACCGAGGCAACCGAGAACGGGCTGGTCATGCTCCTCCACCAGGGCACGGCCCAATTCGAGCTGTGGACCGGCCAGCCGCCACCGATCGATCTCATGCGCGAGCGGCTCGAAGCAGCCCTTGCGGCCCGTGAAGCGTCCGCCGACGACGCCGTCGCCGACGCGGCGGCGACGCAGCGGGTCGCGAGCGAGTAGGACCGGGCGAGCCGGGCCAGCGGCCGAACGAGCAGAGCATGGGCCGGTTGCGGTTCCTGACCGCCGGTGAATCACACGGGCAGGCGCTCGGCGTGATCGTCGAGGGCGTGCCGGCCGGCCTCGCCCTGACGGCCGACGACCTGGCGATCGACCTGGCCCGCCGGCAACGCGGCTATGGCCGCGGCGCGCGCCAGGCGATCGAGCAGGACCGTGCCGAGATCCTGGCCGGCGTCCGGCACGGGCGCACGCTCGGCTCGCCCATCCTCCTCATCGTCCGCAACCGCGACTGGGAGAACTGGACCAGCGTGATGCAGGTGGAGCCATTGAGCGAGGACGAGGCGGCGGCCCTCGAGGCTGCGGCCGAGGGTGGCGACAAGCGATCCACCCCGGTGACCCGCCTGCGGCCCGGACACGCCGACCTGGCCGGCGCCCTCAAGTACGGCTTCGATGACGTCCGCAACGTGCTGGAGCGAGCCTCCGCGCGTGAGACCGCTGCCCGGGTGGCGGCCGGGGGCGTCGCCCGTCGATTCCTGCGCGAGCTCGGCATCGAGGGCTGGTCCTTCACGGCCGAGGTGGGCGGCGTGTCGCTCGACCCGAGCCGGGCGAGCCGATCGCGTGAGGAGGCCGATGCCTCGCCGCTCCGCTGCCCCGACCCCGACGCGGAGACGGCCATGATCGCCCGGATCGACGAGGCCCGCGAGCGGGGTGACACGGTGGGCGGCGTGTTCGAGGTCGTCGTCCACGGACTGCCGGTCGGGCTCGGCAGCTACGTCCAGTGGGACCGCCGCCTGGATGCCGCGCTCGCGGCGGCCGTCATGAGCATCAACATCGTCAAGGGCGTGGAGCTGGGCCTCGGCTTCGAGCAGACCCGGCGGTTCGGCTCGGCCGTCCACGACGTCATCGAGGGTCGCGATGACGACGGTCGCTGGATCCACCGCTCCAACAACGCGGGCGGATTGACCGGCGGGGTCTCCAACGGCGAGCCGATCGTCGTGCGCGGGGCCGTCAAGCCGATCTCCACGCTCGCCCGGCCCCTCCCCTCGGCCGACCTGGTGACCGGGCGGCCGGTCGAGAAGGCCCACTACGAGCGGAGCGACATCAGCGTCGTGCCCGCGGCCGGGGTCGTGGGCGAGGCGATGGTGCTGCTCACGATCGCCGACTTCATCCTGGACAAGTTCGGCGGCGACTCGCTGGCTGAGACCCGCGACAACCTCGAGCGCTATTCCGCCCGGATCGCCGCTCCCCGTGGCGCCGCCGCGGCCCGTTCGGCGACCGCGCCTTCGCTGGCCGGCACGGACGAGGCCGGGTCGGGCGGGGACGACTGAGATCGCGGTCGGATGGACATCGTGCTCGTAGGCCTGCCGGGAAGCGGCAAGAGCGTGGTCGGCCGGCGAATCGCCCGGCGCCACGGCGCCGATTTCGTCGACCTGGACGAAACGATCGAGGCGGCCGCCGGGCGGCCGATCCCGTCGATCTTCGAGACGGAGGGCGAGGCCGGCTTCCGGGCCCGGGAGGCGGCAGCCGTGGCCGCCCTCGGTGAGCCGGAGCCCGACGCCAGGATCAGGCGTGTCGTCGCGACCGGCGGCGGCGCGGTCGTCGACCCGCGCAACCGCTGGCGGCTGTATCGAGGCCGGCTGGCGGTCTGGCTGGACGCACGGCCGGAGGCGTTGGCCCAGCGCCTGCGACGCAGCCGGCACGTGCGGCCGCTCGTCGCGGGGCGCGAGCCCATCGCCGCAATCCGCCAGCTGACCGCCGACCGGGAGCGCTTCTACGCCGCGGCCCGGCGGGTGAACGGCCTGGCCGAGCCGGCGACCGTCGCGACGACCGTGGCCGGCCTCGTGGCGGCCGGGCCCGACGAGGGCACACGGCTGCTCGACGCCCAGACCCGCGTCGGCCGGATCGTCCTGGGCGAGCGGATCGTCCCTGCCGCAGTCGCCGAAGCGCTCGCCGGCCTGGGGGCGTCACGGGCGATCCTCGTGTCCGAGCCGGGGGCCTGGGCCGCCGCGGGCACGTCGATTGCGGACGGCCTCCGGGCGCGCGGGCTGCGGATCGAGACCGTGATGCTCCCGGAGGGCGAGGCGGCCAAGCGCCTGTCGGTTGTCGAGGACGCAGCCGGCGAGCTGGCTCGGGTGAGGGCCGAGCGGCTCGAGCCGATCGTCGCGATCGGTGGCGGTGCGCTGGGCGACGCGGCCGGGCTCCTGGCGGCCCTGTGGCTGCGGGGCGTGCCGCTGATCCACGTCCCAACGACGCTCGTGGCCCAGATCGACTCGGCGATCGGCGGCAAGACCGCGGTGGACCTCCCGGCGGGCAAGAACCTGATCGGTGCCTTCCATCAGCCGGCGGCGGTGGTGATCGACACGGCACTCCTCCGGACGCTGCCGGAACGACAGCGGCGGGCGGGGCTGGGCGAGGCGGTCAAGATGGCGGCCCTTGGCGACGAGCGGCTGTTCCGCCTGCTCGAGGGCGAGGGCGAGGCCATCGCCCGCGGTGATGCAGCGGCCTTCGCGTCGGGTGCGCTGGCCGAGCTGGTGGAGCGGGCCATGTGGGGGAAGGTGGAGATCGTCGTCGCAGACGAGCGCGAGCAGGCGGCCGAAGGGGACCGGGTGGCGGGTCGGATCCAGCTGAACCTCGGCCACTCGGCGGGCCACGCCTTCGAGGCGGCGGGCCACTACGGGAAGCTCCTCCACGGCGAGGCGGTCGCCTACGGGCTGCGGGTGGCCTGCCGTCTAGGTGAGGCGCTGGGCGTCACGCGGCCGGACCGGGCGGCACGGATCGAGGAGCTCCTGACGCGCCTCGGCCTCGGCGTCGATCCCATGCCCTACCCGATCGATGCGGTGGTCGAGGCGATGGCGGCCGACAAGAAGCATGTCGGCGGTCGGCTGCGCTGGGTGCTGCCGACGGCGGACGGGGTGACCATCCGCTCCGACGCGCCCGAGGACGTCGTCCGGCGTGCCATCGGCAGCGTGCTCGCGGCGCCGGCGGATCGCCCGGCGGCAGCGTCGGCGGCAGAGGCGCCCGCCACGTGACGCGGGTGCTCGTGCTGGAGGGCCCGAACCTCAACCTGCTCGGCACGCGCGAGCCCGAGATCTACGGCCACGAGACGCTCGACCAGATCCACGCCGGCCTCAGGACAGCCGCGGCCAGGCTGGGCCTGGACATCGACTTCTACCAGAGCAACCACGAGGGCGCCCTCATCGACCGACTGCACGCCCGCGATTTCGACGCCGCGGTCGTGAATGCGGGCGGCCTGACCCACACGTCCGTGTCGCTCCGCGATGCCCTGGTGGGCATCGAGCGGCCGTTCATCGAGGTCCACCTCTCGGACCCTTCGAAACGCGAGGCATTCCGGCACGTGAACTACCTCGCGGACGTCGCGCTCGAGTCGATCGTCGGGCAGGGGGCACGGGGCTATCACCTGGCGCTCGAGTCGATCGCCCGGCGCCTGGGAGGCTCCGGTGCCTGACCGTCGACGGCCGAGCCGGCTTGAGCCGGAGACTCCGGAGATGCGCCGGTTGCGCCGGCGGATCGACGCCCTCGATCGCCGGATCGTCGCCCTCCTCAACGAGCGGGCCGCCCTTGGGCGTGACGTCGGCCGGGCCAAATCCGAGGCCGGCTGGCGGGCGATCCGCGACGGCGAGCGCGAACGGGACGTGCTGCTCCGGGTCGCGATGGCCAACGGCGGGCCGATGCCCCAGGCCGACCTGCTGGCGATCTACCGGCGGCTCATCGCGGCGACGCGCGCCCTGGAGGTCGATGACCGGCGTCCGGTGAGACCGGAGCGCACCACGCCTCGCTGAGGCCACTCAGCGAACGGTCGCCGTGCGCAGGCTCGCGACCAGCCGACCGAGGGCGGCGACGTCCCGGCCGTCCGGTCCCAGGGCGTCGACGAGGGCCGACGCGACGATGACGCCGTCGGCGCCGGCTCGAACGAGCGCGCGGACGTGGGCGGGCCGGCTCACGCCGAAGCCGACCGCGACCGGGACCGGCGACGCCGCGCGGACGGCGCGGACCAGACGGCCGACGGTGGGCGGCAATGCGCGGCGCGCGCCGGTCACGCCAACGAGCGATACGCAATAGAGGAATCCACCGGTGCGGGTGGCGATCCAGGCGCGTCGCGCCGGGTCCGTCGTGGGGGCGACGAGGTAGACGACGGCGAGGCCGACGTCCCGTGCGACAGACTCGAACGGCGTCCCCTCGTCCGGCGTCAGGTCGGCCACGATCACGCCGCTGGCTCCGGAGTCGGCGAGGCGCACCGCGACCGCGCGGCCATCGCCGCCGCCGATGAGCTGGTTCGCGTAGCCCATCGGGACGAGCGGGATCCCCGGCCGGGCCGCCCCGACCCTGCGGAGGAGCGCGATCGAGCCCTCCAGCGTGGCTCCGGCGCCCAAAGCCACGGCCGACGCCCGCTGGAGCGTCGCGCCGTCGGCCAGCGGGTCGGAATAGGGCAGCCCGATTTCCAGCAGGTCGGCGCCGCCGTCGATCGCGGCCAGCGCTGCGTTGTAGCTCGTGTCGGCGTCCGGGTAGCCCGCCACGACGTAGGGAATGAGGGCGGACCGCCCCTCGGTCGCGGCGCGCGCGAACGCCGAGCGAATCCGCGCGGCACCGGGCGTGTCATCCGTGCCGATCGACTCGGATCGATGGCGGACGGTCGCCGTGGACAGCCCGACAACGGTCACCTCCCGGAGTCCCGTTGCCGTGCCTCCCGCCAGTTCGCGAAGGGCCCGAGGTCCTTGTCGCCACGCCCCGACAGCCCGACGAGGACCATCGTCTCCTCCGGCCACGAACCTCCGGCGCCCTCCACACCCGCCAGCAGACGTGGCAGGACGGCGAAGGCGTGGGCGGTCTCGAGAGCCGGCAGGATGCCCTCGGCCCGGGCGACGGTCTCCATCGCGGCGAATGCCTCGGCGTCCGTGGCGGCCGCGATCTCCAGGCGCCCGGCCGCCACGAGCGCCGCGAGCTGTGGCCCGACGCCCGGGTAGTCCAGTCCGGCGCTTGCCGAATGCGCCTCCACCACCTGGCCGTCGCGATCCTGGAGCATCATCGATCGGGCGCCGTGGAGGATGCCCGGGCTGCCGCCCGCGAGCGCCGCGGCGTGGCGGCCGGTCGAGATGCCGTCGCCGGCGGCCTCGGCCACGGCGAGCCGGATGGCGGGCTCGCCGATGAACCGGCTGAGGAGGCCGATCGCGTTCGAGCCGCCGCCGACGCAGGCCAGGGCCAGGTCCGGCAGCCGGCCCTCCGCGGCGACGAGCTGCGCCGCCGCCTCGTCGCCGATCCGGCGCTGGAGGTCCCGGACGATCGTCGGATACGGGTGCGGACCCATCGCCGAGCCAAGGACGTAGTGGGTCGTCTCCACGTTCGTCACCCAGTCGCGCATCGCCTCGTTGATGGCGTCCTTGAGCGTGGCGCTGCCCGAGGCCACGGAGCGGACCTCCGCCCCCAGCGCCTCCATCCGGAGGACGTTCGGCTTCTGGCGCTCGATGTCCTCGGCGCCCATATACACGACGCAGGGCAGCCCGAGCAGGGCGCAGGCGGTGGCGGTCGCCACGCCGTGCTGCCCGGCGCCCGTCTCGGCAATGACGCGGCTCTTGCCGAGCCGGCGCGTGAGCAGTGCCTGGCCGAGCGCGTTGTTGATCTTGTGGGCCCCGGTGTGGGCCAGGTCCTCGCGCTTGAGATAGAGCCGCAGGCGCCTCGGCAGCGAGCCCGGTCCCGCGGCGTCGACCGGCACGATCGACCCGGCGATCCGCAGGACCTCGTCGCCCAGTCGGTCGGCCCGATAGAGCGGGGTGGGCCGGCCGGCATACCGCTCGAGGAGCTCGCGCAGCTCGGCCCAGAAGCGTGGATCGTGGCGGAGGGCGGCGTACGCCCGCTCGAGCTGCTCGAGGGCGGCCATCAGCGTCTCCGGGACGTACCGGCCGCCGAACTGGCGGTCGACGCCCCAGCGACCGGCCGCGTCCGCCTCGAGGAGGCCGGGATGCACGGGCGCGGGCCCGAATGGCACGTTGGGTCGATCGAGCCGGGCCGCCCGGGCGCGCTTCACGAACAGGGCGACCCGCAGGGGATCCTTGCGTGGACGCTCGCCGGCGGCACGCGGCGCCTCCACGCCCGAAGCGACGTCCACGCCCACGGCCGGCACGGCCCGGATCGCCTCGCCGACCGTCGCTGGCGTGAGCCCGCCGGCGAGGATGACGGGGAGCTCGCGGGCGACGGCGGCGGCGAGCCGGCTGTTCGGCCTGGCGCCGGTCCCGCCCGGATACGGTCCGCCGGCCGCATCGAGAAGGAGACGGGTGGCGCCCGCCGCCAGGTATCGCCGGCCAAGCTCGACGATCGAGGTGGCGGAAGCCTCGACGGAGGCCGGCTCCCCAACCGGCAGGTGGAGCACCTTCCATGCCTGGCGGTCGATCTGGCGCAGGAGGCCAATCGGCTCATCGCCCGACAGCTGGACCGCATCGGGGTCGAGCGTCCCCACGATCTCGGCGATCCGCGCGGCGGTCGCATCGGCGGTGATCGCGACGACGAGCGGCCGGCGACCGGCTCGCTCGCGCGCCAGACGGGCGAGCTCGGCTGCCTCGTCCAGCGCCAGCGCCCGAGGCGTGCCGGGTACCAGGTTTAGGCCGATCGCGTCCGCCCCGGCCCGGACCGCGGCGAGGACACCGGCCGGATCCGTGATGCCGCAGATCTTGACGAAGGGCATGCAGGCGGCTTCGGCCGGATCGTCGGGCAGGGCGCCCGCCGCCACGAATCGGCGAACCGCGGCCCTCGGATTCGGGCTGCGCATGAGCGCCTCACCGACAAGGGCTGCGTCGAAGCCGAGCGCACGCCAGCCGGCCACGGTCTCTGGCTCCCGCACGCTCGACTCGGCCACCACCAGGCGGTCCTCCGGGACCAAGGGACGGAGACTGGCGGCACGCTCGGGATCCACGGTTAGTGTGCGGAGGTCGCGGTTGTTGATGCCGATGAGGCGTGCGCGCGTGGCGAGCGCCCGCTCGAGCTCGGGCTCGTCGTGCACCTCCACCAGCGGCTCCAATCCGATGGCGAGCGACTCGTCCACGAGCCGGCCCAGCCGCCGCGCGGGGTGGAGCGCGGCGAGGAGGAGGACGACATCCGCGCCTGCTGCGTGCAGAAGCTGCAGCTGAACGGCATCGACCACGAAGTCCTTGGCCAGGAGGGGCACGGCGACCGCCGCCCGCACGCGCCGCAGGTCGTCGATCGAACCACCGAACCAGTGCGGCTCGCACAGGACGGAGATCGCTGCGGCCCCGCCCGCCTCGTAGGCGCGTGCCCGGGCCACGATGTCTTCGCCGTCCCGGGCGATCGCGCCGGCCGACGGCGAGCGGCGCTTGAGCTCGGCGATGACGTGCAGGCCGGGCGCGGCCAGCCGCTCGACTATCGGTCGAGGCGGGCCCAGGCCTGCTACCCCTGTGTCATCGATCGATCGGGCGCGAGCCATAGCCTCGATTTCCACGCCGATGTCCGCCCGACGCCGTGCCGCGATCTCGTCGAGGACGCTGGAGCCGGCTCGCGCCCGGCGCGGCGGAGCGCGACGCGTTGCGATCGTCACGCCGGAGCCCCTTGCGCGGCTCCCTCGCCGGCCTCGGCGGCTCGACGCTCCTCGCGCAGGCGCGCGAGCATGACCGTCGCCAGCCCCGCATCGATGGTGAGGCCCGCCAGCGCGACCCCCTCTTCGATGGTCTCGGCTCGCCCGGCGGCCACGAACGCGGCACCGGCGTTGAGCAGGACGACGTCGCGCCGCGCCCCGGGCTCGCCGCGGAGCACCGCCTCGATGATCGCTGCGTTGTCCTGGGGCGTGCCGCCGCCCAGGCTGGCGCTAGAGGCGCGGGCCAGTCCCGCGTCCGCGGCGTCGATCTCGCGCCGCTCCACCCCGGCCGGCGTGACGTCATAGGCCACCCCCGTGCCGTCCAGCGGCAGCTCGTCCAGACCCTGCCCGCCGACCACGAGAGTCCGCTCGGTGCCCAGCAGATGGAGCACCGCTGCGAGCCGCGGCGCGGCGGCGGGATCCGCCACCCCCACCACCTGGCGCCGGGCGCCGGCCGGGTTCGTCAGCGGGCCGAGCAGGTTGAATGCCGTGCGCACGCCGATCTCGCGCCGGGTCGGTCCGGCGTGGCGCATCGCGGGATGGAATCCCGGCGCGAACAGGAACGCGAACCCGAGCTCACGCAGGGCCTCCCCCGCCGACGCGGCGTCGTGGTCGATCCGAACGCCCAGCGCGTCGAGCACGTCGGCCGAGCCGGATGCCGACGTGATCGCCCGGTTGCCGTGCTTGGCGACGGGTACGCCAGCCGCCGCCACGACGAGCGCCGCCGCCGTGGAGATGTTGAACGTCCCGCTCCCGTCACCGCCGGTCCCGCAGGTATCAACGGTGCCGTCCGGCGCCTCGACCCGCAGGACCCGCTCGCGCATGGCCTCGGCGAAGCCCGCCAGCTCCTCGACCGTCTCGCCGCGCATCCGGAGGGCCACGAGCAACGCGGCCAGCTGGGCCGGCGTCGCCTCGCCGTCCATCACCGCGCCCATTGCGCCGCGGGCATCGTCCATGGCCAGGGTTCCGCCATCGATGACCGCGGCCAGCGCCGCCCGGACGATCTCGCTCATCGAGTTACCCCGGTCGCGGCTCCGGCCATCGGCACGGCGGCATCAGGGTGCGTCTCGGCGATGCCTGCCGTGGCGAACGAACCGGTGGCGGCATCGAGCCGTGCCACGGCGGCCGCATCCTCGCCGGCCAGCCGGAGGAAGTTGGCGAGCACGTGGGGTCCCTGGGGCGTCAGCACGGACTCGGGGTGGAACTGGACGCCTTCCAGCGGCAGCGTTGCATGGCGCAGGCCCATGACCACGCCGTCGACCGGGCTGGTCGCGGTGATCCGCAGCTCGGCCGGCAGGGTCGCCGGGTCCACGCACAGGGAGTGGTAACGGGCGCCGTCGAACGGCGTGGGCAGCCCGGCCAGCAGGCCCGTCCCGTCGTGCTCGACGGCCGAGGCCTCGCCGTGAACGAGCGTCGGCGCTCGGACGATCGAGCCGCCGAAGGCCACCGCCATCGACTGCATGCCCAGGCAGACGCCCAGCAGCGGGATGGCCCGCTCGGCGGCGACCCGGATGGTATCGACGGAGATCCCGGCCGACGAGGGATCTCCGGGCCCCGGCGAGATGACGATGCCCCGCAGGTCGACGGACGGATCGTCGGCCAGCCGCCTGAGCTCGTCGGCGTCGATGGCGTCGTTGCGAATCACACGGACCGCCGCGCCGGCCGCCTGGAGGGCCTGGACGAGGTTGAACGTGAAGCTGTCGTAGTTGTCGACGACGAGGATCATGGCCGGATCCCGGTTGGCGTGGCAGGCTCGTGGGCTCCCTCCGCTGGCGACGGAGCCGTCCCGTTGCGGAACCGCCGCTCGTCCGAGCCGGCAGCCAGCTCGATCGCCCGCCGGAGCGCGGCGGCCTTGTGCTCGGTCTCCTCGAACTCGCGCTCCGGGACGGATCCGGCCACGATGCCGGCGCCCGTGTGCGCGTGAGCGCGGCCCTCACGCAGGACCGCCGAGCGGATCGTGATCGCGGTGTCCAGGTTGCCGTCGTAGCCGAGGTAGCCCACCGCGCCACCGTACAGCCC
>WNFU01017394.1_pt1 | contig 10347 bp, 7 predicted proteins | sample 5400121 | NCBI WGS metagenome assembly WNFU01 (sample SAMN13153360, study PRJNA577476) | soil metagenome | isolation source: 100 cm soil or saprolite under grassland replicate 1 | place: USA:California | collected 2016-06-15
AGCGGGGTGAGCACGTAGTAACGGTGCCGCTGACGCGCGTCGATTTTCCCGGCGCGTTCCTCCTCGCGCAGATAGCCCACGGCGTAAATGCCGCAAACCAGCGCGACGAAAGCAGTCAGCGCGATCACCAACGCGCTGAGAGCATCCACCCGCAGGAAACCGCCGAAGGCTTCGACCGTGTCCTGCGCGAGGACTTCCGCGCCGAGCCACGCCGCCAGCGCGGCGACGATGGCGAACGCGACCAGGTTGAGTCGCTCCAGCGCGGCACGCTCGCGCAACGGCCAGCAGGCGAGGCCGGTCAGCAAGGGAACGAGCACGAGAAGCGTCAGAAGCATGAGGCGCTCGCTACGTTCGGGCTCATCGTGGCGTCCGCTGCGAACGCCTGGTCAGCTCTGGATTCAAACGCCCAATTCATTTCTGCGCCGGTTCCGGTGTTTTCGTGCGCTTCCACACAGACAACGTGCGCCCGGCGCCTGGTTTACTGGTGAAATCCGTCGGCCGCGCCGCGCCGGGCGATCCGAAGCAAAACTTCGCCGTGTCGCCACCCACTTCGTATATCCCGAGCTGCTTCTTTCCTTTGGTCGGCCCGTCGAGCATTTCGTAATCGATGGTTTTGGGCTTCCTGGAGGGGTCGATCGTGAATTTCGCCCTCAGGAAGAGCTGGCCGCCGACCGTCACCGTGGTCTCGTCTCCTTTGCAGACGCGCCGGGCGGACTCCCGCATGGCCTCGGGCATGGCCGATCCATCAGCGGCGCCGGACACCATGGACCATTCGCCCTGGAGTTGGGCCTTATCTTTTTTGACGGCCTCATTGTCTTCAGCCGAAGCCGCGGACATCGCCACGGTTGCGAAGCCGATCAGAATTGCAGTGGGTAGTGTTTTCATTGATGCGTTTGATTTGGTGTGATTGATGCAGCCTGGCCTAAAGATGTCCTTCATATCGCCCTTCAGGGCAATCCTCGAATGATGCTCGCCGCCTGCTCCATCAGTTGGCGGACGGAACCGGGCAGCCAGGCGGTGAACAGCAGCAGCGTTCCCAACGGCAGGCTCATGGCCGCGACGTTGCTCGTTGAAAGAATTTCCCGCGGGTATTCGCGCGCGTTCGGACCGAGCAGCAGTCCGGAGAGTTTGTTGAGCACGCCGCAGAATACGACAATCAGCGAGGTCAGAATCAGGATGCTGACCCAGGCCTGTTGCGATGTGAAGCCGCCGGCAATCACAGTCAACTCGCTCACGAACAGGCCGAACGGCGGAAGTCCGATCACCGCGGCGCCGATGTTGCCGGCCGCAAAGAACAGCACGGGCTTGGTGAGAGCGTGGTAGCCCATGTGCAGCAGCGCGCCAAAGACCGTGAGCGGAGCGTTCATTCCTACCGCCACGCAAATCAGGCCGACGTGTTCCAGGCTGGAGTAAGCCAGCATCCGCTTGAGATTTCTCTGCACGAGAATGAACGGCCCGGCCAGCAGCATCGAGAAGAGTCCGAAACCGAGGAGCAAGCCGTGGCTGAACCCGGAGCCGAGCGCCGCCGTGGTCAGAATGTGAAAACGCAGCAGCGCATAGACGGCGATTTTCAGCGACACGCCGGAGAGCATCGCGCTCGTGGGCGACGGCGCTTCGCTGTGGGCGTCCGGCAGCCAGTTGTGCATCGGCGCGAGGCCGGCCTTGGTACCGTAGCCGACGAAGGCGAAGATGAAGGCGAGCCGGACCAGGCGCGAATCCAGGTGCGGCGCCATCGCCAGCAGGCTCGACCAGTTGAAGCTCGGCAGCGCCTCGCCCCCCGTTTTGTCGATGGCCGCCGCGTAGGTGAGAATGGTGCCGAACAGCGCGAGCACGAGGCCCAAGCCGCCGAGCATGACGTATTTCCACGCCGCTTCGAGGGAGGTCTTGCGATTGTAGAGGGCCACGAGCAACACGCTCGACAGCGCGGTGGCTTCCACCGCCACCCACATCACACCGAGGTTGTTGGCCAGCACCACGAGCAACATGCCGGTGGCGAAGATCGGCGTCAGCACGTAGAACTCGCGGAAGCGGCGTTCGGTCACAACGGCATCGGCGAGATCGCGGCGGAAGTAGCGAATCGCGTAGAGCGACGTGGCGAGCGAGACCAGGGCAATCAACAAGACCATCCAGGCACTCAGCGCGTCGGCGCGCAGAAAGGCGTCCCATTCGACAATGGCATCGCCGTGGTTTGTCAGCACGTTGTTGAAGAGGTTTATCCCCAGAACCAACACGCATCCGAATCCCGCAAGGTTGAGCAATTCCACCGCCCGGCGCGGCCGGGCAATCAGGCATGCCAATCCGACGATCAGCGGGACGCAGAGGATGGCCGTCAGCAGCATGGGCTCACCACTTCAGTTCGCTCAGCTTGCTCGTGTCCATCGAAGCGAACGTCTCGCGGATGCGGAAGACGAGCAGGCCGAGCACCATGACGGCGATCACCACGTCGAAAAAGATGCCGAGTTCGACCACCAGCGGCATGCCGTAGGTCGTGAGGGCGATGGCGGCCAGCATCACGCCATTCTCCGTCGTGAGGAGCGCCAGCACCTGGGTGATGGCTTTGCGCCGGTTGATCATCAGGAAGAAGCCGGTCAACAGGAGCGCGATGGCCACGGCGAGCGTGTTGCTGCCGATGCGTTCCAGCGACGTAAACGGCCGGGCCACGACGTGCCCCAGCACGGTCAGGGCGCCGCAGATGAGCAGGGAGGCGGGCATGTTCAGCCAGGGATGAATTTCCTGCTCGATCCGGATCTGCCGCCATCCGCTGGACCACGAGGAGGAGCTGCAACACCAGCATCAGCGAGGCGAGCAGCGTGATGAGCTGGGAGCCAAGTTCGGAAGCGGGGGTGTTCGAGGTCATTTGAAGAGGAAGGTGGACACGAGCGCCAGCGTCGCCAGGATGAATGCGGTGCTCAACAGGTCGGGCACGCGAAAGAGGCGGAGCTTCGCGTTGGTGAACTCGACCAGCACCACCGCGCCGGCCAGCACCAGCAGCTTGGCCACGAGCCCGAGCGCGCCCAGCGCGAACGTCACGGGCGTCAATTCCGCCGCCAGTCCGACCGGAAAGAAGATATTCGCCAACAGTGCCAGGAGCACCAACTGCTTGATCGAGGCGGCCCACTCGATGAGCGCCAGATAACGGCCCGAATACTCCAGCAGCATCGCTTCGTGAATCATGGTCAATTCGAGGTGTGTCGCCGGGTTGTCCACGGGAATGCGACCCGTTTCAGCGAGCAGAACGATGAACATGGCCGCGAACGCCAGCGCGTGCGCCGGGTCGAGGAACTTCCAGCCCGGTTCCTGGCTGGCCAGTACGATTTGGCTGAGGTTGGTCGAACCCGCTGTGATGGCGACGGTGAAGATGGCCAGCATCATCGCCGGCTCGGCAATGGCGGCAATGGTCATCTCGCGGCTGCTGCCCATGCCGCCGAAAGCGCTCGCCGGGTCCAGTCCGCCGAGCGCGAGGAAAAACCGGCCCAAAGCCAGCAAGCCCACGACCGCCAGCGCCCCGCCGAACAGGTTGAGCGGCGCTTGCGCGCTGACCAACGGCACCATCAGCCCGACCACCAGCGCCGACACAAACAAAACGTAAGGCGTTGCCGAAAAGATCCAGGAAGCGTGCTCGGAAACCACCATGTCCTTGCGCAGGAACTTCAGCACGTCGAAATAGGTTTGCCAGGGGCGCGGCCCGCGCCGGTTCTGGAGCTTGGCCTTCCAGTTTTTGATGAGGCCGCTCAACAGCGGCGCGAGCAACAGTAGCAGCGCCGTTTGCGCGAGGAGGGCGAGTGGGTCGAGGCTCATAACGCAAACAGGAGCAGCAACAGCAGGGTGACGAAGATGTAGAGCAGATAGTAATGGACGCTCCCGTGCTGAATGGCGCGGATGCGGCGCGACCCCCGCAGAATCCAAATCCGCGCCGGTCGGTAGAAGCGCCGCTCGAACACTTCTTCGACGTGGCTTTCGAAGCGGATGGTCTTCGCGAAGTACGGCGAGAATTCGTATTCGCGCTGCACGTCGCGGCGCGGGCGGAACAGTGCTTTGAAAATCATTCGGATCGGTTTGGAGAAGCCGGTGGCGGTGTATTGCATCTGGGGCGTCAATCCGCGCAGACCGCAGTCCCAGGTGGGACCGCGGCGCGTCTTTGAGGCGCGGGCGAAGACCCACCAAAGCGCACAGGGGATGGAGAGCAGTCCCAGGCCCACGAGCACCATACCCAAGGTCGAGACGGTGCCGGCATTGGGGCCGGGTGACGACAGCACGAAGCCGTTGGCGAGGGTGAGCTGGGCGCTGAGTTGCTGCCCGGTGAGCTGTTGCGTGAGCGGATCCAGCAACTGGAGCAACGCCGTCGGGAAGAGGCCGAGCCCCACACAAGCTCCGGTCAGGACCGCCATCCCGAACCGCATCGTCAGCGTGGCTTCGTGGGCGTGCTGGGCGTGTTGGCTCCGCGCCTGGGCGAGGAAGGTAATGCCAAAGGCCTTCACGAAACAGGCCGCCGCCAGCGCGCCCGTCAAGGCCAGCATCGCGCCGCTCAACGGGAACATGAGGCGCAGCAAGCTTTCGGTCGTGCCGAACCCTTCCAGCAGCGCCTGGTAAGTCAGCCACTCGCTGACGAACCCGTTCAACGGCGGCAACGCAGAGATGGCTACGGCGCCGATGAGAAAGAAGAACGCCGTCTGCGGCATTCGTTTGATCAGCCCTCCCATTTCCTCCATGTTGCGCGTCCCGGTTGCGTGCAATACGGCGCCCGCGCCGAGGAACAGGAGCGCCTTGAACGAGGCATGGTTAATCGTGTGATACATCCCGGCCAGCAGACCCAGCGTAGCCAACACCCGATGACCGGAATGCAGAAACATCAAAGCCGCCCCCAGGCCCATGAGGATGATGCCGATGTTCTCAATGCTGTGATAGGCGAGCAGGCGTTTGAGGTCGTGTTCCATCAGCGCGTAGAGCACCCCGAGCACGGCGGAGAGGGCGCCGATGGCCAGCACGGTCACGCCCCACCAAAGGGGCGGCGGGCCCAGGAACTCGAAGCAGACGCGCGTCAACCCGTAGATGCCGGTCTTGATGAGCACGCCGGACATCAGCGCCGAGACGTTGCTCGGCGCCACCGGATGCGCCGCCGGCAACCAGATGTGCAGCGGCACGATGCCCGCCTTGATGCCGAAGCCCACGAGGAACAACATGAACGCCGCGTCGCGTTTGCCGGGCGACATCTTCGCGCCAACCGCCCGCAGGCTGTCGAAGCCATAGTCGCCCGAGGCTTGGAACAGCAGCAGGAATCCGAGCATGATGCAGCCCGCATCGATGTGCGACATGATGAAGTAGAGCACGCCGGCCTGGCGCGTCTCCGTTTTCTCATGCTCGAAGCTCACGAGGCAATAGGCGGTCAGCGCCATCAGTTCCCAACCGATGAGGAACAGCCAGATATTATCCGCCACGAACACCACCGTGGTGGCCAAGAGCAGCGCGTTGTAGAACGCGCCGAGCACGCCGACGCTTTTGCGCCCGTAGTAACCGCGCGCGTAACCGAGCGAATAGGTGGAGAGCGCCAGCGCGAGGAGTGAGACGAGGAGAACAAAGAAGGCGCCGAGCGCATCGAGTCGGGCCGTGTAGGGAACCGTGAATCGGAAGTAGGGAATGAGCGAGGGGAGCAGCTCGATCTGCCTAGCCGGTGCGCCGTCGCCGCCCGTCAGAAAAAGAAGCGCGGCCAACATGCCGCACCCGCCGGAGAGCGAGGCGGCGCCGAAGGAGAACAGATTCGCCAGTCTTTCGCGCTGCAGGAACATCAGCCCGGCGACAGCCCCGAGGCCATATCCGCAGAGCGAGAGCTGGAGCAGTGTGGCGGGTTGAAGGCTCATCGTCGTGTCCAAATCATCGCGAGTCGCGGTCCGTTTTGGGCGCGGCAAAGCCGCGGTATCTGTTTACCGTGTTGCTGACATGGAGCCATCCTGGCTGCCGCAGAGGACGGCTTCTTGCCGCCCGGAACCAGCCATGACGTTCGGAGCTCGACATGAAGGTTCTAGCTTCGACCGGATCGCGCTTGAGGGCGCCCGGTTTCGGAGCGGGAATTGAGCGCTTTGCTGGCGCGTTCGAGCGCTCCGGTCAGTTCCTGGCGCGCGGCTTCCAACCGCTGCCGCTCGGCGAGGAGCGGGTCTGTGGGCGGCGCGGGCGGCAAGCCCAGAATCTCGCGTGACCTTTCCAGTGCCGCATCAATGTGCGGACAGACATTCTGGTGGCCGAGGCGATCGAGGAAACCGGCCTTCTCCATGACGAAGAGCGGTTGGGTGTGCGGCCCGCTGAGCACGACGTGCTTGCCCTTGTGGTGGAGCCGTTCATAAAGGTCTTCGAGCGCGTTCAGGCCCGTGGCATCCATCGCCACGACCTTCCGCATCCGGAGGATGAGAATTGCCGGTTCCTGTTTGAGACGTTTGAGCGCGCTTTCCAGCTTATCGGCCGCACCGAAGAAAAACGAACCGAAGATGCGATAGACCATCACGCCCTGGGGAATTTGCTTGCCCACCAGCGAATGGTGGGAGCCTTCGGTTTCGGTGCTTTCGTCCACCGCCATGATTTGCGTGGTCTCGGAAGCCCGTTTGATGAACAGGATGGCGGCCAGCACCATGCCGATTTCCACGGCCACGGTCAGGTCAATGATAACGGTCAATCCGAACGCGGCCAGAAACACTGCGGCATCGCTTTTGGGCCACTTAAGAAGGCGGCCGAAGTTGTGCCATTCGCCCATGTGTAAGGCCACATTCACCAGCACGGCGCTCAGCGTGGCCAGGGGAATGAATTTCGCCAGCGGCGCGGCTGCCAGGATAATGACGAGCAACGTCAGCGCGTGGATGATGCCCGCGATGGGAGTGCGCGCGCCGCTCTTGACGTTGGTCGCGGTGCGCGCGATGGCGCTGGTTGCGGCGATGCCGCCGAAGAGCGGGCTGAAAATGTTGGCGATGCCTTGTGCCATGAGTTCCTGGTTGGAGTCGTGGCGGTCGTCCACCATGCCGTCGGCGACGACCGCGCAGAGCAACGACTCAATGGCGGCCAGCAGCGCGATGGTGAACGCGGGCTGGATGAGATGCTGGATGTTTTCCCAGGCGAGCGCGGGGACACGTATCCCAGGCAGGCCTTGCGGGATGCCGCCGAACTTGCTGCCGATCGTTTCCACCGGCAGTTGGAAGAGCGCCACCGCCAGGGTGCCAAGCACCAGCGCAACGATCGAGCCGGGCACGCGCCGCTGCCAGCTCCTCGGCCAGAGAAGGATGATCGCGAGCGAAGCTGCGGCCAGCGTCAGGGTTGGCCATTGCTGAGTGCCGACGTGCCCGGCCAGCACCTTCATCTTCTCGATAAACTCCGAGGGCACCTTGTCCACTTTCAGGCCGAAGAAGTCCTTGATTTGCGTGCTGAAAATGAGGACGGCGATCCCGGAGGTGAACCCCATCGTCACCGGGTACGGGATGTACTTGATCATCGTTCCCAGGCGCGCCAACCCCATCACGAGCAAGATGACGCCCGCGAGCATGGTGCAGATGGCGAGGTTCTCGAGGCCGTACTTTGCGCCGATGCCGTAAAGGATGACAATGAACGCCCCCGTCGGCCCGCCGATGCAGACTTTGGTGCCGCCGAGGACCGAGATCAGGATGCCCGCGATGACCGCGGTGACAATTCCCGCCTGCGGCGGCGCGCCCGACGCAATGGCAAATGCCATTGCCAGCGGCAAAGCGACGATGCCGACAGTGAGGCCGGCTATGAGGTCAGCCGTGAAGTCCGGGCCGGAGTATTGCTTAATCGTGTCGAGCAATTTCGGTCGGAAGGAAAGGGCAAAATTCATGTCGGAAAAGTCTCGGTGGCTTCAGCAGTTCGTTCTACTGGGTCATGGCTTTCTTTGGTATCTCGGGCGCCGCACTGGTCCGCAGCTTGATTTGCTGAAGCACCTCCAAAATCTGAATGTTGTCCTGTGCGCGGTGGAGTTTTTCCACGAGCCGGCTGTCTCTGGCCAAACGCGCAAGACCGGAGATGAGCAAGAGGTATTGGATCGAGTCGGTCGCAGGCACGGCAATAAGGAAGACCAGCCGTACCGAAGGTGCGGCCCGTGTGCCCCATGTCAGAGGTTCGTCACTTCGCCCGAGCGCAAACGAAAGTTCGTTCAGCTCCGGCAAACGCGCGTGAGGAAACGCTAGGCCCGCTTCCATGTCCGTGTTCACCAGGAATTCCCGGTTCAGCGCCGCGTGGTAAAACGGGAGCAAGTCCGGCACACGGCTCTCGCGCTGCATCGCCCGGCTGAGTTCCTGGATCACAGTGGCCACATCCTGGCCGCGCAAGTGCGGGATGATCAGACCCGGACTGGTAAAATCGGCCAAAGTCATCGTCGTGGTGCTACGAGTACCGGTGCTAGGCGACATGCCCGGCCGCTTCTCTTGAGTTCGTCTCGTGGGCGACTTGACAGGAGCTTTGCTCGGCGGCGGCGGGTTGGTCAGGCCGACGGGCTCGTCTTCCAATATCTGTCTCACGGCTCGCCTTGATGCAGGCGCCGTGCCGACGGGCGCCGCTGATTCGGTAAGCCCTTGTTTCAAGAAGGGTTAACTTGCTCAAACAGCGGATGGGTTGGTGGTCCGTGTGCTCGCGGCCAGCGCGTCATTCGTTGATGCCCCAACCGCGGTAAGCAATGGGATCGTAGGGTGGAAGCACCAGCAGAGGCTCCGGATTTTGCTGGCCCACAGGCACAGCGGGTTGGGACGCCGGGTCGGGCTTCCGCACCCGTGGCTGTTCTTTTTTCGAGACCACTTTAGGCCGCACAATGTCGCGCACCGCGGCCGGTGCAGGAATTTGATTTCGGGGCGGTTTACTCATAGTCTGGGATTGTAGGCGACTGGGGCGATCCAGCCGCCTGCGGTGTGGGAGCAGGGTCAAAGTTTTCGGCGCACCGCCAGAATCGGCACTTGGAGTTGTCAGCGGGGCCGGAGGAAATGGCGCAGGAGGCGTCGCGGCCGGCGTTTGATCGGGATTACTGATAAAGTTTTGCCTTTTGTTTTGGTTTAGTGGTTCTGCGTCCGTCACGGATGATTCCAGTTACTGGCATTACGTATGCCAGGATTGCGGCCGCGCTCACCAAAATCGGTTGCTCGAACCAGTTACGCACTCGAGCATCGGCGGATCTTCAGCCAACTCGATTGCCTCCGGTCGAGTTTGAGCAAAATCTGCACTTCACAGCCGTGGGCTTGTGCAACGCACCCTAAAAACACGCACCTGCCCGTCGTCGCAGTGTTTCCGGATGCCATTGACAGGGGGCAGCATTGCACCAGGGGACCCATGCGGATGCAAATTCTGCACAAGCGACCGAGCGGGCGCGAAATGGCAATCCGACGTTGCCGGTGGGCGACGTGCGCAACGGCTCGGCGCTCAGGAGTTTGCGCGGGTAGCGGTGAGCGCTGGCACTAGTGATGCGAGAACCCCACTCATGAACGATTTTATCGCCGACATGCGGCCGCGCTTGGAACAGTTGAACCGGCTGGACGAGCAGTCCGAGGACTCCCGAAAGCGGGGCAATGGCTGTCCCGGCGACAAGGCCCTCATCGTATCGTTACGAGCGAACATTTCGCCAACAGTGCTTGCGCATATAATTGTGGCCGCTATATCTTCCTGGCAGAGGACGAACTCGCGCCCGCTCCACCTCCAGGGCCGGCGACGAAATCAAGCGAGCCGAAGCGCGCCGTAAAGAAGCTGAGCGAGGTCCGTTGAGATGCACATCACCCCGTCCCCCGCGCGCACCCTGGCGGACTTCACCAGCCTTGCGCTTATCATTCCGTCGCTTCAGGGCCGCACGTTTGAACGTCTTTGTGGTGTTCATCCGCAAGAAGTGTAACAGACTTTGCATTACACTCATTTAGTAGTGGCAGTGCCGCCGGATCGTTCCAACCGGCTAACGCGCTTGAATTGAACGAAGTGCGTCGCCGGGAAGATAGGCGCGGTGGCACCCCGGCTGCGGACCCGTCACCGCTGGTGCAAGTTTTGCACTCGCGCCCAGTTTGAAGTGCAAAGCAAGCGGGCGACTCTCGAGAGGCCCAACGGAAACCCACAGGCCGGGAAGAGCGAATGGGGTGAGGCTTTGTCAGCCCTTAGACGGCGGGTCGTTGCTGAGTTCCCTGTCTTGTAGAAGGCCGTATTGCTTGAGCTTGTACTGGAGCGAGCGGCGGCTGATACCAAGCAGCCTGGCGGCTTCCTCACGATTCGCCGTCACACGCGTGAGCGTCTGGCGGATGAGCAGTTTCTCCACTTCCGCCAGCGACATTCCGGGGCGAATCATGAACGTGGTCGCGCTCTGGTCGTGCGCGCGGAGAAAATCCGGCAAGT
>WNFU01031255.1_pt1 | contig 10346 bp, 11 predicted proteins | sample 5400121 | NCBI WGS metagenome assembly WNFU01 (sample SAMN13153360, study PRJNA577476) | soil metagenome | isolation source: 100 cm soil or saprolite under grassland replicate 1 | place: USA:California | collected 2016-06-15
GGCCCGTCGCGCCTGACGGAGCGCGGCCTCGCGATCGAGAGTGACGATGGCGTTGACCCGGGGATTGACCCGATCCAGGCGCTCGAGGACGGCCCGCCACACCTCGAGCGGTGAGACCTTGCGGGAGCGGTAGAGCCGGGAGAGCTCGGTGGCGGGCGTGAAGCAGAGATCGGGAGGCGTGGCGGCGCTACTCATTACAGCGCCCGATGATGCGGCGAGGTGTCGGGACTGTCAAGGCAGGACCCTGTCAAGGCAGGACCCTTGACAAGGCAAGAAGAGGCGCTTACAAGGGCAGCACTCGGCGCATCCTCATCGGCTCAAAGGAGAGCTCATATGCTCACAGCGGCCCGACGCATCCTGGCCATCCTGATTGTCATCGCCCTGGCGTGGACGCTGCAGCCGGCCCGCGCCGCCGACGTCAAGCTGACCCTCTGGCGGCTCAAGACCTACATCCCCCCCGCCGACAAGATCCTCGACTCCACGATTCAGGATTGCGCCAAGCAGATCGGTGCCGACGTCCAGATCCAGACCTATACCTTCGACGACATGTGGACCAAGTACACGGCGGCCATCGAGAGCAAGACGCTACCCGATGTGGCGGAGCTCGACTCGGTGGGGCCGGCGCGTCTGGCGAACCTGGGTCGGCTGTCCGATGTGTCGGACCTCGTCGGCACCGTGACCAAGGAGCTGGGCGACCTCGCGCCGAACGCCGAGGGCGCCGTCAGGTTCGGCGGCAAGTACTATGCGGTGCCCCACTACATGATCCCCCTCATTCTCTTCTACAGGAGAGACATCCTCGAGAAGGTCGGCGCCCAGCCTCCCGATACGTGGGAGGCGATCAACGAGATCTCGGTCAAGATCAAGAAGGCGGGAGTCCAGGACTTCCCTCAGGGCTTCCCGTGGAACCGGACGGGCGACGGCTACGATCCGGCCATGAGCCTCCTCTGGTCCTACGGTGCCGCCTGGGTCGACAAGAGCGGCAAGTACGTCGGGCTGCCGAAGGACAAGGCGGTGCAGGCGATCAAGGTGGTGACGCCGGCGTTTCTCACGGACAAGACTTCGGCCTTCGACTTTCTCTCGTGGTCCGGCTCGGGCAATAACGAGGCGTTCATGGCGGGCAAGATCGCCTTCACGCCGAACGGGCCGAGCATTCTCTTCCAGGAGGACTCGACGAAGCACCCGCTGCGCAAGGACACCGCGATCAAGATGATGCCGCGCGGTCCCGCGGGGCGGAATCTCGCCCTGACCTTCGTGATGAACTGGGCGGTGCCGGTGGACGGCAAGCAGCAGAAGGAAGCGCGGGCGCTCGTGGCCTGCCTCATGTCGAAGGACAAGTTCTCCGCCTACATGACCGGCTCCTTCCAGCAGGCGGTGCCGCCCTACAAGAACCTCATCAACCACGAATACTGGAACAACGCCGACGGCAAGGTCATCACCGAGACGGTGAAGCTCGGGCGGCCCGTGGGCTGGCCGGGGCCGACCACCCCCGCCGCGGCCGAGGTCATCTCGAGCAACGTGCTGACGGACATGATGACCCGCGTGATCGTGGACAAGGTGACGCCGGAGAAGGCGGTGGAGGAAGCCGACAAGCGCATCAAGGAAATCTACGATCGCCTGCCGCCGAAGTGAGGGACTGAAGTGAGGGATTCGAGTCAGTGACGTCAGGACCGGTGGGGGGGTCTGGGGGAGGAGCGACGGGCGCTCCCCCCCAGGACCAAATAATCCTGACCCATCCCGCGCCCGCCGCCTCGCGAGCGGGCGCTCTGGCCTGGCACCGGGTCAATCGTGTCCAGGAGCGGCTGCTGGGCTACGCCCTCATCGCCCCTCAAGAACTACGTCGCGCTGTGGGAGAGCGCGCGCTTTCGCATCGTGGCCTGGAACAGCGTGGTGTACACGGTGGGCTCGATCGGGGCCAAGGTCGTGATCGGCCTCGCCATGGCCGCGGCGCTCCAGAAGGCCGTGCACGGGAATCAGTTGCTGCGCGGCTTCCTGCTCCTGCCGTGGGTCATCCCCACCGTGGTCATCGCGCTGACGTGGCGCTGGCTCCTCGACCTCTACCGCGGGCTCTTCAATGTCGGGCTCCACGATCTGGGGATCATCGGCGGCGGCATCCACTGGCTCGGCAACCCCGACCTCGCCATGCTCTCCGTGATCATGGCGAACGTGTGGCGTGGCTTTCCGTTCTTCGGCGTGTCCTTCCTCGCCGCCATGCAGACGGTGCCGGAGGACCTCTACGACGCGGCCTCGGTCGACGGGGCCTCGGCCTGGCAGCAGTTCTGGCGGATCAGCCTGCCCTCGATCAAGGGGGTGGTGGCCATCGTGACGCTCCTCAGCACGATCTGGACGCTCAACGACTTCAACATCGTCTACATCATGACCCGCGGCGGTCCGGGCGCGGCCACCCACATCTTTGCCACGTACTCCTACGAGCTCGGCATCCAGTCGCAACGCTGGGGCATGGCCATGGCCGCGAGCATGTATTCGCTCCCCGCGATCGCCCTCCTCATCATCTTCGTGGTGCGCTACCTCCACCGGGAGGAGCCCACCTCGTGAGCGGCCGGCTCTTTCGCTGGCTCGTGGTGGGCTTTCTCCTCGTTCTCGTGGCCGTGCCTCTCTACTGGATCCTCGACACTTCCTTCAAGACCGGGCGGCAGATCCTGATGTCCGAGGCGATCTACATCCCCAAGCCGTTCACTGTCGAGAACTACCTGTATCTCTTCGAGGAGACCCGCTTCGCGCGGTGGCTCCGGAACAGCGCGGTGGTCGCGCTGGCGAGCACCTTCATCTCGCTGGGCATCGGATCGGCGGGCGCCTACGCGCTGACACGGCTCCGGTTTCCCGGGCGGCGGATGTTCGGGGCGCTCGTGCTCATCACCTACCTCGTCCCTCCCGGTCTCATGTTCATCCCGCTGTATCGGACTTTCATCCAGATCGGCTACTCGAATTCGCTCGGCACGCTGATCCTGGCCTACCCCACGTTTCTCGTCCCGTTCGTGACGTGGCTCCTCATGGGCTTCTTCCGCTCGATCCCGCGCGAGCTCGAAGAGGCGGCGCTGGTCGACGGGGCCACGCGACTCCAGACGCTTGGCCGCATCGTGCTTCCCCTGGCCGCGCCGGGGCTGCTCGCCGCGGGTCTCTTCTGCTTCACCCTGTCGTGGAACGAGTTCTTGTACGCGCTGATCTTCATCGCGGACGACAATCTCCGGACGCTGCCCGTGGGGCTCTCGGAGTTCGTGGTCTCCGACTTCGCCTTCTGGGGACAGCTCATGGCCGCGGCGGCCCTCGCGTCGCTTCCCGTGGTCCTCGTCTACATCTATCTCCACAAGTACATGGTGAGCGGGCTCACGGCGGGCGCCGTCAAGGGGTGATCGTCCGGGCGTCCGAGGCCCGTCAGATGCAGTAGGGAAGCCCGCCGCGCCTCACGAGGACGCAGGGGGCGTATGGTCCGAAGGGCGCGCCGTAGTAGTAGGGATAGGGATAGGCGTAAAAGGGAGAGAAAGGCGCGAACGGATAGTAGGGATAGTAGGCGTAGTAGTAGGCCCGCGCCATCTGGGCCTGGAGCCGCGCATCATAGACGTCGCGGCTCAGCTCGGCTTGGGTCTCGAGGCTCCCCACGATGAAGTTGCGAACGGAATCGGTGAGCGGGCCCTGTTTGAGCAGATCCAATGCCTGTTGCACCTGGTCCCCGACCCGCGGGTCGATCTTGAGCGAGCGCAAGGCCGTGAGCTGCTGTTCGGCCTTCTCCGTGTCTTCGCGCTTGAGGTAGGCGAGGGCGAGATAGAGACGCACGCTGGGCTCGTTGGGACGGATGGGGACGGCCTTCTCCAGAGACTCGATGGCCTGGTCGACCTGGCCCGCTTTGTATTGCGCGATGCCGAGTCCGACCAGCGCGTCCGTGCGACCAGGATCCTTGGCCAACGCCTCGTTGAAGAAGCCCTCGGCCTCGACGTAGCGGCCTTGGCGCAGGGCCAATTGGCCCTGGGTCACCGCGGAAGCGCAGCCCACCGCGAGAACGGCCACGGCCAGCACGAGACCTGCGCGCTTCATCGCGTCGACTCTTCTCACCGCAAGGGATAGGCGCTCAGCACGTGGGGGTCGGTGACGGCGGGTGCCTCCCGCACGTAGGAGGCGTCCAGCTCGCGGTAGCTCGTCACGCCGAGCAGGCCGAGGCAGATCCTGATCTCGTCTTCCAGAAGCTCGAGGGCACGTTCGAGCCCCGCCTGGCCGGCCGCGGCCAGCCCCAGGCACTGCAGGCGGCCCAGCCCCACGACCTGCGCGCCGAGGGCGATGGCCTTGACCACGTCGGCGCCGCGCATGAAGCCGCCGTCCACCATCACGGTCGCGCGGCCGTCGACCGCGCGCACCACCTCGGGGAGCACGGCGAGGGAGCCCATCCCGTGATCGAGCTGGCGCCCGCCGTGATTCGAGACGTAGACGCCTTCCACGCCGTGGTCGCAGGCAATGGCGGCGTCCTCGGCGGTCGCGATGCCTTTGAGAATGAGCGGGATGTCGTGGGTGTCCTTGAAGCGCTTGACCTGGTCCCAGGAGAGCGCGGCCTGCCAGTTCATGCCGGTGGCGCCCTGCCGCCACGGCTTGACGAACCGCTTGTCGATGTCGCGCTCGCGCCGGCTGTAGTGGGCCGAGTCCACGGTCATGCAGAAGATGGTGTAGCCGTGGTCGCGCGCGCGCTTGACGTGATCGTCGACGAACGCGTCGTCGCCGCGCACGTAGAGCTGGAAGATGCGGAAGTTGTCCGCGGCCTTGGCGGTGGCCTCGAGCCCGGGGTTGCAGGCGCTCGAGAGCATATGGGGCACTCCGAAGGCTCCCGAGCCCTTGGCGGCGGTGGCGCCGCCGCCCGGGGTGAAGCTCTCCACGGAGCCTATGGGGGCCAGCAACACGGGCAGGCGTATGGGTCGGCCGAATAACACGGACGAGGAGTCCACCTTCGACACGTCGCGCAGCACCCGGGGCCGGAAGGCCACGGTGTCGATGGCGAGACGATTCCGCTTCACCGTCGTCTCGGTCTCCGTGCCGCCGATCAGATAGTCCCACGGGCCGTCGGACAGATTGCGCCGGGCCGCCCGGGCGATCTCGTGAAGGGTCTGGAACTGCTCGTCGAGATTCGAGGGCATAGGATCTCCTTAGGGTGCTCAAGTCTCCGATACTGCTCCGAGGAAGTCAAAGGGGCCTTGACAGGGTTGCTCCCCCCTCCTAGGCTCGGGACACTCGCGGACGCCTCGGACAAAGGAGATCTCCAACAAGTCGGGAAGAAAGGTCGTGCTCAACAGCAAGAGCACCGTGGATGCGGTCAAGTGGATGACGGCGTTCTGGAAGGACGCCTGCGACGAGGGCGGCCTGGGCTGGGAGATCTATTCCAAATACGTCATCACGGACATGTTCGCGAAGGCTGTGCAGGGGATGAAGCCCGAGGAGGCGGTCGAGTGGGCCGAGGGCGAGCTCAAGAAAGTCTACGAGGCGTGACGGCGCGCCGTCTCGCGTGCGGCGTCCTCGCCGCCCTGCTCGCGGTCGTGACCGGTTGCTCCTCCGCGTCGTCTACCACCGGGGCGCCGGCTCCCGTCCTTTGGACGTTCGCGGACCTCGCCTGGTACAAGTGGCTCAACAAGGTTTCGCTGAACTCCACGGTCGGCCCGATCATCGTGGGCCAGACCGTGCTCTACGGCGGCACGTACGGCTACACCGTGGCGAGCCAGGAGACGAAGACTTCCAAGCTCGCCCTCATCGATTCGGCGTCGGGACAGGCGCGCTGGCGTCTCGAACACAACGGCACGTGGGGGCCCATCGTGCTCCACGGGGGAACGATCGCCGCCGCCATCGGCGACAGCGTGATCGGGTTCGATCTCGCTTCCGGCACGCAGCGCTGGGAGATGCCGATCAGGGCCCGCACGCTGACCGTGGCCGGTGACGTGGGGAGCCTGGAGCTGCCCACGACGCTCGCGTATCCCCAGTCCGTGCGCGGCCGTCACCTCTATCTGCTCGGCGCCTCGGCGCTGGGCGCGGTGAATCTCGGGACGCACAGCCTCGAATGGGTTGCCCCGCTTGGCAGCGCCCCCACCGCGGGGCTCGCCGCCGCCGACGACACGCTGTACTTCACCACCCAGGCGCCCACGGGCTCGTACGTGTTTCACGCCTTCGACCCGGCCACCCGCAAGGATCGGTGGACCCGTGCCCTCGACTCGAGCTCGCCCGTGGCGCCCATCGTCATCGGCTCGCTCGTGGCCACCGCGGCGAACTCCGACGACAAGAGCCTGCTCGCCATGTCGCGGGCCAACGGGACGGTCGCGTGGCAGGCCACGGCGGGCTCGGTGCCGGTCCAGCCCGTGGTCAAGGGTAATGTCCTCTACGTGGCGGGGCAGGGACCGAACCGGGTGTATGCCTTCCAGGCGGACACCGGTGCGCTGCTGTGGAGCGGACGACTCTGGGGCTGGCCCATGGGGATAGCGCTCACCGAGGACGGCACGCTCCTCGTCGGCGCCGACAACCTCACCCTGTACGCCTACCGGACGCTGTAGCCCCGGCCGCTAGTGCCGGACCAACTCGACGTCGCCAGATCTACCCAGCCCTCTTCTCGCGGGCGGGCCGCTCAAAAAGGTCCAGATGCGAGGCGGCGCCCGACGGCCGCACGCGAGGCGTACTTTCTGTACGTTGAGCGTGCGGCCAAGGGCGCCCCCATGCCGTTGCTCAATGACGCAGATGGGCCTTTTTCAGCGGCCTGCTAGTCTCCGAGGACGGCGAGCACGTCCACCTTCACCTCGGTCGCGACCGCGACCGTGCGATAGAGGGGTCAGCGATCCTTCCAGACGTCGACGAGCTGCTCGGCCTGCGCCTGGCTCACGCCCCAGAGCTCTACCGAGACATTGACGGACTGGAAACGGTTCGGCTCGGCGTTGCTGCGTACACCTTCGATGGCGACCTGCATGCCCTTCACGGGGATCCGTTGCTCGAGGGCGTATTTCTCGATGAGGGTCACCCCGCACGAAGAGATACCGGCGAGAAAAGCTTCGCCGTTGGTCAGCGCCTCGTTGGGGCCCGAGGGCGAATCCAGCACGAAGTGATTGTGACGGGCGCTGTTGAGCGAGCGACCCGGTGTGCCACTCGAGTAGGACCGGACAGTGTCGATTTTGACATCACCAGCCATTGAGCCCTCCTTTTGAGTGAATTGGCGCGGCCATTGTAGAGCCCGCTCCCGAAGGTTGACAAGGCGGATGCTTCCTTGCACGATGCCCGCACGACTGGAGGAACCCCCGTGATTCAGACCATCCGTACCGCGTGCGCCCACGACTGCCCCGATCAATGCTCACTTCTCGCTTCCGTCGAGGACGGGCGACTGCTGAAGCTGCAGGGTGACCCTGAGCATCCGATGACGGCAGGCTTTGCCTGCGCCAAGGTCAACCGCGAGCACGAGTGGGTGCATTCTCCTGAGCGTGTGCTCACGCCGCTCACGCGCGTGGGTCCCAAGGGCGAAGGCCGCTTCCGACCGATGAGCTGGGACGAGGCCCTCGACGAGATCGTGACGCGCTGGAAGACGATCTTCGCCGCCGACGGCCCGCTCGGCGTCCTCGGCTATGCGTACAGCGCGCATCAGGGGCAGTTGAATCGTGGGCTCCTTCTCGGCCTCTTCCACGCGCTCGGAGTCACGCGCCTTCAGGCGGGGACGGTCTGCGATTCCGCCGCCGAAGCCGGATGGGACGCGGCCTGTGGCAGCGTGGGGGGCGCCGATCCCGAGACGGTGGTCGAGTCCGATCTCATCATTTCCTGGGGTGCCGATCTCCTCACCACCAATGTGCACATCTGGCCCCTGGTGGAGCGGGCGCGCGATCGCGGGGCCAAGCTCGTGGTCATCGAGCCCCGTCGCAGCAAGACGGCCGAGCGCGCGGACTGGCACCTCCGGGTGAATGTCGGCACCGACGCGGCGCTGGCCCTCGGCATCATGCACATCCTCGCGCGCGACGGCCTGTGTGACCGCGGCTATATCACGAGGGCGACGGTGGGGTTTGCCAAGGTGGAGAGCGAAGTGCTGCCGCGCTTCGATCCCGCGCGTGTGTCGGCCATCACCGGCGTGGGGTCCGAAGATCTCGAGCGCTTTGCCCACATGTACGCCCGCGCCCGCGCTCCCTTCATCCGTCTCGGTGAGGGCATGTCCCGGTGCGTGAACGGCGGCCAGGCCATTCGGGCCGTGGCGCTGCTCCCCGGCGTGGCGGGTGCCTACGATCGGGTGGGTGGCGGCGCGCTGCTCATGACCGCGACGGGGTTCGGCCTCGACCCGAGCTTCATCCGCAAGCCGTCGGGGCCCGCCCAGACGCGGATCGTGAATCACTCGCGTCTGGGCAAAGCGCTCCTCGAGCTCACCGATCCGCCCATCCGCGCGTTGTTCGTGGCGGCCAACAACCCCGCCGTCACCTGTCCGGATGTGGTGACGACGCGGCGGGGGCTCGCGCGGGAGGATCTGTTCACGGTGGTTCACGATCCCTTCCTCTCGGATACCGCCCGGTACGCCGACATCGTGTTGCCCGCGGCGACCTATCTCGAAAGCGACGACATCGTGCGCTCCTACGGCACGTACTACATGCAGCTCGTCAGGCAGGTGGTCCCGCCCCAGGGCGAGGCGTGGTCGAATGCCCGGCTCGCCCAGGAGCTGGCGCAGCGCCTCGGGGTCAAGGATCCCATCTTCTCCATGGACACCGATGGGCTCCTCCGTGAGCTGTTCCGTGGGGCCAGATCGCCCGCTGTCGACGTGGATCTCGACGACCTCCGCGCGGGCGGCGCGGTCAAGCTGGCGCCGAAGCCCGGCCGCCAGCGCTTCACCACGCCGTCGGGCAAGCTCGAGTTCTATTCGGAGACGCTGGCTGCGCAGGGGCTGCCCGCCATGCCCGACTGGGTCGGCGAGTCGTTCGAGGCCGACGATGACCGGCGCTTTCCTCTCAAGCTGTTGACGGCCCCCGGATATTTCCAGGCGCATACGGCCTGGGCCGGAGTGGCCGTCCTGCGCCATCGCGCGGGGGAACCCGAGTGCGTGCTGCATCCCGACGATGCGGCGGCACGAGGGCTACAGGACGGCGAGGCCGTGGAGCTCTTCAGCCGGCGCGGCGCGGTCCGCCTCCGGCTCCGCGTGAGCGACGAGACGACGCCCGGCGTGGCCTTCGTGCCCGGCCAGCGGCCGGCCGCCCGCGATGGCGGCGGCACCGTGAACATGCTGTGCTCGGACCGTTATAGCGACATGGGAGAGGGAGCGACCTACCAGAGCACGCGGCTCGACGTTCGCGCCGTGCGCCAAGAGGAGACACGAGCGTGATTGGCATCGTCGCCACCATCAGGGTCAAGCCGGGGATGGAGAAGGAGTTCGAGGCGGTGGCCAAGGAGCTGGTGGCCAAGGTCAACGCCAACGAGCCGGGCTGCATGCTCTATGCGATCCACCACTCCGAGACTCCACAGACCTATGTCTTCATGGAGCGCTATGCCGACCAGGCCGCCGTGGACGCCCATCGGGGAACGGAGCATTTCAAGGTCCTCGGGCGTAAGATGGGCGAGTTCATGGAGGGCCGGGCCGAGGTGTTGCGGCTCCGCGAGGTTGTCTAGACGGCTCGACGCGTGAGGAGGAACGCCGTGCGGAAGACCCTGTCGACGATCATGCTGGCCTGGGCGCTCTGGTGGGTGCAGGAGCTCGTGAAGAAGCCCGAGCTGCCCCTGGACATCGTCAAGCTGAGCGTGCACGAAACCCAGGAGGCGTGTGAGCAGCGGGCCGCGACGCGTCGCCAGTGGGAAGAGGACCTCTATCAGCAGGAGATCACCGCCTACAACTGGGATGCCAAGCCCTGGCCCAAGTACATGCTGCGACTGCAAACCTTTACCTGCATTCCGACGTAGTTCCTCGCCCGCCCGCGCGGGCGCCCAGTGGGTTGGCGACATACCGTTCGCCTTCGGCCAGCGGCCCGGCCCCTAGCATGATCCTCCGTGCGAGTCTCGGTCTCGGCCTCGCTCTGGGCGCTCTGCTGTCGGGCTGCGCGGGCGGCGTGACCCCCGCCGCGAAGTCCGGAGAGTGGCCGGCCTACGCGCGCGACCCGGGAGGCATGCGGCATTCCCCGCTCACGGACATCAACCGCGACAACGTCACGCAGCTCGAGCTCGCGTGGACCTACCGGACAGGGGAGCTCGCCACGTACGCCGGGACCACGCTGGCAAGCAAGGCGGCGTCTCGCGCACCTATCTGCTGAATTTCCAGCGCGGCGGCATTCCGTACACCAAGCCGCCCTGGGGCACGCTCGCCGCGGTCAATCTCAAGACGGGCACGCTGCAGTTCGAGGTGCCCCTGGGCTTCATGCTCGATCCCA
>WNFU01010324.1_pt1 | contig 10344 bp, 7 predicted proteins | sample 5400121 | NCBI WGS metagenome assembly WNFU01 (sample SAMN13153360, study PRJNA577476) | soil metagenome | isolation source: 100 cm soil or saprolite under grassland replicate 1 | place: USA:California | collected 2016-06-15
GCCTAACCGAATTATCTATCAAGAGTGCTCAATAATACTCAGAATCGCGACGGTATGCATTACATGGATGAAGAAGCCGCTCGGCTAGTGGTCCGCTTTTTGAGAAGTGCAACCGTTAACCATCACGTCACGCCTCTTGCCACGGGATCCAGCGCGGCGCGGCGTCTTGCGCGAGCCGCCGCTGCGCGTCGCGGCACAGCCGGTAGACGTAGATCCGTTTCACCGCGCGCCCATGAGCCTGGTGGTACTGGTCCATCCGGCCGCGTCCGCGCATTTCGCCCAGATAGGTCCAGTTGGCGGCTTTGTAACTGGTGCCGCGAAACTGCGCATCAACCAGCGTCTCCAAAAGCAGCGGGCGATAGCTGTAAGGGCGTCTTTCTTTCGCCGGCCCCTGTCGCCGTCAACCTACAAACGATTTCGCCGCTCCCATCAAAACTGGTCGCAACGACGCTTGTGTATTCCGAAACTAGTCGCATCGACTTCTGTACGCACTCGCATCCTCTTGTGTGAAAAATGCCCTTTTTGACCCCTCTCAGTCGCATCTTCTTCTAAAACTCACATCTTGTGAGTTCTAGAAGAAGATGCGAATATCTAAAAGAGGATGCGAATACATACATAAGTGGATGCGAATGACGGTAGGTGGAATCATTTTAGACTGGGTGCGTTCACGAATCTTGGCGGCTTGGTTCCTCTCCGAATGCGTTGGCAATGGGGCATGTGCTGGTTGAGGCGCAGGTCGTCCTATGACCGCAAGAAAATTGCGACCCTCGAAATAACAGGGAGCAGAAAGAAGGGTTGAGTTGACCGGGCGGCGCGAATTCAATCGCGTTGCGCCGGAGCGATCAACTTGCGAAGTGGGCTGCCGCCGCTCCGGTCCGACGAAGTTCTTAGGTGCAGCTTTGGCATCGCCTTCTACCTGGGACGAATTGACCCTTGCAGCTCAGGTCTGCTTGAGTGGCGCTCTGCCACACGCCAGCCGCCCTTCTGCTTCACCCAGATATCTGTAATTACGAACTGTGCGCTGCGATCTTGACCTCTCATTGTAGCCTTTTGCGTAAAGAGCATGACGACCACCGCCCGTATCACCGTGTATGTGTACTTTGATGTCATCTATGCTGTAGGACTCTGTCACGTAAAATTTCAGAGTCTCCAACCATACTTTTCTTGGAAAGATTTGTAGCGGCGCTCCCTGCACGCCGATGGCTAAGAAATAATCTTCGGAGAGAAGCCGACTCGCTGCGCTAATATCTTGACTCTTGATCACAGCAGCCCATTGTCTCTCAAGCTCAATAATCTCTTGCTCAACAGGCGTGCTTGGCTTTGCTTTAGACACGGCTGTTTGAGCCAACAATGGTAAAGACACAAAACCTAAGAGGAACAAGGTGGCGCAGATTGTTTTCATTTATGCATCTCCTTTCACTTGTCGTTAGCGGAAGCACTAACGCCCGGCGTCAGCGGCGCGCTCGGCGATTGAGTCTAAGAGCTGATGGGATGCATAACGCTGTTAGACGCGGCGCAAAATAGCTGATTGCTACCTGTTCTGAGCCTTCTCGGGGAGCGGAGCGTGCCGCAATTCTTCTATGTCCCTGAGTATCCCTTCAGTCAGCGCTACCGCGAACTGTTTGCCTTTCTCGCGGCTCGCTAAAGTGGCATCACCGTACACGCCCGACAGTAGGTACGTCCCGACCGTATTTTTCGGGTCTCGCGTCGGAAAGCCTTTCCGCTCACGGTAATCCTTCACCGCCTTCTTCATGTCGACCGACTTCGCACTGATGTAGAGCAGGATTGAAGTCTCCACCTCGTCCGCGTGCGAGCCGCCTTCCTGCCGGGCGATCTTTTTCTTAATCGGCTCGAGCGTTTTTTCGAAATCCGTGTAGCGCAGGGTGATACCGTTCTTCGCCAACAAGTCCGCCGCCGGTTTTAACGCCTGCAAGGTAGAGAGTCCAATATCGACTGACCCTTTAGCCTCCTAAGTATCTATCAAAAGTGCTCCATAATATTCAGAAACGCCGCATTATGCATCATATGGCTTAAGAAAGCCTCCTGACCAGTGGTCCGCTTTTTGAGGGCTGCAACCGTTAACCATCACGCCTCTTCCCATTCGATCCAGCGTGGCCGGCGGCCCAGCAAAAAACTTTTACGCCGCGCGCTCCGACGTCTGACTGCGCAGGAGTCCCGGCACACGTGCCAAGACTGTCGCAACCACTTCTGTACTTTCCGAAACCAGTCGCATCCTCTTTTGTACGCAATCGCATCCTCTTATGTGAAAAATCCCCTTTTTGCCCCCTCTCAGTCGCATCGTCTTCTAAAACTCACAAATGGCTTTTGTTTTGTTTTGAAAAGTCAGGGATTAAGGACTTGGACCATCGGATTTGGTCTTGGATAACTTGATTTTCGTGCAGGTGAGATTCCTGCCACTCAGATGCAAGAGTGAAGCACGTTCCTCACGGTAGCGACTGACCATCAATCCGTGAACTAGGAATGAAAGGCGGTAACTTTGAACCTAACAGAGAACCCCGTCGAGCACAGTTGAATATGGGTAGGAGACGAACTCATGTTTGAATTGTCGTTACATTTAACAAACCTACTTAGGTTATTTCCTTGGTCCAAAACGGACACGGAGAATGGCTGGACTGTCCTTCGCGCGATCCAGATGCATCCCGAAGTATCCCGGCAAATAGTGAGACCCTAAGTTCAACGCCAAACGAAAATCAGGAACGTCATAACTCACCGTTGGCTCTTCAGTGAGATCGAAGCAGTTGTCAACCGCAAGCTGATGGTGAGCAGGATTGTTTCAGAAGCAAATGCCCGCGGGAAAGCCGCGGGATACGCAGACGGAAACACGACAACTTGGAAGGTATAGAGTAGCGGATGGTAAACCCGGATTCGATTTTCTGGGATTTCATGTCCGGCAATTCTTGGTGGGACAAACCAAGACTGGCATGAATGGTCACGGAAAGCCGCTTGGCTTTAAGACAATCATCAAACCGAGCAAAGCAGCAATAGAGAGACACGTGCGAAAACTTCGAACTACGGTTCGTACCTACCACATGGACCAGAAGAGGCTCAACCGAGGGCTGAATCCGGTGATTGTAGGTTGGACCGGCTACTACCGCACGGTATGTAGTAAGAAATACTTCGGACGATTGTCGTACGTCCTCTTCAAGATGCTGTGGTCTTGGGCAAGACACAGGCACCCAAAGAAAGGCAGCCGATGGATAAAGGCCAAGTACTGGAGCGTGAACGAGCATCGGGCCTTTCGGCCCCGCAACGACTCTCGCCAGTTACACCAACCTCATGAAACTGTGATTCGCAGACATGTGAAGGTCCAAAACATCCGCAGCCCTTATGACGGTGACTGGGTTTATTGGAGCGCGAGAATGGGACGCAGCCCTGAAGTCTCAAGCAAAGTTGCACGACTGCTCAAGAGACAGAATGGCAGGTGTCCAGAGTGTGGACTGTTCTTCAAATACGGCGATGCAATGGAAGTAGACCATGTGGTTCCACGAGCATCAGGCGGAACTCTCGCGTACTACAACCAACAGCTATTACATTGCCATTGTCACGATTCCAAGTCGGCTCGCGAGGCTGGCTTAACGAGATACGTATGACAAACGCTGAGTTGTCGAGGAGCCGTATAAAGGGAAACTCTTACGCACGGTTCTGAAGCCGAGTAGTGATGGTGACGTCATTGCTTAGGTAAGAACGGGGAAAATAGGAAAGAGTCTCCGCCGGCGGCTCGGACTCGGTGTGAGTTTTAGAAGTGGATGCGAATAGGTCTTGGCTTTGTCAACTAGGAGTGGGCCAAATCAGACTAGCGAGATCGGACCTAACCGTTATTCTTTGAGGACTGTTGTACTGCGGTAGTCGACGATGGTGCTGACCTGATCAAGAAACTTCGACACGTTGCGCTGTGCGTCCGCTTCGCTTCTCGGATAACGCCGCCACGGAATCGTGTCGCAACAGGAAGAGTGAAGAATCCTGAGGAAAGTAGCGCGGCCAGCGGTATTATGTGACGGCTTCTCGTGTTGCATTACGAGAGGCTGTCACCTGAATAGAAGTAGGCAAGGTGCATGTGAACTGGAACGCGGGACGGGTGAGGTGTTGGATAAAGAGCAACAGATGAGTCAGGCACCGGGGGACTTAATCTCTTCGCAAGACATGTGGTCACGAAGATCCTTTGTTAGAGCTGTGGTCTGCAGTGGTGGCATCCCACTCATGAACTCCAATCTTACCGAAGAGCTCATCGCCGCTCAGCAAGCCTTGTTAGGCAGGGAGCAGAGTACTGACCATACTAAACTGAGCATCCGCGAGGCCGGCGACCTAGTCCGCCGCAAATTAATCTCGCCTGTCGAGTTGACGCGTGCCTGCCTGCAGCAGATCGAGCGGCTAAATCCAGACCTCAACGCCTTTATCACCGTGACCGCCGAGCAAGCAATGGGGCAGGCGCGCGAAGCCGAAGCTGAGGTACGACGTGGAAGGTGGCGCGGGCCGCTCCAAGGCATCCCAATCGGACTCAAGGACAACATCGATACTGCGGGCGTAAGGACTACACTCGCCAGCGCGGTCTTTAAAGACAGCGTTCCCTCCGTGGACGCGGAAGTCGTACGGCGGCTGAAGGCAGCAGGGGCTGTACTGATCGGCAAGCAGAACTTGCATGAGGTTGCCTTCGGTACCACAGCGGCCGTCAGCTACTTCGGCCCCGTCCATAACCCGTGGCAACCTGATCGAATCACCGGTGGCTCTTCTGGCGGGTCTGCTGCCGCCGTCGCTGCCAACCTCTGTTTCGGAGCAGTCGGCACGGATGCAGGCGGGTCGATACGCGTGCCCTCGGCTTATTGCGGAATCGTCGGCCTCAAGCCGACTTATGGGTTGGTGAGCATGCGCGGCGGCGGGGAAGCAGGCTGGTGGTCGATGAACCACCTTGGGCCGATGTGCCGCAGCGTGGCGGACGCCGCGTTGCTGCTCTCGGCAATGGTCGGCTACGATCCGAGCGACAGCACCAGCGTAGACGCTCCAATACCCAACTACACGGCGGCGCTGCGGGCCAAAGTCTCGATGCTACGGCTGGGCACACCTCGCGCGGTCTTCTACGACAAACTCGACTCTGAGATCGAAGCGGCTATAACAAAAGCTCTGGAAGTGCTTCGCCGCCTAACGGCTGGCCTCCGAGAAGTCAGCCTGCAGCCGATCTCGGACACGATTGCGCCGAACATCGTCCTCGCCGAGACTTACGCTTTCCACGCTCCCTACTTCCTGAAGACACCAGAACTTTATAACGCTGCCATCCGCCGGAATCTGCAGCGGGGCTCGAAAGTGACTACCGCGGCTTACATTCAGTCGCGTCGTGAACTTGACGCGGCGCGCCGGGCGATCATGACTGTATTTTCAAACGTGGACTTACTGGTAACGCCCACGACGGCAATGCCGCCATATACGATCGAAGAGGCAGTGCGTCTCGGGATTGAACTGGAGGTAAACCGCAACACAGTACCATTTAACGTTTACGGTTTGCCGACCATCTCGATCCCGTGCGGATTCACGAGTTCCGGGCTGCCTATCGGTATGCAGATCAGCGGGCCGCGCTTCGGCGAGGAGAAGGTGCTGGCGCTCGCGCACGCTTACGAGCAAGCAACAGACTGGCACAGGAGGCGGCCCCATGCTGTCTAGCCTCTAAACACATCAGCGTTGGCATCTTCTTCTTAGGAATCTTGATGAGAATAATACAGGCATCAGTGCTGAGTCTTTTGCTGCCGGTTCTGCAGTTCGCCCAACCGAATCAACAGCCTCCACCAAAGTCTCTCGTTTTCACCCACGTCACAGTGATTGACGCCACCGGCTCACCTGCGAAACCGGACATGACTGTCGTGATTACGGGGGAGCATATCGCCACACTCGGCAAGACAGGTGAAGTTCGTATTCCCAAGAATGCGCAGATCGTAAACGCCGCGGGCAAGTTTCTGATCCCGGGCTTGTGGGATATGCACGTTCATATTTTCAATCACGTTAGCCGGCGTCCGCCGAACACTTGGTATTTCCCGTTATTTGTTGCCAATGGCGTCACCAGCGTCCGCGAGATGTGGACTAAACCACAAGACATGAGTCAAGTTCTTGAATGGCGCAGACAGTTTGCCGAGGGCACTTTCACACTCCCACGGATAGCGGCAGTGGGGACTGTCGTCGATGGACAACCGTCTACGTGGCCGAATACCGATACGGTGGCGACGCCTGAAGAAGCTCGGCGCATGGTGCGGCAGATTAAGGATGCAGGTGTTGATTTCGTGAAGACGTATTCTAATCTTTCGCGGGACTCATATTTCGCGATTGTCGATGAAGCTAAGAAACAAAACATCCCCTTTGCCGGACACGTGCCGTTCGCGGTCGGGGCGGATGAGGCTTCGAATGCCGGTCAGAGAAGCATGGAGCACCTCAACCAAGTTCTGGAGACCTGCTCAAGCAAGGAGCAGGAGTTGTTAAGAGTTCCCGCCAAGGATTGGAGCAGCGCCTATGACAAGCTGATGGTCGATACGTATGATGACCGCAAATGCCGCAAACTATTTTCTCTCCTCGCCGAGAACCATACGTGGCAGGTGCCTACGCTGATTCTTAAACAGACGCTATATTTCAGCGGCGATTTGAGGTATTTCACCGAAAGCCTGCGCTTGAAATACGTTCCGGCTGATGAGCAGGACAGGTGGAAGCCGTACATCGCTCGCCAGAAAAAACTTTCGGAAGACGAAAAGAATTTAAAGAAGAAGGTTTGGCAGGCACACTTCGCCCTTGTAGAGGCAATGCGTCATGCTGGAGTGGAGTTCATGACCGGCACCGACGTTGGAAACGAGTATATCTATCCCGGGTTCAGCCTGCATGATGAACTCGAGCTTCTTGTTAAAGCCGGATTGTCGCCGATGGAAGCCCTGCAAACCGCAACACGCAATCCGGCAGAGTTCCTGGGTGTGCTCGACCGTCTCGGGACTGTCGAGAAAGGGAAGTTGGCCGACCTTGTCTTACTAGATGCCAACCCTCTCGAAGATGTCGGCAATACGCGAAAGATCGCTGCCGTTGTCGTGAATGGCAGGCTCATCACTAAATCAGAGCTGCAGCAGATGTTGGCCGATGCCGAATCAGCCGCTAACAGGAACTAAGCATCGGATTATCAGCCGCGATGCTAACAACTCAGCGCCAGGCGGACGCGGATTCATCGTGCCTCTCATTCGTCACAGGTTTGTGCGTGCCCCTGATGCCAAGCGTTAGGCCGACTTAGTCAGACCTTGGTGGATGCAGAGAGCACTTGAATCAGGCCACCGTGTGGCACGAGAGGTGAATGCTGCGTTATGAAGAGTTCCGTCACACCTAGTGAAGGGTCTAATACCGGCACGCAGAGGCTGTTGCAGATACGTCTGGGTCGCAGCATTACTACCACCTGCTATGCGATGATTACCGCCCTGACCTTGAGCACCCCTTGCTACTCTCAGTCGTCCACACCTGTGAGACGCGTGACCCCGCGTGCGGCTCTAGCTCGAAAGATCGATAACATGGTGGAGGCCGGAAGGCGTGAACTCAGACTTCCCAGCGTTTCGATTGCCATCATGCGAGGGCATAAGCTCGTCCTCGCGAAAGGATATGGGTTGGCGGATCGCGCGACGGGCGCTTCAGCAACAGCACATACGGTCTACGCGATCGGATCGCTCTCGAAGCAATTCACCGCGGCCGCAATAATGAAGCTGTATGAACAGGGCCGACTCCAGCTCGACGAGCCGGTCACGAAGTATCTGCATGACTATCGAGCGGCGCAGACGCCCGTACCGACAATTAGAAATCTGCTTGTGCAGAACTCAGGCCTGCCCGAATGGAACGAACTTCCTGACATGCAGAATATCGACACGGGCGATGCAAGCCGCTTCGAGCTACCAAAGATGGTCGAACTGATTTCGCGCCAGCCGCAGCTCTATCGTCCCGGCGATTGGTGGTCCTACAGCAACTCCAATTACACCATTCTGGCCGCGGTGGTCCAACAAGTCAGCAGTACAGCGCATGACGAGTATCTAGCGAGAACTTTCTTCGAGCCTCTCGGCCTTAAATCAACCGGAGGCTGCGCGTCAGCCCGCACGGCTGGAGGCTATCGGCGGGCTGTCGGGTACCAGGACAGCAACTCATATGCTCTGCGACCACTGACCGCGATCAAGGCCAGAGGCTACACCGGATCGGGTGGGCTTTGCTCGAACGCGGTGGATCTGGCGGCGTGGATGCGGGCCTTTGTCGACGGGAGGGCTGTGTCCGGCAACTCTTTCCGGATGATGACAACTCCAGTAGCGGTTCGTTCCGGATTCGTCCCACCGTACGGCTTCGGGCTTTCCATGCTTCCGCTGGTCGGCCAGCGAGCAATATGGCACATCGGCGTTGTCGCCGGATATACAGCAGTATTGGCGTACTTTCCTGATAAGAATGTAATCATCGCAGCGCTGGCGAATGCCAGACACGCCCCGCTGGACTCGGTGGTCAAGGATATCGCGCGGCAACTTATGGGACTTCCAACGCCTGTTTTGCGGGATCTGCCCATTGGGCAGCAGGAGGCTGAGCGTGTAACAGGAAACTATGATGACGGCATGTTCAAATTCCGAGTCTTCAGAGCTGGTACGCAGCTCTTTCTTGATGTTCCGCAGTTCGGGACTCCCATGCGCCTGCTTTACCAAGGGGACCGCAAATTCGCAACGGCCCGCCCTGGAGATTTTCGGTTACGCTTCGAGCCTGACACTGGCGCTGCTGAGCGCGTCGTTTGGGAGTGGGGGGAGCTTCGAGCCTACGGTCGGCGTCTCCGGTGAGCAACTGGTTTCTCTGGTTTCACGTCAGACGTCATCCGTTTCCTGGACGATAGACTAACAATCATTGTGCTCACAAACAGGGCCGCGTCTTATTTCTTCGCGGCTGGCGCTCCACGGCCTTGGGATATCACGAAGGATGTCGGAAGTTTTCATATACCTGGCCTACCCGGGTCGGAGCCAACAAGGTAAGTTGAGCGGGTATCCTTATAATCATCGCCCGTGCGGGCCGCAGGGGAGATGAGACGTCCCGGACCAAACTCGTCGATGTTGTATAGGTTGATCTGGCATCGATCGAGTCACGAACAGCAACGCGTTGCTGGTTTGTGGTGAGAATTCTAGCGCCTGCCATCGAACGGAGATAAAATGTGAAGGTCTGATTATACCTTGACCAACCCCGACTGATCTGAAACTCAGAACACGAAACAGTGGCCGTCGCTGCAGGGACAAGACTTGGCCCGTACGAGATTATCGCCCCGCTTGGCGCGGGCGGAATGGGTGAAGTCTATCGCGCGCGCGATACACGACTCGGTCGCGATGTGGCAGTAAAGGTTCTGCCTTCTACATTCTCTGCAGATCCAGATCGCTTGCAACGTTTCGAGCAGGAAGCGTGCGCCGCGGGCGCATTGAATCATCCAAACATTCTCGCAATCTACGACATCGGGAAACACGACAGCTCGCCGTACGTAGTTTCGGAACTATTGGAAGGCGAGACGCTTCGGAAGCGGATCACTGGCGCGACTCTTCCTCAGCGTAGGGCGCTTGAGCATGCGTTGCAGATAGCGCATGGGCTTGCAGCCGCGCATGAGAAAGGGATTGTCCATCGCGACCTGAAGCCCGACAACATCTTCATCACCAACGATGGCCGAGTGAAGATACTCGATTTCGGTTTGGCGAAATTAATCCAGCCAGACGGAGGTGGAGCCCAAACTGATGTTCCGACGCGACGCTTCGATACTGAGCCAGGCGTTGTAATGGGCACAGTCGCGTACATGTCACCAGAACAGGTGAGGGGACATGCTTTGGACCAGCGGTCCGACATCTTTTCGTTTGGCGCCGTTCTTTACGAAATGTTGTCTGGTCGGCGTGCCTTTCATGGCGAGTCGGCTGCTGACATGATGAGCGCCATACTGAAAGAAGATCCTCCGGATCTTTCACATCTCAACGACAACGTCTCTCCAGCACTTGACCGGTTGGTGAGCCACTGCCTGGAAAAAAATCCACAGGAACGGTTTCATTCAGCCCGCGACCTCGGATTCGCACTTGAAACCATATCCGGAACTTCTGGGCAGACAGCTACATCAGCGGCACCGCTGCGAGCTCGATCTAAGAATCGCGAACGGCTGGTCTGGATAGTAGTAACTGCAGCCCTGCTGCTGACTACGCTGGTTGCTGTTTTCTTTCCCCTTCTGCGCCAAACACAGACCGAGGCACACGCGGTGCGCTTCAACGTAATTTTGCCGGAGAAAGCAAGTTTCTTTTCTGATGTTGAGACCCACAATCTCGCTCTCTCGCCTGATGGTCG
>WNFU01010327.1_pt1 | contig 10343 bp, 11 predicted proteins | sample 5400121 | NCBI WGS metagenome assembly WNFU01 (sample SAMN13153360, study PRJNA577476) | soil metagenome | isolation source: 100 cm soil or saprolite under grassland replicate 1 | place: USA:California | collected 2016-06-15
GTGCTCAGCTGATCCATATCGAAGTGGATCGGCGGCTGGGCCACGAGTGGGACGAGTGGAATGGCCGGCCGTTGCCTAAGGGCGGCGATTTTTCCGCCCCGCCCCGGCTGTTCTTTGGGTTCGCGGCACTTACCGTTGCGACTGTCTCGGGCGTAGTCGCCCTTCTTCTTTATTTGATCGGGCCACGGCTAGGCAGGCTGTGGGGACCTTTGCCCCAGGCGCTGTGGATCGCCCTGGCCGCCTTCGCGGCGCTCCAATGGTTGTATCTCGGCGTGCTCGCTGCGGCTTTCTATAGCAGACGAAATCTGTTGCCCGAGCGTTTGCTGGAGCGTGGTCCCTATCTGCAGCTCATGAACTACACGTCCCTGATCGCGCGAGCGTTCGGCAAGCGTGACTGGGTCGAGCATGCGGCAATCGACGTCTACAACACGCTTGCGGAGCGACGGGGCCGCACGGTCGGGAAGGGCGAGCTGCTGGTGCTGATCCCGCGATGTCTCTCGAAACAAACGCTCGACGGCGTGCTCGAGATCGCCGGGCGATACGAGGTTCCGGTCTTCGTCGCGACGCGCGGCCAACTCGCGCGCCGCGTCATCCGGGAGCGTCGTCCCCGGGCCGTGGTCGCGGTGGCGTGCGAGCGCGACATGATGACCGGCTTGCGTGACGTTGCGGGGAAGCTGCCCGTCCTGGGTCTCACGATGCAGCTCCCCAACGGGCCCTGCCGTGACGCGACTATCGATCTCGGACAGATGGAGCGATGGGTCCAGGGACTCGTCGCCGCAGCGCCAGCCCGAGGACACACCAAGCAGTAAACGCGAGCCATTCAACTGCACTCAGGCTTCCCGGTATAGCAGGCACGACTTTCATTAGCACGATCGCGACACTGACCACCACACCCACGATCGCGATGGCGACGCCGTCCCGCATGCGTTGGCGGCGCGCCAGGGCGATGAACGCCAGGCACGCGGCGCACCAGCCGATCGCTCCGACGGCAGTGCCAACTTCACTGATCGGGACGAGCACGGCGTCGCCGAGGAATGCGGCGGCGGCAGTGGGAATCGCCACGAACGCGATTGCGAGAACGGGAGTGCCGAATCGGGGATGCACCGCGCCGAGCGCGGGATGGACCAGTCCGCGCCGCCCGAGTGCGTAGACCAGCCGCGTGGCCGCGACAAAGTTGCCGTTGAAGACCTTGAAGAGTGACAGTACGGCAGCGGCGAGGATCAGTCGCGCGATCCACGGCGTGCCGAACGCGCGCGCGAACGCGGCGTCGGTCCCCAGATGCTGGCTGACGATGTCGGTCCACGGATACACCCACGCGACCACGCCGACGATCACGACGTAGAACAATCCGCCGGCCAGCAGTGCGAGTGTGATGATCCGGGGGAGCGTGCTCGGCCGGAGGTTGGGGAGGGCTTCCTCGGACGCTTTGGGAATCGACTCGAAGCCGGTCAGGAAATAGGGCACGATCTGCATGACGAGCAGGACGGAGACGAACGGTCCGACCGGAGCGAACGGCGGCTCGGCGTTCGCGGGACTGCCGTGCCCGATGCCCAGCGCCACGAAGACCGCGAAGCACACCAGCAAACCGATTGTCGTGATGTCCTGGAACCGCCCGCTGAGCCGGATGCCCCGGTAGTTCACCAGGCCGATGGCGGCCGTCAGGCCGAGACCGGCAAGCAGTCGCGGCAGCGTGATGGCCTTTCCCGCGACGGTGTAAAGCACGACGGCGTTCATTTCGGGAAACAGCCGTGCGAGGAGATTGCCAATCGCCACCGCTTCCCAGGGGCAGACGATCGAGTAGGCAAGGACCATCATCCAGCCGGCGCCGAAACTCGCCGCCGGTGGAAAGACACGTTCTGTGTAGGCGATTTCGGCGCCGGCGTCGGGAATGAGTCGCACCAGGCGGCCGTACGTGTGGGCGATCGGGAGGAGCAGCACGGCGCCCGCCAGAAAGCCGAGCATCGCGCCGCCGGGCCCGCCGCGCCGCAGCCAGTCGTCCATGACGACCAGCCAACCGGCCCCCACCATGCTGCCGAAACCGAATGTGAAGTACTCGAGGGCGCCGAGGCTCTGCCGGAGGCTAGTAGGTCGTGACTCCAAGCTTGTCCTTGAGCGCGGCGAGCAGCTGCTCCGCACGCAGCTGACCGGCTGAGCCCAGGGGCGCGGCACGCTCGAGATCCCGTCGCGTGCGCGACGGATCTTCGCTGGGCCGGTACACCGCTTCGATCGTGACGCGCGACTTGCCGGGCACGTCAGGATCGGCCCAGAGGCGTAAGCGATGCGTACCCGCGAACGCGTTCGTCTCGAGAAACGCGTCCCGGAGATTCACGAAACGCACGCCGATGGTGTCGGCGCGGAGCAATGAATCGGCAAACTGTGTGACGCGTTGGGGCGGTGCGTTGACCACTACGTACAGCGCCTCAGGCATCGGAGCAAACGCCGGACGGGTCGTGGTGGGCGTGCAGGCACCGAGCAGTAGAGCGAACGCCGACGCACGCATCAGCGCGAGTGCGGCGGCGTGCCTGGCGCGTGTGTGTGCGGTGCCGTGGCCTTGGTCGTATCGGTTTTCGTGGTATTGGCCGCGCCATGCGCATGCTCTTCCTCCCGGTTTTCGAGCTCGACCTGCAACGTCCGGGACGGAATCCCGGCCGCGTGCTGGAACACGAGCCTGCCTCCGAGCACGCCGGTCCAGACCAATCCCAGAAGTCCCACGACGCTCAGCACGCGCGTGAGCGCGAGCTCCTGCACCGGCATTTGGAAACGGCGGAAGAGACGCCAGACGAGCACGACGGTGAACAGGGCCATCGTCAACAGCGCCATGTTCTCGTGCTTCTCCATGAGCTCGTGAATCGCTTCACCATGGTCGATGCTGCTCGACGCGAGCTTACCCGCGATGACTGCCGCCCATCCGCCGATCACGCCGGCCCACAACGTCCAGATGCCCGCCCACATGAGCGATTCCCGCTTCGTCGCGGCTGCGGCGATATCGAACAGCACCGCCACGAGGAGCAAGGCTGCGGGGAGATCGTTCAGGAGCGCGTGCCAGCGTGCAGCGTCGTAACCGAACATTAGAGCCCCAGGTTGCTGACGGTGGGAGGATTGGACGAGTAATCGTAAAAGCCCTTGCCGGACTTTCTGCCGTGCATGCCCGCGAGCACCATGCGCTTGAGCAACGGCGGGGGCGCGTACCGGCCCTCGCGGTACTCCTTGAACATGATTTCGGCGATGTGGTGCGTCGTGTCGAGGCCGACGAGATCGAGCAGCGTGAGCGGACCCATCGGATAGCCGCACCCGAGCTGCATCGCCTTATCGATGTCGGGCACGCTCCCCACGCCTCGCTCCACGGCCCGGATCGCATCCAGCAAATAGGGGACGAGCAGCAGGTTTACGATGAAGCCGGAGTTGTCTTTGGCAGCGACGGGCTCTTTGCGGAGCGAGGCGGCGAACGCGAAGACGCGTTTGAACGTCTGCTCCGACGTCGTCACCGTGCGCACGACCTCGACCAGCGCCATCAGTGGCACGGGGTTGAAGAAGTGCAGGCCGACGAACCGGTCCGCGCGCTTGGTGGCCGCCGCCATCTCGGCGATCGTGAGGCTCGAGGTGTTCGAGGCGAAGATGGTGCCGGGACCGCACAGCCCGTCCAGCTCCTTGAACAGCGCGTTCTTCAGCGCCAGGTCCTCGGTGATCGCTTCGATCACGATATCCGCCGGCTTCAGGTCAGCGACCGTCGTCGTGAAGGTCAGGCGTTTGAGCGTCGCATCCCGATCCGCGGCCTGGAGCTTTCCTTTTTCCACGAATTTCGCGAGCGATTTCTCGATGCCGGCACGGCCGCGATCGAGCACCTCCTTGGACACGTCACGGACGATCGTGTCGTAGCCGACGCTCGCAGCGACCTGGGCGATCCCGCTGCCCATCAAGCCGCAGCCGAGCACTCCGACGCGCTGGATGTCCGCCAATTCCTCAGCTCCTGGTTTTGGGCTTCGCGGGAGTCTCGAACACTTTGCGCACTTCTTCGGCGATCTTGACGAAGGTCTGGGTGCCGGGCAACACGCCCGGGCTGGAGGACCGGACGTCCCCGCGCTCGAGCCGATCGAGGATCTGCTCCAGCGCCACCTGCATGCGCTCGTTCGCGCCCCGGTAGGTGCGGGCGACCGCGGCCCCTCCGAGCGTCAGGCCGACGCCCGGCAGGAGCTGCGCGAGCGCGAGCGGCGGGACGATGAGGGCGGCTGCGGCTGTCATGCCCCAGCCCAGTACAAAGAGGACGGAGGCTCCCGAAATCCGCTTCGTGCGCTCCGGCCGGATGTCCGCCTCGAGTCGCACCAGACAGAATCCGGGCTCGAGCTGGACGACCTGCCCGGTGATCTCCGCGGCGCGCGCCAGCGAGTAGCGTCGCTTCCCCGCGAACGCGCGCTGAATCGAGGCGAACGCGCCTGCCTTGGGCTCCCAGGACGTCCGGTCGGCAAAATGCCGTTTGGGTTGCAGCAGCTCTTCTTCCGTCATCCAGCGGCTCAAGGCGCGCTCGACCGCGGCACGATCTCCGGGGACGACACGGTGCGCCACGATCGACCGCGGACCCGTCAGCCACGCCCAGGTCCCGGTCGCGACGTCAGGGGCGATGCGCGTCTGCTCCTCGAGCATCGCTTGCCGCAGGTAGCGGTCGGGGATGCCGACGTCCTTCCCGAGCGCCAGGACCTCGTTGTTCGTGAGACCGTCGCCGACGTCGTGTTCCCCAGCCTGGAGCTCGGCGGCGCGCTTGATGATACGCTCCAGCGCCTCACGGCTGACGAGATCCTTCCCCATCAGACCTTGGCCTTCCCCTTGCTGCGGACGGCGGGCAAACGTTCCCCTGCGGTGCGCTCGGGGAGTGCCCGGCTGCCCGAATCACCGGCCTCCTCGGGCGCGAGCCGCTCCATGAATCCCCTGAACAGGTCGATCGGAATCGGAAAGATCGTGGTGGAGTTGTTCTCGGACGCGATCTCGTTGACCGTCTGCAGATAGCGCAGCTGAATCGCGGCCGGCTCTTTGCCGATGATGTGTGCCGCCTGCGCCAGCTTCTCGGCCGCCTGTAGCTCGCCCTCGGCGTTGATGACCTTGGCCCGCCGCTCGCGCTCGGCCTCGGCCTGACGAGCCATCGCCCGCTTCATCTCCGGCGGCAGGTCGACGTCTTTTACTTCGACGGCCGACACCTCGATGCCCCAGTCTTCCGTGCGCGTGTCGATCGTCTGGCGCAGGATCGCGTTGATCTTGTCACGGTTCGCGAGCAGCTCGTCCATCTCCGTCTCACCCAGGACCGATCGCAGCGTGGTCTGCGCGAGCTGGCTCGTGGCGTAGAGGTAGTTCTCCACTGCGACGACGGCTTTGTCGGGCGTCTTCACGCGCATGTACAGGACGGCATTGACCTTGATGGAGATGTTGTCGCGCGTGATCACGTCCTGGGGCGGGACGTCGATCGCCATCACGCGCAGCGACACCTTCTGCATCCGTGCCAGTACGGGAGGGAGAAAGATCAGCCCCGGTCCCTTGGTGGGCCGCAGCCGGCCAAGCAGGAAGTACACGCCGCGCTCGTATTCGCGCAGGACGCGCAAGCCCGAAAAGAGATAGAGCGCGATCAAACCGATCGCCCCGACGAGTATGTCGCTCACAAAACTTCGACGATCACGGCCGCCCCCTGACCTCCCCCAATGCACGCCGAGCCGAGGCCAAACCGCTTCTTCTCGCGCCGCAGAGCGTGCAGCAGGTGAATGGTGATGCGCGTGCCGGTAGCCGCGAGCGGGTGCCCGATCGCAATCGCGCCGCCGCAGACATTGGTGCGCGTGCGGTCCAGGCCTAGCTCGCGCTCGACCGCGAGGTACTGCGGTGCGAATGCTTCGTTCACTTCGACGAGATCCATCTGCTCCAGTTTCATGTTCGCCTTCGCGAGCGCCTTGCGGGCCGCGGGCGCGGGCCCGATACCCATGTGCTTCGGTTGGACCCCGGCGACGGCCCATGCGACCAGGCGGCCAAGCGGCTTCAGTCCGTGCGCCTTGGCGTACTCCTCACTGGCGAGCACCGTCGCGGCACCGCCGTCCGAAATGCCGGACGCGTTTCCCGCCGTGACGAGTCCATCTTTCTTGAAATACGGCTTGAGCCCGCTGAGGAGCTCGAGCGTGGTCTCGGGCCGCATGTGCTCATCGGCGCGAAACTCGACTTCCTTCCCCTTCAGCTTGATCGTCACGGGGATGACTTCGTCCTGGAACGCGCAGGCGTCCCACGCCTGCTTGGCGCGCCGCTGCGAGGCGACCGCGACTTCATCGACTTCCTTGCGAGTGAGCTTGTACTTCTCGGCGAGGCTCTCGGCGGTCTCGGCCATGGAGAGGCCGCATTGCGGGTCCTTCAGTGCCTCCCACAGAAGGTCCTCGAGCGGCGCCGGTCCGAGGCGCAGTCCCCAGCGCGCACCGCGCACGACGTGGGGCGCCTGGCTCATCGACTCGGCGCCGCCGGCGAGCACGGCATCCGCCTCGCCCAGCAGAATCAGTTGCGCGCCCTGCGTGATCGCTTCGAAGCCCGAACCGCACAGGCGATTCACGGTGACCGCGGGTGCTTCGATCGGCAGACCGGCCTTGAGACCGACGTGCCGGGCCATGTAGATGGCGTCGGCCGACGTCTGGAGGGCGTTTCCAAAAACAGTATGTCCAAAATCGCTCGCGGGAACGCCGGAGCGCTGGATAGCGTGGCGGGCCGCGGCCGCGCCTAAGTCGATGGCTGACAGGTCCTTCAAAGAGCCGCCGAACGCGCCGAACCCCGTCCGGACCCCGGACAGGAACACGACGTCTTTTGTGGCGCCCTGAGTCTTCATGGGGATCACTCCGCTACGAGACTCGGGGGAATATAGCCGGGTCCAGCGGGAATGAGTCTGTTTGGCGTGTGGTCTACTTGCTTGAGACGACGACCGGCTTCTCTCTGGCCTGCGATTTCATGGCCTTGGTAATCTCCAACATGTTCAACGGCGGAATGATCACTGGGCCGACCCGACTCTGAGCGGTAAGACTCGTGACGAGTTGTCGAAGATACGGAAGCAGTAGGACTGGCGCCTGTGTTGTCGCAAAACCTTCCAGGCGTTCACGATCCAGATTCCCCCGAACGCTGAATGCGCCTTCTACCGCGGCGGAGAGCTGTTGGAACAGCTTCTGGCCCGCCGGCGGTTCGAGTGAAGCTCGTACAGTGACGAACGCCTGATCGCCGCGAGCGGAGTACGCCGCTTTGACCTCTATGCGGATCTCGACGTTGACGTGATCCTGTGGAGAGACAGGGTCGTTGGCATTCTCGATATCCTGGAACGCGGCCTCACGGACCCAGACACGTTCGAAGCGAAGGGCGCTGAGTTGGTCTGAGGATACTTTATCAGTCATGCCGCATCCGCAAGTGCAGAATTCGCTGCCATCTCAACTGTGATCTGTCGCTTTCCCTCTGAAACCTTCTCAAACACGTAAGAGGCTTCGCACCAGACGCGCATTCCTGGGACTGCCGCAAAGAGATCCGTCGGGCGATCAGACTGAGCCGGATACGTCAATTGTAGGGCGCTTTCTAGCCAAGCTTTGCGTTCGCCGATTCCCTCGATCCGCGTGGAACCCACGAGCGATTCCGAGCTGGCCATCTCACGTGACAGCGCATCGAGACCGAGCAACGTCATGGTCCAAACATCCCCGCACCGAGCAGTGACGAACGCAGAGGAGGGTTCGGGAGCATCAAAGGCGCGTCCCGACAATGGTTCCCAGCGCTGCAATTCCTGTCGTTGGAATGTTGCGCCGGATTCCTCAGCGCCTCGAATCGGGCGGCCAAGCCGCTTGCTCTTGCCGAGGGGGCGGTCGTTCAGTGATGCCCAATAAGCATCGCGGACGGCGACCGTGGCTTCCTCATTCAATGTGCCGAGTTGGAGCGCTAGATCAGCGTCGAGAACCGGCCGCGCGTTCCAGGTTGCCGCGAACCGAAGCTCCGCCAGACCCGTCTCCTCAGCCTCCAGTCGAACGTCTTCAGAGGTCCAGACAAAGCCGGGCTCGCGCCCGGTGTAGAGCGGGGCGATGAGGTATTCGGGGGCGCCTCGATTCGTGGCGAACGGGCCGGCGAGAACGACCACGGCGGCGTCCTCGTACCCAAGGACGCTCCAGACGGAGCCGATTGGTGCACGCGGCATCTGGGTAATCATTTCCTTGTTGGCTCGAACCCGCAAGAGTCGTTCCTGTTTCTAGAGGCCATGTTCACGTAGGAGTAGGAGTTCTTTGTGCTTGGCGGGTTTCAACTTGGCAATTCTCTTCTGCAAGTTTTCCGGCGGAATACGGCGCGCCTCGTTTATGCGGAATCGGGTGTGTTTGGTCAATGCCGTATCGGGCTCGCAGTCGGATGGGTCAACGGGAAGGGCGATTTCTGGCTCCTGAGGGTGTCTCGACCCAGACCCCGGAGCCATCCGCACCGGCCCGCCCCGGAACTTACTCCCTCCAACGACGAGCACGGGGTGAAAGCCTGCCAGGGGGATCCCCAAGTCCTCGTTCTTGACCAGCCAGATTTCGCCGATCTGCGGCTCGCGAGACCCGAAAACGCGGGAGAACAGCTTCCGGACCAGGTCGCGATCCTATGTTTGACGGCGGGGAGAATACCGTAAGGGAGTCAACGAGCCTGCAACTCTCCTGTCAGCAGGCCGTCTGCTCGAGCATATCCGCGATTACGGCGACCGTCGTCATTCCACTCGCACCGCGGGATGTTCGTGCAACGTCGTCATCGGCGCCACAATATACCCCTAAAGAGTAGAGCGGCGGATGGGCTCGTTCCGCCATCCGCCGCTCGGTTACCTCGGCGCCTGCCAATTACCGCACGAGGTCAACCCACCCCGCCTCATTGGCCACGATCGCAACGCTCCCGGCTCGATCGAACGCAATGTGCCGGGGCAGGCCTCCCGGCTCGAGCGTCCCGACGCATGCGAGGGTGTGCGCGTCGACCATGGCGATCCGGCCGGCGGTGCGCAGGCTCGCGTACACGACGCTCTGGTCGGGCGTCAGAGCCACCTCGTCGACGGGAGTGTCGAATGCTCGTCTCACGATCTTTCCGGTGGGCAGGTGCACCAAATCGAGCCATCCGTGTTCGTTGCCGCAGTAGAGGCGCAGGCCATCGGTTGAGAGCGCAACGCCCAACGGTTGCCCGCCTACGTCGTAGCGGTGCGTGACGGAGAGACTCCGCGCATCGAGCTCGAGGATATGGCCGGCTTTCCATGTGGGGACATAGAGGCGGTTACCCGCGGGATGGATCGCCAGCTCGGTGCACGCCAGCGGCAAGGCGGTGGATCGCACGATCCGCCCGCCGTTGTCGGTGAGCGCGCAGACGCAGAGTCGATCGAGATTCGTCGAGACGTAAAGCGTCCGCCCGTCCGGCGACAACACCGCCCCGAGCGGATCCCCTTCCATTGCTATGGAGCCGGTGCGACGCCGCCAGGCGAGATCGACGACGGCGACGTCCTTCGTGAACTGGTTGGTCACCCACGCGCGCTCGCCCGAAGGCGCGACGATTACGCGGGTCGGGGCGATCCCGACGCGAATGACACCGGTGGACGCGAACGGCTGCAGCTGCAGCCGCTCGAGCATCGCGGCATGGACCCTTGTGAGCCACGCGGACCCATCCGGTGCGATGGAAACGTCGAATGGATAGCCGCTGATTCCCAGGCGCGAGGCGAGTACGCCGCGGGGCCGGCCCACGAGATCGGCCACCGGGCGAGAAGCGCGGCGGACGGCACGGATGCTGAAATCGCGTCTGAAGTCGCCGGCGCCGACAGCGAGCGCCCCGCCCGTGCCGTCGCCCTGCCGTGCCGCGGCCTGCAGATAGGGTTGCAGCACGAGCTGCTGCATGCCGCTGTCTTTCCAAACCGTCCGAAAGCGCATGATTGCGCCAGCCGTACCGCCGCGCCGCACGCGCGACCACGGTTGTCCCATCAGGCGACGCACGAGCCGATAGCAGGTTGCGGGTTCGAGACGTGATTGGCGCGCCAGCGCGAGAAGCGAAGCTCCGGTTTGCTCCCACTGCAGGACCCAGTAGAACAGCCGCGTCCACGCGGCGAGCTCTTCGAGCGGCGGCAGGCTCGCCCGACGCAGCGTCCGCGCGACTTGATGGCGTGTACGGAGTCCGAGGAACGTGGCGACGTCGCCAGCCGGCGGCAGCAGGCCGTTCTTGCAGGCGAGGACATCGACGACCGCACGGGCTTCACCGGCCAGGGAGGGCAGGGCGACATTGAGGATCTTCGCAAGCGGCAGTGGCGGCATACCCCAGCTTCTCGGGGAATTAACTCCTACCAAGACTCAACCAATCAGTGCCAACCCTGTCAA
>WNFU01014611.1_pt1 | contig 10343 bp, 9 predicted proteins | sample 5400121 | NCBI WGS metagenome assembly WNFU01 (sample SAMN13153360, study PRJNA577476) | soil metagenome | isolation source: 100 cm soil or saprolite under grassland replicate 1 | place: USA:California | collected 2016-06-15
TCTCACGGTCAGCGGCCCCTGTGGAGTCGGCACCACCGCGTCGATGGGCCCTCCGGCCTTACCTGTCGCGTCGACGCGCCGAAATCGACTCGTCGCTCCGAGAACGGGTCCTTATGACCCGTTGGGGACTCGCTGCGATCATGGATGTGCACGTTCATGAATGAAGCAGGTTAGGAGGGCAGTGTGACATTTGTCAACGTGGACGCTATATCAGTGCTTGACGGCCCGTGATCAGCGCGGTATCAGCAGACGGAGGCGGAAACAGTGCGCTTTGGCGTGTACCTGCCTACCTTCGCGTGGCGAGATCTCGGCTTCGATCAGGCCGCACGCGTCAAGGAGTTCGCTCGAAAGGCCGAGGGCCTCGGCTTCGACGCGCTCTGGGTGGCCGAGCACTTTCTGGAGGCGCCGGGTCTCTACGGCACGGTGTGGATGTCGCCCCTGCTCTGCCTGGCCCACGCCGCCAGCGTCACGACTCGAATCCGCCTGGCCACCGGGCTCTTGATCCTGCCCTACTACCATCCGGTCACCCTGGCCCGTGAGATCCAGACGCTCTGGCACCTGTCGGGCGGGCGTTTCGTGCTCGGCGTCGGACCCGGCTGGGACCGGCACGAGTTCGAATCGCTCGGCATGCGGCTCGGCGAGCGCGGCCGCCGCACCGACGAGATGATCGCCGCGCTGCGCATGCTCCTGACCAGGCGCGACGTGAGCTTCGCCGGGCGCTATTATCGCTTCGAGCGCGTGTCGATCGAGCCGTTGCTGCCGCGGTTCCCCGAGCTCTGGGCCGGCGGGGGCTCGAAGATCCAGACGGGACTCTCCCCCGACAAGCCTTACATCGCTCCTGCGGTGCTGGCTCGGATCGCGAGCGCCGACGGTTGGCTCGCTCGCGCGGCCGGAAGCCAGCGGATGGTCAAGGACGACGTCCAGGCGATTCGTGCGTACCTGCAACAGATCGGACGCGACCCGGACACGCTACGCTATGGCCACCTGAACTTCGCTCACCTCGTGAACACGACCGACCGTGAGGAGGCGCTGAAGCTCCAGCGGCCCGCCTTCGAGCGGGTGATGGGCACGCACCGGTCGTTCGAGCACCTGCAGCAGTCCTACTTCCTGGGCACGACGCGCGAGATCGTCGAGCGCATCCGCGACCTGGAGGCCGCCGGGATCCAGGACATGGTCCTGGCCACCTGCGATGACGATCTCGAGCAGCTCGAACGGTTCGCCAGCGAGATCGTCTCCGGCGTCAGTTCTTCTTGAGCCGCGGCAACGCCTCACGCTTCTTGCGATCGGGGTTCGGCGCGATGTTCCGACCCTTTTCGCGGCTGGTCACCTCGCGTATACTGCCGCACCATCATGAGTGAACCCGTGACCGTCGAAAAATTCGCCATCGGACAGTCCGTGCGCCGCGTGGAAGATCCGCGCCTCCTCCGTGGGTTCGGGCGGTACTCGGACGACGTGAGCCTGGCGCATCAGGCCTACGCCGTCGTCGTCCGCTCCCCCCACGCCCACGCCGTCATCCGGTCCATCGACACGTCGGCGGCCCGGCAGGCCAGCGGCGTCCTCGCCGTGCTCACGGGCGCCGACCTGGCCGCCGACGGGCTCGGCGATCTACCAACTGACAAGACGCGCAAGCGGCGCGACGGCTCGGCGGCGTTCGCCACGCCACGCCCCGCGCTGGTCCGAGATCGGGCGCGGCACGTGGGTGACCCCGTCGTGCTCGTCGTCGCCGCGACGACGGAGCAAGCGGTCGACGCGGCCGAGCTGGTGGCCGTCGACTACGAGCCCCTGCCGGCCGTGGCGGCGACGGCTGACGCCGCCCGTCCGGGGGCGCCGACCGTCTGGGCGGAGGCGCCGGACAACGTGGCCTTCGTCTGGGAGGCCGGCAACAAGGACGCGGTGGCGCGCGCCTTCGCGAGCGCGGCCCACGTCACCCGCCTCGACTTCGTGGTCTCGCGCGTGGCCGCCGCGCCGCTCGAGCCGCGCGGGGCGGTCGGCGAGTGGGACCGGCGCACCGGACGCTACACGCTCCACACGGGCATCCAGGCGCCGCACGGCCTGCGCACGCTGCTGGCCGACCAGGTGTTCCGGGTGCCGCAGAGCCATCTGCGCGTGGTCACCGGCGAGGTCGGTGGAAGCTTCGGGATGAAGAGCGGTGTGTATCCCGAGCCTGTGCTGGTGCTCTGGGCGGCGAAGCGGCTCGGGCGCCCGGTCAAGTGGACGTCCGATCGGCGCGAGGGGTTCGTCACCGACGAGCATGGCCGCGACAACGTCTCGACCGCCGAGCTGGCCCTGGACGCGAACGGAAAATTCCTGGCGCTGCGCGTGGCCATCACACTCAACGTCGGCGCCTACCTCACGCCGCGAAGCGCGGGCCCGGGCACCAACAACGTAGGCGGCGTGGCCGGGGTCTACACGACCCCCGCGATCCACCTCCAGACGACGGGCGTGTTCTCGAACACGACGCCCACCGGGCCGTACCGCGGCGCCGGCCGCCCGGAGGCGACGTACGCCATCGAGCGCGTCATCGACGTGGCCGCCCTCGAGCTCAAGATCGATCCCGTGGAGCTGCGACGCCGCAACTTGATTCCGGCCACGGCGATGCCGTTCAAGACGGGCCTCGTCTTCACCTACGACTGCGGCGACTTCGGCCGCGGCATGGACATGGCGCTCGATCTCGCGGACCGCGCCGGGTTCGAGAAGCGCCGCGTCGAGGCGCGGCAGCGCGGCCAGCTGCGTGGCCTCGGCATCGCCAACCCGGTCGAGGTCGCCGGCGGACCCTACACGGCCATGAACCCGGATACCGCCGAGCTACGGATCAATCCCGATGGCTCGGTCTCCCTGTTCGCCGGCTCGACGTCCATGGGCCAGGGAAACGAGACGGCGTTCGTCCAGATCGTCAGCGACCGGCTCGGCGTGCCGCCCGAGCGCATTCAAGTGTTCTGGGGCGATAGCGACGCGCTCGGCGCCGGACGCGGCAACGGCGGCTCCGGCGCCCTCACCGTCGGCGGCTCCGCCGTGACGCGCGCGACCGAGAAGGTGATCGAGCGCGGCCGGCGCATCGCAGCGCGGCTTCTCGAGGCCGCGCCGGAGGACATCGTCCATCGCGACGGGAAGTTCACGGTGACGGGCACGGACCGCGGCGTGACGTTTGCCAACGTCGCGCGCGCCGCCTATGTGCCGCGCCAGCTTCCGCAGGGTATGGAACCGGGCTTCAGCGAGCAGGCGGCGTTCACCCCGCCCGCCGTCACGTTTCCCAACGGGTCGCAGATCTGCGAGGTCGAGATCGACGAGGAGACCGGGGGCGTGCGTATCGTGCGCCACGCCGTCGTCGACGACGTCGGGCGCATGGTGAACCCCATGCTCGTGAAGGGACAGATCCACGGCGGCGTGGTCCAGGGCCTCGGTCAGGGGCTGTTCGAGGAGCTCACCTACGACCCGACGACGGCTCAGCTACTTGCGGGGTCCTTCATGGATTACGTGATGCCACGCGCCGACGACATGCCCCTCTTCGACGTGGACTCGCACGAGGTGCCGACACAGGTGAATCCCCTCGGTGCCAAGGGCGTGGGGGAGGCCGGCACGGTGGGCGCGTTGCCCGCCCTGCTGAACGCGGTCAACGACGCCCTGGCCCCGCTCGGCGTGCGCCACCTCGACATGCCGGTGACGTCCGAGCGCGTCTGGCGCGCGATCCGAGACGCCAAAGCTCGGCGCTGAGCGGCCCGGAGCCTCTGCTGGCGACGATCATCCGCGGCGGCCTCCTCCTCGATGCGCGCGCCCACCGCGCGGACGCGGGCGACGTCCTGGTCACCGGCGACACCATCACCGGGATCGGCGCGCCCGGACTGGCGGCGCCGGCGGACGCGACCGTCGTGGACGCGCGCGGCAAGCTCCTCCATCCCGGGCTGATCAACGCCCACACCCACGCTCACGGTAATCTCGCCAAGGGCATGGGCGACCGCTGGACGCTCGAGCTCCTGCTCACGGCCGGACCGTGGCTCAGTGGCAGCCGCTCGCTCGAGGAAAAGCACCTGAGCGCGAAGATCGGCGCGGTGGAGATGGTGCTGAAGGGCTGCACGGCCTGCTACGACCTTCCGCTGGAGTGGCCGGCGCCGACCGCCGAAGGGCTCGGCGCAGTCGGCAGCGCGTACGCGGCGGTCGGCATGCGCGCCGTCGTCGCCCCGATGGTTGCCGACCGCACCTTCTTCGAGGCCATTCCCGGCCTCATGGAGGTATTGCCGCCGCCGCTACAGCAAGGCGTCGAGAAGCTACGCCTGGCGCCGTGGAAGACGAGCGTCGACAACATGCGGAAGGCGTTGCACGAGTGGAAGCTCGATCGCGACCAGGTGCGCCTGGCCGTCGCCCCGACGATCCCGCATCACTGCTCGGACGAGTTCATCCGCGCCTGCGCCGATCTCGCCCGGGAGCACGGCGTCGGCCTGCACACCCACGTCGCCGAGTCCAAGGTGCAGGCGATCGTCGGGCTCAAGCGCTACGGTAAGACGCTGACCGGCCATCTCGACGACCTCGGCGTGCTCGGCCCACACTTCACGGTCGCCCACGGCGTGTGGCTCGACGGCGACGACATGCGGCGGCTCGGCGCCCACGGTGCCTCCGTCGCGCACAACCCGGGCAGCAACATGCGGCTCGGCAACGGGCTCGCCGACATGCGGGCGATGCTCGAGCGCCGTGTGAACGTCGGCCTCGGGACCGACGGCGCCAACTGCTCCGACAACCTGAATATGTACGAGGCGATGCGCCTCGCCTCGTTCGTCTCGAAGGCGCAGCGCCCGGACCTCGAGCGCTGGGTGACGACCGAAGAGGTCGCGAGCGCGGCGACGGAGGGCAGCGCGCAGGCGCTCGGCTTCGAGGGCCGCCTTGGCCGGCTGGCGCCGGGCTACAAGGCCGACATCGTGTTTCTCGACCTCGGGCACGTCAACTGGATCCCGTTCAATGATCCGACCAACCAGCTCGTTCACACCGAGGACGGCAGCGCCGTATCGCACGTGATGATCGGCGGCCGGATGATCGTGCAGGATCGCCGGCTGACGACGGTCGACGTGGCCGCGCTCGCCCGCGAGGCCGAGGCCGCGCGGGAACGTCTGGCCCGGCTCAACGCGCCGGGGAAGGAGCTCTACGAGCGGCTGGCGACGGTCGTCGGCAAATTCTGTCCGGGCCTCGCCCACGTCCCGTACCACATCACGCGCTACGTCGGCGGGGCCTGACGCGCGTCCGGCGGGGCCCCGGGATTCACTCAGGGGCCGTCATCCATCGTGGAAGACGAGACATCGCTCCGTGCGGCATGGTCAATATCAGCGCCGCGCCGCTCCGTGTGCCCCCAGGCCTTCGAGGCCCATCTCGGCGAATAGCCTCGCGGCCGTCGCCAGATGGTCGTCGCCGAGCTCGATCTGCCCGAGGCGGCGGTAGAGGCGGCCCAGGCCGAGGTGGCAGCCCGCCACCACGGGCCGCATGTGGAGGGCGTTCGCCAGTTCGTGGGCGTCGGCATAGCAACGCTCGATGGTCTCGACACTGGACTCGTCGAGCTCGGCCTGGACATCGGCGAGAGTCTTGAGGGCGGCCGCCTCGTGCCCGCGCTCTTGCTGCTGCCGTGTGAGCTCGACCGCGTGTTCGGCTGCTCGCAGCGCCCCCGCGACCCGGCCGTCGGCCAGAAGCGCCTCCGCCAGCCGAGTGCTGATCGCGCCGCGCCCAGAGCGGCCCATCGCGGCCGCTTGCTCCTCCGACTCACGGATCAGTTGGATCCCCTCCGCGCGCCGACCGGAGAGGGCGCACGCGTAGCCGAGCCACGCGCCCAGGTTCGGGCGCATCAGCACGATCTCGCGGCTCTCGACGAGCTCACGCGCGCGTTCCAGAGCGTCGAGCGCCTTCGACACGGCGCCCCGAGGGAGATGCAACCGACCGATCGAGTACTGCGCCTGTTGCATGAAAGCCACCGAAGAGGACGAGGTTGAGCCGTCCCATGGTCTGCTCGCTCCGGATAGCCGCGACTATAGCACGCCGATAACGTCGGGATAACGGGGCCGGTGATATCGCGGGTCATGATCGACAGTCGAAAGGAGATCCTCATGAACCAATGCGACGACCGGCGACAGATCCTACAGTTGCTCGCGCTGCTCCCGCTCGCGGCAGGCCTGGTCCGCCCTGGACAGGCACGAGCCCAGGCGCCGGGTACGAGCCCGGTGCGCGTGGATACAAAGGGGCTCTCGGCCAAGATCAAGTTCGAAAGCGTGCTCGCGGGCTACCTCACGGAGCTCAACGGCAAGTACAAGCTCCGGGTCACCGAGCTCACCCTCGAGCCTGGCGGCCACGTCGGCGAGCACAATCACGTGGGGCCAGGGATCCGTCTGATGACGCTCGGCGAGATGACCTACGTGCTTCCGAACCAGACGATGATCTACAAGGCCGGCGACTTTTTCTTCGAGTCGGGCGACATCAACCACACCGTCTACAACAAGACGGACAAGCCGAACCAGCACCTGCTGTTCGAGATCCTTCCCGCCGACCTCAAGGGCCCGTCACTGATGCCGGTCCGGAAGCCGTGATCGCGTTGCCGCCTGCCGGGGGCGGATCGCCGCCTCGGCGAACAGCTCGAGCGAGTGGCACACCTGCGCGTGCGACAGGCCGCCGAAGCTGCACACCAGCAGGAGCGTGTCGACACCGATCGCCTCCAGCCCGGCGACCTTGTCCGCCACTTCTCTCGGGGAGCCGATGAGCATGCCGCCGACGGCCGCGAGCTCGTCGTAGGTCCGCCCGCCCCACACGCGGCCCGTCAGCTCCTTGAGTCGCGCGTCCGAGTACTCGCTCGGGAGCGGCGGCGCCGCCAGGGACGACAGGTACCAGAAGCCCTGGAGCGCCAGGGCGCCTTCGGCCCGCGCCGTCGCCGGCGTCTCGGCCACGTAGGTCTCGCGGCAGAGCAGGAGCCGCGGTCGATACGGCCCGCCGCCGGGAGTCTCGGGCCGAGCGGCGAGGGCCGCCCGGTATTCCTCCACGCAGCGCGCGACGACGTCCGTCGGTGTGAAGTGCATCGCGACCGGCCAGCCGCGCGCGCCCACGCGCGCCGCCGACGCGGGCCGACTCGCCACCATGTGGAGCGGGGGGTGAGGTCGCTGGTACGCGCGCGGCCGCAGACTCAGCTCGGGAAACCGCCAGAACCGCCCGTCGTGCGAGGCGGTGTCCTCGCGCCAGAGCTTGAGGAGGATCTCGATGGCCTCCTCCGTCATCGCGGGCGCCTCGTCGAAGCTCAGCCCGAGCTTGGTGAACTCGCCCGGCCGGACGCCCTTGCCGATGCCAAAGTCGAACCGCCCGCGCGCGAGATTGTCGAGCGTGGCCGCCTCCGCGGCGAGCCGCAGGGGATGATGAAAGGGCAGGACGTTGACGTAGTTGCCGAAGCGCATCCGCGTGGTGCGCTGGAGCGCGGCCGCGATCATCAAGTTGGGGCTCGGCAGGAGCGAGTAGTCGGTGAAATGGTGCTCGGCGAACCAGCACTCGCCGAAGCCGAGTGCTTCTGCCAGCGTGATCTGGTCCAGCATCTCGGCGTAAGCCTGGTCGTGAGGCACGCCGCGCCCCTGGCAATAGTAGAAGAGTCCGAAGTCCATGGATCAGCGCCCCTGGAGTTCCGGCTTGCCCTCTTTGAAGGCTCCGCGAATCCAGGCGCTCAGGAGCCGCACGCGGGGGACGCTCTTGAGATCCGGATGGACGAGCAACCAGTAGTCGGCGCTGAGCTCCGCGATGGGCGCCGTGAGCCGCACGAGCGCCGGGTCCGCGTCGCCGACGAAGCAGGGCAGGATGCCGAGACCGGCCCCCGCCCGGATCGCCTCGACCTGCAAGGAGAACCGCGAGGCGCGCACCCGCGGCTGCTGATCGCCAAGATGCTCCATCAACCAGGCCATCGTACGGAAATACTCGTGCGGCGCGTCGTAGGCGACCCATGGGCACGTGCGCCAGCGGCTGTCGGTTCTCGTCGCCGGCTGCGCCTCGACGAGGACCGACAGCCGCTGGCGCACGTGCCCATGGGTCGCAGATGACCACGCGCCGGCAGGCCGTGCCGAATGAACAGGTCAGCCTCTCGGCGATCGAGGTCGGGCTCCACGTGCGTCTCGTTCAGCTCGACCGTGAGGTCACGATGCGCTCCCGCAAGATCAGCCAGGTGCGGCGCGAGGAAACGCGCAACCCACTCGCCGGCGGCCAGGCGCACCACGCCGCCGGCGTCATCCCCGAAGGCCATCCGGCGACGGTCGATGGCGGTGGCGGCGTCGGCCATGCTCTGTGCCATCGGCAGCAGGTGCTGGCCCCACTTCGTCAGCCGATGACCATCCGGCGTGCGCTCGAAGAGGCGCGTGGCCAGGCTCTGCTCGAGCTGACGCAGGTGCCGGATGACTGTCGGCTGGCCGAAGCCGAGCGCCCGCGCGGCCCGCCGCAAGCTGCCGGCCTGAGCGACGGCGAGAAAGACGCGCAGGTCGTCCCATTGCACGCCGTCAGCTTAGCAACTTCGACCGGATGGACGTGCTTCGAATCCGGAGCGGGGTGATCCACACTTGGCGGCTCCCGCTGGCGAAGGGAAGGTGGTGCACTGACCTGCAAGGAGGACACGCGACATGGATGACTACGAATATCTCACTCATTACCTGGTCAGGGAGCGCCTCCGCGAGGCCGAGACGCGTGGGGCTCTGCATGCGATGCTTCAGGAAGCGCGCCGGGGAACGGTGAGCCGCGACAGCACCCGGCCGGGGCAATCCGGGCTCCGGTGGCTCGCGTCCGTCGCCTGGGTCGCTCATCTCTCTCTTCCCAAGATCTGCAATAGGCTCTAGGCTAGCCGGCGTGTACCTGGACCCGAGACTCTGGGCGCTGACCGTCGGCGTCCGTGGTCGGATGTCGGATCGCCTTCACCGTCCTCGTCGGGCTTGCCGCCGTCGCCGCCGGGATCGCGCGGCTCGCCCTTCTCGGTTGGCTCCTGGGTCGCGTGCTGGCGGGCGAGTCGCTCGCCGCGCTCACGTCAGCCATCGTGCTGACGGCGGTCGCCCTCGCTGCGCGCAGCGCGCTCGACTACGCCCGCACGATGGTCGCGCATCACACCGCCGCCCGCGTGCAGGAGCATTTGCGCCAGACGCTCTACACCCAGGTCGCCACCCTCGGCCCCGCCCACTTCGCGCGCGCCCGCACCGGCGACGTCATGCTCTCGCTCGTGGAGGGCGTGCAGCAGCTCGAGGTGTACTTCGGGCAATATCTTCCGCAGCTCTTCGTGTCCGCCCTCACGCCGCTGCTCATCTTCGCGTTCGTCGCCTTCGTGGACCTGCCGGTGGCGCTGGTCCTGCTGGGGGCCGCGTTCGCCGTGCTGCTGGCGCCCGCCCTCTGGCACGGCCGCGACCGTCAGGCCAGCCTCGCACGCAATCGCGACTACGGGGCCTTCGGCGCCGACTTCCTCGACGCCGTGCAGGGGCTGGCGACGCTCAAGGCGTTCGGCCAGAGCGGCGCGCGCGCGCGCCAGCTCGAGGCGCGGGCCCACGAGCTCTTCCGGAGCACGATGTGGGTTCTCGGGAGCAACACGCTGGCGCGCGGCATCACCGATACCGGTATCGCGATGGGCGCCGCGGTTGCCCTCGCGCTCGGGGCCTGGCGCGTGAGCAGCGGCGCGATGTCGCTGCCGGCGCTGCTGGTCATCCTGATGCTCGGGATCGAGGTTTTCCGGCCGCTGCGGGAGCTGCGCATCCTTCTGCACCAGGGCATGCTCGGGCTCTCCGCCGCCCGGGGTATCTTCGCCATTCTCGACGCGACGCCAGTGGTGCACGACCGCGCGCCGGGCCCGGAGCCTGCCGACGCTGGCGTAGCGTTCGAGGCGGTAACGTTTTCCTATCCGGGCGCCCGGCGCGCCGCGCACGTGGACTTGAGCTTCCGGGTCCAGCCGGGCGAGCGCGTGGCGATCGTGGGGCCGAGCGGATCGGGCAAGTCCACGATCGCTCGCCTCCTGCTCCGCTTCCACGATCCCGACCGCGGGCAGGTCAGGATAGGCGGGCGCGATCTGCGCGAGCTGAGCCTCGAGCAGGTGCGCAGTCGGATCGCCCTCGTGAGCCAGGACACGTGGCTCTTCCACGGCACCGTCGCAGATAACATCCTCATGGGCAAGCCGGACGCGAGCCCCGAGGAGCTGCGCGCCGCCGCCCGCGCGGCCAACGCAGAGGAGTTCATCCTCCGACTACCCCAGGGTTACGACACTGTCGTCGGCGAGCGCGGTGTGCGGCTCTCGGGCGGCCAGCGGCAGCGCATCGCCATCGCGCGCGCGCTCTTGCGCGACGCGCCGATCCTGGTGCTCGACGAGGCGCTCTCGTCGGTCGACG
>WNFU01024848.1_pt1 | contig 10343 bp, 12 predicted proteins | sample 5400121 | NCBI WGS metagenome assembly WNFU01 (sample SAMN13153360, study PRJNA577476) | soil metagenome | isolation source: 100 cm soil or saprolite under grassland replicate 1 | place: USA:California | collected 2016-06-15
AGTCGTCGGTTGTCGTATCGCCCGGTCGGGGTGGGTGCCGCGGTGGTGGGTGGTGAGCGGTGCTCATCTCTCTATCGCCTCCTGGTGGGAGGAGATGGCCGATGGGAGTTCGCTCCGGTAGCGCATCTCCTTAAGGGCCGTCAGGCGGCCAGGGGGTCGGTGGCGCCTTTGGGAGCGAAGGGTTCGCCGCGGCTGAGCATGTGCCAGATCGCCTCGGACAGCCCGTGGGGTTCAGAAACTCTGTCAGTCTCCCAGAGTTAGTTCATCAAACTCGGTCCGCGGCAGACTCGCGGATCAGCCGTTTCTGTACTCGCGCGCGTGAAACCTAGTAGGACGCGAGCCAGGACTCCAAGCCACCCGAACGCGCAAGCCGAAACCACACCGGCCACGAGACGGCACAGAAGGCCGCCGAATCCACGCTCGAACTCGTATCGGAGTTTTGGCACCCTTCAGGCGGCGACTCCGGCACCGAAGAGGGCCCGGTCGGTTTGGGCCGCCGGGCCAGTCATGGCTCGGTGCGCTCGACACGAGCACCTCGCCTGAGGTACGACGGCTTTGTAGAGCGTGGCGCTCTCCGGTGCGACGACCACGGCGTCGAAGTGCGCCTCTAAACTGCGATGTCAACTGGGAGGTCCAGGCACGCGTGGACGCGCGAGCCGCGAGGACGCAGAGTAAGGGGGACAGCGAGGGAGCTCGCATCTCAAACTCTTCCGGTGGATCGCCCGTGAGGCGTCGTCAAGTCCGTCTGCGAGTCCGAGTTTGCGCGTGACGCAGACGAATTGGAGTGACCAGCGCGGAGCTTCGCGGCCGCCCGTCGGCAGTTCGCGCCTGGGAGGTTCATCTGCGACGATTCCATGTCAGGGCGATCTCAGAGGAGGCGGAGATGAGTCAAAAGCACACGCACGCCGGTGGACACGGCGAGGGCAGCACCACCGGCGTTCACGGCATGTTGCTCTTCGGTGAGGAGGCGCTTTACCTGTCGCATCTCCCGATGTTTGCCAGTCCGCACAACTTCCAAGTGCTGCTCGAGGTCGGCCTCGACGATGCCGGGCGCAAGGCGTTTCTCTCCGACCGCGAAGCCGCTGGCGATGGCATCCACACGTTCGTCCCTAAGCCGTTCCCGATCACCGAGCTCGCCCCCCATGCTGACGGCCCAGGACGGACCTCGATCGAAGGCACGATCTTCCGCGGTCACTTCGAGCGCGGAGGCGAGCCGATCGCTGAAGGCGTTTTCGCAGAAGTTCATCGCGTCGTGCACTTCAGTGAGCTTGACGTAGGCGCGAAACGCTCGGAGGATCGGGAGCTGACTTACCTCTGCTTCGGGCGTCCCGGGCAACTCCACCTCGCGCACGAGGTCACCGCAAGACCAGACTTCGACCAAGTGCTTCGGGTGAGTTTGGTTCCCGACACGGTAACGAACCAAGCCGGACACCCTCTGCCCGAGGACGTGACCACGATTGGGTTCGATCTGGCCCAGCGGGTTCTCTTCAGCGGACGGAGCGACACCCCCGAGAACCGTCTTGGTCCCCATGCCCACCAGTTCTTTCATGGACTGTTCTTCCAGACGAGCTCACTAACCGGCGCACACGGCTTCGTTGCCCAACTGATGACCCACACTGAGCTGTACGTCGAGGTCGATGAGCTGACCTGACCGCGGCGAGCGTCGCATCAGGCCGAGGGGTGGGAGCGCAATGGGTAACGAGTGCGATGAGGCGAGGGCTGCCTCCCCGAGTGACAGGCTCCAAATGGTCGACTGGGACTATCGAGAGGAGGGCCGAGTGCATATTGCACTCCGGTTTGGGTCCAGCCGCGGGCGCCTCGACTTCCACCTGCTCGACGGTGGCGGCGTGGCGGTCGAGATCGGTTCTGCGCCGTCGGATGCCGACGGTGTGCGCGGGCTGACCGAACGGCTCGGTCGCCTACAGGTTTGATCTCTCAGAGTGCGGGCGCGAGGCGATCATAGGCGGTCCGGTGGCCCGTAGGGTGCGCAAATTCGGTCACCTCGGATTTTGCAGGGAAGTCATCCTCTCCCACGCTTCGGGTCGAGCCCGATGCGCGCACCCTGAACGCGACCGATCGCCTACGCCGCCACGACCTCCTCGGCGGACTCACCACGAATACGAGGCCGCCTGAACTTGCGAACCCTACGGGCAACCGCACTACAAGAGCTGGCGGGACGGTTTCCGCACCGGACTCGGAGAGATACCCCTCCCGGCTCCGATCGCACGCACCTCCAGCGCCGCCCAAGACGACTGACCGGAGCCCTGAAGGGTGTCAAAACCTACGTTCAGCCCCGGATCCGAGTTTTGACACCCTTCAGGGTCACGTTCGCTCGGATTCCCAGGGAGCGGAACGGAGTTGCCGACGAGCTCGCGAAGGACGGCGCCCGGGCCTCGAAGGCGCTGAGCGCCGATCGGCGGCGATAGGTTCCGCGTCAAGTGCACGACGGTCGGCGCGGTCTGGGCGCGGATCGACACGTGCGGTGACCTTAGCCCGGGCGCCGTCGCCATATCCACGATCAACAGGCCCCGTCTCCACTGCGAGCGCAGATCGCAGTCGACTCACCGCCGGCTGCCAGTGATCCCGCATGCATCCGGAGCCCGTAGGGTTCGTAAATTCGGTCGCAAGGATTTGCAGGGGAATCGTGCCCCGCCGCACGCGGGCTCTGGCCGCTCCCACCCCTCGGCCTAGTGGTGGTTTCGAACTTCAGACGAGACCGCCGAACGGCTTGGCCATCGAAGAGCTAGACAGCTGCTCGGGTGGGAATCTCGGCAGCGGCGGGGAAGGCGAGCCCGCGCGCGCGCGAACTAATAAAGAGCGCCACCTCTGATCGGCGCTAGCAGTGAGGACGAGCGACCGGTGAGCGTCTACGCCCAGTACCGGCATTTTGAAACCCCTCACGCGTTCCACTCCGCCCTCGAGGCCGAGCTGCTGGTCTCACTTCTCGAGGTCCGCCGCGACCGTCGCCGAGCGTCTGGTCGACGGCTCTGCGGTCACGTTTGGCGCATCGTCAACGAGCTCCTGACCGACCACTATGACTATGGCGGCACCGAACTGCTGCCGCTGGAGGCGGGGGTCCGGAACGGCCACTGTCCGAGCTCACGCTCGTCGCCGGCCTCTATCGCGAAGTCAGGCAGGCAAGACGAAAACAGGGAAACGTTGCGCACTGAGCGACCCGGAACATTTGGCGAGCTTGGCTCTTGCGTGCTACGAGATTCGAGATACATCCAGGACATTCATCGTCGCCAACTCCGCGTCGCCTTATGCGGACGCGTCACCTGCGAGCGCCCCCTGCGGGTGCGGAGCGGATCATGCGAAAAGAAGCCGGTCGACACAATGTAGATCGTTCGGGTCGAAGTACGGCTCAGCCCATTTGTCGGTCGTCGAGAGGAACCAACCGGCGGATTGGGCGGCCTGCTGCTTGGACGCGGGGAGCTTGGTGATCGGCCCTTTCATGGTTGCGCTGCGATCGAGGAAGTGGAAGTGATCGACGAGCCCGAGCGCTTCGATAGCGAAGACGGTCGCAACTTCCGGGTCGCGGATGGCCAGCAGGTTGTCGCCGTTGCGTTGTTCGCCGCCGAGGGCGAGGTTTGATGATCCGCAGTAGACGACTGGCTCGTCGCCGTTGAAGCCACAGACCACGAACTTGTGATGTACCTGATGCCCGACGCCGCCGATGTTGCGTACCTGGTTGAACGGTGGCGGGAGCTGCGTGCGGACGGGTTTGCCCGTAACGAGCACGCCCGTCTTCCGGCCTGGCTTGTAGAGAGAGATTCCCGCAGTGCTGTCGGATATTCCGTAGCTGAAGATGCGATCGTCGGCGTGGAGGTCGGTAAGGGCCCTAAAGACCGGGCTGGTGCCCTGATCGATCGACATGACGGCAAAGAGGACGCTCCCGACCCCTCTCTTCTTGCCTTCCGCCTTGATACGGGCTGCGATGCCGTCGAGGATCGCGGTAGCGAAATCCTCCGAATGCGGAGCGAACGTGACCTCCGTGGGCGGGGTGGCCGCCGTCGAAAACGAGGACGGCTCGCCGGCCAGAGTGGACTCAAGAAAGGCCTTCAACCTCACCTTCCCGGTCCAGGCCGTCTCGAACAGCTCGGCGTACTTGGCCGCGACCTTGGGGTCGTTGAAGACGAGAACATGGTTTGAGTTGACGTAGAAGCCGGTCACGGAGAAGTTCGTCGATCCGGTCAGGACCTTCACGGCGCCGTCTGCGTTGGAGATCACGAAGACCTTGTCGTGGGCATAGCGGCCGAACTTGCCTCGTTGGATCTCAGCCGCTCCGGTGGCCTCCTTCTTGAACAGCGCCTCGAACTCATCCTCGGCCTTTGGCGTCGCAGCGGAGTGGTGAAGGGCTGCGTTGTCGAGGATGACGCGGATTCGGCCTTGCTTTGCGAGTTGCAGAAGGATCTTGATCAGATCGGGCTCGTTGAGGTCGTAAGCCAAAACGTCGAGGCGAAGCGCCTTGTTCTTCACGACCTCGCCCAAGAGATCGAAGATCCGCTCGCGCGCCGTGAAGCCCGACCACTCGTACTCGTCTGCGAACGTGTACTGCTGTCCCCTGGCATCCGTGCCCGCAACCTGCTCCGTGTCGTAGAGCAGGACATGGCCCTTGGCGCGAATCAGCGCCTTCAAACCAAAGTGGTGCACAAAGGCCTGCGACTGCGTGAAACCCCGCGTAAACCCGAGCGCCAGCCGTTTCTTCTCGAACGGCACAACATCGACATTCACCGACACCCCCAGCTCGGGGTCAAGCGGTAGCAGCGAATGCTTCTCATCGAAGTACCTCGCGGTCACGGTGTAGGTGTACTTGCCGAGAAAGGGCTTCAGACCCTGGTGGACCGAGCCCGGTACGTGCAGCCAGCGGAACTTGTGGAACGGCGCGTTGATGCTCGAGTTCGCAGGCTCAGTCGTGTCCTGCGCGTGATCGCCAGGCGCACGGAATTGAAGAGTGTTGTGCAAAAAGTACGGCTGCTGGCCACTCGGCCGGCACTCGATCGTGAAGCCGGCAAGGTTTTCGGCCCGGGTCTTGTCGAGCAGATTGAATGCGAGCAGCGTCTTGGCGTCGCCAACGTACGCTCTCAGCGACATAAAACCTCTCGTTTTCGTAACTGATGCAGGCATCTAGCCAGGCCTCCTGGTCGAAATCCAAGTTACGACGGGGCGCTGGGACGTCACCCCATCCTCGCGAGAGCGGACGCCGTAAGAGATACAGATGGGCACCCTGTCGCTCCTGCGTCGCCACGATCGAGAACGGGAGGAGCGCCTGGATCGCTGCTGGGCACAGCTGGCCATGGGCGTCGCCCTCCTATGCGGGAGGCTCGTCGTCGTCGAGTGCCACGTGAGCGCGGGCGGCTTCAGCGAGCGGGGAGCGGATTTCCGCTGGCGCATATTTTCGTCCAGGCTCGAATGGGGCTGGTCGGTCGATTGCAGCGGCGGTCGAGTCGACCAGCTGCCCTTCGCTTGCCTGAAAACCAGACCCTCTGAGGTCATCTGCAAGCTCCGCGCTGGCGACCGGTTTGCTGCCATCCATGACGATGAAACGCCGGCCGACCGCTCTCGCCGCCTCGAGGAACGCGCCGCCGGCAAGATCGCTCAGGCTAAGGAAATAGACGTCGTGCGGCGCCGCTAGAGCCAGCCCGGCCGGGTTGGCACGCGTGAGGGCTCGATGGTGGAACGCAGTGCGGCCGGCCAACGCCGAGAGATGCGAGCGCACGATCTCGACGCTTGCTTCCGTGGGTTCGGGCATCCGAAGCGTCATCGCCTCTCCGCCACGACTGCTCCGTTGCTGGCGCCCACTTCGTCGCTGATATTCAAGACTCGGCGGACCTCGTCAGCCGCTAGCTGCCGAGCGGATGGCGGACGCGTGAAGTAGGTGTGGGTCCAGGATCCCACTTGCCGGTACATCCCGTCGGTCAAGGTGGCAAAAGCAAGGTCCGTCGCGTCGTACCCCGGCTCGGGGTCCTCGATCGCGACCCATTCATCGCCGACGCTCTGATAACCCTCGATCACTGCGAAGTGCCCGCCCCCGCCGCTCCACCTGACGCGGAATGCGACCGGTCGGCCCGCGTCGATTTCCTGCCGGATCACGTCGTAGCCGACAGAGCCGTGCTGCTTATGATCCAGAACGTCGGCGCGGCGCAAGGGCGCGTCGAGGGGGCTTTTCTGGTCGCACTCCTCGCTGGAGCCGTCATCGCAGCAGCTCGTGAGCCCCTTCTCGGCGTTGACCAGCGTGCATTGGGTCCACTCAGTCTCAAGGTCGTAATAGGCGGAGACGCTCACGGTCGTCGCCGCCCAGCACCAGAACCTTTGCCTCTGGTCCTGCATCGTGAACTTGAGCCGGACCCATCTCGGAGCCAGCTCGCGCCAGCGTTCGATCGCGTTCGCGAGCACACGTCGAGTGGTTTCGGGTCTCTCGAGGGCGACATCTCTCGCTGCGCGCGTCAGCTGATCAAGCGGGATGCCCTCATCGCGGGCAGCATCGACGATCACGCGCTCGGACAGGAGCGGAAGCGGTATTCGGCTGTTCTCCAGCACCCGCCCCACGCGGGCTACTCCCAATGGTGCCGGATGAAGAAATAGAGGCCGTCGCCGGCGTCTCGCGCGTGCGGTGCAACCCAGACGACCTTTCCATCCGGGCCGTCGGTATTCCCTTCGATCGTCGAGAAGCTCGTTCCCTGGGCACTCACGACCCAGCCGGTGTGCATCCCGTCCTTGCGGGTAAAGATGTCGCCCTTCTGCGGCATGCCGTGGACTTTCCCGTGCGCCTTCCCCCACGCAGTGATGTTCTCCACCCTCGAGGGGTAGCCCCAGGGGACCTTCTTGTCCTGATTGCCGGTCCTGTCAAGTGACCAGGCGACGAAGTCGGCGCACCAAAACTGTGCACCGAACGCGAAGTACTTGCTGTAGATGTTGACGTTGCTTCCTGGCGGCGTCTCGCGGATCCCCTTCTGCGTCAGGGCCAGTGCGAGGGCGCGCTGCTGGTGCCGGCTAATCGGAGCCGCCCCGCCACTATCGTCGTCTCGTTCCTCCTCGGCGAGGATCTCCTCGGCAGCCTCGACCTCGAGCTCGGCGAACCGGTCCGGGTCGTCACCCTCGCGAGTCCCTTCTTTGGCCTTGGAGGGGTCGGACAGGGGCACGCCAGCTTGCTCCACTTCTTCGCGACTCAGCTCGGTGACCTCATCCGGAACCTCGACCTGGTCATCACCATCAGGCATTGAGCCCACCTTCCTTTCCGACGAGCTTCCCGAGTTTCGTACTCATCCGACCTCCAGAAGGACGGCGGCCGACCCCACGACGCTACAAGAGTCCTAGTTGCGCGTCAACGACTGTCAGCGACCATGCCAGGCGAGCGGGAATGCGGACTTGCGAGCTAGAAACAGGCTCTCGAACCCCGAAGGGTTCGCAAATTCAGGCGGGCCTCGTATTCGTGGTGAGTCCGCCGAGGAGGTCGTGGCGGCGTAGGCGATCGGTCGCGTTCAGGGTGCGCGCATCGGGCTCGATCACGAGCTCACGAGCGAACGCGTTATACAGGTGCCCATTGGGGGCCCCCTTATCGGCCGCTGAGCGCTCTACGCCAAGGTGCGCTCGCCGAGCGCAGTCGAACTCGACGGCGCAGCCGCCCATCCAGACTGCGAGGCTGACGCCACCGTTTAGCGCCATCGCGACGCGGACCTCTTCGGTCAGTGGATCAGGTGGCTGATCGGAGACGGCCACCGCTAATCCCGCCTACGTTAGGGAGCGCGGGCGTCAACTGTCAGCAGGGGGAATCCGTAAGGCTCGGGGCCGCGGCAGGCGTCAGTCGGCTCAGCGGCCAACGCAAACCCTGTGGGGTGCCAAAATTAGTGTCCGACCTGCAAATCGCAGATTTCTGGCAGCGCGCACCGAATTTTGGCACCCCACACGGTAGGCGCTGACAAGACTGACTCGCGGGGTGCACGGGGTATCCGAGCAGGCCGGGATCGAGCTCGGGCGAAAGTCCGAACGGAGTTCTCGGCACCCACACGTCGGCCGCCAGTCGGGCCCACGTACGGGTCAGGAACGCGGTCACCGAGTATCGACGAGGTCCCTGGATCACATGGCCCCACCGGTCGATCATCTGCCTGTAGGCGGTGGGGCGCAGCTCCTTGTATCGATGCTCGACGATGCCGTGCTCCAGCCAAGGCTCTCCGGGTGACAGGCAGAGGAAGACGTCGTCGTAGACCCCGAGCTCAGCGGCGATCCCGCTGTATCCGGCCTCGGCAGAGGCCCGGTGGCGCCTGCGCATTGGCATCAGCTAGGAGAATCTAGAGGTGGCACGCACGCCGCCCGAGCGCACGCTCGATTGGGTCCTCGGCGTCATCGGCGCTGGCGCGCGGATCGTCGAGACCCGGACGCTCCACGGCGACGAGCCTCCGTGGCAGCTGCGGATCGAACACTCGAGTGGCACGACACATGCCGTGCTGCGGATACCGACTCCGCCGGGGATCAACGCCTCGATGGTTGCCACCGGGGCAGCCGCACTCGAGTTGGCCGAACGGCACGGGTTGCTGGCCCCGCGACTGATCGATGCCGATCTGCAGGGTGACGTAGCAGGAGTGTCCGCGACACTTGAGACGCTCGTCCCGGGCACGACGGCATGGCCGGCGACTTCGTCGGTCGAACGATTGCGTGCTGCCGGCGCCGCCCTTGCCCGTGTCCACACCGTCGTGATGGCCCCGCGGGAGCATTTGCCCTTCCGGCCGCGACCGATCGCCGTGGACCATTTCGCCCATGCCCGCCGAAAGGGCTGGATGCCGACGACACCTCTGCTGCAAGCGGCCGACCACGTGATCCGGGCTCGCGCGCGACGGGCACGAAGGCTCGGGACGTCTCGTATTGGGACGCGGTCGCGGCCCTCAACACTCGCACCGAGCTAGACGACGGTTATCGCTCCGGCGGGTGGGCGCCGCTGCTGGACGCCGCGGGCGCGACCGACCGCCGTGACGCGTTCCTGAGGGTCGCGCTAACGAATCTTGGCAGCTGATCAGCGACCGATCGACGGATATCGCGCATACGTTCGCCCTATCCAGAAACGCGGTCGTTGCGCCGGTTCAGGCATTCCGTATCCGTAGCGCCTCGCGCGTCCATCCGGGTTCTTGTTGCCGCGCGACTCGCGGGAAGTTGCGCCACGGCGCCACGAAGCTACTTTCTGGGAAGCGTTACCACGGGCGTTACCCCGGGGCTGCCCTTGACACGACAGAACGAGCTCCGAACGTGCTGCTGGATCTCGTCGCCACCCTCCGTGACGGCCGCGTCTGACTCGAGCGTGACCTAAAGCCAAGCGAGGCCGTCGCTTTGGTCATCACCTCAACCGAGGATGTCGCATCAGTCCACGGCAGCTTCCCCTCAGCTCTCTGCAACGAAGACCGCCCCATCCGGGAGGTGGGTGCGGGCGTTGCGAGACTGTGCGCGGTGTCGCAGCTCACGACGGGATACCGCGGCAATCGCAACTGGCGGGATATGTCCGAGTACGCGGTCCACTTCACGAAGCCGGCCGCGACCTCGAGTCCGTACGACGTGATGATCAAGATCCTCTGGGAAGGCCGGATCAACGCGGTCACTCCTCTCGGCGCAGCGCGCAAGCTGGCGCACCTCGGTGACTCGCAGAAGACGGCGTGCTTTAGTGAGATCCCGCTCGACCTGCTCGGGCGACTGATCGAGCGGCGCAGCCTCTACGGGATCGGGTTCCGCCAAGACTTCCTCGTTGCCCATGGTGGTGCTCGCGTCTGGTACCTCGACAAGGACGGCCCCGCGGCCGCGTCCTTCAACGCGCTTCTGGTGCCGGCAATCACGAGCGGCGTCGATGCGAACGACCCGATTTGGAGGATCACGCCGTTCGTCGACTTCCCCGGCACGTACGGCGCAACGCAGTACCGGTTCGAATGGGAGCGGGAGTGGCGCGTGCCCGGCGGGCTCGCGTTCAGCCCCGACGACGTGGCCTTTCTGTTCATCCCGGAGGAGCTGCACGTCGCCGCACGCAGCTTCTTCGAGGATGCGTTTAGGGAGAACACCGGGCCGGCGTACCTTTGTCCATACGTCGACCCGCGGTGGGACATGACGAAGATCCAGACTGCGTTCCGGTCCCTGAGCGTCCCGGCGGTCGCGGGCGCACCGCGAGCCGAAGACGATGCGTGTCTGTACTGCGGCGGGCCGACGATCGACGGCCTGTGCCTGCTCTGCGGCGAGTTGTCGCCGTAGGAGCGTCTTTCGCGCGGCGGAAGATGTCGGGCATGGACACCCTCCGCCTCCTGGACGAGCCGTTCACGTTCACGCAGTATCGGCCGCTGCTACCGCGCCAGTTCATCGACGAGGCAAAGAAG
>WNFU01010335.1_pt1 | contig 10340 bp, 8 predicted proteins | sample 5400121 | NCBI WGS metagenome assembly WNFU01 (sample SAMN13153360, study PRJNA577476) | soil metagenome | isolation source: 100 cm soil or saprolite under grassland replicate 1 | place: USA:California | collected 2016-06-15
CGTTAAACGAGAGCGAAAAGTCGCCAGGAGCAATCGGAATGTTGTTCGAGACCAAACCCTTCGAGAGGGGAGCGCCAAGGCCGCTCTCGATGCTCAGTTCTGGACGCTGGTTGACCTCTGGGAAGCCGCGGGAGGCCGAAAAGGTCACGCCATCGATCGTCAACCTGCATGGGTCCGAAATGAACGCGTTCGCGGGCAAACAAACCGGACCGACGGGAAACTCTTCAAACGTCACCAGCTCATGCTGTCCAATAACGCGATCGAAGACGTTACGATCCGTAAAGATTATCGGCGCCCCAAGCGCCGGGCTTGCCAGTAGGGCCACCGCCAGAAAGATCATGGAACTTCTTATCGGCATTAGGCGGCATGGGAACCACCTATGCGAGCGCGCCGCTCGACCCAGGCCCATGATATTTTGCCTCCACACAAGGACGAATGGGAAGGTGCCGCCATCCTAGTTGGCCTGCCGCGAGGTTGTCAATCCTGGGAGCGCGCGTCTGGCGTGGCGGGCGCAGCGCGCGCAGGAGACAGCCAAGAAGGAAACGTGATCGTTCCCAGATACTCTGGGACAGCCTCCTCACCGCGGCAGCAGCAGACGTATGATACATTTCACGGATAACGAGGGAAGATGTCTTCGATCCCCTATCATTTGAGGGAACTGTCCATCCAGGAATCGCCTCTCCTGCCGATCACGCTCACTCCTGGAGCGAGGGTTCTCGATGTCGGTTGTGGTATCGGACAAATGCTCATGCAGTTGCCGTCCAGCATGGCGCGCTTTGGTGTAGATCTGGACGCGGCGGCTATTGAATACGGGCGTAAACAATTTCCGCAACTTCAGCTAGCCGTTGCTGCCGGGGAGGCGCTGCCGTTTTGTAACGAACAGTTCGATGTCGTCTTGTGCCGCGTGGCTTTGCCTTATATGGACGTCCCTAAAGCCCTGCAAGAATTCCACCGTGTCTGTCGCCCTCGAGCAGCCCTATGGTTGACGCTGCATCCGTGGCACATGGCGTGGGAACGGATCAAGACTCGCGGTTGGAAAGACCGCATTTATCAGACTTATGCTTTGTTCAACGGGTTGTTGCTGCATTATTGTGGAGTCGTCATTCGTTTCCCCCTGCAATCGAGCCGCATTGAGTCGATTCAGACAGAAAGCGGCATTGAGCGAGCGTTGCAACGCGCCGGGTTCAATGATATTCAAGTGGATCGCTCGCGCCGGTTCGAAGTCATCGCGCGGAAGTCCTAATCGAAACGCCGAAAACGATGCGGGTCCTCTCCTTCGGCACACCCGAGTTCGCTCTTCCCACGCTCGAAGCCCTCCTCGAGCATCATGAGGTCGTCGGCGTCGTCACCCAGCCGGATAAGCCCGCGGGGCGCGGCCAGCGGCTCACATCCTCACCGGTGAAAGCCCGCGCCCTGGCGGCCGGCGCGCCCGTCCTCCAGCCGGCGCGGCTGCGCGATCCCGAATGGCCCGCGCGACTGGCTGAGCTCCGGGCCGATGTCGCTGTGGTCGCGGCCTTCGGCCAGATCTTGCCTCAGGCTGTGCTGGACGTCCCGGCGCGCGGCTCGATCAATGTCCATGCCTCCCTGCTCCCGCGCTATCGCGGCGCCGCGCCGATCGCCTGGGCCATCATCCGGGGCGAGAGCGAGACGGGCATAACTACGTTTCGGATGGATCCGGGCATGGACACCGGAGACATCCTGCTGAAAGAGGCCATCGCCATCGGGCCCGACGAGACCGCGGGCGAGCTGTCGGCGAGGCTGTCGCGACTCGGCGCAAAGGTGCTCCTCGAGACGCTCGGCCGGCTCGACTCGATCACCCCCATGGCGCAGGACCATGCCGCTGCGACGCTGGCGCCGAGGCTCAAGAAGGAGGACGGTCGGCTGCGGCTGGGCGAGCCGGCGCGCGATCTGGTCAACCGAGTGCGCGGCTGCAATCCCTGGCCGGGCGCGGCGCTGTCGACGCCCGCCGGGCGACTGCTGATCTGGCGCGCCGTCAGCGTTCCCCATCACAGCAGCGCGCCGCCCGGCACTCTGGTCCGCTGCCCCTCACCCCAACCCTCTCCCCAGGGGGGAGAGGGAGTCTCGAAGCCCCTCTCCCCAGAGGGGAGAGGGAAAATCGAATCACCTTCTCGTCCAAGGGGAGAGGAAGCCCCCTCACCCCAACCCTCTCCCCAGGGGGGAGAGGGAGTCGGGCCCGGTACTCTGGTCGAAGCCCCCTCACCCCAACCCTCTCCCCCAAGGGGAGAGGGAGTCGGGCCTCCAAGGGGAGAGGGAGTGGGCATCGCCACGGGGCAGGGCCTGCTGCTCCCTGTTCAGGTGCAGCCCGAGAACCGCAAGGTGATGGCGTGGGAGGACTTCCTCCGCGGCAGCCGGCTGGCTGCCGGCGCCAGGCTCGGCGAGGTCATGGGATGAGCCCGGTGCTCAAGGCCGGTCCGGTATCCCATGCGCGCTATCAGGCCCTCCACATCCTGGTGCGCGTGGAGCAGGACCGCGCCTTTGCCGACATCGCCCTCGAGCACGCGCTCGACCGGGCCAAGCTCGACCCGCGCGATGCCGCGCTCTGCACCGAGATCGTCTACGGCACGCTGCGCTGGCGCCGGCATCTGGATTGGCGGCTCGCGCCGCATCTCAAGCGCCCGCTGACCAAGCTGGATCCCTGGGTGCGTGCCCTGCTGCGGCTCACGGCCTACCAGGTGCTGTTCCTCGACCGTGTGCCGCGCTGGGCCGCCGTGGACGAGGCGGTGAGCCTGGCGCGGCTCAAGGCGCGCACACCGGGCCCCGCCGAATTCGTCAATGCCGTGCTGCGCTCCCTCACCCGTGCCGCGGCGCCGCCGCCTCTTCCCGCCGCACCGGCTGAAGCGCTCGGGACGCGGCTGTCCTTTCCCGACTGGATCGCCGCGCGCTGGCTCGCCCGCTACGGCGCCCAGGAGGCGGAGGCGCTGATGACGGCGATGAACGAACGGCCGCCCGTCACGATTCGCGCCAATACCCTGAGAATCTCGCGCGAGGAATTGGCGGCGCGCATACGCCACGACGAGCTGGTCGAGGCGCGCCCCACGGCGCTGGCGCCCGAGGGCCTCGTGGTCGAGCGCGGCCAGGTCGGCCGCTGGACCGTCTTCACCGAAGGGCTGTGCGCCATCCAGGACGAGGCTTCCATGCTGATCGCGCGGCTGCTCGATCCCCAGCCGGGCGAGCTCGTGGCCGATACCTGTGCCGCGCCGGGGACGAAGGCGACGCACCTGGCCCAGCTCATGGGCAATCGGGGCAAGATCATCGCCATGGATCCCCAGTCGGCGCGGCTCAGATTGCTCGGCAAGGCCGCGGCGCGGCTCGGCGTGGGAATCATCGAGGCGCACGTGGGCAGTGTCTCCGCCCTGGCCGGGCGCTGGAAGGGACGCTGCGACCGCGCGCTCGTCGATGCGCCCTGCTCGAACCTGGGCGTGCTGCGGCGCAATCCGGATGTCAAGTGGAAGCGGACGGCCGAAGACCTGGGCCGGCTGAGGGAGAAACAGCGCGGCATTCTGGCCGCGGCGGCCTCGCTGGTCAAGCCGGGTGGGCGGCTGATCTATGCCACCTGCTCGCTCGAGCCCGAGGAGAACGAGGCGGTGGTGGGCCCCCTCCTCGCGGGGGATGCGGGCTGGAAGGTGGAGACACCGGCCGACTTTCCGGTCGCACCGGAGACCGCCGGCTTCGTCCGCTGCCTGCCCCACCGGCACGGCACGGATGGCTTTACGGCGATCGTGATTCGCCGATAAGCCCGCGTCCCGCCTACTTCAGCTCCGCCAGGATCTTGCGGGCTTCCTCTTTGCCCGTGAACTGGGTTGAGGAGCTCGCGGCCATCGTCAGCGCCTTCTTCGAGGTCTCAGCGTCCCCGACCTTGTACGCCGCCATCCCCAGGTGGTACTGGACCACCGGACTGTCGGGCAGCTTCTGGGCGCTGTCCCTCAGCAGGCTCAGGGCCTGCTGGTAGACGCCGCGCTTGTAGAGAATCCAGCCGAGCGTGTCAGAGATATGCGGCTCATTGGGCGCGACTTGCTTCGCCGTCTGGGCCAGCTGCAGCGCCTTGTCCTTGTCTTTGCCGGATTCGGAGAGGAGCCACGCCAGGTTATTGGCCGCCGCCGCGAAGCGGGGGTTCAGCGCGAGGGCCTTCTCGTAGGACTCCCGGGCCTTGGCGAGATCGCCCTTCCTCTCGTATGCCGAGCCGAGCAGGGTCAGCGGGAGCGGATTCTTGGGACTCGCCTTGACGGCTTCGCTAAGGCTGGTGATCGCTTTGTCGTCATTGCCAGACGCCCCGTAGATGGACGCCAGCCGGATATACGAGATCACCAGGCGCGGATCCAGCTCGATGGCCTTGACGTATGCCTGCTGCGCTTGACTCGGCTCGCCCCGGGCCTCGTGGACCGCGCCGAGCAGATGATAGGCCGCGCCCGACTTTGGGACGAGCGCGATCTGGCGGTTGACCCGTTCCAGTGCCACATCCGGCTTCTTCTCCGCGAGCGCCATCTGCGCGAGCGCGCGGAGCGCGTCCGGAAAGTCCGGCGCAAGCGCCAGGGATGCCTCGAATTCTCTACTGGCCTCCACCCGCTTGTTCTGAGCTATCAGGGCGAGCCCCAGGAACATCGGCCCGCGGGGCTCTTTGGGCGCCATGGCCATGAGCTTGCGGAAGGAGTCCACCGCTTTCGCCGGATCGCGCTTGGCCAGATACGCCATGCCGAGGAGCTCCCAGGCCTGCGGGCTCGGTTGGGTCGCGACCAGCTTCTCCAGGGCCTGGATGGCGGGCTGCAGGGCGCCCTCCTGGAGGTTCAGCTGGGCGAGACGAAGCGTGGCATCGGCAAAATTGGGAGCGCTGACGATCGCTTCGTTGAACTCATTCTTGGCCTGCTGGACATTACCCGCCTGCAGTTGGGTCAGCCCCAGGAGATAGTGGGCCTGAGCGAGCCGGGGCTCGATCTTCAGTACCGTCTGGAATTCCTGGATGGCCTTGTCGGTTTCTTCCCGCGCCATGTGGACCTGGCCGAGCAACAGGTGCCCGTCGAGATCCGACGAGTTCTTGGCCAGGAGGACCTTGACGAGCTTCACGCAGTCGTCGTACCGCTTCTCCCTCAGCGCGATCTCGGCGAGGCGGCGCCAGGCAGGGAGATAGGCGGGGGCCTGCTCGGTGATCTCGGTCAGGACCCGCTTCGCCTCGTCCGGCTTCTGCTGCAGGAGCAGGAAGTCGGCCAGGCGGACCCGCGCCGGCGAGCCTGCGGGCGCGATCGCGGCGGCCGACTTATACTCCTGTTCGGCCCGAGCGGTGTCGCGCTTGATCATGTAGAAATCCGCCAGCGCCATGCGGGCCTCCACCGACTTGGGCTCCTTGGCCACGGCTTGCAAAAGGACCCGCTCCGCTCCGGTAGGATCGCGCTGCATGATATGGAGCCTGGCCAGGGCCAGATCCACCGCGGCCTTGTTCGGGATGTCCTTCTGGGCGGCCTCGAGTCGGCGAATCGCGGCGGTCACCTCCTCGGGCGACCGCGCGGCGCCCGCGACCAGGAAGAGCGCCTCGGCGTTTCTCGGATCCTTTTCGAGGACGAATTCGGCCTCCTCGGCGGCCTCCTTGGGCTTGCCCCCGACGAGATAGAGGCTGCCGAGCCGGAGGCGGACCTCGAGATTATTGGGGTCCAGCCCCTGGGCCCTGAGCAGGAAGGCGTAGGCCTGACCCAGCTCCCGCAGATTGTAGAAGGCCAAGCCCGCCTGACGCATGGCATGGGCATTCTTATCCTCGTACCGGAGAGCATTCCGGTACTCGAGGATGGCGTCGCGATACTGTTCGCGCGCAAAATACTTGTCGCCGCGCTCCAGATGGCGAGCCTTCTTGGCCTCCGGCGACCGGGCGCACCCGGTTCCGAGGGCCATCAGCGCCAGCAGCACCATTACCCACACCCGCGGCATCCGCATCATATGGATCACCTCTCAGTCGGGAAGATATTCGTGCAGGACGGGGTACATCGACTGGACATATTCAACGAACCGGTCCGTGGTGTCCTTGGCGTTTCCGTAAATCGGGCCCGAGAGGCGGACCAGCGCTCCATCAGTCCGGTTTCGGATGACGGAGTTCCTCACGAGATCGACGCGCGCGGCCACCTCGCTCGCGACGGCTTTCCCCTGGGACTGATACCAGTAGAAGACCAGCTCCTGCTGCTGGTCCTTCTGGATCAGGTACCGGTTCACGGTGATGCTGCCATAGGGCGCCGGGAGGGCGATGGTCAGCCGGGAGGCCTCGAGCGGCTCCCATCCGGCGCCGGGAAGGCAATTTCTCGGCGAGTGGACCTGCGCGCCCTTCCGCTGCGTGTCCCAGTAGCCGATGTAGAGCCAGAGGCTCCGTCCGGATTGGTCCGCGTAGCGGCGCACCACATAGTCCTTGACCTTGAGAATGTTCAGGGTCTCGGCATCGAAGGTCGTGCTCTCGCGCCCCTGCCAGCCTCCGACCTGCATGGGGAACTCGTTGAGCGATTTGTGGATCGGGACGGCTTCCCCCGAGGAGCGCAGCTGCATGACAAGCAGCGCGCCCACGAGCAAGGCTACCGAGAGGGCCAGGCGGAGTGGCGGCTTCATGGGCTCTCTCCCCTCCGGCGACGCCAGACGAGCTGGATCAGCCCGTGGACGGCGAGCAGGCAGGCAAACGCGGAGACGAAGATGAGCCAGCCCGAGAAGGTGTGGAAAAACCCCTCCGCGTACTGGGACCCGAACCACTGGCCGATCAGGCCGGTGACGACCACGCGCCCGGCATTGAAGACAATCGTGATGGGCACGGCCGCGAGCGCCAGCGCCGCGATCGCCCATGTCGCGCTCAAGGTGAGATAGCCCCAGGCCACGGCCAGCGCCAGGAGCGAGATGAGCGAGCGGATGCCGCTGCACGCCTCGGTGACTCCCAGCGTGATCTGGCTCAGCTGGATCACGTTGCCGTCCTGGATCACCGGCACGCCCAGGAGATCGAGGACCCACACCGCGTTCCCGGCGGCCAGGTTCTGCAGCGGGAAGGCGACGGCATAGAAGATCGTGGCCGGCAGCGGGATCATGAAGAAGAGAAAGCCCAGCGGGAAGACCAGCGCCCGCAGCCACGCGCGGCCCAGGTGGAGCAGGATGAGGCCCGCCAGAATGACGATGAGCGAGCTCCGCATCAGGAAGAGCTCGGCCGCGATATCGCCGAGCAGAAGCTCGCCGACCCCGGCAACCAGCACGACCAGCCCGACCCAGCTTCCGTGAACCGGAAGCGCGGCCAGCACCCGCCGCCGCTGCCAGACGAGAAGGCCGCTGAAGAGCGGCACCAGGAAGCCGTGGGAGTAATTGGGATCGTCCCACCACTGAACGGCCAGGTCGCGCAGAATGCCCGAGTAGAGCGCGCCCAGAAGAACTCCGAACAGAAGAACGGCCCCGCCCACGCGAAGCCCGGCCGAGGTTCCGCGGGCGATCTCATCCGGGGCGGCGATGACCAGATCAGATTCCGGTCGAGCCATCTAGCGGTCCTCCTTCTCGCGCCGTGGGGCCGGCGCTCGCCGCGTCAGGTCCACCACGAGCTGGTCGGGGCGGGCGCGGCTCAGGACGGCGGCCGTCTCCTCTCCGCCATTACCGACTACCAGCACTTCGGCGTGAGCCAGAAGGGCCGGCGGCCCGTCACAGAGCAGAGAGGCGATGTGCGGGATCTCCTCCTCGATATAACGCCGGTTGGCGCCCGTGAGACGCGCCAGCGAAACGCTGCGGTCCAGGATCCGCACATCGCATCCCTTGCCGATGAGCGCCTCGACCAACCGGACCATGGGGCTTTCGCGCAGATCATCCGTGCCCGGCTTGAAGGACAGCCCGACGACGCCGATGCGCTTGCGCCGGGTCTCCAGCACCGCCTCGATGCCGTGCCGGACCTGCCCGTCATTGGACGGGAGAATGGCCCCCAGCAGCGGCACGGCGACGTCGGACGAGACGGCGGCGTGCAGCAGCGCCCGCACGTCCTTGGGCAGGCACGACCCTCCAAAGGCAAAGCCGGGCCGGAGATAGGCCTCCGAGACATTGAGCTTTCGGTCCATGAGAAAGACGCGCATCACCTCGTGGGCGTCCACGCCCAGCGCCGCGCACACGTCGCCGATCTCATTGGCGAAGCACACCTTGAGCGCGTGGAAGGCATTGGCCGCGTACTTGACCATCTCGGCGGTGGGCAGCGCGGTGTGGACGAACGGCGCTTGCACGTCGGCATAGAGCGCCTGGACCAGCGCCGCCGTGTCCGCGTCGTCGCACCCCACCAGGGTGAGCGGCGGCGAGGCGAAGTCCTTGAGCGACGAGCCCTCGCGCATGAACTCCGGATTCACCGCCACGCGCACCCAGCCGGCCGCCTCGGCCCCGGCGGCGGTCCGGAGCGCCGGAATCAGCAGGCGCTCCGTGGTGCCGGGCAGCACGGTGCTGCGGAGCACCACCGTGTACGGCTTGGGGCCGGCGCCGAGCGCGCGACCGATCTCCTCGCCCACGCGCTCGATGGCGGCGAAATCGGGCTGCCCATTGGAGCGCGACGGGGTGCCGACGCAGATCAGAGCCAGGTGGCTGTCGGCCACCGCCTCGGCCGCGCTCGTGGTGGCGCGGAGCCGCCCTTTCTTCACCATCTCAGCGATGAGCTCACCCAGCCCCGGCTCCACCAGCGGAGACTCTCCCCGCCCCACTGCGCCGACCTTGTCGGGGTTCACGTCGACCCCGATGACGTCGTGGCCGGCCCGCGCCAGGCAGGCCGCCGTCACGCATCCCACATATCCCAGCCCGAAAACGCTAACGCGCATGGTTGGCCACCGTGTGCTCGCAAATGGTCTCGAACTGACGCGATACCTGCGACCAGGAGTAGCGCTCCTCGACCAGCCGGCGGCCCGCCGTGGCGAGCTCACGGCGCCGCTGGGGATCGCGGAGCAAGGACACCACCGTGTGGGCGAACTCGGCCGGCTCTTCAGCCAGGAGATAGTGCTCGCCCGGGGAGAGCGGAAGCCCCTCGGCGCCCACCTGGGTAGCGACCACCGGTTTGCCCATGGCCAGCGCCTCGAAGATCTTGAGGCGCGTACCGCTGCCGACCCGAAGGGGCACCACGTAAACCTGCCCCTGGGCCAGATGCGGGCGGATATCCTCCACGGTACCTGTGAGCTCGATTCCGGCCGACGCCGCAGCGGCCTTGAGCCGCGCGCTCGGATTGCGCCCCGCGACGGTCAATGAAGCCTCCGGCGCCTGGCGCCGGATCAGGGGCCAGACGGCCCCGCAGAAGTGGAGAATGGCGTCCTCGTTCGGGTACCAGTCCATGGATCCGGTGAAGACGAGCCGGCCCTGCACTTCCGGTGTCCCATTGGGAGTGAAATAGTCCACGTCCACCCCCGTCGGCACCGAATACATTCGGGCGCCCGGCGCCAGCGCTTCGAGCACCCGGCGGTCCTTCTCGGAGACCGTGATCGTCGCGCTCGCCCGCGCGCAGATCCGCGCCTCGTAGCGCCGCATCTTCCGCCATTCCAGCTCGAGCGGCAGGCGCCGCCACGGCCGCCGCTCCGTGCCGCAAAGGCGCCGCCAGATCAGGTGCTCGACATTGTGGGCGAAGAGCACGATGGGCACGCCCGTCTCGAATGGCACGTTCGGGGCGGAAGCCAGAAAGTCGGCCACGCAGAGATCCACTGATCCCGAAGCGAGCCGGGCGCGGACTTCCCGAGCGAGCGCCGCTACCCGGCAACGCCAGATATCCACCGGAAGAGGCGACAGCCAGGAACCCACGACGGAGGCGGCGAAGGCGGCCGTGCCCTGCTTGGGGATGGCGTGGGGCAAGGACCGGACGGCCTCGCAGCGCGGAAGCGCTCGCGCCAGGCCCTCCGACTCTTCGCTGGAGCCGTGAGTGGTCAGCAGGGTGACCCGATGGCGACCGGAGAGCTCCGACAGCATGTGGAAGCTCCTCAGCCGCCCGCCGGATGTCGGGGGCCAGAGCCCGCCGACCTTCACCCAGAGAATCCGCATGCTCAGGCGCTCCTCAGCACCGTGGCGGGATCCTCGCCGTCCACGAAGATCCGCTGCCAGATCTCGAGGTTCACGAGCAGCCAGAGTCGATCCCCGTGCTCGCCCAGGCCGCGGCGGTGCTCGAGCGCGAGCCGCTCCAGGGCCGCGGGGTGGAAGAAGCCGCGCCGGAGGGCCCGCGGCCCCAGCACGAATTCTTCGACCAGGGACCAGAAATGCCCGCGCAGCCAGCGCCCCACGGGAACGGGAAAGCCCATCTTGTGCCGGGTCAGGATCGGGCGCGGCACGGAGTCCCGGACGGCCTCACGCAGCGCCACCTTGGTCTGCCAGCCGCGCACCTTGAA
>WNFU01029513.1_pt1 | contig 10340 bp, 12 predicted proteins | sample 5400121 | NCBI WGS metagenome assembly WNFU01 (sample SAMN13153360, study PRJNA577476) | soil metagenome | isolation source: 100 cm soil or saprolite under grassland replicate 1 | place: USA:California | collected 2016-06-15
CAATCCGCCGCACACGAGCACGTACGAGGACGTCCAGATGTTCTTGACGATCGGGAACTGCAGCCCCCAGAGCACTCCGAGCGCGATCATCGCGGCGCCGGCACCGATCAGCCACAAGGTCTTTTGGTGCGGCTGCAGGTTTGGCTCCTTCAGCAGCAGGCCGGCGAACACGCCGAGCAGACAGGTGCCGATTGCGGGCAGCGTACTGAGCAGACCTTCGGGATCCCAGGCGCCGTTCCATTTCCGCCCGGGCAAGTATTGCGCGTCGATCCAGTTGGCGAGGTTCGCGTCCTTCGCGTAAGACCCTGCCCCGATCCCGGACACCGGCACGAAGGTCATCAGCGCCCAGTAGCCCGCGAGGATTGCCACGAACGCGACGATCAGTCCCGGCAGACGAAGGTTGAGGAACAGGAGCGACGTGAACAAATAGCAAAGCGCGATGCGATTGAGCACGCCGAGGAGCCGGATGTCCGGCCAGCTTTCGTTAACGCCGCTGTTCGGCCAGCTTTCGGTCACGCCCCCGTAAACGAGCCCTAGCGCGAACAAGAGCAGCGACCGGCGCAACACGCGCCAATACGCGGTGGATTTGCTCTCCTGCTCGATCAGCCGCATGAGCGACAACACGATCGCGACGCCGGTCACGAAGATGAACAACGGGAAGATGAGGTCGTAGAAGCGCAATCCCTCCCATTCCGCGTGCTCGAATTGCCCACCGATAATGTTACCGGCTGTGCTCGGAATCATGCCCTTGCCAGACAGCATTTCGGCGAGCGCCTTGGCGGCCCCATCCGCGCCGATAATCCATAACATGGTGAAGCCGCGCAGGGCATCGACCGAGGCGGCGCGCTGCGGTGCCGGGAGCGGTAGCGCCTCGACGGCGCAAAAATGCGGCCGCTCCGGACCGCGAATCGCGGGTCGAGCGCGAGGACGTCCCGCAACCGCATCAAGTGGAGCCTGGATGTGGTGCTTGATGGATGGCCCCCCATTTGTTGCCGCGTCTCGTTCAGATCCTCGAAAATGACTTGATTGACCTCGAAGAGACATTCGCGTGAGCGATCGATACCTGCCAACGGAACCGGCAGCATCTCAGAATTCTAAAATGACGCATCCTTGAGAGCGTCCACATATCCGCGCACGTAATCTACTCCGTGCTGACTCAGGAGGCGCTCAATCCGTGCGTCGAATGCACGTCTGGCCTCGTCGGTGGACAGGGCATTTCGATAACTTTCAAACTCGGCCTGAAGCGATCGATCCAGCATATCCGGTTCTCCAGGACTACTGTGATCAAAATGGCGAGGTCGCACGGAACCCGTCGCTTGAGGACCGCGATCGACGCCGCCTATCCAAGAAGATCAGGTTCAGCGCATCATAGCACAGCGTCGGCATTCCTAGCGCCGCCAAATTACATCATTCATGGCTGTGCAGAAAGGGTCCTGAGCACCGTTGGCGGAATTTGGATGCCGAGCGCCGCCGGTGACTGAGCCTCGTGGCACGGGCGCTGTCATGAAGTGTCGATCCTGATCATTGGACCTGTTGGCTGATGGCGCGGCGTCGCGCCGCGCGGGAAGGTCTCGATGATGATCATGCGGCCGCCGCAACATGCCGGCTCGTTGTGATCCGTAGCATCGGCATCGGCAGGTTCGCTTTGCGGCTTTGGCCCAGCGAGCAGTTCGCGGACGCGCGCGATGTTGTCGGCGCCAGAGGTCTTGGCCAACAGGCCGTAGTGGCGGATGCGGTGGAAGCGCTTAGGCAGGACGTGAATGAGGAATCGGCGGATGAACTCGTCTGTGGCAAGTGTCATCTGCTTGTATCGATCTCGGCCCTCGATAGGGCTATGCCATTCCCCCCGCACACCCACCCGAAGCCTGAAATCGTGACCGTTATCTCTGGCACGTTTACGCTCGGCATGGGCAACGTTGCGGATAAGAGCAACGCCAAGCCGCTGCCGGCTGGAAGCTTCTTCGCGTTCGAGCCCCGCATGGCGCACTATGCCTTCACGGATGAAGAAACCGTTGTTCAATCAACAGCACTGGGCCGTGGGGTATCAATTACGTAAATCCCAAAGATGACCCCCGACAAAAAACGCAGTGACTAAAACCCCAATCGGCAGGGGCGCCAACCAACGTCCCTGCTGATTTGTTTGAGGCGGTCGTGCAGTCTCGGGCGAAACGCCATCGCTTGAGCGCATTTTTTTCGCGTGCCTTGTGCCGCGCGCCGCGACGGCCGGATCATAACGTCCGACGAAATCGAGCGGATACACAAGGAAGTCCTCGAGTTCGAGCACATCGAGGCCATCTCCGATCCCATGCGCGAGTTGATCGAAGAGTTATGGCCCGAGCTGACACACAAGCTGCCGCCGAAGAAGCCGCAAGGCTGACATGATCTAGTCAAATGAACCGAACGGGAGCATAGTCGATGGGCTAGGAAAGAGCTTCTGAGTGGTGCATGGGGACTAAAATGAAGATGAAGTTCCTTACGGCCCCAGTCGTGATGTTATCCACGGCTTGTTCCTATATTCCTCTCAGGGACTCTCTCAGGAGCAAGGTCGATCGTCAGTCTCCTCAAACTCGAACAGCCAGCAAAATCGATCACCCGGATTTTCTTTTCCTCCAGCCTCTCCAACGATAAGAATTATTGGACGCCCAACGATCCAGCCGACTCCAGGATTGGGAATAGAATGCACCCCGGTTGAACAATCAATTGCTGGAGTCATCATTGGCCTGACAGACCTTTGCGATAGATAACCGTTGACGGACTCTTAAGGGAGGCATCCGATGGAAAACGCCGTGCGAGAAATGCCGCGGCATGTAGAAGCTTCAGCAAAGAAGAGCGCGATGGCTTAGAATTGCAGCCGGAGCCACGATCCTATTGGCATCATCCCGAGGTTTTCATAGGGCTTATGGCGGTCTCATTAGTCGGAGCTATCTTGACGGCGATTTATTTATGGTCCGTCCGCTGAGTGTCGTTTTCTCGGCGAGCGGGGCCGCTCGGCGCGCCACCGGGCGGCCCCTATTTGAAGCATAGACGATCCGCGTAGTGCGCTTTCCGAGAGACTCGGCTCTCAATCAAGCGTAGGCTTTCATCCATCACCGACAGCGGCCCTGCGCCAGGCGTCGGTGGCTGAGAGACCCGCGTGCGCTCCCGCCTGTGCCTCCCTATTTTTCACCTGTCCGACAACACACCGGCAAGCGCCCACCGGCATCGAGACCAATGTGCAAAGCCTTCGAGCCGCTTGGAAGGCAACGCTCAACATCAAATGCCCACACTGCGGCAAGGTGCACGAAATCTCAGTGCGCGAGACATATATCAATGGCGCGCTGAAACGACCGATTTCGCTGGGCCATCTCGGGGCCCCCCGTTAGACTGCCGCACTTGAAGATGATTCCGCGTCCCTCGGTTCGCGCCGTGCGGCCCAAAACTTTGCGGTCCTAATTAGGGGAATTATGTACTTGACAAGTACGACCACTTGAGTCTATATTAAGACTCAAGGAGTTAGGCCATGTCCATTCTGTCCGCGCCCCACTTCCATAACGAGACGGCGGCCATCGCCCGTCTAGAGGCCATTGTTTGGCCTCAGGGGCCGTTTTGCCCGCGCTGTGGCGGCTTTGATCGGATTACCCCGGTCAAGGGCGGCCGCGCGGGACTTCGCCGCTGCGGTCCCTGTAAGCGAGAATTTACAGTCACGGTCGGGACCATTTTCGAGCGCAGCCACGTTAAGCTGCACAAGTGGTTTCAGGCTGCGCACCTAATGGCCAGCAGCAAGAAGGGCATCAGCGCGCATCAACTGCATCGCACGATTAAGGTGCAGTACAAGACGGCATGGTTCATGGAGCATCGTCTGCGCGAAGCAATGCGCGAACTAAATCCGACAGAGCCGCTTGGTGGTGAAGGCAAGACCGTCGAGATGGACGAAACATTCGTTGGCGGCTTGGAAAAGAACAAACACCGTAGCAAGCGGAAGCATAAAGGCACGGGCGGTGTGGGCAAAGAGGCTGTCTATTCCTTAGTGGAGCGCGGCGGTCACGTTCGCTCTCACCATATTCCAGCAGTGACGGCAGACAACCTGCGCCCCATCGTCGAAGCACAGATCGATGGCGCGACCGTCGTTTATACGGATGAGGGTGCCACCTCCAAAGGTCTAGGCCGCCTCTTTGAAAAGCACGAATCTGTCAATCACAGCATCGGCGAATACGTTCGCGGTGGTGCGCACACCAATACGATTGAAGGCTATTTTTCCATTCTCAAGCGAGGCATCAACGGCGTATACCATCATGTCAGCCAGCAGCATTTGAAGCGCTACCTTGCTGAATTCGATTTCCGATACAATTTCCGCTCCGCTTTGGGCATCGAAGATACCGACCGGACAACCTGTCTTATTTCCGGTATCGTCGGGAAGCGTCTCACCTACCGGGACTCGTCAGTCGCGTAGAGATCGAGATGGCGACGAAGGCCGACATCGACGCCGATCTGACCCTCGAGATCGACGGGCATAGCGTCACGCCTGATAAATTCATGCGTGGCGTGCGGGCATTTTTTGGTCTCGTAAGAGAGGTGACGCACGATCTAGCAGGCCCACAGCAATTTGTGCATTGGGTCGTTCAGGTCAAGCATGGGAGTAATTTAGTCGGACTGGCACCGCAGCACTTCAACGTACCGCCGACCGTTCTCGACAACATCTATGCGCGGATCGAGGAAGGAATCGAAATCATTGAGAACGAGGCAAAAGAGCCGGAAGGATTTCCCGAAGGAGCATTACGGCATGTGCGTGATCTTGCTTCTATCGTTGGGACGGATGAAAGTGATGATACAAAGATTCGCGTATGGACCAAGAAGCGCCCAGTCCTGGTGACGCATAAAGCAGTTGCACATGTCGCGGTATTGCTTCGCGAGCAATATGAAGATTTCGGAACGATTGAGGGCCGAATTCACGTCATCTCTGATCAAGGGGCACTGCACGTTTTTGTAACAGAGCCGGTGTGGAATCGGCGCGTTCGTTGCTATTTCGAAGAGGAGATGCTGGCGCTGTTTTTGGCGGCGTTCCGCAAACGCGTGGAGGTTACGGGTCGCATCAAATATCGTCGCGACGGAAGGCCGATCAGCATCGACGCAACTGCACTTTCTGAATTTCCAGACGCCAAAGACTTGCCATCCTTCCGAGACATGCGCGGCATCTTCCGGGAGCAGGTTTGAGCCGCGAAATCCGATATTGGGATTCGGCCGCATTCCTTGCCTACTTCAAAGAGGAACCAGGCAGAGTGGATCGTTGTGCGGCGATCCTAGAGGACGCGGAGAATGGAAAAATACTGATTGTGACATGCGCGCTAACATTGGCCGAGGTGCTCGCTTTGAGAGGCCAGCCCCGAATTCCGCCAGACCCGGTGCTCAAGCAGAAGGTGACAGATTTCTTCAAGAACGAGTATATTTCGGTTCAGAACGTGACGCGGCAAGTAGCTGAGTTGGCGCGTGATCTGGTATGGGATCATGACATTGCGCCGAAAGATGCGGTTCACGTTGCCGCTGCTCTGGCCGTCGAGGCACCGATATTGGAAACCTTCGATCAGCCGCTAATCGGCAAGAGCGGCAAGGTTGGGACTCTTCCTCTGATTATCCGTGAGCCTCCCATGCCCACAGCGCCTAAGCTTCCAGGATTCTGAAACATGCCGCCCAAAAAGAAGCCCGCGCGCTTGCCTCCAAATACCGATGATCGGGGGCAATCGAAGCTTTTCATCAAGAAGGCGCGCGAGATCGGCGCGGATGAACGCAAGTCGGCCGCGGATGAATTGCTTGGGCGGCTACATCAGAAGCCGCCAGAGCCACGACGAAAGAACAAATAACTATGGCGCACCATCGTAGATATGTAGCGACTGCGGCGGCACTTAATACGGCGATCTTTGTCATCGAGGCAGCGGCCGGTTATCAAGCCAATAGCCTTAGTCTCCTTATGGACAGCGTTCACAATCTGTCCGACGAAATGGCACTGGTGGCGCTCTGGCTGGCGTTTATCGTGTCTGTCGGTCCCTCACGCACGCTTCTGCGGTTTGCAAACGTCTTCAACTCAATCGGCCTAATTGTCGTGAGCGGGCTTTTACTTTGGGAATCGGTCGTCCGCTTCCTGCATCCGGTTCCAGTGCAGGGATTCGTCCCGATGCTTGTCGGCATTGGTGCGGCTGCTGCCAATTGGGCCGTCGCTAAATTGCTGGCAAAGCCGAGTCAGCACAACGCGGCGATCCGCTTAGCCTATATTCACAATCTGGGAGATGTGTGGGTATCACTCGCTCCCGTGGTTGCCGGCCTCTTTCTTATTCTGACCGGGAATCCGGTATTCGACCCGCTCATCGCGGGCGGAATTGCTGTGTGGATCATCGTCACGACCGCGCGTGAGGTGTTTGGATCACATGAAGAACTAATCTGGCCAGATAAGATCGTTTGCGGCCATGCGGATCATGGGGCGGCCATCGAGACTAATTAATATGCCCATTCCCAAAATGTGGTCGTCTACTTGTCAAGTATATAATTCCCCTAATTAGGACATTCTTGCCTGCAAATTAGGACGGGTGGGGTATCAGGCTGATCCCCACGTTCCCTGTTTCTCAGCCCCGCCCTAGCGGGGCTTTTTCTGACAGGGTCGGTGATGGCGGGGCTTGGTGCCTGCGATGACGGTACTGTCTCGGCCCAACTGAGACGGCCGACGATTTCTCCAAGGTGACCTTTCCTCTCATCACCACAATCGTTCAATGTTGGGCCGGCTTGAGGCGCCGCTGCGCTCGAGACGCCATGCGCGGCCTCTGTTATGAGTAATCGGAATTGTTGCATACCCAGGGACGCACCGATGAATTTCGCTTCTTGAGCGCGCTAGGATCATACCCGAAATAAAAACCTAATTTGCCGACGCGGGGCGTCGGTGATCGCAGTCGAACCAGGCGGCTAGCTGCTGTTACAACGGCGCGAGTATCGGCAGATAGTTCCTTGATCGTGCCCCCGGCGCTTGGAGGGCCCTAACTTTCCTCGGCCAGCAGTCCCTCAGCTAATGCCCACGCACGAAACATGTGTGCAGCAGCCCGTCCGCTGGCCTCGCCGGACACCTCTTCGATAACGCGCACAAGACGATCGCGCCTGCGCGGCAACCGAGGCCCTACATACGTTCGCGCGAACTCCGCAGCGTCGTCGAGAGTGCGCACAGTAACATCGCGCGCAAGACGAAGGGGTGGATCAAACACAAAATTCGCCATATGGCATTAACGGGTGATGGACAATCGCTGTTCCGGCGCGCACGCGATCCTCGAATGTTTGCGCCAAAACCTTTTTAAGGCCCGGCCTTTTCAGGGTCAATTGGGCGTGTCGAATACCAGTGCATGAGTACGAAAGTTCAATATTACCTTGAGAGAGCGGAGCATTGTGAGCGCATGGCAGCGCTGAGTAGTGATCGTGAAGTACGCGCTAACTTTGCAGAACTTGCGCAGCAATGGCGCGACTTGGCGCGACAGCATCAAGACCTTGAAAATCCTCCGCCACAATCAAACTGACCCACTACCTGCTGGCAATCAATCCGACAGACGCCGTTGCAATGGGAAATCGTCGCTCTGGTAAAGGCGTTGAATGTCGTCGACATCGAAGCGTTTGTCACCGACCTGCATCCAGGCGCCCAACGCGCGCACGGCCGGAAGTTCCTCGACGGCGAACCTGATCGCCTCTGCTGCAGTCGCAAAGCGACGATAGCGCAGCGGCTGTCGCGGCCCGCCCTTGCGCTTGCCCATGAACAACTCGGCCCAACGCGCCTTGTGAGCGTGCGCGTCAGCGCTCGCCCGAATGACGGCATAGGCAAGCTCGCTTATCTGGCTTCGCGAGCAGGCCGGAAGCTAAGCGCGGCCGCGGGGTCACAAATCGCGCTTGAGTTCACTTTCCTTGACGGCCCGCTCATGCGGCTCATCGGAGCTCTTGATGCGATATTGACAATCATCGCTTTCGACGGAAGCAGCTGCGTGATCTTGTAGACGCCGCTTACCGAGTGCCTGTAGCCACCATGGCCTCCTTTGAATGCACGAATGTGATCGGAGTGGTTATCGGTCCGTTTCGATGAACACATCGCAACCAATTTCGCCTAACGCCTGCTTAATCCTATTTTTCGCTTTGTCCGTGGCTGTTTGATCGAAGTCCGGTGACGTTTTGTGCGTTTCAATCGAAATGCGGACGAGAAGTCGTTCGGTGGTTTTGCCGCCTCCGAGCAAGGTAGATCGAACAGAAATTCGGGTTACTAATTTTTCTTCCATCAAAGAGGCGAGGCGTGCCTCGGCTTTGATCTGAAGCTCTTGCGCGGCGGTGACGTGCGGCAAATGGATACGCTCCCAATTCAGACTGTTGAAGTATCACAACAAAGTCTTGCTGGCTAAAGCCCCGCGCAAGGGCGGGAGCTTCACCGAATACGATCATGGGTCGAGGCTTGCCTTCTCAAAACCTCGCGGCCGGTGAAACTTAGTGATTTCCGGCGCATTTGCGTCGGAAATCGGAGATTCTTCTACAGATGAAGTTTTGCCTAGGTGCCGCCACCCCTTTAGGCTATCGGCTACGCGGGAGGACCGCGATCCGGCGCGGGCTCAGCGCTGGGTGTGAAGGCCCATGGCAAGCAAGACCGAGGAGACGCCGCCGAAGGAAGAGATGCTGGAGAAGGAGGGTCCCGAGACCCTGCCGGACCGCCCGCTGCTTGACCTATCGGACGCGGCCGTCAAGAAGCTCATCCGCTCCGCCAAGAAGCGCGGCTACGTGACCCATGACCAGATCAACGCAGTGTTGCACTCGGAGGAGGTCAATTCCGAGCAGATCGAGGATGTGCTCGCCATGTTCAGCGAGATGGGCGTCAACCTGGTCGAGACCGAGGAGACGAGCAAAGAGGGAGAGGAGCCGCACGAGCAGTCCGACGAAGAGGCCGAGAGCGAGAGCGGCGAGCTGGTCGAGGTCCAGCAGAAGGTCCTGGCCAAGTCCGAGGTCAAGGAACCGCCAGAGCGCACCGACGATCCCGTGCGCATGTATCTGCGCACGATGGGATCGATTGAGTTGCTTTCACGCCAGGGCGAGATTGCGATCGCCAAGCGCATCGAGGCCGGCCGCGAAGCGATGATCGCCGGCCTGTGCGAGAGCCCGCTCACCTTCCAGGCCATCATCATTTGGCGCGACGAGCTCAATGAGGGAAAGGTCTTCCTGCGCGACATCATCGACCTCGAAGCAACCTATGCCGGCCCCGATGCCAAGGCCATGCCGGCGCCGGTGATCGGCCCCGACGGCCAGCCGATCCGGCCGCGCCCGCGGGCGCGACCCCGTTCAAGGGAGCGCCCGAGCGCGGCAACGGAGACGAGGGCGAGGGCAGCGAGGCCGCGCCCGGCGAAGGCGACTTCGACGACGACGATATGGAGAACTCGCTCTCGCTTGCCGCCATCGAGGCCGAGCTCAAGCCCAAGGTGGTGGAGACCTTCGACAACATTGCCGACGCCTACAAGCGGCTGCGCCGGCTGCAGGATCAGGACATCCAGAACAAGCTACGCAACGATTCGCTCTCGCCCGCGCAGGAGCGTCGCTACAAAAAGCTCAAGGACGAAATCATCAGCGAGGTGAAGTCGCTGCGGCTCAATCAGGCGCGCATCGACGCGCTGGTCGAGCAGCTTTATGACATCAACAAGCGGCTCGTCGGCTACGAGGGCCGCCTGATGCGGCTTGCCGAGAGCCACGGCGTCGCGCGCGAGGACTTTCTCAAAAATTACCAGGGCTCCGAGCTCAATCCGCGCTGGCTCAATCGGGTGTCCAAGCTGAGCGCAAAAGGCTGGAAGAGCCTCGTCGCCAAGGACAAAGACAAGGTCAAGCAGCACCGCCACGAGATCCAGGTGCTGGCGGGCGAGACTGGGCTCGAGATCGGAGAGTTCCGCAAGATCGTGCAGATGGTGCAGAAGGGCGAGCGTGAGGCGCGCCAGGCCAAGAAGGAGATGGTAGAGGCGAACCTGCGCCTCGTCATTTCCATCGCCAAGAAATATACCAACCGCGGCCTGCAGTTCCTCGACCTGATCCAGGAAGGCAATATCGGCCTGATGAAGGCGGTCGATAAGTTCGAGTATCGCCGCGGCTATAAGTTCTCGACCTATGCCACCTGGTGGATCCGGCAGGCGATCACGCGCTCGATCGCCGACCAGGCGCGCACCATCCGCATCCCCGTGCACATGATGGAGGCAATCTCCAAGGTCGTACGCAAGAGCTGGCAGCTGCTCAACGAGATCGGCCGCGAGCCCACGCCTGAGGAGCTTGCCGAGAAGCTCGGCATGCCGCTCGAGAAAGTGCGCAAGGTGCTCAAAATCGCCAAG
>WNFU01010338.1_pt1 | contig 10337 bp, 7 predicted proteins | sample 5400121 | NCBI WGS metagenome assembly WNFU01 (sample SAMN13153360, study PRJNA577476) | soil metagenome | isolation source: 100 cm soil or saprolite under grassland replicate 1 | place: USA:California | collected 2016-06-15
GTCTTCGGTGAAGACGGTCAGCCGCTGCACGATCGCGGCGTCGTCCGCTCTGAGCCCGGCCTGTACTTCCTGGGTCTGATCTTCCAGTACGCGAGTTCGTCGGACGTGATCACCGGCATGGGGCGGGACGCGAAGCACATCGCCAAACACATTGCATCGCAGGAGGCGGTGCGCCGGGCATCGATGAGGGAGCCGGCCGAGGTCACCGCGAGTGTCTGACGACCGACGGGGTTCGCGCCGAAACCACACGAGTGGCACAATCCGAGGATGCCCAAGCCGTACCGCCACACGGGTTTCAAGCGCTTCGGGAACGGCTTCCTGACACGGGTCGTTCGCCGCGGACGAGGGCCGAAGCCGATGCGCCTGGTCACCGTTCGAGGTCGGAAGAGCGGCAAGGAGTACTCGACGCCGTTCTGGCTCCTGGAACTGCCGGATGGGCGGTACTGGGTCTCGGTGTTCGGCGAGACCAACACGATCAAGAACGCCCGCGCGGCGGGTCACGTCTCGGTCAGCCGCGGCGCCATACGGGATGAGGTTCGTCTGGTCGAGGTACCGGTCGAGAGCCGCCTGCCGATCCTGCACGAATACTTGGCTTCCAACAAGAGCTCCATGGTCCGAACCTATTTCGCCACGCCGACATCCACCGACGATGAGCTCCAGGCCCTCGCCCCGGAGCACGCCGTCTTCAAGCTCGAGCCCGTGTGAGGCATGGCGGGACAAGAAGAGGAGTCGCGAGTCTTCCGGGTCGGCGGGGTGTCTTACCTTCGGATCCCTGCCCAGGATTCGCGGGCGTCAGCCGCCTTCTACGAGGCCGTGTTCGGCTGGAGCCTCCGCGGCGATCCGGAGGATCCGAGCTTCGAGGACGGCACTGGGCATGTCATCGGCCACTTCATGACGGACCAGGCGATCGCCGGCGAAGCTGGTGTGCGGCCGTACATCTTCGTCGAGCGGGTCGATGAAACGCTCGACGAGGTCGTTGCGCACGGCGGCGAGGTCGTGACGACGCCGTATAGGGAAGGCGACCTGTTGGTGGCGACATTCCAGGATCCTGCAGGGAATGTGCTCGGGGTGTGGCAACAGGGCTCGGCCGAGGGCTCTCATTGAGTTCGACGTTCGCGCTTTAGCTACCGGTCACGCCCGCTGGGACTGCGTTCTAACCCGACGGTGGCCATGGGACCAACGGCGTGCCGATCTCCCAGTGGTGGCCGAACGGGTCCTGGATCCGACCAAGGCGCCACCCGTGCTCTTCACCAACCGGGTGGATCACTGTGGCACCGGCCGCCACCGCGCGGTCGACCATGGCACCGGGGTCCTCGACGATCAGCAGCATCCGCACCGTGGCCCCTCCGAGCGACTCGGGGCTGAAGTTTCCGTGCGACGGCGCCTCGTCGGAGACCCAGAAGGAGGCGTCCCCCATGGTGAGCTGGGAGACCACGGCCTCGTGGTCGTCGGTGCCGCCCACCCGATACACCTCCTGGGCCCCGAAGGCTGTCTTGTAGAACTCGACGGCGGCCCGGCCGCGCCGCACGGAGAGCTCGGGCTGGATCGTATGGTGGGATGCCACGGAGGTCACTCTAGTTCGCAGGGACTCGGATCTCATCGTTGGTCCGTCAGAACCTGTCGGGTCGTTTCGTCATATGTTGGGTGTCAAGCGCAATGGAGAAGGGGGTCAACCGTGGGTCTGCAGGTGACCACCATCATGATCGGGGTTCAGGACCTGGCCCGTTCCAAGAAGTTCTATGGGGAAGGCTTGGGCTGCACGATCGACCAGGACTATCCGCAATTCGTGTCGTTCAACATGGGTGAGGGATCGTCGTCACTGGCCCTGTACGAATGGGAGGCCGCGGCCCAGGATGCCGGAGTCTCCTCCGAGGGATCAGGATTCCGGGGTGTGTCGTTCCACTACATCGTCCCGTCGCGAGAATCCGTGGACGAGGTCATGGCAACCGCCGTGGCGGCCGGCGGCGGCGTCGTGAGGGAAGCAGCGGCGTCTCCGTACGGGTACTTCGGGTATTTCAGTGACCCGGACGGCCACCTCTGGAAGGTCGCGACCAGCGCGTAATCGGCGAAGGTGTAGATGATGCTGACTCCCCGCCCCGGGAAGGAAAGCTCGTGTCAGGGCAGCTGACGGCCGCGATCGACGCGTCGGCGCTCTCGACGTTTCGGGAGGGCTTCGCCGGCGAGATCGTCCTGCCGGAAGACGCGGGCTACGACGCGGCGCGGACCGTGTGGAACGGCATGATCGACCGGCGGCCGGCCGGCGTTGTTCGGCCGACCGGCGTGGCCGATGTCCTCTCCGCTCTCCGGTTCGCACGCGAGCAGGAGCTCCAGATCGCCGTCCGCAGCGGCGGCCACAGCATCCCGGGCTTCTCGACGTGCGACGGCGGGATCGTCATCGACCTGTCGAGCATGCGAGGCGTCCGGGTCGATCCCGAGCGCCGTGTGGCCCGGGTGAACGGAGGCGCGCTCCTGGGCGATCTCGACGCCGAGTCGCAGGCCTTCGGCCTGGCGTGTCCCGTGGGCGTCGTCGCGCACACCGGCGTGGCGGGCCTGACCCTCGGCGGTGGCATGGGCCGCCTGCAGCGGAAGTACGGACTCACCATCGACAACCTGCTCTCGGTCGACGTCGTGACCGCCGACGGCAAGTTGGTCCACGCAAGCGAGGACGAGAACCCCAATCTGTTCTGGGGGAGCCGGGGCGCGGGGCCGAACTTCGGCATCGTGACCTCCTTCGAGTTCCGCCTCCACCCGGTGGGGCCGACGATCACGCACGGGATCGTGATGCATCCGGTGGAGCGGGCCACGGAGGTCGCCGGGTTCTACCGCGACTTCGTCGAGACCACCCCCGACGAGATGTGGAGCGCGTTCGGCGTGGGGCTCGCCCTCCCCGAGGAGGAGTTCCCGCCGGAGGTCGCCGGCCGGCCCATCGTCTTCATGGGAGGCTTGCACTGCGGCTCCCTGGATCAGGCCGAGCGGGACTTCGCCCCGATGCGGGCGTTCGGAACGCCGGTCGTGGATACCGTCGAGCAGAAGCCGTACCTGACCGCGCAGCGTCTGAACGACGAGGCGATGCGATGGGGCCATCGCTTCTCCATGAAGAGCGGCTTCACGGCTGGTCTCCCGGACGAGCTGGTCGATGGATGCGTGTCGCGACTCGACGAGGTCCCGAAGGGCGGCGACTGCTCGTTCTCGTTCTGGTCCTGTGGGCGGGCGATCGCCCGAGTCGACGTGGACGCGACGGCCTTCCCCACCCGCGATGCGGCGTTCTGGGCGAGCGCCGAGGCGATGTGGGACGACCCAGGATCGGACGGGGAGCATCGGGAATGGGTGCGCTCGGCGATGACGGCGATCACCCCCTTCACGGTGGCCGGCCGGTACGTGAACGACGTCGCCGAGACCGGTGACGACGTGGTGAGGTCCGTCTACGGCGATGCGAAGTACGAGCGTCTGGTCGGGCTGAAGCGAGCCTGGGACCCGGACAACGTCTTCCGCCTGAACCAGAACATCCGCCCATAGCAGGGGATCTGCTGCGCGGTCATGAGTATCCTCACTCAACGTGCGGAGGAGCTCTGCGCGCCGAGTCCTGCTTGGTTTTGGCACGCTCATGGCTGTCTTCATCATCGTCGGCCTCGCCTTTGCAGGTCGCGACCCAATCCAACGAACCTACGGCCAGGCGGGTCGAGAGCTCGAGAATGCGATGGATCGGCTAGGCATGTTCGCGATCGCGTGTTCTCGCGAGATCGTTGCCAGCGCCGGCGCAGGAGGCGCGTCGGTCGGTTGCACCACCTCTGAAGGGGTTCACGTCGGCCTGATCGCCTTCGCGGATGTGGACACGCGGGATCGCTGGGCGTCGGGCAATTGCGGATCGCTTGGTGGACCTCTCATCACGCCGAGGGCGAGTACTTGGGTCCTCGCAACCTACTCGCAACAGGATGGCGTCTCAGTTCGTAGCGAGCTCCAGCGAGTAGGCGTCCACCTTGTGGCCCCGCCTCCCTGCCAGGGCATCACTATCCCCTTCCCGTCACCGACGCTTTCGTAGACCCTGACAGTGCGACGCAAGGCATGAGCCGGGCTCACGTCTCGGTGGGCGGCCGACCGCGCCGGGCGGCCTTCGCGCGGTCCTGCTGGCCGAGGAGCACCTTCCGGAGCCGCACGTTCGAAGGCGTCACCTCGACGCACTCGTCCTCCCGGATGAACTCGAGCGCCTGCTCCAGAACCAATGCCCGCTTGGGGATCAAGCGCGTGAACTCCTCGGCCGTCGACTGACGGATGTTCGTGAGCCTTTTCTCCTTCGTGGGGTTCACGTCGATGTCCTCGGCGCGGGCGTTCTCGCCGACGATCATGCCTTCGTAGACGTCCTCGCCCGGCCCGACGAACAGCGACCCGCGCTCCTGGAGCGTGAGCAGGGCAAAAGCCGTAGTTGTGCCGGCGCGGTCGGCGACGAGTGAGCCCGTCGGACGCGTTCGAAGCTCTCCGTGCCAGGGCTCGTACCCCTCGAACACATGGTGGAGCTGTCCGGTGCCGCGCGTCTCGGTGAGGAACTCGGTCCGAAAGCCGATCAGGCCCCGAGCGGGAACCAGGTGCTCCATGCGGATCCACCCGGTGCCGTGGTTCACCATGTTCGCCATCCGACCCTTGCGGAGTGCGAGGAGCTGCGTGATCACGCCCAGGTACTCCTCGGGCGCGTCGATCGCCACGCGCTCCACCGGTTCGTGTAGGCGCCCGTCGATCGTTCGGGTGACGACCTGCGGCTTGCCGACCGTGAGCTCGAACCCCTCCCGCCGCATCACCTCGACGAGCACCGCGAGCTGGAGCTCCCCCCGGCCCTGGACCTCCCACCGGTCGGGGCGGTCGCCCTCGAGCACGCGGATCGAGACGTTCCCGACGACCTCCTGATCGAGGCGGGACTTCACCTGGCGCGCGGTGAGCTTGTCACCGTCGCGTCCGGAAGCCGGCGAGGTGTTGATGCCGATCGTCATCGAGAGCGAAGGCTCATCGACTCGGGTCACCGGCAGCGGGCGCGGGTCGTCGGGGTCGGCGAGCGTCTCGCCAATCGTGATCTCGTCGATGCCGGCGACCGCGACGATCTCGCCCGGGCCCGCCTCCTCGGCCTCTACGCGGTCGAGCGCCTCGGTGACGTAGAGCTCGACGATCTTCGCCGGCTCGATCGTGCCGTCGGCGCGGCACCACGCGACAACCTGGCTTCGGCGGATGGTGCCGTGCCGGACGCGGCAGAGCGCGAGCCGCCCGACGTAGGGCGAGGCGTCGAGGTTGGTCACGAGCGCCTGGAGCGGGTGACCCTCCTCGTAGGAGGGAGCGGGGATGTGATACCGCAGGGCGTCGAAGAGTGGCTCGAGATCGTTTGGGAGCGAGGCTGGGTCGGGGCCGCAGCGCCCGGCCCTGGCGTCGGCGTACAGGACCGGGAACTCGATCTGATGCTCGTCGGCGTCCAGGTCGAGGAAGAGCTGGTAGACCTCGTCGACGACCTCCTTGGTCCGCGCGTCGGGCCGGTCGACCTTGTTCACGACCAGGATCACCGGCAGGAGCGCCTCGAGCGACTTACGGAGCACGAATCGCGTCTGCGGGAGCGGCCCCTCGGAGGCGTCGACGAGCAGCAGGACGCCGTCCACCATCGTGAGCCCGCGCTCGACCTCGCCTCCGAAGTCGGCGTGGCCCGGCGTGTCGACGATGTTGATCTTCAGGTCGCCGTGGCGGACGGCGGTGTTCTTCGCCAGGATCGTGATGCCTTTCTCGCGCTCGAGATCGGTCGAGTCCAGCACCCGCTCGGCGACGTCCTGGTTCGCTCGGAAGGCCCCCGACTGCCACAGCATCGCGTCGACCAGGGTCGTCTTGCCGTGGTCCACGTGAGCCACGATGGCGACGTTGCGGATGTCATCGCGGGTGGGCATCGAGACCGCCATGGTACGCGTCAGATACGAGATATTTGTGGACCGCCGGTGCGACCACCAATCTGATGAGGGTCGTGCCTGCCGAGGGGAGTACGATCGCATCGTGTCCGACGTGAATACGTTAGGTGCGGCCTGGGACCGGGAAGCGCAAGCCTATGTCGTCCGCCACAAGATCGACTCCAGGATCGCCACAACGCCACCAGACCAGCGATGATGTCTATAGCGGATGAGGCGGTCCGCTCGAACGACAACGGGGAGCGCCATTGCTTCGCACTGACCTAGTCGACGTGATTAACAGCGGGGCAGCATGGGCGTTCGTCGCGAGTGGCGCTTCGATAGATGCTGGCGCTCCTGGTTGGAGTGACTTAACAACAGGGACCGTCGCAGCATTGGACGAAGTCCTGAGTGCCCGGATCCTTGCCCAATCGGCGTATGTAAAGGCGTTTCAGAGGGGCGATTATCCGGAGTGCTTCGCTGTCATCGAGGCTGTAGCTGGGCGTAGTGAAATGGAAGGGGCCGTCCGGAAGCAGCTCTCCGCCGTTCCCAATCCCGGAGTCCTTCTGAAAGCGGTGGCCGACTGGCCGTTTCGCGGCTATGTGACGACCAACTACGACTCACTCCTTGAGAAGGCTTTGGGGCAGCAAGGCGAACTCGGCTGGATACCCGTCGGTAACTCGGCCGATGAGATTCGGAAGGTCTCAGCTGATGCTGACCACGTCGTTTGGCATATGCAGGGCAGCATAGACATGCCTGCGCCCGACTCAAAGCTTGTTCTGACGGAGAGGGACTACACGGAACTGTATTTGCACGAAGGGCCGGTAGCTCGCCAACTTCAGTCACTGCTCGCTCAGAATCGGGTGGTCTTCATTGGTTTTGGTTTCCAAGATGCTGAACTCGTCCGCGTTCTGAAGCGAGTAGGAGAATTGACCACCCCGGCCCGCCCCCTTTACGCCTATCTACCGGACATGTCAGGGGCAGAGCATGAGTTGGAGATGAAGCAGTATCTCGACAAGTACAACGTTGATGTCATTCCATATCGCACAGTGGATGGTTCACATGAGCAGCTGATCGAGCGGCTCAAGGTGTATCAGGCGTTCACGGTCCGGCGATCAATGAACTACGGACGCCCCACGCTGTCTGCGCCTTCGTTCGATGCGCAGACCACGAGTCTCCTCGTCTATAACGAGCTGTGCCTACGACGAGGTGAGAAACTGAACGAAGACGTTCTGAGAACGTTGATGCGCGCGCGCGTCCTGTCGCAATTGCAGCTTGGCGGTTCTCATCGACGGTCAGCTCTCATGGCCGATCTCGACGCTCAGATGAGGGGATTGACCAAGGATTCGGGAGTGGGTTCGCTTGAATCTGATTTCAACCTGATTGTGGGTGAACTCCAACGCGACGGCCTTGTAGACATTCTTCCCACTGGCGACGATCCGGACTATTTCCTCACCGCGAGAGGAGGGGAGCTCGTCGCGACGCAGGCGGCAACGTCGGCCAGACTCGAAGCTCAATTTCGTGAGTCCATCCATGGAAGGGCGGCGGTCTTTCTGCCTAGTGAAGCGGGGCGGCTTCGCATTGCCGATCGCGCTGAGGCCTTTTTCAAGGATGCCTTGGATCAGCGTGCCCTCGGGATTGCGCTTACGATTGGAGCTCCGACCGAGAAGGCGAAGAGCTATCACATACTTGGTCTCCTGCAGAACCTGCCGTCCTATATGGAGCAGCTTCCATCCGAAGACGAGGCTATTGCGCTGAGCAGGCTTGTCCAGGCAATTCTCGCGAGGCCAAGTTCTCCCGAGCGGACGTATCTGGGCCTTGCCATGCAGGCTCAATTTGGTGTCCACCTCCTCGGTGCAAGCCCTGACGCTCTCGCTCTCAGGACTCGAGAGCTGGAGCGCACTGCGTTCTTGCTCGACTCAACGACGTTGATTCCGTTCCTGGCTCGGTCAAGCGTTGGCTACGATAGTGCTCGTCTGCTGTTCTCAGCCCTCCGCCACGCGAATGCCGCGATTTTCACGACGTATCTGCTCGCTGTTGAGGTTGCTGAGCACGCGAGGTGGGCACTTCAGAATGTTGGCGGAAGTCTGATCAACGTCGAAGGCCTTCGAGCCGCAACAGGCCGAGCGGGGCCGCGTTCGAACGTCTTCCTCGATGGCCTGCTCGAAGAAGTGAGCCGTGGAGAGTCGCAGCCGGACCTGATGTCATACGTGGCTGTGGTTTGCGGTTGCTCACCTGGTGCGCGTACGTGCCGTGACGACGATGTCAAGAATCAACTAGTTCGTGAGGGAATTCCCTGTTTAGGATTCGAAGAGTTTCCAGGGTATGACCCAGAGTCGCTAGTTGACATTGAGGAGAGGGCTGACGAAATCGCCAAGCTTCGACGGGACAGAGGAAGCTATCGTCACGAAAGGCAGGTCCGAGCTGAAGCCGAGGCTCTGCTACTCGTTCTCGGAATGCGGAATGAGACGCTAAGCGTCCCGGACAGAACAATCAAGAACGCCTTTTTCTTGTCGCATACTCGGGTAATAGACCAAGTGGCGGGTGGCGGAACATCAATCACAATGCGCCCCGAAGCCGCGCTGCAGTGGGTAAACGCCCTTATCCCTTGCTCATTGGAGGAGCTAGGCGGGCTTGTAGGCTTCCTCCTATATGAGCTAGTTGAGAGCGGGATTGAGATCGTGGATCAGGCCCGTCTGCAAGTCACATTCGCTCCTCTCATTAACGCCTCAAGAGAGAAGCTAGACGAGGAGATTGGAAAGTATCGGGCCCTGCTTCCGGCATTCTATGGTGAGCACCCGGAGAAGGCCTTCCGAGACGCTGGGGCACTTGATGTACCGCTAATGCTCGAAGGTTTTTATGCTCAGCACGCTGCGAGTCTCGAACAACAGATAGAGGTCCTCCAAAAGCGTACCGAGGCTTTAGAGGCAAAGGGCCGGTTCACTGAAGCTCAGAAGGAAGAGCTTGAGCGACTTCGGTTGGAAAAGGGCGAGCGAAGACGGAAAGAAACCAAAAGAAGGCGAGCTGCCGCAAGCCGTCCGGGAAAGCGGAGGCGCAAGAAGAAGAAGTAGCTGACTCGGAGTCTCCGGGCAACCGTCTAGACTTGGTGCTGAACACAGTCGTCCCATTGAGGTGCACTCATGTCTCGACTTCTACTGATCGGATGGGATGGCGCCGACTGGCGCATCCTCGATCCCCTGCTCGAGCGGGGGGACCTGCCCAACCTCCAGGCCCTGACCGACAAGGGACACCGGGCGGTTCTGCGCTCGACCATCCCCACCCATTCCTGGGCGGCTTGGCCGTCGTTCCTGACCGGCGTGGACCCGGCCGACCACGGCGTCTACGACATCCTCGAGACCGTTCCCGGCACCCACAAGCAGTACCCGGTCACCTACCGCTCGATCAAGGAGCGGACCTTCGTCGAGGACCTCTCGGCGGCCGGCAGGACCGGTGTCTACGCCGACGTCCCGCTGATGTTCCCGCCGCCCGCCATCGACGGGAACGTCGTCGCCGGCGGAGTCCTGCCCAAGGGCCGCCCGTTCACCTACCCCGCCGGCCTCGAGCAGGACCTGGCCAAGGCCGGCGTGCCATGGCAGATCAACGGCATGTCGTGGACCACCTACCGCAACCGCCCCGACGCCTACCTGGACGAGGCGTTCGACATCACGGGCAAGCGGATCCGGGCCGGCGAGTGGCTGATGGACAACACCGACTGGGACCTGTTCGTTTCGGTGTGGGTGAGCGTGGACCGGACCCAGCACTGCCTGTCGAACTACGTCGGTCCCGACCACCCCGACTACGCGCGGTTCTCGAGGACGGCGCTCGCCGCCAAGGTCCGCGACGTCTACAAGCAGCTCGACGAGGCCATCGGCTCGTTCGTCGGCCGCACCCGGGACGACGACATCGTCATCTTCATGTCGGACCACGGGTTCCAGTCGTGCACCCGCGCGATCAACATGGACCTCCTGCTGAAGCAGTTCGGCTACCTCGAGTTCAGCGCGTCGAACGTGGTGTTCGGACCGATGCAGTGGGGGCCCATGCGGAAGATGGCCCGCAAGGTCTACGACCTCCTCGGCCTGCACGGGAAGGTCTCGCTCCCGCAGCCGGTCGTCTGGTCGAAGACGAGAGCCTTCACCACGATCCGCTCGACCGGCGAGGGCGTCTCTCTCAACGTGGCCGGGAGGGAGCCGGACGGGATCGTCGATCCCGGTGACTTCGAGCGCGTCCGCGACGGCCTGATGGACCGGCTTTCCTCCTTCATCGATCCGCAGACCGGCCGCAAGCCGGTGAAGGCCATCTACCGGCGCGAGGAGGTCTTCAAGGGCAAGCACGCCAACGCCGCGCCCGACATCCTGATGGAGCCGGCCGAGGGGTACTCGCTCACACACGCGAAAAGCGCCATCGAGGACGCCGACTGGGTCTCCGGGGACCACC
>WNFU01016347.1_pt1 | contig 10337 bp, 9 predicted proteins | sample 5400121 | NCBI WGS metagenome assembly WNFU01 (sample SAMN13153360, study PRJNA577476) | soil metagenome | isolation source: 100 cm soil or saprolite under grassland replicate 1 | place: USA:California | collected 2016-06-15
TGAATTCTCGGGACGAGCGCGTAGCGGTCGGCGTGGTAGAGCGCCGGTGCGAGCGGGTTCACGTCCGTGGCGACCGTCGTCGCGCCCGCGCGGCGAAACGCGCCCAGGATGTCGACGCGCTGGCCCGCACACGTGAAGAGAACGGCCGTCACCGCGATCAGTACAGCAGGAACGGGAGGCTCGCGAGGGCCGAGGCCGCCAGGACGCCGGCCACGACGAGGCGAAGTCTCGACGGGAGCTGGTCGACGGCGTAGCCGAACGCGAGCGCCCACGCGGGCGCGGTCGTCAGCATGTAGCTCGCCTTCAGCACGTCTCCGTCCGGAGTCGGATAGCTGACCGTGAAGTAGAGGTAGCCGAGAATCCCGAGGCCGGGTAACAGCCCGGCCGCGAGCCGCGCCGGCACACCACGCGAGCGGATCAGGAAGAAGGCCCAGCCGGCGACCGCTAGGAGCGTCGGCAGCAGGCCCAGGAAGGCCTGGCGCTCACGGCTGCCCTTCCAGACCCCGAAGTAGTCGCCCCAGACCTCGCTGTACGTCGTTGGGATCGCCTCGTTGAGGAAGTGCGGACGGATCGGATCCGTGAAGACCTCCGGCAGCCCGAGGCCGACGTAAAAGCGGGCCGGCCGGCGCTCCCAGACCGCCTCGTGCGGCGCGGGCCGGTCGAAGACCGGATCGCCGTACTTGATCGTCTGGCGGACGTACCAGGGACAGGCGACGACGGAGGTCGCGAGCACGACGACCGCGAGCGGGCGCCAGGCGCGCGCGACGGCGAAGGCGAGCACGACCGCGGCGAAGGTCCAGAGCGAGAAGGCGCGAACGAGCTGGCCCAGACCCAGCGCGACGCCCGCTGCGACGGCGAGCTGCCAGCGATAGTCGCGCCGCCCGAGCATGCGCGCAGCAAAGAGAAGCGCCACGGCCGCCAGCAGCATCGAGAGCGGCTCCGGATGGAACATCGCGCCGACGCGAAGGACGACGGGCAAGAAGCAGAAGTACGCGAGCGCCGACAGCTGCAGCCACATCCGTCCGGGAAAGAGCTCGCGCACGAGCAGCCAGAGCATGCCGGCCGTCGCGAGCAGCGCGAGCCAGTTCAGAACCTGCCCGAGCTTGTGCGGATCGCCCGAGTGCACATGCTCGCCGATCACGGTCGCGGCACCTGCGAGCGCGTAGAAGCCGGGCGGGGTGTAGTACTCGCTCCGGGTTCCGGCGCCGGGGATCTCGCCGTGGTGGATCAGCAGGTCGGCGTACTCGCGGTGCTGCCGTACGTCGTAGCCGCCCCCGCTGGGGTACTTGTAAGCGTTCCAGCCCGCAACGAGTGCAAATGCGGCGATCAGCGCCGCCGCAAGGAGCTCAACTCGCCGCAAGCTCGAGCAGCAGGTCGCGGTAGCGGCGCACGGCGACGGAACGGTCGGCTTCCTGCTCCACCCATTCGCGCCCGCGGGCGCCCATCGCTGCGAGATCGTGCTTCCCGTCGTGCATGTCCCGGATCGCGCGGGCGAGCAGCTCGGGCCGGCCCGGCGGGACGACGATTCCGCAGCCGACGCTTTCGACGACCTGCGCCGTTTCGCTCTCCGCATCGGCTGCCACGATCACCGGGCGCGCGACCGCCAGGATCCCGTACAGCCGGCTCGGGACGACATAGCCGGCGAGACCCGGGGCGAGCCCCACCACGTGCACGTCGGCTGCCGAGAGCGACTCCGGGAGGACGCCCCGGGATTGGTAGTAGAGGAACTGGACCTGATCGACCTCCAGGAGCTCCACGAGCGCAGCCAGCTCGGCGTGACGCGCGCCCGTCCCGATGATGACCATCGTGAGGTCCTCGAGATCGCGAAGGAACGTCGCCGCTCGGACGAGCGAGTCGAGATCCTGTGCGTGACCGACGTTGCCGGAGTGCATCACGACGAACTTCTTGTCGAGACCGGTGTTGCGCGCCCACTCATTGCCCTTGGCGCGCGGCTTCAGGCGCGTGGTGTCGACCCAGTTGGGAATGACCCGCAGGCGCTCCGGGGGTGCACCCTTTTCCTCCAGACGGCGGCGCATCGTGTCGCCGATTGCAACGATGCGGTCGGCTCGTCGAAGATAGAGCGTCACGAGTGCTCGCAGCAGCCTCATCACGACTGGGTTCTCCAGCCGTTTCAGCTGCACCGCGATCTCCGGAAACACGTCCTGGCTGATGACGACGAGCGGGGCACGGAAGCGACGTGCAACGACCAGGGCGATGTCGGCCACGATCGGGGGGTCCGTCATGCAGAGAACGACGTCGGGCCGTGGACCGCGCACCGCGTAGAACAGTGAGCTCGTCAAGTAGCTCACGTAGTTCGAAGCGCGCGCGACGATCTTCGAACGCTCGAACGAGGTGGAAAGGACACGAGCGATCTCCACCCCGTTGTGGACGATCTTCCTCGGCTCGTCCTCGTGGCCGTGCAGGACCCCCGTCACGACCTTCACCTCCACGTCCTTCGTAAGCGCCTCGCAGAGCTCGGTCAGCAGCTGCGCGGTGGCCTCGACGCCGGGCCAGTAGTACTGGTTGAGCACCAGCAGACGCGGCTTGCGGCGTGCGGACATGGTGCGCAAGGCTAGTGTTCCGGGCACTACACGTCGCCTTCTAACGTGGCCCGCGGCTGAGACGGGTTACTTGGCTGCTCGACCTCTACTGCGTCGGCCCGTCGCGCTCCGGCGGAGGCTCTCCCATCTCATCCGCCCCCAGTGCCTCTTCCGCGAGGGCGCGAATTGCCCGCAGTTGCTTGACGAGATCCGCGTCCAGATCCTCGCGGAGGAGCGCTGACTCAGAGAGACCGATGATCGCAGCGAGCGGCGAGCGGTAACGGTGTCGGTGGGCTTCGATGTCGGCCTTCTCTGTCGCTGGGGTCTGGCGGCCCGGCAGCCAGCAACGACTACTGCCGCTGCGCATCGGCTGGATCCCCCTCCGACGGTCGCGCCAAGATAGGAGAGGGCCGCGCAGCGGAGGTGGGCTCGGCCGGAAGCTCGAGCAGGAACGTCGAGCCCTGGCCTTCGATCGACTCGACCCAGATGTGCCCGCCCATGCGGTTCACGAGCTCGCTGCAGATGTAGAGGCCGAGCCCGGTCCCACCCACACCGCGCGTCATCTGCGGGTCGAGGCGGTAGAACTTCTCGAAGATCCGTGCCTGCTCTTCGTCTGGGATTCCGAGACCCTGATCCTTGACGAAGAAGACCACTGTCTCCTCGCCGGACCCCTGTCCTGATTCGAGTCCTACTTCGATCCGCCCCCCGTCGGGCGAGTACTTGATCGCGTTCTCGATCAAGTTCACCAACACCTGCCGTACCTTGTCGCGGTCCGCGGAGACGAAGGGCACGTCCTCGGGTGTGCGCCGTTTGAGTGAGATGCCGGCGGGAGCATGCACTCGTGCGGCTTCGACAACGCGCTCGACGAGCTCCACCGGGTCGAACGGCTCCGAGCCGAGGTCGACCCGGCCAGCCTCGAGCTGGTTCGCGAGCAGGATCTCGTTGACGATCCTTCCCAGGCGCTCCGATTCCTCCGCAATGAGCGAGATGAACCGGTCGCGACCTGCCTCATCCAGCGCAAAGTCGTGACGGAGGAGCGTCTGCGCGGCCCCGTAGACGGCGGCCAGCGGGGTGCGGAGCTCGTGTGACGCCGTTGCGATGAAGTCGGCCTTGAGCTCCTCGAGGTGACGGACCTCGGTGACGTCACGGAACGCATAGACGGTACCGCCGAAGAACTGGACTCCCGAGATCGAGATCCACCGCTCTCCCTGGTCCGTCTCGATCGGGATCATCACCTCTGCGTGGCCCGGATCGGGCGAGCTCGTGACGGGCACCGAATCTGCGGCTTCTCGCCAGCCGCGGATCCCTTCCGTAACGGGACGGCCCACGAGATCGCCTGCTCCGATTCCCGTGATTCGCTCGGCGGCTGGATTCCACAGCCGAACGACTCCCATCCGGTCGACGAGCAGAACGGCGTCCGCGACATACGTGAGGACCCGCGCGGCGGAAGCGCGCTCCTCGACCTCGAAGTGGAGGCGCGCCCGATCGATCGCAATTCCGATCCGGACGGCGAGATCCTCGACGAGCACGAGCTCGTCGGCACCGTAGGCCGACCCCGGCGCGGTCCGCGCCAACATCAGTGCGCCGAGCGGTCGCCCCCGGCTCCGGATCGGCACACAGATGACCGATACGGCGTCGCGCGGGAGCTCGATCTCCTGTTCCTCATCGAGATCCTCGCCGTGGCCGAGCGGGGGGATCACGAGGTGTCGCCCGGACTGAACTACCGCTCGCACCGCGCCGTCGGGCTCGCTCCCCGGTACCGCCTTTTGCGGTTCCGCGCAGGCAACCGCCACCCGTGTCAACTCGCCGTCCTCTTCGACCGTGTCGACGGTGCACCAGTCGCTGAGATCCTGAACGGTCCGCTCGGTCACACGTTGGATGGATGCTTCGAGATCGGTCGCGGAGGCAAGGATCTGCCCGGCGTCGCGAAGGAGATCGAGCCGCTGCTGCCGGACGATGTTCACGGAGGCCGCCGCACGCTCGGCACCGCGTAGTCGCTCGTGTTCTTCGTCTGCCCGCTTCTGTTCGCTGACGTCGAGTAGAAGTGCCTGCGTGTACAGCGGCTTGCCCGCCGCGTCCTTCACCGTGGAGGTCTCCTCTCGGATCCAGACGATCCGGCCGTCACGAGCGACGAGGCGGTATTCGCAGCGGTAAGGGACTCCATCCCCCTGGACGGAGTCGAGGGTGGCGAGCACCCGCTCTCGGTCGTCGGAGTGCAGGAGCCTCGAGAAAAGATCCGGCTCCGCTCGCCATTCCGCGGGCGAGTAGCCGAGCAGCGTCTCGACTTGGGGACTGAGGTACACCAGCGAGCTCCGGTCACCCGGAGCAGATAGCCACGTCACGAGGGGAAGGTTCTGGGCAAGGGCCCGATACATCGCCTCCCCGGCGCGGTTCACGTCATCCAGCTCGTCCTCGGCACGCCTGCGGGCCTCCTCGGCGCGACGCCAACGATCGCCGGCCAGTCCGGCGGCGACCGCCAGCGCTATCCACAACGGCAGCACAAGCACCACCCGGACCGAGCGCTCCGCGACGAAGGAGAAGAAGAGGGCCCATCCCGATCCAGCTATGAGAGCGCCGACCCATGGCCCGGCAGCGACGGCCGCGACGGCGGCAACGAGGAGTGCCAGGGCAACCGGCACCTCGGGGACCCCCCTTTCTGTCTTAGCGAACGGGACCGTTGCGGCCACCTCGAGCAAGAGCCCGATTCCGGCCGACAGAAGCAAACGGGATATCCGCAGGGCAAGGCGTGACACGGGCGACGCGGGTGAGCCTAGCTCCCTGGGCGCTCGGTCACAAGGTGCCAAGGCGTGCAGCAGGCGAGGCGCCGCCGGCTGGGAGCTCGACGGCACGTTCGGCCCGAGCACTAGCCTCTTGCCGTGAGCGACCAGCCGCTCCGGATCCTCTTCGCCGCGCCTGCATGGTCGCCCTCGCGTGCCTTCGGAGGGCCTGTAGTGGCCGCCGGTGAGCTCGTTCGGCGCCTCGTCGCGCGCGGACATGACGTCGTCGTGCTCACGACGACGATCGTCGATCTCGAGACGCGTCCCGCGCTTCGTTCCTCGATCGGCGTCGTCGACGGGGCGACCGTGCACTACCTCGCCACCCCTCTGCGTTATCGCTGGATGGGGATCACGCCGACGCTTCCCGTCGCCCTGGCGCGGCTGCGGCGGCCGGACGTCGTGCACGTCTTCGGCTTCCGCGATCCGGTCACGACCGGGACGGCGGCGTGGTGCCGGCTCGCGCGTGTGCCCTACGTTTTCGAACCGCTGGGCATGTTCCAGCCGCGACTGCGCAAGGTCGTGCTGAAGCGTGCGCTGGACGCGACGCTCTACCGCGGAGTCGCCCGCCGTGCTGCCACTGTCGTCGTCGCGTCGGAGCGCGAGCGCGGGGACGTGATCGCCTGCGGGGTGCGAGCGGAGAAGGTGCACGTGCGCGGGAACGGCTTCCCGGACCCGGAGGATGCCTCCGCCGCAGACCGCGACCTGCGAGCGCAACTCGGCATCCCTGCAGAGGCGCCTGTCGTCCTCTACGTCGGGAGAATCGCCGCCGGGAAGGGAATCGAGCACCTGCTCGAGGCCGCGCGCCAGCTCCCGGAGGTCCACATGGTCGTCGCCGGGCCGGACGATCGTCACGGGACGACGGCGCTCGTGCGGCAGGCCCAGACCGCTGACGCAACGGCCGGACGGATCCACACCTTGCCCATGAGGGAGGAGCCGCCGCACGATCTCTATTCGCAGGCAGACGTCTTCGTCCTTGCTTCCGCAGGAGAGAGCTTCGGCATGGTCGCGGCCGAGGCCGCGGCTGCGGGCACGCCGGTGATCGTGTCCGACCGTTGCGGGATCGCCAGCTTCTTCGCCGACGGCGAGGCGCTGGTCGTGCCCTACGACCAAGCGGCCGTCGTCGATGCCGTTCGTCGCGTGCTCACGGACAGCGGGCTTCGCGAGCAGCTAGCGCGCGGTGGGGTCGAAGCAGCGCGCCGCACGTCCTGGGACCGCGTGACCGACGCGCAGGAGGAGATCTATCGCGCCGTCAGCTCGGGCTAGCCGGGCCTTGTCAACCGTCGCTCACGGGGACCCGAAGATGTCGTGCGTGCCGATGCGCCGCCAGATCACGTGCGGCTCTCCGCGCAGCAACTCATCGCCGTACTGAAAGGTGGCCCGGCCGTCCTTCGCCCACGTCATCTCGAAGATCTCACCCGTTCCCTGAACGCGCTTGACCCGCAGGCCGGCGCGAAACCGACCTGTCCGCAGATCGGCGATGAATTTCTCGAGCGCCTTCCTGAACTCCCGTTGCTGTTGCGGCGTCAGTTCGTCCCAGTCGTGCCAGAACGAGGCAAGGACGTCACGCGTCGGCATCGAGCGGCTTCGCCCGCTCGTCGAGCGCGCGCAACATCGCTTCATCGCTGTCGAAGCGGTCGAAGCGCCCTGCAGCCAAGTCCTCGTCGGCCTCGCGTTCCTTCGCCTGCCAGGCAGGCTCCCAGAACCACGCCTGCGTCGCGTCGATGACCTTCTTCGGGCGGAGCAGGATCCCCTCGGCGGTCATCTCCACGTCGACCAGATCGCCCTCGGCGAGGCGCGCCGCCTTTCGGATGTCAGCCGGGATCGTCAGCGAGCCCTTCTTGCGAATGACAGTCGAAGACATGTCTGATTAGCCTCTTTTCGGAAATTCTACTTTTCCGACTCCACGTTACCCGTTGGCGGCCCGTCAAGCAAGGTCCGATTCGTCGCCGAACTACCCTCCCTGCACGGCTTCACGGGCGGCCAGGACGAAGTTCTCCACCGACGGCTCGTAGCCCCAGTCGCGCACGAGCTCGCGCGAGCGCGCGCCCGCGGCATAGCGCAGCGCCGGATCTGCAGCCGTCCGACCGCAGCCGCCGCAGCACCGACGTCTCCGGCCGGAACGAGGAAGCCGTTCTCGCCGTCACGTAAGAGGTCGTATGCGGCCCCAACGCGGTCGGAGAGGACGAGCGGCAACCCCGACGCGGCCGCCTCGTTGACGACGACGGCCCAGGGCTCGCGTGGCGAGAGCAGTGCGAAGACGTCTGCCGCCACGTACTCGGCAGCGAGCGCGTCCTCCGGTAGATCGCCCCGGAGCGCAAGGCGAACGCCGAGTTCCTTCGCGAGCTCCGTCAACCGGGGTGCTTCCGGTCCGTCACCCGCGATGACCAGCCGAAGGCCCTCGTCGCCCGTTTGCGCAATGGCACGGATGAGAACGTCGTGTCCCTTTTCCGGCACGAGGCGCCCGACGGACAGAACGACGACGTCTCCGTCGATGCTGCGCGCCGAGAGCCGGTCGGCCCTCTCCATCCACGCCTCGATGTCGATTGTGTTCGCGAATACCCGGACGCGATCGGACCGCGCCCCGCGTGCGAGGACCGACTCGCGGGCCGCCGTTCCGACGACGAGGACGCCGGCGGCACCGCGAACAAACCGCGGTACGACAGCGCCTTTCACGAAACGACGCCAACGCGCCCGCGGCCCAAGGTCGTGACTCTCGACCAGGAGCAGATATGGGATTCCGTGCGCGCGACTCCACGCGATCGCCGCCTGCGACGCGAACGTGCTCCATCCCGAGACGACGACGACCTCCGGTCGAGCGTTTCGAAGCGCACGGCCGATTCCGAGGGTCAGCGGATAGTCGTGCCGGAGCGCCCGGCGAAGCCCAGGCACGCGGACGCCCGAGAGGAACACCGCGTCATGGCGGGGCTCCACCTTCCACGTGCGGCCGGCGACCGTGAGTGCCGCATAGATGACCGTGAGATCAATCTCGGGCTGTGCTGCCACGCGGTCGAGCAGCGGCGAGCGGTATGGCGTCGGCTCCGGAGAGACGAGTGCGACTCGTACCGATGCGGCCGGGTTCGCGAGACTCGCGAGCCACGAGCTCGCCCGCCGGTGCGCACTGCGCTGCTCGATAAGACGTCGGGCTCGGCGTAGAACTAACCGCGGCCGGATCTGGCCGAGGGACCGCGCGGCGGCCTCCCGGACCTCGGAATCCAGGCCGTACTTCCGCTCGAATGCGGCCAGCAGTGCGAGATAGGCCTCTCTTTCGCCGCCGGCGCTGCGACCGCTGCCGAAAGCCCATGCTTGCTCCGCTTCCTCAGCGGAGAGCTCAGGCGCAACGCGGGCGATCTCTCGCAGGGCAACCTGTCGCTGAAAGGATTTCTGAAGGTCGCTACGACGTAGCGACGCCTGGCCGGGATGCACGCGCTTGAGCACGAGCGGTTCCGCGAGATTCGCCCCGTTCCGGCCCGCCAGCAAGCGCGTCCACAGCTCGTAGTCCTCGCTCTCGAGATAGGACGGGTCGTAGCGCGCTTCGAGCGCTTCTTGATCGATCAGGACGGTCGGGTGGAAGAATGGCGAGCTGAAAAGCATGAGCCAGCGCACCCCGCGCGGGCCGAGGGGACTCCGATGAAGCGTGCCGGGGCGGCCGGCCTGGTCGAGGTCGACCACCGCCGTGCCGAGGACAGCCGGCTGCGGGCCGGCGGTCATGCGCGCGAGCTGGAACTCCAGTCGTTCCGGAAAAGCTACGTCGTCGGCGTCGAGCCGGGCGACGTACCGGCCGCTGGCGTGGTCGAGCCCGCGGTTCAGCGAACCGGCGAGCCCCAGCTGCTCGTCGTTCCTCAGGACGACCATGCGCGGATCCGCAACGGCGGCGAGGATCGCGGGCGTGTCGTCCGTGGAGGAGTCGTCCACGACGACCAGCTCGAGATCGCCGACGGTCTGGCGCAGAACGCTCTGGATCGCCGAAGGGACGTAGCGGGCGTCGTTGTGAATAGCCAGGAGAACTGAGACGAGCGGCACGGCGTTAGCGTACGGCCGTGACGCCGCCCGAGCCTTCGTCCTTCGACCTCGTGGTCGCCACCGTCGAGCGAGTGGACGAGCTCGAAGGGCTGTTCGGCTCGCTCGAGCGCCAAACGCACAGCGCCTTCAGAGTCCTGCTCGTCGACCAGAACGACGACGACAGGCTCGATGCGGTCATCCGGAGGCATGCCTCGCTCGAGGTCGAGCATCTCCGGGCTGCGCGCGGACTTTCGCGTGCGCGCAACGCCGCACTCCGACGCATCCGCTCCACCTTCGTCGCGTTTCCGGATGACGACTGCGTCTTCCCCGAGGATCTGCTCGAGCGTGTAGCGGGACGCTTCGCGGACGATCCCGGCCTCGGCGGACTCAGCGGGCGTTCCGCGGACTCGCTGGGCCGCTCGGCCTCGTCGTGGGAGCGAGACACGGCCGAGCTGACTCGCGAGAACCTGTGGAACCGCGCGATCTCGTTCGCCGTCTTCCTGCGCGCCTCGGTCGTGAGAGCCGTCGGCGAGTTCGACGAGCAGCTGGGGCTCGGGTCCGGCGCGCCGTGGTCGTCCGGAGAGGAGATCGAGTACCTCGTCCGCGCCGTCGACGCCGGCGCGCGCATCGAGTACGACCCCGAGCTGGTCGTCCTGCACGAAGACAAGCGCTTCTCGCCGGCCGCGCTCAGCGAGGTGGGAGCACGCGACGGCGCAAGCGTCGGCTACATCCTGCGCAAGCACGGCTATCCGCTCCGGACTGTTGCGCGCATGTTCGTTCGGCCGATCGGCGGCGCCTTCTTCGCGCTTGCGCGACGTGATCGCGCGCGCGTCCGCTTCCATCTCTCGACGCTGCGCGGACGCGTGCGCGGCTACCGCGCGTGACACAGCAACGGTGGACGGCACGCCGCGTCGCCGCCGGCGTCGCTAGACGCGTTCCGCTGCGCCCGTTCCGGTTGTTGTTCCCATACCGCGTCTGGCGCCCACTCTTTCGTCTCTGGCTCGGGACGATCCGGGCGCAA
>WNFU01010341.1_pt1 | contig 10336 bp, 6 predicted proteins | sample 5400121 | NCBI WGS metagenome assembly WNFU01 (sample SAMN13153360, study PRJNA577476) | soil metagenome | isolation source: 100 cm soil or saprolite under grassland replicate 1 | place: USA:California | collected 2016-06-15
CGCCGGTGCCGCCGCAGGTGATCGAGGCGCGCGAGAAGCTGATCGGCCTCGACAAGCCCCTCCCGCAGCGCTACTGGCACTGGGTGACCAACTTCGTCCAGGGCGACATGGGCAGGACGATCCGTGGGATCGAGGTGCGGCCGCTGCTGTGGCAGCGGATGAAGATCACGCTGCGGATGGTGGTCCTGGCGTCGATCGTGGCGATCGTGCTGGCCATTGGCGCCGGGGTGCTGTCGGCGGTCAAGCAGTACACGGTCACCGACTACACCTTCACCTTCGCCGGGTTCCTGTTCCTGTCGATGCCGGTGTTCTGGCTGGCCGCGTTGATGAAGGAGTACGGCGCGATCCGGCTGAACAAGCTGTTCGGCAAACAGGTGGTGTTCACGGTCGGGCCCGAGTCTCCCAACCTGGCCGGCAGCTTCGGGCACCGGCTGGCCGACTACGCCGGGCACCTGGTGCTGCCGACGATCGCGCTGGCGCTGATCAGCTTCGCCGCATGGTCGCGCTACCAGCGGGCGACCATGCTGGACGTGCTCGGCGCCGACTACATCCGGCTGGCACGGGCCAAGGGGCTGTCGCGGTCGCGGGTGATGGTCCGCCACGCCCTACGCAACGCCCTGATCCCGCTGGTGACGGTGGTGGCGATCGACACCGGGGCGATCTTCGGCGGCGCGGTCATCACCGAGCGGGTGTTCGCCTGGCAGGGCATGGGCGCCCTGCTGGTGCAGGGGGTGGAGACCTCCGACCCGAACATCCTGCTGGCCTGGCTGATGGTGACAAGCGTGCTGGTGGTGCTGTTCAATCTCATCGCGGACGTGTTGTACGCGGTGCTGGACCCGAGGATCCGCTATGGCTGACACGCGAGTGCCTCCGGGCTCGGACTCCGACGAGGCGGGCGAGGGCCAGGAGCTGCGACGGACCGAGCACGGCGTCCAGGTCCACGAGGTCGCGGCGACCATACCGGAACGGGAGTTCACCATCGCCGCCCGCACCCAGACGCAGATGATCCTGCGGCGGTTCCTCGCCCACAAGCTGGCCGTCGGCAGCCTGGTGGTGTTCCTGATCGTGGTGGTCGCCTCGCTCATCGGCGGCCGCTTCTGGCGGTACGGCTACGCCGACATCACCCCGGAGTTCTCCTCCCCACCCTCGCTGAAGCACCCGATGGGGACCGACAGCATCGGCCACGACTCGATGGCCCAGATCCTGCGCGGGGCGCAGAAGTCGGTCCAGGTCGCGCTGATGGTGGCGTTCCTGGCGACCAGCTTCGGCGCCCTCATCGGGGCGCTCGCCGGCTACTACCGAAGCTGGACCGACTCGGCGCTGATGCGCTTCACCGACCTGGTGCTGACCATCCCCGCCATCGCGCTCCTGGCGGTGCTGGCCGCCAACGTGTCCGAGACGGCGGGCAACTGGTTCTTCATCGGCCTGGTGCTGGCGCTGCTGCAGTGGACGTACATCGCCCGGGTGGTCCGAGGCCAGTTCCTGAGCCTGCGCGAGAAGGAGTTCGTGGAGGCGGCCAGGGCGCTGGGCGCCAGCGACGCGCGGATCATGTTCCGGCACCTGCTGCCCAACGCGACCGGGTCGATCATCGTCAACGCCACCATCACCGTGGCGGTGGCCATCCTGCTGGAGACCGCCCTGTCCTACATCGGGCTGGGGATCCGGCCGCCGGACACCTCGCTCGGCCTGCTGGTCAGCGAGGGCCAGCAGGCGGCCACCACCCGGCCGTGGCTGTTCTGGTTCCCAGGCATCTTCATCGTGATCATCGCCCTGACGGTGAACTTCATCGGCGACGGGCTGCGCGACGCCTTCGACCCGACCCAGACGAGGGTGCGCGCCTGATGGCCACCAACACCCTTCCCGAGCAGCCGGCCGCCGAGACCGGCTCCCACGCGGTGCTCGACGTCAAGGACCTGACCGTCGAGTTCCCCACCGACGACGGCGTCGTCCACGCCGTCCGGGGCGTCAGCTTCGCCCTCGAGCCGGGGCAGGTGCTCGGGATCGTCGGCGAGTCGGGCTCCGGCAAGAGCGTGACCTCACTGGCGATCATGGGCCTGCTGCCGCCCTCGGCCCGCATCCACGGCGAGGTCAACTTCCGGGGCCGCAACCTGCTCAAGCTGCCCGACAAGGAGCAGACCAAGATCAGAGGCAAGCAGATCGCCATGATCTTCCAGGACCCCATGACCAGCCTGAACCCGGTGTACTCGGTGGGTTGGCAGCTCCAGGAGGCGATCCTCGCCCACCAGGACATCGACAAGAGCAAGGCCTGGGCCAGGGCCGTGGAGCTGCTCGACCTGGTCGGCATCCCCAACGCCGCGGACCGGGCCAAGAACTACCCGCACGAGTTCTCCGGCGGGATGCGGCAGCGGGCGGTCATCGCCATGGCGATGACCAACGACCCGGACGTGATCATCGCCGACGAGCCGACCACCGCCCTGGACGTGACCGTCCAGGCGCAGGTGCTCGACACCCTGGAGCGCGTGCAGGAGAACACCTCGGCGGGGATCGTGCTCATCACCCACGACCTCGGCGTGGTGGCCGGCATGGCCGACCGGGTGCTGGTCATGTACGCGGGCAAGCCGGTCGAGATCGGCGATACCGACTCCATCTACTACGACCCGAGGATGCCGTACACGCTGGGGCTGCTCGGCAGCCTCCCACGGCTGGACGCCAAGGGCGCCGAGGCCCTCACCCCGATCAGGGGGGCGCCGCCGTCGCTGATCAACCTCCCCCCCGGCTGCCCGTTCTCGCCCCGCTGCCCGATGAGCCGGCCCAACTGCGACAGCGACGAGCCGGCGCTGCGGCCGGTGGCCGGCGTCGACCACGTGGCCGCCTGCCACTACGCGGAGGAGCTGGCCGGGGACGTCGCCGCCGCCGAGGTGTTCGAGACCGCCGAGGCCGACGTGCAGGCCCTGGAGGAGCTCGACCACCTCGGCACCCTGGACCAGGCCGAGGCGGAGCAGGCGGAGGAGCGCGCATGACCGCGACCACCGGGAACGGCCCCGCCCCCATCCTCGAGGTCAAGGACCTGGTCAAGCACTACCCGCTGACCGGCGGCGGGCTGGTCCGGCGCCGCCTCGGGGACGTCCACGCCGCCTGCGGCGTCTCGTTCGACCTGCACCCGGGGGAGACCTTCGGGCTGGTGGGCGAGTCGGGCTGCGGCAAGTCCACCACCGGCAAGGCCATCCTGCAGCTCCAGCCGCCCACCTCCGGGTCGGTGAAGTTCCAGGGCGAGGAGCTGGTCGGCAAGACCCGCAAGCAGATGCGCAGCATCCGCAGGGACCTGCAGGTGGTGTTCCAGGACCCCTACGCCTCCCTGAACCCCCGCATCCCCGTCAACGACATCGTCGCCGAGCCCCTGCAGATCCATGGTCTTTACGGCAAGCAGGGCAAGGAGCGCGTCCGGGAGCTGCTGACCGTGGTCGGCCTCAACCCCGAGCACGGCAACCGCTACGCCCACGAGTTCTCCGGCGGGCAGCGCCAGCGCATCGGCATCGCCAGGGCGCTGGCCCTCGAGCCCAAGGTGATGGTGCTGGACGAGCCTGTCTCGGCGCTGGACGTGTCCATCCAGGCGGGGGTCGTCAACCTGCTGGAGGAGCTGCAGACCCGGCTCGGTCTCGCCTACGTGTTCATCGCCCACGATCTATCGGTGGTCCGGCACATCTCCGACCGGGTCGCGGTCATGTACCTCGGCAAGATCGTCGAGACGGGCAGCCGTGACGGCATCTACGAGCGGGCCAGCCACCCCTACACCCAGGCGCTGATGTCGGCGGTGCCGATCCCCGACCCCAAGCTGGAGCGGCAGCGACAGCGGATCGTGCTCGAGGGCGACGTGCCGAGCCCGGTCAACCCGCCGTCCGGCTGCCGCTTCCGCACCCGCTGCTGGAAGGCGCAGGCGATCTGCGCCGAAGAGGAGCCGGCCCTGATCGACCGCGGACAGGGCCACCCGGTCGCCTGCCACTTCGCGGAGCCACGCAGCCTGCTGTAGACGTGGCATCCTGCACCCATGCTGACCCGTAGGCGGTGGACGCTGCTGCTCGCCGTGGCGCTGCTCGCCGCGGCCTGCAACGGCGGCCGCGACGCCGACCCCGGCGACCGCCAGCCACCCAGGGGCGTCAAGCGGGGCACGCTACAGATCATCAACCACGGCGACGTCGACGCGCTCGACCCGGGCTACGGCTACGCCGCGGTCGACTGGGCCCTGCTGCGCGGCGTGGTCCGCGAGCTGTACTCGTTCGACAGCCGCCTGCGGGGCGAGCAGGCGATGAAGCCCGTGCCCGACCTGGCTGACGGCCCCTACCAGCTCTCCGCCGACGGCCGCACCTACACCTTCCGCCTGCGCAAGGGTGTCAGGTACGCGCCGCCCGTCAACCGCGAGGTCCGCGCCGAGGACTTCGTCTACGCGGTGGAGCGCCAGCTCGACCCCGACCACCTCAGGTCGCCCAACCCCTACTCCAGCCTGATCGAGGGGACGGCCGAGTTCGCCTCCGGAAAGGCCGAGACCATCTCGGGGATGCGGGCGCTGGACGACTACACCCTGAAGATCACCCTCGAGCAGCCGGCCAGCGACTTCCTCAGCATCCTCACGCTGCCCTTCTTCTCGCCGGTCCCCAGGGAGCACGCGGCCGAGTTCGAGCCCGGCGAGGAGTACGCCAAGAACCTGGTCGGCTCGGGGCCGTACACCGTGAACAGCTACGACCCCGGCCGGCTCATCGAGCTGGAGCGCAACCAGAACTGGGACCCGCGGACCGACCCGCTCCGCAAGGCATGGGTCGACAAGATCACCGTCACCATCCGCCGCTCCGAGGCCGGGATCCAGCAGGCGATCGAGCGTGGCGAGAAGGACCTCAACCTCGACAACACCCCGCCGCTCAACGCCGAGCTGCAGCGCCTGTCCGGCGACCGGGACCTCTCCGAGCGGCTCGCCGTCGAGACCACCGGCTGCGTCCACTACCTGACCCTGCAGATGGACTCCAAGCCGACCAGCGAGCGCAAGGTGCGGCAGGCGATCAACTACGCGATCGACCGTCAGGCGGTGGTCCTCGCCATCGGCGGCCGCTACGCCGGCGAGCCGGCCTCGACCATCCTGTCGCCCACCCTCGCCGGCTACAGCGCCTTCGACCTGTACCCGTCGCAGGACTCCAGGGGCGACCCGGACGCCGCCAAGCGGCTGCTCGCCGACGCCGGCTATCCCAACGGCGTCGACCTCACCTACGTCGGGCAGTCGTCCAGCACGTGGAAGGCCCTGTACGGCGCCCTGGAGGCGTCGCTGGCGCGGGCAGGCATCCGGCTGAAGCCGAAGTTCTTCCAGAGCCTCCAGGTCTACAAGCGGACGCTGCGGCTGAGGTCCAAGAAGGACGAGCACCAGCTCGGCGCGGCCCGCTGGTGCCCCGACTGGCCGGGCAACGGCAGCCGCTCGTTCATCGGCGTGCTCCTGGACGGCCGCAAGATCACCCCGACCGCCAACAACAACTACGGCAACTACGACAACCCAAAGGTCAACACCATGATCGACCGCGCCTACGCGACCGCGGAGGAGCCCGCCCGCAACACCACCTGGGGGCAGGTCGACCGGCTGCTGATGGAGGACGCGGCCTGGGCGCCGCTGGTCTACGACCGGGAGGCGTTCTTCTGGTCGGCGCGGGTCAGGAACTGGACCTTCACGCCCTGGTTGGCCAACCCCGACATCACCAACCTGTGGCTGGACCCCAACACGCCCTAGCGAGCTGAGGAAACTCGCTTTTCCGGCGGCGGCAGGGTCAGGCACCATGGTGCGGTGACCGCCACCATCCCCCAGGGACGCCTGCTCCGGCGCGGCCTGCGCGTGATCGGCGCCCAGGTCGCGCTGCACCCCCGGCCGTTCGTGATCGCGGTGGCCGGGGCGACGGTGTACGCCCTCGCCACGGTCGCGCAGTCGTGGGTGCTCGGCCAGGTGGTCGACCGGGTGGTGACGCCGCGGTTCGAGAGCGGCCGCTTCCAGGCCGGCGCCGCCGTCGCCGCCGCCTGCGCGATCATGGCCGTCGGGCTGGTCAAGACGGCCGGCGTCATCTGCCGCCGCATGGCCGCGACCATCGCCTACGCCAACGTCCAGGCGACCCTGCGCGAGCGGCTGACCGAGCAGTACCACCGGCTGCCGCTGACCTGGCACTACCGCAACCCGGCGGGCGAGCTGCTGTCGCGCACCGAGGGCGACCTGGACGCCCTCTCCCACATCATGTCGCCGCTGCCGTTCGCCACCGGGGTGATCACCATGCTGGTGGCCGCCGCGGTCTGGCTGGTGGTCACCGACCCGTTCCTCGCGATCCTCGGCCTGCTGGTGGTGCCGGCGATCTTCGCGATCAACCTGGTGTTCCAGCGCCGCGTGGAGCGCCCCACCGCGCTGGGGCAGGAGCGGCTGGGGGCGATGTCGGCGGTCGCCCACGAGAGCTTCGACGGCGCCCTGGTGGTGAAGGCGCTGGGCGCCGAGGAGGCCGAGGGGCGCCGCTTCGCCTCCAAGGCCGAGCTGCTGCGGGACGCCCGCATCGAGGCCGCCCGGATCACCGCGAACTTCGAGGCCAGCCTGGATGCCGTGCCGGCTCTCACCACCGTGGCGCTGCTGGTGATCGGCGTCTGGCGGATCGAGCAGGGCGCGATCACCGCCGGCACGCTGGTCGGCCTCATCAACCTGTTCGCCCTGCTGATCTGGCCGCTGCGGCTGATCGGCTACGTGCTCAGCGACCTGCCGCGGGCGGTCGTCGGCTACGAGCGGGTCTCGGCGGTGCTGCTCGAACCCCGGCCAGCCTCGCGCCCGGCCGGGCGCGCCGCCGGCGCCCCGCTGCCCTCCGGCCCGCTCGAGCTCGAGGTGGAGCGGCTCGGCTACGGCTACGAGCAGGGCGGCGAGGTGCTGCACGAGGTGTCGTTCCGGATCGCCGCCGGCGGGACGGTGGCGCTGGTCGGCCCGACCGGCTCCGGCAAGTCGACGGTGGCGCTGCTGCTGGCCGGCCTGCTCGAGCCGGAGCGGGGCAGCATCCGCCTCGGCGGCCGCGACCTGCGGGAGCTGGCCGCCGAGGAGCGGGCGGCAACGGTGGCGATCGCGTTCCAGGAGCCGTTCCTGTTCTCCACCTCGGTCGCCGACAACATCCGCCTGGACGACGGGGGGCTCAAGGGTAGCCCCCCGGAGACCGGGGGCGATGGGGTCGGCGACGCCGGCCGGGTGGCGCAGGCCGAGGAGTTCGTGGCCAGGCTGCCGCGGGGCTACGACACGGTGGTGGGCGAGCGGGGCGCGACGCTCTCCGGCGGCCAGCGCCAGCGGGTCGCGCTGGCCCGCGCCCTTGCCCGCCGGCCCCGGCTGCTGCTGCTGGACGACGCCACCTCCAGCGTCGACCCCGTGACCGAGGCGGCGATCCTGGCCGGCCTCGACACCCACCTCCCGGCGACCACCACGGTGGTGGTCGCCTCCCGGCTGGCCACCATCGCCCGCGCCGACCGGGTGCTGTACCTGGAGGGCGGCCGCCTGCTCGCCGAAGGCGCCCACGACGAGCTGCTCGCGACCACACCCGGCTACGCCCGGCTGGTCCGCGCCTACGAGCGGGCCGAGGCGACCCGCCGGCACGAGGAGGCCCGGTGAATCAGACCGGCGACCGCATCCGCGCGCTGTCGCTGCTGCGGCGGGGCCTTGCCGCCAGCCCAGAGCTGCGCCGGGGGATCGCGGTCACCCTGCTGCTGGCCCTCGCCGCCGGCGGCGGCCGGGTGATCACGCCGGTGCTGGTGCAGCAGGTCATCGACCACCACGTCAACGTCGACAGGGTGCGCGTGGCCGGCCTGCTGCCGCTCGCCGGGCTGGGGCTGGTGCTGGTGCTGGTCACCGCCTGGGCGGCCAGGACCACCAACCAGCGCCTCGCGCGGGCGAGCGAGCGGGCGCTGTGCGGCCTGCGGGTGCGCGCCTTCAACCACATCCACGCGCTCAGCATGGCGCACCACACCGAGGAGCAGCGGGGCGCGCTGGTCAGCCGGGTCACCTCCGACGTGGAGACCCTCGGGCAGTTCTTCCGCTGGGGCGGGCTGGCCTGGATCATCAACAGCGCGCTGATGGTGGCCGCGCTGCTGGCGATGCTGGTGTACGACTGGCGGCTGACCCTGGTGGCGCTGGCGACCGTGCTGCCGATCGTGCTGGTGCTGCGCATCATGCAGCGCAAGACGGTGGTCGCCTGGGACGCCGTGCGCACCCGCGTCGGCGAGGTGCTGGCCGCCATCTCCGAGTCGATCCAGGGCGCCGCGGTCATCCGCGCCTACGGCGTGCAGGCCCACGCGCAGCGCCGGGTGATGGCCACCGTCGAGCGTCGCCGGCGCGCCGAGATCCGCGCCGGCACCCTCGGGGCGCTGTTCTTCCCCTCCGGCGAGCTGTTCGCGGTGCTCACCACCGCCGCGGTGCTGGTGGTCGGGATGGCGCTCGGCCCCGCCGGGGGCCTCACGGCCGGCGAGCTGGTCGCGTTCGCCTTCCTGGTCGCGATCTTCCTGGAGCCGGTGGCCGAGTTCACCGAGATCCTCGACATGACCCAGCAGGCGGTGGCCGGCTGGAAGAAGGTCCTCGACGTGCTCGACACCCCGGTCGAGGTCGAGGACCCACGGCCCGGCCGGGACCTGCCCTCCAGAGCCCTCGACATCGAGGTCGACCGGGTGTCGTTCGCCTACCACGGCGGGCCGCCGGTGCTCACCGACGTGAGCGTCGGCATCCCCGCCGGCACCAGGGTGGCGCTGGTCGGCACCACCGGCTCCGGCAAGACCACCCTGGCCAAGCTGCTGATCCGGCTCGCCGACCCGACCGCTGGCGCGATCCGGGTGGCCGGGGTCGACCTGCGCGAGGTCAGCCTCGCGTCGCTGCGCTCCTCGCTGGTGATGGTCCCCCAGGACGGCTTCCTGTTCGACACCACGGTGGCCGACAACGTCCGCATGGGCCGCCCGGACGCCGCCGACCGCGAGATCCACGCGGCCTTCCAGGCGCTCGGCCTCGGCGCCTGGGTCGACGGCCTGCCCCGCGGCATCCGCACCCGGGTCGGCGAGCGCGGCGAGCACCTCTCGGTCGGCGAGCGCCAGCTCGTGGCCCTGGCCCGCGGCTACCTCGCCGACCCCGGCTGCCTGATCCTGGACGAGGCGACCTCGGCGGTCGACCCGGCCACCGATGTCCACCTGCGCCACGCCATCGAGCGGCTCACCGAGGGCCGGACCGCGCTGACGATCGCCCACCGGCTGGCCACCGCCGAGCACGCCGACCTGGTGCTGGTGGTGGAGGGCGGACGGCTGGTGGAGCGCGGCACCCACGCGGTGCTGCTGGCCGCCGGCGGCGCCTACGCCCGGCTGCACAGGAGCTGGCTGGCGAGCCGGAGGGGTCCGGGGAACCCCGAGGGGGTTCCCCGGTCGATCGGGCCGTCCACGGCCGACCAACCTGCGTGATAGGGTCGAAGGTATGCTGCCGGCCGATCTCGCCCTCCTGCGCGCCCCGTCGGCTCCTTCCCTTTCGCCGGACGGCCGGCTGGTGGTGGTGGCGGTCGGGCGCATCGACCTGGAGGCCAACGCCTACCGCGGCGACCTGTGGGTGACGCCCACCGACGGCTCGACCGCGCCACGGCGCTTCACCGCCGGCAAGCGCGACGGCCGGCCGCGGTTCTCGCCCGACGGGCGCTGGATCGCCTTCCTGCGCGCCAGCGACGAGGACAAGCCGCAGCTCCACGTCATGCCCTCCGACGGCGGCGAGCCACGACGGGTCTGCGAGCACCCCCTCGGGGCCGACGCGTTCGCCTGGAGCCCGGACTCCACCCGGCTCGCCTACGTCGCCCGGGTGCCGGAGCCGGGCCGCTACGGCACCGACAAGGACATCCCGCCCGAGAAGGAGCCCCCGCGGCGCATCACCACCTTCCAGTACCGGCTGGACAACCTCGGCTTCACCAACGACCGCCGGTCGCACGTGTTCGTGGTCGACGCCCTGACCGAGGGCGCCGAGCCGGTGCAGCTCACCCGCGGCGACTACGACCACGGCGACCCGGCGTGGAGCCCGGACGGTCGCACCGTGGCGTTCGTGTCCGCCCGCCACGAGACCCGCGACGAGGACGCCGCCAGCGACGTCTTCGTCGTCCCCGCCGAGGGCGGCGACCCGATTCGCGTGACCGCGACCGACCTGGCGGTCTCCCGGCCGGCGTTCTCGCCCGACGGCGGCACCATCTGGTTCTGCGGCGCCCCCGCCGACCTGGCCGCGCGGACCACGGGCCTGTGGTCGGTGCCGGCCGACGGCACCGGGCCGCCGGCACGGCTGACCGACCCGGAACGGTTCGACCACGACCCGGCGTTCGGCGGGGTGCTGCCG
>WNFU01010345.1_pt1 | contig 10332 bp, 8 predicted proteins | sample 5400121 | NCBI WGS metagenome assembly WNFU01 (sample SAMN13153360, study PRJNA577476) | soil metagenome | isolation source: 100 cm soil or saprolite under grassland replicate 1 | place: USA:California | collected 2016-06-15
GGTCGTGGTGAAGCAGGGGCTCGCGTCGGACGCCGACGTCGTCGTCGAGCCGGGCGCGCTCGCGGCGGGCGACGCGGTCGTCGCGCTCGCGAACTAGCGGCATCGAGGAGCGCACGTGAACCCCATCCGCACCTTCATCACGCGCCCGGTCTTCACCGGGATGCTCGCGCTCACGGTCCTCGTCTTCGGGATCGTGGCCTACCCTCGCATCGGCGTCGACCAGTACCCGGACGTCGACTTCCCCGTCGTCACCGTCCTCACGATCCTGCCCGGCGCCGACCCCGAGGCCATCGAGAAGACCGTCACCGAGCCCCTCGAGGAGGCGCTCAACACGGTCCCGGGCCTCGCGACGCTGCGCTCGCTCAACGTCGAGAGCGTCTCGCAGATCATCGTCGAGTTCGACCTCGGCCGGAACGTGGACGTGGCGGCCCAGGACGTCCGCGACAAGGTCCAGGCGACGCTCGCGAAGCTCCCGCGCGAGATCCAGAGTCCCGTCGTCCAGAAGTTCGACATCGGCGCGATCCCCGTCGTGACGCTCGCGTTCAGCTCGAAGCTCCCCATCGAGCGGCTCACCAAGATCGCCGACGACGTCGTGAAGCCGTCCCTGCAGCAGATCCAGGGGGTCGGCTCCGTGGACGTGATCGGCGGCCGGAAGCGCGAGATCACCGTCGTCGTGGACCCGGCGCTCGCGAAGGGCTACGGGCTCGCGCCTTCCGACGTGGTGCAGGGGATCCGCGGACAGTCGATCGACGTCCCGGGCGGGCGCACGCTCGAGCCCGGCGTCGAGCGCTCCGTGAAGCTCGCGGGCGAGGCGCGGTCCGTGGAGGCGCTGCGCGCGCTCGTCGTCGCGAGCCCCGGGGGAGTCCCCGTCCGGCTCGGTCAGGTGGCGCAGGTGCTCGACGGCCCCGCGGAGGCGCGGTCGAGCGCGCAGCTCGGGGACCAGAGCGCGGTCGGCCTCATCGTGCGCAAGCAGTCGGGCGGGAACACCGTGCAGGTGGCGGGTGCGGTGCGGGAGGCGCTCGCGACGATCGAGGCCCAGCTGCCGCCCGGGAGCCGCATCGCCGTCGTCATCGACGGCGCGCAGTTCATCCGCTCGTCCATCTCCGCCGTGCAGGAGGACATGATCCTCGGCGGCCTCCTCGCGGTGCTGGTCGTGCTCCTGTTCCTGCGCAACTGGCGCTCGACGCTCGTCTCGGCGGTCGCGCTCCCGACGGCGATCATCGGGACGTTCGCGGTGATGCGCGCGCTCGGGTTCACGTTCAACGTGATCACGATGCTCGCGCTGACCCTCTCGATCGGCCTCCTCATCGACGACGCCATCGTCGTCATCGAGAACATCATTCGGCACCTCGAGCACGGCGAGAAGCCGTGGGAGGCCGCGCGCAAGGGGACCTCCGAGATCGCGCTCGCGGTGCTCGCCGTGACCCTCGCCGTCGTGGCGGTGTTCGTCCCCGTCGCCTTCATGGAAGGGATCATCGGCCGGTTCTTCTACCAGTTCGGCGTCACGGTCGCGGTGGCGGTGCTCATCTCGTACGGCGTCTCCATGACGCTCACGCCCATGCTCTCCGCGCGCGTCCTGCGCGAGCACCAGGCGCACGGGGTGGTGTTCGCGGCGATCGAGCGCGCGCTCGGGAGCCTCGACCACGTGTACCGTCGCGCGCTCGGCTGGGTCCTCTCGCATCGCGTCTGGACGATGGTCGGCGCGACGGTCGTCCTCGTGCTCACGTTCGGGCTCGCGACGCAGCTCAAGGCGACCTTCCTCCCTCAGCAGGACATGAGCCTCGTGAAGGTCACGCTCGAGCTCCCCACCGGCACGGCGCTCGAGGAGACCCGCGCGCAGCTGTCGGACCTCTCCCGGCAGATCCGCGCGGTGCCCGGGGTGACCGAGACGTTCGCGGTCGCCGGCGGCGGTCAGCTCGAGGAGGTGAACAAGGGCGACATCACCGTGACCCTCGTCCCCATCAAGGAACGCGCCTACGGCCAGCAGGACTTCAAGGCGCACCTGCGCGCGAACCTGCGCACGAGCCCCGCCGCCGTCGTCGGGGTCCAGGACTACAACGCCATGGCGGGCGGCGGGAACCGCGCGCAGATCGTCCAGTTCAACCTGCGGAGCACGGACCCCGAGGCGCTCATCGCCGCCGTCGAGAAGACGCGCGACGCGATGAAGCGCAACCCCGGCTTCGTCGACGTTGACACCACCTGGCGTCTCGGGAAGCCCCAGCTCGACGTCGTGGTGGACCGCGAGCGCGCATCGACGTTCGGCATCCCCGCCGCGGTCCTCGGGCAGAACGTCCGCGCCCTGATGGGCGGCGACAAGGTCGCCGACTTCCACGAGGCGGGCGACACCTACGAGATCAAGGTGCGCCTGCCCCCCGCGATCCTCGCCGACCCGGGCGCGCTGGGCGCGATCCCCGTGCGCGCGGCGTCCGGGCAGCTCATCGAGCTCAGGACGCTCGCTGACGTGACCCCCACCTTCGGCCCCGCGCAGATCGAGCACCAGGCGCAGCTGCGGCAGGTGACGATGCTCGCGGATCTGAAGAGCTACTCGCTCGGCGAGGCGACGACGTTCCTGACCGACTTCGCGAAGCGCGAGCTTCCGCCCACCGTCCACCACGACTTCGCCGGCCAGGCGAAGGAGTTCGGCAAGACGGGGAAGGCGTTCGGGGCGGCGCTCCTCCTGGGCATCGTCCTCGTCTACATCATCCTCGCCGCGCAGTTCGAGAGCCTCGTCCACCCGTTTACCATCATGATGTCGCTGCCGTTCGCGGTGATCGGCGGCATCGGCGGGCTCCTCATCGCGAACCAGTACCTCTCGATGATGGCGATGATCGGCTTCATCATGCTGATGGGGCTCGTCACGAAGAACGGCATCCTCCTCGTCGAGTTCACGAACCAGCTCAAGGCGAAAGGGAAGTCCACCCGCGACGCGCTCCTCGAGGCCGGCCCTGTTCGGCTCCGGCCGATCCTCATGACCTCGGTCGCGATGATCGCGGGCATGATCCCGGTCGCGCTCGCGCGTGGCGACGGCGCCGAGACCCGCGTCCCGATGGCGGTCGCGATCATCGGCGGCCTCGTCACGTCCACGGTGCTGACGCTCGGGATCGTCCCCGTCGTGTACTCGCTCGTCGACTCGCTGCGCGGCCTGCTCTGGACGGCGGCGGCGAAGGAGGAGGAGCCCGAGGCGGAGCCCGTGCCCCACGTCCGCGCCGCAGGGGAGTGAGGCTGCGCTGATGGCCGCGTAGGCCCGCCCCCTCACCCCAGCCCTCTCCCCCGGCTGTTGCCGGGGGCGAGGGGGTGATCGTCTTCCTCCCCCTGCGAAGCGGAGGAGAGGGGGTGATCGTCTTCCTCCCCCTGCGAAGCGGAGGGCGAGAGCAGAACCGTCTCCCTCGCCCCCGCGAAGCGGGGGAGAGGGTCGGGGTGAGGGGGATCGACGCCCAGCTAGACGGCGCGCGGCCGGCGCTCGGGCTCGCGCGTCGCCGCCGCGGCCGCGAGCCGGAGCGGCATCGCGGGCTGCGCGCCCGCGAGCACGCTGAGGCCGAGCGCGTGGGTCCGGCGCCGCACGCGCGCGCGTAGGCGGCGCGTCTGGCGCGCCGCCGCGTCTCCCGAACGCCAGATCATCCAGAAGACGAGCGCGGCGGCGAGCGGCGCGGCGACGAACACGAGCGTCAGCACCATCGCGAGCGCGACCGACCCGCCGACGATGAGCGCGGCGGCGAACGCGAGCTGGCCCAGGAGCGCGGCCGCGCGCGCCCCGGCGGACGGGCGCTCGCGTGTTCGGGCCACGGGGTGGACCAGCATCGCGGGGCCGTTCGACATAGGGGCCCTCCATGCGCAGTTCGTGCGCGCAAAAAGCGCGCAAATCGATGAAAGCACATCTGGTTGCGGGTTGTCTCACCCCTGACGGGGGCAGAAAGTCGAGTCATCGCGTCAGTTTGAGCTAACGCGGCGCGGTTGCAGAGAGAACAGCTGGCTGCTCGTCTGAGCCCTTCGACTGGGCGGCTGCGCCGGCCCTACGCTCACAGGGCGAACGGGGGAACTAGCGCCAGGCGCCCGGGCGCGCGTAGACGAGGGCGAGCGGCACCTCGTCGAGGTACGCGCCCGCCACGGGCCGCGCCGTGCGGAACGCGCTCCAGGCCCGGTACTCCGCGTCGCGTCCCGTACCGTCGAGCGCGACGACCGCGAGGTCCGCGTCGTCGGGACCGTCCGCGACGGCGAGATCGGCGCGCAGCCGACCGTCGCGCCCGAGCGCGCGCAACGCCGCGGGCGCGAGGGACGGCCACCAGACGCGTGCGCCGTCGCGGGCCCGGGCGTTCACGGCGTCGAGCACGCGGACGACCCCCTCGCCGCCGTCCTGCCGCGGCAGCCGCAGCGCGGCCGCCCCGGGCGCGCCGCCGACGAGCTCGTTCCAGGCGGACGCGCCGGAGGGGTGGAAGTGCGCGACAGCGCGGACCGCCGGCCAGAGGACGACGAGCGCGAGCGAGGCAACGAGCGGCGCCGCGCGCGAGGGCCACGCGACGCGGGCGGCGGCGACGAGCGTGCGCGCGGCGAGGAGCGCGAGGAACGGCATCGCGTGGAGCACCGGGCGCACGCCGCCGGACGCCGGCGCGATGCCCGCGGCCGCGGCCGCGAACGGCGCGAGCGCGCAGGCGAGGAGGAGGACCTCGTCGGCGGCCTGCTCGGCGGGCGCGCTCCCCCGCAGCGCGCGCGCGAGCCGCAGCATCGCGTGCGCCGCGCCCGCGGCGAGCGCGACGAGCAGCGCCGCGGGGAGCGTGAGCGCCGCGGCGACGAACGGCTGGAGGGACGCCGGTACGCCGGAGAGCGCGGCGCCGAGCGGGGTCGCGGCGGCGCCCGGGCCCGCGAGGGCCGCTGCGCGGGCGAGCGGGGAGAAGAGGAGCGCGGGCCACGCGGCGAGGAGGACGAGCGGGCCGAGCACGAGGGTCGACACGAGCGCGAGCGGGGCGCCGCGGAGCCGCGCCTCGAGCGCGCCCGGCGCGGGGGCCGCGCGGAAGAGGCGAGCCACGCCGGCGTGGAGCGCGAGCGCGGCGAGGAGCACCCACGCGTCGGCGCGGGCGGCGAGCGCGGCGCCGAACAGGAGCCCCGCGCGCGCCGAGGCGCGGACGCGGGCCCGCGCGTCGGGGTCCACGACGGCGCGGCGCCAGGCGAGCGCGGTCGCGATGGCGAGGGCGGCGAGCGCGAGATCCGGCGTCGCGACGAGCCCGGCGTGGAGGTGGCGCGGCGCCGCCCAGAAGAGCGCGGGCGCGAGGAGGGCCGCGGCGGGACCGGCGAGGTCCCAGGCGAGGAGGGCGAGCGCGGCGGAGAGGAGCGCCCCGAGGAGCGCCGTCCCGAGCCGCGCCGCGCGCAGGTTGTGCGAGAGGCCGAGCGGCACCGCGAGCGCGCGGGCCACGGCGGCCACCTCGGCCGCGAGCGGCGGCGCCTCGGCAGGGACGGCCCCGGGAGCCCGCAGGGCCGCGTCCGAGCGCTCGAGCACGCGCGCCTCGTCGCGGGCGACGCCCGGCCCGCCGGCGAGCGCCGCGAGCACGAGGAACGTCGCGGCGGCCCACGCGAGCGCCGTGCGCCCCCGCCGCGCCGCGATCCAGGCCGCGAGGTGGCGCCCGCGCTCGACGGCCCCGGCTAGGCTCACGGCAGCACCACCGCGTCGAGGCACAGGGCGAGCCGCCCCGGGCTCGTGAGGACGAGCGAGAGCGGCCGCGCCTGGCCCGAGCCGCGCGTCAGGTCGATGCGGAACGGCGCCCACCCCGCGCTCACCACCTCCGCGGCGCCGATCTCCTCGCCATCGAGCAGGACCGCGACGCGGACCGGGGCGACCCCGGCGCCGCCCGCCGGGCCGGCGTGGCCGTGCAGCGTCCCGCCGATGCGCGCGCTCGGGAACGCGACCACGAGCGGCGCGTCGAGCGGGGCCGCGGCGGCCGCGGAGAGGCAAGGGCGCGGGACGCCGGCGACCTCGCGGACGGCCCGCTCGACCTCCACCGCGCCGGGCCCGGCGCCGCAGCGGAAGCGCCCAGAGCCCTCCGGCGCGCAGCGCGCGCCGCCGAGCGACACCTCCGCCTGGGCGAGCCGGTCCGGGAGGAACGCGAGGGGGAGCATCGGGAAGGCGAGGTCGTAGCGGGTCACCTCGATGGCGCCGAGCCGCGCGGGCGCCTCCGACCGCGCGGCGCGCTCGGCGAGGTCCATCTCCGTGTCCCAGCGGAATCCCGGCGCGTCGGCGAGGGAGACGAGCCAGACCCGGCGGACGCCCACGAGGTCCTCGCCCGCGTAGCGCGCCTGCGCGAGGACGGGGACCGACGCGGGCAGGAGCTCTCGTGCCCGCTCCGCCCACGAAGGCGAGACCGCGACGGCGTCGCCGGGCCGGGCGTCGCGCTCGAGGAGCGCGCGCGCCGCCGCCCAGTCGAGCGCGGTCGGAAGGCGGCCCGGGAGCCGGGCCTGCGAGAGGACCGACGCGGCAGAGACGAGCGCGAGGGCCGTGGCGAAGAGGAGCGCGGCGGCGCGGCGCGGCGGCGGGCGGTGCGACCAGAGCCAGGCGAGGGCGTGCCGCGCGCCGTAGAGCCCCTCGCGGACCTGCGTGGCGGCCCGATCGCGCGCGAGCGAGGCCGCGCGGCGAACGAGCCGCGTGACCTCGCTCATGTCTTCGCGAGGCGGATCTTCCGCTCGCTCTTTTCGCGGCAGAACGTGCAGAGCTCCATCTCGGGGCTCGCCGGCAGCCCCTGCGACCACGACGGGTGCATCGCGCACCGGGGGTCGTAGCAGTGGTGGAGGTCCCAGGTGTGCCCGATCGCGTGGATCGACTCGCGCGCGAGCCGCTTGCGCCACGCCTCTATCGACGCCTCGGTGACGCCGCGCGGCGGCAGCCGGGAGAGGCTGATCACGGCGCGCTCACCGCCGAAGTCGGCGAAGCCCCAGCACGGAGGCTCGCCGAGCGGGCCTTCGGGGAGCGCGAGCGGCGCCGAGGTGACGTAGAGCACCTTGTCGTCCGGCAGGGTGCGGATCGGCGCGACCTCGCGCAGGAGCTTCACCGCGTCGAGCCGACCGTCCTTCCGCTCCGCCTCGGGGGGCACCGGCTTCTCGCCGGCGTGCTCCGTGCCGACCCCGAACGCGCGGTACAGCGTCCCGGTCAGGAACGCGAGGTCGGATGGGTCCATCCGCTCGAGCGTGACGATCCGGATCACTTCTTCTTCCCTCCGCGCTTCGCAGCGGCGGGCTTCGCGGCCTTCTTCGGCGCGGCCGCCTTCTTCGGCGCGGGCTTCTTCGCCGCCGCCTTCTTCGGGGCGGGCGCCTTCTTCGGGGCGGGCTTCTCCTTCGCGCCCCGGCCCTCGCCCTTCGCGGGCTTCGCCGGTTTCGACGGGCGCGCGGCGGGCCGCACGGGGGCGGGCAGGGCCTCCTCGGCCTCTTCCGCGCCCTCGCCGGCGGGCGCGGCCCCCTCGCCGTCCTCCGCCGCCTCTCCCGCGGGCACCTCGACGTCGGCCGCCCCCGGCACGGCGGCGCCCTCGAGCGCGCCGGCGAGGTCGATGTCGATCCCGAGGTCGGAGAGGCCGAGGTCGTCCTCGTCCGCGACGACCGGGCGGCGCTTCTTCGGACGAGACGGCAGGAGCACGGGCGTCGGCGGCGGCTTCAGGTCGAACTTCACGCCCGCCGGCGGCATGAGCGCGTAGTCCACGTAGTCCTCGGCGAGGACGGCGGGGACGCCGAGCGAGACCGCGATCTCGTGGACGAGCAGGTGGCGCGCGTTGTCGTACTGCTCGCGCTCCTTCGTGGGGAGCGGGCGAATGCGCGACAGCGAGTGAAGCCCCTTCACTACCTCCGCGACGCCGAGCACGCCACCGGCGATGAGCCGGTCGGCGTTGTCGCGGTGGCGGACCTTCCAGTCGAGCTCGGGGTCGTCGAACTGCGCGGCGAGGTAGTGGAACACGCCTTCCATCTGCTCGCCGGTCGCGACGCGGCGGAGCCCGATGGACGGGACCTTGTTCTTCGGGACGAGGACCGCGGCGCCATCCTCCTCGCGCCGCATCCGCACGAGCTGGAGCTTCTGCCCGGCGATGTCCTTCTCCTCGACCCCGACGACCGCGCAGACGCCCTGGTTCGGGTAGACCACGCGGTCGCCCGCTTTCATCTCGGACGCATCGGCGATGGTCCCCTCGACTGCGGGGAGCTGCTCGCGCTGCTCGTCTGGGTGTCGGGCGGGCGGGCCTCTCACGGTTCAAAGCTCCTACCACGCGACCCTGGGGGCGGCAATCGCCGACGGGGCCTCCGCGGCGCACGCGATATCGTGCTCGGGGCAAGGATCTTCACGCCGACGCCAAGGTGGCAGCGCCGCCGCCGCCGCGCCCCGGCCGGGATCTCAGGAGGCGTCCGCCGGGGGGAGCGCCTCGACCGCGCGGAGCCTGCGCGCGCCAAGGTCCACGTAGGCGGAGTCGCGCTCGAGGCCGAGGAAGCGGCAGCCGGCGCGCAGCGCCGCGACGCCGGTCGTCGCCGAGCCGGAGAACGGGTCGAGCACGAGGTCGCCCGGCGAGGCGCTCGCGGCGAGGACGCGCTCGAGCAGCGCGAGCGGCTTCTGCGTCGGGTGACGCCCGTGGACCTTCTCCTTCGGGCCGGGGGTCGGGAGCGCCCAGATCACCTGCTCGTCGCCGGGCGCGGGCGCCTCCCAGATCTCCCACAGGTCGCGCATCTGCTTGCCGCCGTTCGCCGCCTTCATCGCCTGGTAGTTGAACCGGTGCGGCAGCGGCCGCGCCTTCGACGGGCTCGCCCAGAGCAGGATCTCGGTCGAGTGCGTGAAGAAGCGGCAGGCAAGGTTGGGCGAGGCGTTCGGCTTGAACCAGGTCACGGTGTTCAGGAGGTTGAAGCCCATCTCCTGCATCGCGAAGCCGATCGAGAAGATGACGTGCTGCGTGCCGGAGACCCAGATCGTGCCGGAGGGCTTCAGCACGCGGCGCACGGCCGTGAGCCAGCGCGCCTGGAAGGCGTGGTCCTGCGCGATGCCGCGAGAGGCGTCCCAGCCACCCTTGTTGACGCTCGCGCGCTTGCCGCTCTGGCACGTCGATCCGCCGTTCGAGAGCATGTAGGGCGGGTCGGCGAACGCGACGTCCACCGAGTGCGGAGGCAGCCGCTCGAGCGCCTCGACGCAGTCTCCCTGCACGAGCGCCCATGCGCGTCCGCGCTCCGCCGTCCCGGGCAGCCCATCCCACGCGTGAAGATCCAGCCGTCGAGCCATCCGCGGATCGTATGAGCGATATCGATCTCGTCCACTTTTCGGCGGGTCGCGCGGTGTTAAAGACTCTGCCGTGCCCGCCCTCGACGCCGCGCTCGTGAAGGCCGCCGCAAGGCGCGCGGGGTTCCACGCCTGCGGCATCGCGCGGGCGGAGCCGCTCGATCCCGGCCCGCTCGACCGCGTGCTCGAGCGGGGGTTCGAGGCGGACATGGTCTGGCTGCGGACGCAGCGCGCGCAGCGGCTCGATCCGTCGCTGCTCCTCGCCGGGGTGCGCAGCGTCGTCGTGGTGGCGCTCGCCTACCACGCGGGTGAGGCCCCGTCCGCGCCGGAGGGTGCGGGCGAGATCGCCCGCTACGCGCGCGGCCGCGATTACCACGCGGTCATGAAGCGGAAGCTCCGCACGCTCGCCGCAGCCATCGAGGCGGCGGACGCCGGCGCGCGCACGCTCCCCACCTGCGACGTCGCGCCGGTGATGGAGAAGAGGTGGGCCGAGCGCGCCGGTGTCGGCTGGATCGGGAAGAACGGCTGCCTCATCACGACCGAGCACGGGAGCTGGGTCGTGCTCGGCACGGTGCTCGTCGACCGGGAGCTCGCCGCGGACGCGCCGCATCCCGAGCGCTGCGGCTCGTGCGAGGCCTGCCTCCCGGCCTGCCCGACCGGCGCGATCCCCGAGCCGGGGGTCGTGGACGCGCGCCGCTGCCTCTCCTTCTGGACGATCGAGCGGCGCGGACCGATCCCACCCGAGATCGCCCCGCACCTCGGGCGCTGGGTGTTCGGCTGCGACGTCTGCCAGGTCGTCTGCCCCTGGAACGACGCCGCGCGCCGCGGGAGCGACGCCGAGCTCCTGCCGCGCCCGGGGCGCGAGGCCCTGCCGCTCGACGACCTCCTCTCGCTCACGGAGGAGGCCTACCGCGCCCGCTTCTACGGGACCTCGCTCGCGCGGGCGCGCTTCGACGGCCTCGTGCGGAACGCGATCCTGGTCGCCGCCGCGAGCGGCGATCGCCGCTGGATCGACCCGATCCGTCCGCACCTCGCGAGCCCGCACGACGCGGTCCGCGCCGCGGCGGCGTGGGCGCTCTGTGTGCTGGAGAACAGCTGATCGGCGAGGGACC
>WNFU01010347.1_pt1 | contig 10329 bp, 12 predicted proteins | sample 5400121 | NCBI WGS metagenome assembly WNFU01 (sample SAMN13153360, study PRJNA577476) | soil metagenome | isolation source: 100 cm soil or saprolite under grassland replicate 1 | place: USA:California | collected 2016-06-15
GGTGACGACATGCGCTACGCGGCCGACCAGCTCGGGCATGAGGATCCGCGGTTCACGTTGAAGATCTAAGCGCAGGCGACGAAGCAGCGAGATCGGATGGCCGCGAAACATCGGAAGGCGTACGACAGAGCGATTGAATGGGCAGCAATGGGCAACAGCGAGCCTGTCACGGCTCCTGTCGCGGAGGAAGCGACGGTCTGAGAGCATAAAAAAACGCGCCGTTTTCCGGGGCTTTTGTGAGAAAGAGCGGATGATGGGATTCGAACCCACGACCTTCTGCATGGCAAGAATGCGCGACCGTTCGCGCCCGTTCGGATGGGTTCGCTCAACCCGCACGGCTACGCGGTTTCCGCGGATCGAACGAACGCCTGACGAACCCGAACGAACGCCGAGCGTTGCCATTGTTGCCAAGGTCACTGATTAGGCTCCGTCGCGGATGACCCTTCCGCCGCCTATGACAGCCGCCGAGCTTCCGGTCGACGAGCTCGGCCTGATCGTCCTCAGAGACATGCTTGCCTCTCAGACGTGGAACTGGCGCAACTACGTCCTGGAAGCTCAGCAGTACGCGGGTTACAAAGGCGAGCCTTCACGCGCGCTCGTGGAAGCGATTCGGTGGCTCCAAGCGCGCGGGCTGATCGCTGAGGATCCCGACCCAGGTTCGCCGAATGCGATGTTCGTCACGCGAATCGGCCGAAAGGTCGTTGAAGAAGGACCCGACGCGTTCTACGCGACAGAACGGCTCCAGCGGAACCTGCATCGGACCATAGAGGCGAAGGCGCGACCACAATTCCTCCTCGGGGAGTATGAGCAGGGAGTGTTCGCTTCAATGAAGGCAGTCGAAGTGCGTGTTCGCGCGCTCGGTGGCTTCGGGGACGAGGTCATAGGCGTCGACCTCATGAACAGGGCATTCGGCCCTCACGGCGCTCTGACCGACTCGACCGCACAGAAGGGTGGCCGTCGCCAAACTCCTGCTCAGCGCATTCCGGGCAGTAGAAGACGAGCTTCTCCTTCGGGCCGTCGTCGATCCAGTGCGCCTGCCACCGGTCTGGGTCGAACGGGAGCCATAGTGTGCGGCATTCCTCGCACTGAGGGAAGACTGCGAGACGCTTAGCGCGCACGCAGCGAGTGTACGACGCCGCTGAGGCCGTAGGTTCGCCCGAACCTTTTTACAACAACGCGCTCGTGGTTCCGCTAGCCGTGGTGGAAGCCGCCTGGGCGCCAGGCGGCTTCCACTCCCCAGGGATGGCAGGGTTAGCCCCGGCGGATGCTGAGGTTGACGAGCCGGCGGATGGAGACGCCGCCGATGAGGCGGTCGGCTGGTTTGCGGGCGCGAACGAAGAACGGCTGGCTCGTTGCGCGGTTGAGCTTCAGTCGGCTGGTGGGGCGGACGACGAACGTCACCCATCCATCGGCACCCGTCACCTGCTCGGGCGGTGTGGTCATGTTCCCGAACGGAATGCCGACGAGGAAGACGAGCGCTCCCTGCACGGAGTGATTTTGGAGGTCGGAGACATGGAAGCGCGCGACCACCGGACGCCTCGAGCGCAGGATGAGCGGCGAAAACGAGACGCGGTCGACGAGTAGCCGGTTCGGGAGAACGACGTCGTTGACGGAGATCGTCGCGCCGCTCGGCGGGGCTGCCTTCGTGACCACGCCCGTTGGAGTTGAGGTTGCCGAGGCTGAACCGAGCTTGTTCGTTGCGGTCACGCGCACGCGCAGGGTGCGTCCGATATCGGCCGTTTTCAGCAGGTAGGTGCTCGCTGTCGCTCCGCTCATGTCGGAGCAGCCACCGCCGCTAGCGTCGCAGCGCAGCCACTGGTAGGTGTAGGTGATCGGCTGCCCGCCGGTCCAGGAGCCGTTATTCGCCGTGAGGGTTTGGTTCTCTTGCGGCGTACCGGAGATGGTTGGGGGCGCGGTGTTTGCCGGCTTGCCTGCGGTCGAAGAGGGCTGCACGACCGCCGTCGGATCGGAGTTCGCGCTCGCGGTCCCGTCCGCGTTGGTCGCGATCACGCGCGAGCTGATTGTGTGGCCGACGTCGCCTTCCGCGAGCACGTACGTCTGCCTCGTCTCGCCCGGGATGGTCTCGCAGTTGACGCCGTTTACGCCGCCGCCCGAGGCGTCACAGCGAAGCCAGCGGTATTGAAAGGTGATCGGCTCGGTGCCAGTCCAGGTGCCGTTGGAGGTCGTCAGTGTCTGGCCCTGAACCGCCGTGCCGGACACAACGGGTTCGGCGGTGGGTTGCGGTGCAGTCTGGGCCCGGGCCGAGCCGCCTCCGGGAAGGAGGAGTACGGCTGCTAACGCGCCTGCCACGGCTGCTGCCAGCAGCGACCGAAGCGCCGTTGAAGTGCGATGCTGCGTCTGCAATCTCATGACGCTGACCCCTAAGTAGGATCGCAGTGTGCGCTTTCGTAGTCCGACGACGGTCGTAATACGAAGTTAGAAGTGGCCGATGCCCAGGACGCTTAAACCTGCACCGACGACGGAGGAGTACGCTCGCGCGGCCGAGCTGCGAGAGGCCCTGCGGCTGTTTCAGCGCCGCACCGAGGAGGTCACCGCAGCCCACCGCTTGACGCCGCGGATCTACCAGCTGCTGCTCATGATCAAGACGTCTCGCACTGGAGGCGAACGCGCCGGACTGGTGGAGCTAGAAGCGCGGCTTCAGCTCGGGAAAAGCACCGTCACCGAACTCGTGTTACGGACCGAGAAGCGCGGATTCGTTCGCCGCGAGCTCGATCGCAAGCGAGGAAGAGGAATTTCGATCGCACTGACCCCAAGTGGAAAGCGGCGCCTGGCCGCAGCGCTGGCTGAGCTCGGTGACGAACGGCGTCGTTTGATTGAGCTCCTGACTCGGCTCGCCTGATGCCGCCTTGGAGCTGAGTCGTATTACGACAGAAGTCGTGTTACGATTCCATTTCTTCATGGCATCTCGAGCAAAGGAGTCGTGGATGCCGTTTTCGAAGGTGATCGCGTACGGCTCCTCCCTGTGGCACATTCGCAAGGGCGGGAGACCACGGCAGTCGAAGGTTCGCTCGGACCCGTTCGATCGTGGATTGGATAGCCGGAAACACGCGGCGCACCTAGTCGAAGACTCGGACCGGAGACGGGTGGATCCTCTCGAACGCGACGACGGGACGACCTGGTTGTGGAGGGGCGGAGTGTAGGAGGGCGGCCCACCTGCGGCGAAAGCGCGACCGCCACTTACGGCGGGCCACGATGGCCGCGCGTTGGAAGCGGCCGTGTGGTGTCCCCTGCGACGTCATAAGCGAGTGCCGCTGGGGCGACGACAGGCGAGAATCCTAAGCCCCAGGGCGGCGGGTTCCGGGTCCGAGCGTTGCCATTTTGTTGCCACGCCCCCAAGCGTGCGGTGTGGCACGACCCACCCAGGAACGAAAAAACCCCGCCGTTTCCAGCGGGGTCTTGAGGAGCGGATGATGGGATTCGAACCCACGACCTTCTGCATGGCAAGCAGACGCTCTAGCCAACTGAGCTACATCCGCGTGGCGGCCAGTATAGCCACGAAAACCTGCCGCTCTCGCGTCAGCTTTCGGCGTCGAGGGCCTCGTTGACGAGCCTGTCGGCGAGCTCGTTGTGGGCCCTGCGGACGGCGGTATAGCGGACTCTCGCGAACTTCCGCTCCAGGTCCGAGGCCTCCTCCCAGAGCTCCCGCAAGGCTTCGTTTTTGACCCGGTACTCACCTCTCATCTGCTTGACGAGCAGCTCGGAGTCAGAGACGACCTCGAGCTCTCTGACACCGAGCTCCGCAGCTTTCGCCATCCCGGCGACGAGGCCGCGGTATTCGGCGACGTTGTTCGTCGCGCGTCCGATCGCCTCGCCGTGCGCGGCAAGGACATCTCCGTCCTCGGTCTCGAGCACGTAGCCGAAGGCCGCCGGGCCGGGGTTGCCGCGCGCGCCTCCGTCGGTCGAGAGCTTCGCCTTCAGCTGGCGGTGTCGATCTGCGCCTTCTGCAGCTTGCCGCTGTAGTCGACGTAGATCGACTTCCACTCGGTGAAGACGTCGAGGGCAGCCTGGCCCGCTTCGCGGTGGCCGTTGCCGGTGTCTTTCGTGCCGCCGAACGGGAGGTGCACCTCGGCGCCGATCGTCCCCGCGTTGATGTACGTGATACCGGCCTGCAGGTCGCGCATCGCCCGGAACGCCTTGTTCACGTCACGCGTGTAGATAGAGGACGAGAGCCCGTACTTGATTCCGTTCGAGACGCGAATTGCTTCGTCGAAGTCACGCACGCGGATCAGCGCGGTGGTCGGGCCGAAGATCTCCTCCTGCGCGATACGCATCTGGGGATCCACGTCGCCGAAGATCGTGGGACGGTAGAAGGAACCGTCGCCGAGCCCGTTCCCGGTCGCAGCCTCGCCACCGGTGAGCAGCTTCGCGCCCTCGTCTTTTCCGATCTCCGTGTAGGAGTGGATCTTCTCGAGTGCGGTCCTGTTGATCACGGGGCCCACGTCGGTGTCGTCTTCCCAACCGGCTCCGAGTCGCAGCCGCTCGGCGGCCGTGACGAGCTTCGACTGCAGCTCGTCGTAGACACCGTTCTGCACGATCACGCGCGAGGCCGCGGTGCAGCGCTGGCCTGACGTGCCGAACGCCGACCAGACGATGCCTTCCATCGCGAGCTCGAGATCGGCGTCGTCGAGGACGATGATCGCGTTCTTCCCACCGAGCTCGAGATGGATGTGCTTGAGCCCCTCGGCTGCGTTCCGCATCACCTCGACGCCCGTCTCGCGAGAGCCCGTGAGCGTGATCACCGGGACGTCCGGATGGCGCACGAGTCTGTCGCCGACCGCGCCGCCACCGCCGTGGACGATGTTGATCACGCCCTTCGGCAGGCCTGCTTCGTCGAGGAGCTCGACGAAGCGCTCGCCGAGCAGCGGCGTGTCGGTCGCGGGCTTGAACACGATCGTGTTCCCACAGACGAGCGCCGGCGTGATCTTCCAGGAGGGGATCGCGATCGGAAAGTTCCAGGGCGTGATCACGCCGATCACACCGATCGGCATCCGCACGCTCATGTTGAACTTGTCGCGCAGCTCCGACGGCGTCGTCTGGCCGAAGAGGCGCCGACCCTCACCCGCCATGTAGAGGCTCATGTCGATCGCTTCCTGGACGTCGCCGCCCGCCTCGGCCCGCACCTTCCCCATCTCCCGCGTCATCAGGTCGGTGAGGTCTTCCTTGTGCTCGGTCAGCAGGTTGGCGAACCGATAGAGGATCTCGCCGCGCTTGGGCGCCGGGACGAGCCGCCACTCTTCGTAGGCCGCCTTGGCAGCCTCGACAGCACGGTCGACGTCCTCTGCGGCGGAGCGGGGGAACGTGCCGACCGTGTCCCCCGTGGCCGGGTTGACGCTCTCGAAGGTCTCGCCGGAGCCCGCGTCGACCCAGTCGCCGCCGATGTAGTTCTGGAAGCTCTTCGTCCCGGTCAGGGCCACGCAGGAAGTCTATTCAGGGTCTATGTCCGGGAACGTCCCGGGGATGCGAGCCCGCCGCCGGTCGCGGATCGTGCGTAGTTCGTGGGCTTCGTCCCCGCCGCCGCCCTTGCGATTGCGACGGTCGGGGCCCGTGCGCCGGTCGATGATCACCGTCACGTTCGGGTTGTCCTTGTAGTAGTCGACCATCTTGTCGAACAGCTCGTCGGCAAGCTCCGGCGGGATCACGCAATAGATCACCCTCTGATTGTAAGAGGGACGAGCCGAATCGCTAGAGCGGCGAGATTTCGGGGACGAGCCGGCCGTCCTCCTCGATGCGTGCGTTCCAGCGCTGGTAACCCGCATCGAGCTCGGCCAGCTCGTGTCCTCGCTCCGCGAGCCGGACCGGCTGCGCCGAGTCCGGCGTGACGCGGTACTGGTACCAGGAGATGTCCCAAGCGACCGTGACGACAAGCTCGCCGGTGACACCCGAGAGCGGAACGATGCTGGCTTGCGGGACCCCGAGGCTCTTCGCGATCCCGCCCACGGTGCGGCGGTAGTCGCTTCCGTTGAAGATGTCCGCTGCCTCGACCATCTGCTGCTCGCGGGCGGACAGACGGCGCAGGATCGGCTCCGAGACGACGGGATCGTCCGGGGGCTGGCGGCGAGGATCGAAGAGCGACGCGAGCCCGCGTCGGCGCCGGCGGCGCTGATTCGGCACGGTCGGCGAGGTCGGGCTGCCTTCCTTGACCCAGCCGTGCTCGATCGCGATCTCCTGGCAGAGCGCGCAAACGTCGACGAACTCCTCGCCGTCAGGCGAGAAGCGGATCGCCCGCTCGCCGGTGAGCAGCGTGCGCTCGCAGACCGCGCAGATGCGCTTGACCGGTTGGCGGGCAACTTGTCGCACGACGTGGACCCTAGCCAACGTTCGCCGGAGCGCTGGTGCTACAGTCGTTCACATGTGTGTTTTACATGTAGAGGCACCTTGAGACCTCGTGGTGGTCGTGGTGCGCGCTGCCGGCGCATGGTGCGTCCCGGCCACTGGGGTGTTCGGGCGCGGGTCGAGCGGTTCAGCGAGCCGGCCCTCCTCTTGCTCCTGCGCGAGCGTGCGACTCACGGGTACGAGTTGCTGGAGGCGCTTCCCACCCTGACGGGCGAGGCGCGCGTGGACATGGGCAATCTCTACCGCGTCCTGCGGGCGCTCGAGGAGGACGGGCTGGTGACGTCGCGCTGGGAAGCAGGCGCGCCTGGCCCCGCGAAGCGCACGTACGAACTGACGACCGAAGGCAAGCGCCTCCTCGACGAGTGGGCTGCTGCCCTTCGCCGCTCGAGCGAGCAAATCGACACGTTTCTCGACCGCTACGAAGGGAGGTGACGATGCACCACGGACGCAGAAGGCACTACCGCGGCTTCGGCCAGCGCTGGTATGACCGCGAGAACGTCCTCGAGCGGCTGGAGCGTTACCAGCGCGACCTCGAGCAAGAGCTCGCAGATGTCTCAGATCTGATCGAGCGGCTTCGCGCCGGCGAACAGCCGGGACAGCCAGAGCCGCAGCCGCAGAGCGTCTAGCGGAGGACTTTCGAGGCGAAGGCGAGCGCAGGTGGCCGTTCCTGGCTCACGCCTTCGCCTCCTCCTTCTCCCTCTTCGCCTCGTCGATCACCTTCTGAGCGATGTGCGCCGGAACCTCCTCGTAGCGCAGGAAGTGCATGTGGTAGTCGCCGCGGCCGCCGGTCATCGAGGTCAGCGCCTGCGCGTAAGTGAGGATCTCGGCCATCGGCACCTCGGCCTTGATGGTCGTCATGCCGCCGCGTGGCTCCATGCCCTGCAGCCGGCCCCGGCGTGAGTTGAGGTCACCGTTGACGGCACCAACGGCCTCGTCCGGCGTCGTGACTTCAAGCTCCATGATCGGCTCGAGCAGGACTGGATCCGCCTTCTCGTAGGCGGACTTGAACGCCATCGAGCCGGCGATCTTGAAGGCCATCTCCGAGGAATCGACCGTGTGGTACGAGCCGTCCACCAACAGCACGCGCAGCCCCTGCACGGGCGCCCCCGCGAGCTCGCCGTGCACCATGGCCTCCTGGATCCCCTTGTCGACCGCGGGCCGGAAGCTCTGCGGGATGACGCCGCCGACGATCTTGTCGACGAACTCGTAGCCCTGATGCCCGTCGAGCGGCTCGAGGACGATCTGACAGTCGCCGAACTGGCCGCGCCCACCGGTCTGCTTCTTGTAGCGGCCCTGTGCGCGTGCCTCTTTGCGGATTGTCTCCAGATAGGGCACACGCGGCTGATGCAGCTCGACTTCGACGTTGAACCGGCTCTTCAACCGCTCGACGGCAACCTCGACGTGCATCTGAGACAGGCCGCTCAACAGCTGCTCCCCCGTCTGCGGGTCGCGGCGCATCTGGATCGTCGGGTCTTCCTCCCCGAGCCGCCGCAGGCCCGCCGCCATCTTTTCCTCGTCGCCCTTCGACTTCGGCGTCACTGCAAAGCTCATCACCGGCTCCGGGAACCCGATCTGGGGCATCTCGATCGGGCGCTCGGTGTCGATCAGGACGTCGCCGGTCTGCGTCTCCTTCAACTTCGCGACCGCGCCGATGTCCCCCTCGCCAAGCTCAGGCACATGTGCGTGCTCTTTGCCCTGGATCTCAAGCACCTGGCCCAGCCGCTCCTTCGAATGCGCACGTGCGTTCACGATCGTCGAATCGCCCTTCAAGGTCCCGTTCAGCACGCGGAACACGTTGATGCGGCCGGCAAACGGGTCCGCGACCGTCTTGAACACGAACGCCGCCGTGCCGTCGCCATCCACGCTGATCGGCGCCCCCTTCTTCGCCGGCGACGGGACGCCTTCGACGAGCAGATCGAGCAACGCGGTGGTCCCGAGATTCTTCGAGGCGACTCCGCACGCGACGGGAAAGATCTCGCCGCGCGTCACCGCGTCCTTCAACGCCTTCGCCACCTCCTCGGCCGCGAGCTCTTGACCGTCGAGGTAGCGCTCCATTAGGGACTCGTCCGTCAAGACCACAGCGTCGAGGAGCTTCTCGCGGTACTCGTCCACCTGGGGTTGCACCTCGGCCGGAATCTCGGTCGGAGCACCCTCGCGCTGCCCTTCAGGATCCAGGTACGCCTGCATGTGCAGCAGGTCGACGATCCCCTTCAGCTCGTGCTCCGCGCCGATCGGGAGGTGGACGGCGACGCACTTGTCTGACAGCTGTGTTTGAAGGCCTTCCAGTGCACGGAAGAAATCGGCCCGCTCTCGGTCGAGCATGTTCACGAACAGGACGCGGGAGAGCCCGGCCGCCTCCGCTCGTAGCCAGTTCCGAGACGTCTGCACCTCGACCCCCATGACGGCGCTCACGGCGAACAGCGCGCCCTCGACGACACGCAACGCAGCGATCGCGTCGCCCTGAAAGCCGGCGTCGCCGGGCGTGTCGATGAGGTTGATCTTCCGGCCCTGCCACTCGAGGTGGCAGATCGACGCCGAGAGGGACATCTTGCGACGCTGCTCGTCCTCGTCCCAGTCACTGACCGTGGAGCCGGATTCCACCGTCCCCAGCCGGTTCGTCGCTCCCGCCTGGAACAGCAGTGCCTCGACGAGCGAGGTCTTGCCCGTTCCGCGGTGACCGACGACGGCGACGTTGCGGATCTTTCCCGGCTCGACTGCCATGCGCTAGCTCCTCCTGCGACGCGGTTTGCGTCGCGCATCCTAGCCTCTCAGGATTCCAGCGAGGCCCGGGTCGTCGAGCCGGAAAGGCGAGCCTTCAGGCGGAGGATCGCCTTGGTGTGCAGCTGCGAGACGCGCGACTCGGTGACGCCGAGGACCTCTCCGATCTCGCGCAGGGTCAGCTCCTCGTAGTAGTAGAGCGTGACGACGAGCTTCTCGCGCTCCGGGAGCCGGGCGATCGCCTCACCGATCGCTTCCTTCATCTCCGTCTGGGAGAGCAATCCCTGCGGATCCGGTGCCTCCGTGTCCTCGATTGTGTCGATTAGAGCGATCTGGTCTCCGCCACTCGAGCTCACCGTCCAGAGCTCGTCCAGGGCGCCGATCGACGAGCGCGAGATGTCGGTGAGCGACTCATCGAGCTCGTCGACAGAGACGCCAAGCTTCTCGGAGATCTCTTCGTCGGTCGGAGCGCGATGAAGCTTGCGTTCGAGCTCGGCGATGGCCCGCTCGATGTCGCGCGCACGGGCGCGCACGGAGCGGGGCACCCAATCCAAGGCACGCAGCTCGTCGATGATCGAGCCCTTGATGCGAGCAAGGGCATACGTCTCGAACTTGACGTCCCGGTCAGGGTCGTAGCGCTCGATCGCGCCGATCAGGCCGAGCAATCCGTACGAGACGAGGTCGCCTTCGTCCACATGCGCCGGTAGTCCGGAGCCGAGCCGACCCGCGACGTATTTGACCAGGGGTGCGTAGGTCAGGATCAGGCGGTCGCGGAGCGCCTTGTCACCTTTGTCGGCGCTGAACTGGCGCCACAGGGTCTTCGTGTCCTCGCCCTCAGCCACGCGGAAGAGGATACGCCCTGTTTCGGCCTACCTGAGGGCGCGCAGTGCGAGCGTGCCGAGCCAGAGGGCGAGCACTGCGGCAGCAACAACCACGATCCAGCGCCGAGCCTCAGCCCCCGCGCCGTAGCCTGCAGCGAAGGCGACGCCTGCGAAACCGAGCGCGAGCATCGAGAAGAGCGCGCCCAGCGCGCGCCGCTGCCTGTTCCGGGAGGACGAAGTCGCGACAGGCGAAGGTTACGCTTGCAAGTCCGGCGCCGCTTCGCCGCGCCATGATGACTTGCAACCGATCTTTCGATCCCAGCGTTTGCGGCCGCGCCGGGCAAAGCCCGGCACGGCGGCGAAATCAAGCGGGGCTACAATCTCCCGAGCCCAGGGGCGTAGCTCAGTTGGTAGAGCGGCGGTCTCCAAAACCGTA
>WNFU01010350.1_pt1 | contig 10327 bp, 6 predicted proteins | sample 5400121 | NCBI WGS metagenome assembly WNFU01 (sample SAMN13153360, study PRJNA577476) | soil metagenome | isolation source: 100 cm soil or saprolite under grassland replicate 1 | place: USA:California | collected 2016-06-15
CGACGAACCCATATGCGGGCGATCCGCCGTAGGTCAGGCGGCCGAAGAGGTTGTGCGGCGCCGCGGGGCCGTGTCCGGTGTCGATCCAGTCCGCGTACAGCTCCAGCGACGCGATCGGGCCGCTCCAGTGCGAGATGTGGAGCGCCCAGTCGTCCTGGTAGTCGAGCCACGGCTGGAAGCCGAAGAACGGCAGCCAGTACTGCCAGCGCTGGATCGCCCAGTAGCTCCCGTCCGGGGCCTTGCAGGCGACGACGAGGAAGGCGAGCTCGGGGCCGTCGTAGGGCCTGCAGCTGTTCTGGAACGGCAGGACGACCCTTGGCTTCGACCGGGAGCAGACCCGCACGTGCTTCCCCCTCCTGACGACCGTGCGGCAGACCTTCTTGCCCGGGACCCTCTTCAGGCCGCCGGTGTAGTCGATCGTGAACTCGACCTGCGGGGCGGTCGCGCTCGGTGCGAGCGCGTTGACCGCACCGAAGACGAGGGTGTGCTTCTGCTTGCCGTCGACGTCGTAGGTGACGAGCGCCTTGTTCCCATCGGCACCGACGGAGAGCTTCACGTCGGTCGCGTTGCGGGCGAACAGGGTCGAGGCAGAGGCGGCCGAGAGAGATCCTGCGCCACCGAGACCCGTGGCTATGACGAGCGCGCACGCGATCGTGATCCTCATCTTTGTGCCCTCCGCGCCAGCCGCCTATTCGGGCGTGTGCCTGAGGTCGAACGTGGTCTGCTCGGAGACCGAGCTGTCGCCGGTGGGCATGGATCTGCTGTACGTCTTGCGTGCGAAGAGCGACGTTCCCACGTAGTCCCAGTCGTCGATCGTGAAGGACCAGCTGTTGTGCAACACGGCGATCCCCCCGTTCCAGAAGCCACTGGGCCCACTCGTCCCCCCATCTGGACACGTAATCGTGACGATCTCGGTCACCTTTCCGACGAAGACTTCCATCACGTTCGGCTTCGGTAGAGACTCGGCCGGCCGGCCGAACGAGAGGAGCTTCGCCCTGAAAGGCTCATCGGCCCGGGTAGAGGTGGTGAGCGTGCAGGGGCTCGGATCGACCTCGGGGAGGAAGTCGAAGCGGAAGTACTCCAGCGTCTTCTCATTCGTCCAGCCGTTCTCGGCGTTCAGCTTGAGGCCCTGGATGCGGACGTCGCTCGTCGATGATCCGTCGGGTGTGCGCCAGGTAATCACCGACTCGAAGTCGAGCTCGAAGCTCGCGCACTGCTCCACCCTGCTCTGGGCGAGGTCGCTCAGGTTGTCAAGCCCGAGCAGTTGGGCCTGCCTCTGGACACCGCGTAGGAAGGCGAGCTCCTCGGCAACGTCGTGCTGATTCTTGCAGCGCTCGTAGGACTTGTCGATCATGTTCTTGATCACCTTCGGCAGCAATTCCTGCTGCAGTTCCCGCCGCTCATTGGTCATGAAGTCGTCGGCGCCGAGCAGCTGGAGCTGTCGCTCCCAGCCAAGCCAATCCGAGATTGCGTTGCGGGCGAAGTCGACGCTGTCGGTCGTCGTCGCCTGAACCATCTGCTGGTGGATCCGCGGGTACGCCGCCCGAAAGACGTCGGGCCAGTTGGAAGGGATCGACGGGCCGTCGTCGGCCCCGTAGCCCGAGAAGTGGATGACCTTGATCTGCACGGACGAGCCGGTACGTGTCGCCGGATAGCTGACCGGCGTCTTTCCCGTGCCCTGCCAGGCGATCGCGCGCACGGACTTGGCAGACGCCGCCGCCGGCGTCTCGACCGTCAGCGTCGCGTCCTTCGCGAGCGCGGTCCCCTCGGGAGCAAGCTGGACTCCGCCGAGGAAGCGCGAGCCTGCGGGCAGCCCCGAGACGGAGGCGACCGGCGTGATCGTCACCGTCGTATCGGCGAGGAGGGCGTCCTTCGGGATCGTCAGCGTCAGTTTCGTCCCGGCGCCTGCCGTCACCGTGATCGTTCCGCCGTCGGCGGCCGCGATCGGCTTGACGGCGGCATTGCTCGTCTCCAACGTGATCGAGACGCTCTTGACGGTCGGCTTCGGCTTCGGCTTGACCGTGTGGCAGACGCGCACCTTGCGCACCTTGCCGTGCACCTTCTTCTTGACGATCTTGCAGCGCTTCTTGCCCTGGGCCGACGGGCCGGCTCCGGTCTCCTGAGCAGCCGCGGAGACCACGCCCCCCGCAAGAACCAAGGCAGCCAAGACGACCACTAGGAGCCGGAGCCTTCGCATCGGCCCGACGTTAGGCGGGCGGGGGCGAGAATGAAAGTCGGGATTTCCCTACAGTTTGCTCTCGCTGAGACGGCGCGCGAGCTCGGCCCGCGAGTGGATTCCGAGCTTGGCGTAGATCCGCGACAGCTGCGTCTCGACCGTCTTCGGTGTCACGAACAGCGCCGCGGCCGCCTCCTTGTTCGAGCGGCCCTCGGCGACGAGCTCGGCCAGGTGCCGCTCCGTCGGCGTCAGCTTGCCCGCCGAGGAGGCTCGCCCTCCGATCCGCCTGAGCTCGGCGCGGGCTCTCTCCGCCCAGAGGCCCGCCCCGAGCGCTTCGAAGTCCGCGAGCGCCTCGGACAGCGAGTCCCGGGCCGCCCGGCGCTGCTTCGCCCGTCGCTGAACCTGTCCCAGCGCCAGAAGCGTGCGGGCGCGCTCGAACGGGAGCGGCCGGCGGTCGTGCTGCTCGAGCGCGCCTTCGAGCACGGCCAGAGCCCTCGGCACGTCGCCCCGACCGGCGAGGAGGAGGGCGCGGCAGCGGCCGGTGAGCGCGAGCACCGACGAACGGTCGAGCCGGCCCGCAGTCTCTTCGAGCGGCGCCAGCAACCGGTCGGCGTCCTCGAGCCGGTCGAGCGAGACGAGCGCTTCGATCTCGTCCGGCAGGCAGCGCAGCTCACCCGGCTCCTCGAGCCCAGCCGCGAGGAGCGCTGCGGCCAGCGGCCCGAGGTAGCGGTGCGCCTCCTCCGGCCGTCCGAGCGACAGCTCGAGGAAGCCGAGCGCCGAGATCGCCGTCTCGCCGCCGCGCGCGAGCGCGGGCCCCGGTGTCGACGGGTCGAAGCCGGTGGGGACTGCGATCTCGAGCGAACGATCGGCCGTCGCGCGCGAGTCGTCCACCTCGCCCCTGAGCGCCTCGAGCAAAGCCCTCTTCGCCAGGATCGAGGCTTGCGTGGGTCCTTGTCCGCTCTGGAACGCCAGCGAGTGTCCCTCCTCGGCGTGGCGCGCGGCCTCGTCCCAGTTTCCGGCAAGGCATTCGACGAGCGTGAGGTGATTCAGGATCGGCGCGAGCGCGCTCTCGTCGCCCTGGTCGGTCGCCCGGCGCTGGAGCTCGAAGAAGACCTCTCGCGCAGGGGCGAATTCGTCGCTGCAGCTGAGCAGATACCCGTGCGCGAAGCTCGGATGGCGCAACACGCGCAGGTGAAGCGTCCACTCTTCGAGGGCCAGAGCGCGCTCCATGGTCGGAGTCGCGTCGCGCCCGAGCGCGAATTCCGCCAGCGCCTGAGCCGCGAGCGCTTCCGCCAGAGCCGCGCGGTCGCCGAGCTGCTCAGCGAACCGAACCGCAGAGCGTGCATGCTCGGCAGCCGCGGGAAGGTCCTCGCGCATCAGCAGCAGGCTCCAGGCGAGCCCCTCCTCGATCTGCGTCCGCAGTACCGGGTCGTCGCCCGCCTCGGCGAGGGCCTGGCGGAGCAGCTCCGCGCCCCCGCCCACGTCCGCGCCGAAGTGGTGGACGCGCGCAAGCAGGCTCAGGATCTGGGCGCGTTCTGGCCCCGAGGGCGCGCTGGCCAGCGTCTCCTCGAGCAGGGCCGCGGCACTGGCGGGATCGCCGGTTTCGAACCGATACTCCGCCTCGGCCAGCGCTCGCCGTCGTGTCTCCACCGGCTTGTCCGGCGGAGTGAGCTGCCGAGCCCGTGCGGCGAGCTCGGCCGCGGCGCCCGGCGCACCGCGGCGGAAGGCCGCCAAGGCCCCGTCCTCGACGGCCTGCGCCAGAGGCTCGTTCGGCTCGTCGGTGGCCAGCGCCAGATGACGCGCCCGCTCCTCCACGTCGGCGGCCGCGTCGGCGAGACGGCGGTGAAGCGCCCGCCGCTCGGCAACCGAAGAATGGGCGTACGCCGCCGTCCGGAGGAGCGGATGGCTGAATCGCACCTCGTCTCCCACAATCTCGATCACGCGCGCTTGGACAGCCGGCTCGAGCGCGTTCGCATCGACTGCGGCCAAGGTCGGTCGCGAGAGGGCCGCCGCGGCCGCCAGCTCGACACGAGTCGACTCGGGAAGCCCGGCGAGGCGCTCGCTGACGAGCTCCTGCAACGTCGCCGGCAGCGGCTCGCCCGGCTCGAGCCTAATCGTGCCGCGGTCTAGCGCCCGCCCTAGCTCGAGCGCATAGAAAGGGTTGCCGCCGGAAAGCTCGTGCAACCGCCGCAGCCTCGGGCGCGGCAGGAAGAGGTGGAGCTGGGCCTGGAGGAGATGGTGCACGGCGCCCAGGCTGAGCGGCCCGATCCACAGTCGTTCGAGTTGCTCGGGAGAGAGCGTCCTCGCGAGCCCGAGCGGCGCCGGCTCGTGCGGCTCGGCCCGCCTGGCGAGGATCAGCGCGACGCGCCTGTCCCCCAGCCGCCGGGCAGCGTACTCGACTGCGCTCGCTGTCTCCGGATCGAGCCAGTGGAGGTCGTCGATCGCGATCGCGACCGCGCCGCCGCTCTCCAGGTGCCGAACCGCATTGAGAAAGGCAACGGAGACCGCCCGCCGGTCGAGGCGTGCCTCTTCGGGCTCTTCGAGCAGCAGCGCCGCCTCGAGCGCCCGCCGCTGGGGGCTCGGCAGCTCCGGCAGCACCTCGTCGAGGGCCTCTTCGAGCAGGTCGCCGAGCGCGGCGTAGGAAAGCTGCGTCTCCGTCCCACCAGGCCTGCAGGCGAGCACGCGGAAGCCCGATCGCCGCGCAGCGGCGACCGCCTCCTCCCACAGCGTCGTCTTTCCGATTCCGGCCTCGCCTTCGAGCAGCAGGGCGCTCGGTCGCATCCCGCTGTCGAGCGAAGCGACGACGGAGGCGAGTTCCTCGTCCCTTCCTACGATCGAAGCCTGTGCCATGACCATTCCCGCGAACATGATGCGCGCGGGCGCGGTAGAAAACAACCATGGCGCGGCTTACGAACGACACCTCAGAGCTGGTTGCGCGCACCAGCTTCGACGGGCCGGTGCTCGAATTCGACTTCCCCGGCCTCGAGATCGGGGTCGCGGAGTACGACGAGGGGCCGACCGGTTGCACGGTCTTCCATTTCCCCGGCGGGGCGGCCTGCTCGACGGACATCCGCGGCGGCTCGCCCGGGACGACCGGCGGCGACTATGAGCTCGTCGAGGCGATCTGCTTCGCGGGCGGCTCGCTCTACGGCCTCGAGGCGACCGCCGGCGTGGCCGCGGAGCTACTCGCCCGGCGCGAGTACCGGACCGGCTGGATGGACATCCCGATCGTCGCCGGCGCGATCATCTTCGACTGGGGGCGGCGCGACAACGCGGTCTACCCCGACAAGGAGCTCGGGCGGGCAGCCCTTCGCGCCGCGCGCGCGGGCGTGTTTCCGCTCGGCTCGCGCGGTGCCGGCCGCTCCGCCACCGTCGGCAAGGTGTTCGCGTACGAGGAGGGCGAGCCCTCCGGCCAGGGCGGAGCCTTCCGCCGGGTCGGCGAGACGAAGATCGCGGTCTTCACGATCGTGAACGCGGTCGGCGCGATCGTCGACCGGGACGGAAACGTCGTCCGCGGCCACTACGACCGCGCGGCGGACACCAGGCGCGCGCTCGTCCCCGGCGTCGAGGCGCGGCTGGCGGCCGGCCTTCCCGTTCGGCCGCCGCCGGGGAACACGACGCTCACGGTCGTCGCAACCAACCTCCTACTCGATCCGCGCCAGCTGCGGACGTTTGGCCGGCAGGTGCATGCCTCGATGGCGCGCGCAATCCAGCCGTTCCACGCGCTCGAGGACGGAGACGTCCTCTACGCGGTCTCGACGGGCGAGCTCGAGAGCGACCCGCTGCTGGACACGACCGCGCTCGGGGTCGTCGCTTCAGAGGTCGCCTGGGACGCCGTCCTGAGCTCCTTCTAGCCAAGTAACACTGTGTTACTTGGCTAGGTGGTGTCGGCCGTACGAACAGCCAGGGCCCAGCGCGGTCCTCGCTAGTGACACTGTGTTACTTGATCAGGCGCCGCACGGCGCGACGTTGCGCCAGTTCTTGACCGTGTCCTCCACGGTCATCGAATCGGAGTCGCCCTGCGGCGCGACGGTGAACTTCCGATTCGAGATCTCGTCGCAGGCGGCGCCCTTCTCGACATGGTCCCAGTCGCCGAGCGTGTACTTGTACTCGACCGAGGTGCCTTCCGCCCACGGAATTGTGATCCGCCACTTCCCGTCGTCGCCCTTCGTCAGCTTGACGGTGTGGGCGTTGCACCAGTTGCAGATCTCCGGCTGGTTGCCGGCGATGTAGACGGAGGCGTTCGCGGGCGTCGACGCAGGAGGCGTCACAACGAGCGTGACGTCGACCTGGAGCGCCGACGGGACCGCGCTCGCCTGGTTCGACGCCGGCGAAAGGTTGTTCGCCTCGTCGAGCGCCTTGACGACGTAGTAGTAGGTCGTCCCCGTCGTCAGGCCCGTATCGGTGAAGTGCGTCGTCGCCGCGTCCGTCCTCCCCACCTCCACGTAGCCCGAGCCGGACGTCGTCGAGCGGTAAACCACGTAGGCGTACAGGTCGGGGGCCGAGACGGCGGACCAGGAAACCGTCACCGAAGAGGCCCCGTGGCTCCTCGCTGCTAGGTCGGCCGGGGCGGCCGGCGCGGTCTGATCCGCGTTCGGATGGACGGTCAGCGTCCCCGGCGCGTTCCTCCCGTTCGTGCCGCCGTCGAGATCGCCGTAGACCCAGGTCTCGCCCTGGCTGGTCGAGAAGCGGACGAGATAGGAGTACGTCCCCGGCGTCTCCGGCTTGAGCGTGCCCGAGTACTCGTCCTGATCGCCGACGTCGGAGGAGAAGCTCATGTTCTCCCACGTCCAGCCGGCCGGATCGGTGCCTACGGCGCCGAAGCCGACCTGAGCCAGGACGCCGGACACCTCGCCCGCCTGCGAGGTGATGCCCGTGATCGTGATCCGGCCGAAGACCGGGTTCGTCCGGCCCGCCGCGGTGATCGTGTAATCGAGCGCCGCGGGACGGTCGAGGCTGGTCGCGTCGATCGGATACGCCGGGATCGTCGAAGCCTCGTTCGAGGGCTCGCTTTCGATCCCACCCTGATTCACCATTTTCACCACGTAGAAGTACTTCTGACCGCTTCGAATCTCCGAGCTCGTGTCTCGGAAGGTTGCGACCCCTAGCGGCGTGTCGTTGACCTTCGTGTATCCGCCGCCCGAGAGCGGGCTCCGATAAACGTTGAACCCCATACCGGCGATGTTGATTCCAGTCGGGAAGGTCCACGTAACGTCGACGGCGAGCCCATCAGCGCTCGCAGTGACGTCTGTCGGTGCAGGTGGCGGGGTCAGGGTGGCATTCACGGTCTGCAGAACGGCGCCGGAGAGCGGCGGCAGGCCCGCACTGAGGAGCCCATGGGAGAAGCCAATCTGGACAAACCCTTCTGCGCTCTCCGCCACTCCGAACTGCGTCTCGTCCGGGACGTACCCGTGGAGCTGAACGTTCACCGTGCGCGCCTCCCGGCTGGTGTTCAGCAGCACGATCGCGGCCGAGTCGCCCAGCTTGCGTCCGTAGGCGAGCGTTCCATCGGCGTCGTCCGACGCCAGGAACTGGAGCTTCCCTTCGCGCAGCACCTGGTTGTCCTTGCGCAACTTCGTCAGCGACTGGTAGTACGAGCGCATCTGCGTGTCCGGCTTGCGCGTGTCGCCGAGCGTGCGCGTGTTCGCGTCGCCCCACGGATACGTGCGGCGGTCGTCCGGGTCGTCGTCGCCCGAGACCGAGACCTCGTCGCCGTAGTAGATCGTCGGCGCGCCCGGCATCGTCATCTGGATCAGCGCCGCCAGCTTCACGCGCTGCTTCCCCTCGGCCAGGTTGGCGGCGTTCAGCTCCCGCTCGGTCCGCGACTCCGCGCCGGGAGCGAGCGTCCACAGGATCCGCTCTGTGTCGTGCGAGTCGACGAGGTTCATCAGCGTCCAGTAGGTCGCGTCCGGGTAGTCCTCGCGGATCGACTCGAGCCGGGAGACGAACTGGGACGGTGGGATCGGCTGGCCGCTCCCCGGGAAGCCCTTCGAGTCGAACGAGTGCGGCGCGAGCAGGGAGACGACCGCGTCGCGGAAGCGGTAGTTCATCGACGAGTCGGCCGTGTCGCCGTGGACGTAGGGCAGGACGTCGAACTTCTTCCAGAGCTCGCCGATGATCGGCGCACCGGGCTTCGTCTGCTCGACCGCGTCGCGGAACCCGTGCCAGAAGTCGATGCTCTTGTCCTGCATCACGTCCAGCCGCCAGCCGTCCGCGCCCAGCTTCAGCCATTTCCTCGTCACCGAGCCGGGCAGGTCGTAGATGTATTGCTTGACCCCCAGCACCTCGGTCAGCACCGGCAGCGAGTCGAAGTTGAACCAGGAGTTGTAGAAACTGTCCTTCGTGCGGTCCTTGGGCGCGCACGGCGCGGGCTCGCCGTTGCCGGGAACACGGAAGGTGAAGAAGCCGCGCCACTTCGAATAGGTCTGCTCGCAGGCGCCGACTCCCGGCCAGTTGTGGTAGCGGTCGAACATCGGGCTGTCGGAGGACATGTGGTTGAAGACGCCGTCCAGCAGCACCTTCATTCCCTGCTTGTGTGCCGCTTTCGTCAGGTTCTGGAAGTCCTTCTGCGTCCCGAGGATTGGATCGATCTTCGCGTAGTCACGCGTGTCGTAGCGGTGGTTCGAGCCGGCCCAGAAGATCGGATTCATGTAGATGACCGTCACGCCCAGGCTCTTCAGGTACGCGAGCTTCTGCGTGATCCCGGCCAGGTCGCCGCCGAAGTAGTCGCGCCCGTGCGGCCCCTCGGTGCCCTGGCTCTGGTCGGGCGGGAAGCGCTTGTGACAGGTCTGAAGCGCGTCGACGTAGTTGCGGCAGTAGCCCTCCGGGAAGGAGCCCCACGGCATCCGCACGATCCGGTCGAGCGCGGGCGTCGACTGGCCGGCCGGGTCGCCGTGCGGGTACGCGTAGCGCTTGGCCTTGCTCCAGACGTACTTCTTCACGTTGCCGAGGGCGGGGTCGTTCTTCCGGTTCGCGTTCCGGAACCGGTCGGGGAAGATCTGGTAGATGACGCCGTTCTCCATCCACGGGACCGGCTTGAAATTCGGGTCGTAGACCGTGATCGCCCAGCCCCAGTCGGGAGAGGAGTCGAACGGCTTGCCCCAGCCGCCGTCCCGTACCTCGGAGTCGTCCTCGTAGTAGACGGTCTTCTGGCCGTCGTGGACGATGAAGCGGTAGTAGATCGTGCCGGGTTGAGAGGCATCGATCTTGGCTTGCCAGAAGTCGCAGTTGAAAGCAAGCTGCTGGTAGCAGGGGACGTTGCTCGCCACCCGCGTCATGTCGACGAGCTTCTCCTGCCCCGGGTTCGTGTAATAGGCGCGGAGGGTGACGCCGGTGGCGTCGTCGTGGAAGGTGCGGAAGCGCAAGAGCACCTCGGGGCATGACATGGTGGTGCATCCTCCACCGATGGCGCCTCCGGGCTGCCGGTAGATCGCGGAGCGGCTGTCGTGGCCGAGGCCGTCCCACCGGATGTCGCCGTCGTGCCCGGGGGCGCTCGCGGCACTGGCCGAGAACGCCGCGCTGCCCGCGAGAGCCGCCACGAGCACCGCAAGCAGGGCGAGGAGCTGGAGCGACCTACGCAACGCCGCTCACGCTAGCCGATTCCGCTCCAGGCGGCTAGTAGCGCCGGCCGGATTTCGACCTCCAGTAGAGGATCAGGTAGATCGGGATCGCGATCGCCGCGAACAGGAACGTCGCGATCCCCCAGGCCGTCGCGTGCTTGTTGTTGTGCTTGTTCGCATGGGCGAAGATCGCCATCGCGAGTCCCGCAGCGATGACGACGCTGAAGAAGAACGCCGCTGGGCTGAGGTTTCCCAGCGACCCCAGCACGGCTGCTAGCTGACCGCGCCGAGAAACTCGTCGATCGAGAGCGCCGACAGCGTCTGCAGCTTGGCGCTACCGCGTGCTCCGAGCGCGACCGAGACCTTCGCGATCGTGGCGACGTCCGGCGCCTCGACGATGTTCACGAAATCGAACGGGCCGAGCGTCGCCCACTGGTGGATCACCTTCGCGCCGAGCTCCTCGACGTCACGATTCACCTCGCGCAGCCGCTCGGGATTCGACTTCAGCGTCTGGACGCCCTGGGCCGTCAGCGTCGACAGCAGGATGTAGGTCGGCATTCGAGCTCCTTTCTCTGGACGGGCCGAGCTTACT
>WNFU01013638.1_pt1 | contig 10326 bp, 10 predicted proteins | sample 5400121 | NCBI WGS metagenome assembly WNFU01 (sample SAMN13153360, study PRJNA577476) | soil metagenome | isolation source: 100 cm soil or saprolite under grassland replicate 1 | place: USA:California | collected 2016-06-15
CTCCGGTGGCCTCGACACCTCCGTCATCCTGAAGTGGCTGCAGGACACCTACCGCTGCGAAGTCGTGACCTTCACCGCCGATATCGGCCAGGGCGAGGAGCTCGAGCCCGCGCGGGCCAAGGCGAAGGCGGCGGGCGTTGCGCAGATCTACATCGACGATCTGCGCGAGGAATTCGTCCGCGACTTCGTGTTCCCGATGTTCCGCGCCAACGCCATCTACGAAGGCGAATATCTCCTCGGCACGTCGATCGCGCGGCCGCTGATCGCCAAGCGGCAGATCGAGATCGCTCGCGAGACCGGCGCCGATACCGTGTCGCACGGCGCGACCGGCAAGGGCAACGACCAGGTGCGCTTCGAGCTCGGCTACTATGCGCTCGAGCCGGGCATCAAGGTGATCGCGCCGTGGCGCGAGTGGGACTTGAGCTCGCGCGAGAAGCTCCTCGCCTACGCGGAAAAGCACGACATCCCGATCGAGATGAAGCACCGCGGCAGCGGGGCGCCGTACTCGATGGACGCCAACCTGCTGCACATCAGCTATGAGGGCCGGGCGCTGGAAGATCCGGCGCAGGAGCCCGAAGAAGACATGTGGCGCTGGACCGTCGCGCCCGAAAAGGCGCCCGATGCCGCCGAGTATCTCGAGCTCGACTACTTAAGGGGTGATATCGTGGCGGTCAATGGCAAGGCGCTGCCACCCGCGCAGGTCCTGACCGAATTGAATCGGCTCGGCGGCAAGCACGGTGTCGGTCGGCTCGATCTCGTCGAGAACCGTTATGTCGGCATGAAGTCGCGCGGCTGCTACGAGACACCGGGCGGGTCGATCATGCTCAAAGCGCACCGCGCGATCGAATCACTCTGCCTCGACCGGGAGGTGGCGCATTTGAAGGACGAAGTGATGCCGCGCTACGCGAACCTGATCTACAACGGCTACTGGTGGTCGCCGGAGAGAAAGATGCTGCAGACGATGATCGACGCCTCGCAGGCTCCCGTGAACGGCCACGTGCGCCTGAAGCTCTACAAGGGCAACGTGATGGTTGTCGGCCGCGCGTCGAAAACCGATTCGCTGTTCGACCCGGCGATCGCGACCTTCGACGAGGATCGAGGTGCGTACGACCAGAAAGATGCAGCCGGGTTCATCAAGCTCAATGCATTGCGCCTGCGGATCGAGACGATGCTCGCCCGCAGGCGCTCCTGAGCAGCCTGCGGCTCCGCTTCGTGCCTGGCTGATCGCAACCGACGGAATCGCCACTGCCACCATGCCCTCATTCGATGTCGTCTCGGAAGTCAACCAGGTCGAAGTCCGCAATGCGCTCGACCAAGCTAACAAGGAAATCTCGACGCGCTACGACTTCAAGGGTTCCGATGCGCGCATCGAACACAAGGATAAGGAGCTGACGCTTTACGCCGACGACGACTTCAAGCTCAAGCAGGTGACCGACGTGCTGCTGGGCAAGCTGACCAAGCGCGGCGTCGACGTGCGCGCGCTCGAGTTCGGGAACGTTGCGAAGATCAGCGGCGATAAAGTCAAGCAGGTCGTCACGATCCGGGTCGGGATCGAGCAGGAGCTCGCCAAGAAGATCGTCAAGCTCATCAAGGACAGCAAGATGAAGGTGCAGGCGAGCATCCAGGGCGATGCGGTGCGCGTCTCGGGAGGCAAGAAAGATGAGCTGCAGAGTGCGATCGCCCTCGTGAAGAAGTCCATCACCGATTTTCCGGTGCAATTCGGAAACTTCAGGGATTAATCGCGCGAGCCCGCAGCGAGGCTTTCATTGCTGCCCGAACGCGCCCTCGCCTTTCCCGTCACGCTGCGGCCGTTCGAGCTGACCGACGCGCCCCGCGTGCAGCTACTCGCCGGCGAGCGCGAAGTCGCGGAAAGCACCGCGATCATCCCGCATCCCTATCCCGACGGCGCAGCCGAGGCGTGGATCGCCAGCCAGGCCCGCGAGCAGGCGGCAGGACGCGAATATACGTATGCCGTCACCTGGAGCGATGACGGTGTCCTCGTTGGCGCCGTCGGATTGCGTCCGGTCGCGACGGCGCATGAGAACCTGGGTTTCTGGATCGGGCGGCCGTACTGGGGTCGCGGCTACGCCACCGCAGCGGCGCGCGCCGTCATCGCACTCGCCTTCGGTTTGCTCGATATCGATGCACTGGCCGCGTCACATCTGACACGGAATCCCGCTTCGGGACGGGTCATGGAAAAATGCGGCATGCATCTGCTCGGCATGGAGACGCGAGACCATCGCGGCGTGCAGGAGGAATTCTGCGTACGCGGGATCACGCGCGACGAGTGGGAAAACCTGATCGCGATCAGTGCGGCTTGACCGCGCCGCGCCTTCCTCTTCAAGCCATCCAAGTTGTGATGTCGCGCGTCGGGCGCTAGCGTCGACTGCATCCGCCGACGCTGCGGGCTCGCGCCGCTACACGAGATCGGCGAGCAGCGCGCTGCGCGTCGCGTCGGGAACGGGTCGCAGCGTCGCCGCGTACTCCGGATGGTCGACGCCGATCGCAAGCCCGGCACCCGACTTCAGCGCCGCGATCATCGCCGGCATCAGCTCGAACCGCAGAAAATGTACCGCCGATGTCTTCACGTCGGTCTCGCGCTCGAGGTCCTCGTCGGCGATCGCGTGCACGCGGGGGTGTCCGTCTGCCTGGACCCACACGCTGTCCTCGATGCCCTTGAGGCGCGCGAGCGCCCGTTTGCGCTCCTCGACATCCTCGTACTCGACCTGCAGCGTCGCCTTCCAGTTCTGTCCGTCGGGGACCAGCGGGTTATAGGCGTCGAGTTCGCCCTGAATGCCGGCGTCCTCGAAGATCTTTTCGATACGCAGCATCTCCTGGATCTGATAGCGGATCGTCAGCTCGTCCTCGAACAACAGAGTGAGATGCTCTCCCAGGTGCACCGTACGCGGCTTCTTGTGCTCGAGCACGCGGGCACGGAATGCCTTGCGATCCTTCGCGTAGGCTTCCAGCGTCAGCAGAGACTCGCGGGTGATGCTGGACATGCGTTTCTCGTCTACAACCCGTAGGCGATGCGGATCAGCGTCAGCGGGTGCGCCTTGGTCGGATGGCCGGCGTTCGGGTCCTGGCGAGCGGCCTCTTCGATGCCCTGCATGATCGCGCGGCCGGCGATTGGGCAGTCGGAGCTGACGTAGTCAGGAGCGTCTTGCGCCATCTGCCGGAATACCGGCCTGCCGATCTTCATCGACGCCGCATAGAACTCGCGCTTCACGCCCCAGGTGCCATCGTGGCCCGCGCAGCGCTCGACGGTGTTTACCGTCGTGCCGGGGATCGACTCGATCACTTCCCGCGTCCGCTGACCGATGTTCTGCACCCGCGAATGACAGGGGATGTGGTACGCCACCTTGCCCAGAGGCGTCTTGAAATCCCGCTTCAACAGGCCGTCCTTGTCGCGCAGCACGAGATACTCGAAAGGGTCGAACATCGCTTCGGAGACAGCCTTGACGTCCGTGTCCTCGGGAAAAATCAGCGGCAGCTCGCTCTTGAACATTAGAGTGCAGGACGGCACCGGCGTCAGGATCGCGTAGCCGGCACGCGCTAATGAAGCCAGCCGCGGCGCGTTCGCGTTCTTGAGCTTCAGCACAGACTCGAGATCGCCGAGCTCGAGCTTGGGCATTCCGCAGCAGGAATCTTGTTCGACGATTACGTAAGGGATTTCGTTGTGGTCGAGAATCCGAAGCAGATCCAGACCGATGTGCGGCTCGTTGTAATTCACGTAGCAGGTCGTGAAGATCGCGACCTTGCCCGGTGAGCGCCGGCCATCCTTCACCGGCCAGGCTACCGCCCGTGCCGCCAGCTCCGCGAACCGCTGTGCCGCGTAGGGCGGCAATCTGCGCTCGGGATGCACGCCGAGCATCTTGTCCAGCGCCTTCCGGGCGAACGGCGTTGCGGTGGCCTTGTTCACCATCTGCACGACGACCGGAATGGTCAAGAGCTTGCCCAACCGGTCGGTACTCGTGAGCAGCCGGTCCCGGAAACGCGTCTCGCCCTTGAGGAACTTGCGCGCCTTGGCGCGGAGCATCAGGTGCGGAAAGTCCACGTTCCACGGATGCGGCGGCACATAGGGGCATTTGGTCATGTAGCAGATGTCGCACAGATAGCATTGGTCGACGACCTTGCCGAAATCCGCCTTATCCACGCCGTCGACTTCGCCGCTCTTGCTCGCGTCGACGAGATCGAACAGCGTCGGAAACGCGTTGCAGAGGCTGACGCAGCGCCGGCAGCCGTGACAGATGTCGAAAATGCGCGCGAGCTCGCGGTTGAGCGACGCCTCGTCGTAAAAATCCGGATTGCGCCAGTCAAGCGGATGCCTGGTGGGCGCTTCCAGGCTGCCTTCGCGAATGGTCATTCTGGCTACTCGTGGTACGCGATCGTGGATAATTTCGCGCTCCGGATCGGTGTGTCACGATTAGCCGCGGATTAAGGGCGTGCGCAGCACGCCCGCTTCAATCCGCGGAGTTATTGCATCGCGGCACGCCAACGCAAAGCCAGCGCGCGACCGCTGTTCGCCGCGACGCAACAACAGCTAATCGGCGAGAATGTCGAGCGCCTTTTGAAATCGGTTGGCGTGCGAGCGCTCGGCCTTCGCCAGCGTCTCGAACCAGTCGGCGATCTCCTCGAACCCTTCGCCGCGCGCGGCCTTGGCCATGCCCGGGTACATGTCGGTGTACTCGTGCGTTTCGCCCGCAATCGCTGATTTCAAGTTTTCGCGTGTCTTGCCAATGGGCAACTCGGTGACCGGATCGCTGACCGCGGCCAGATAGTCGAGATGTCCATGCGCGTGCCCGGTCTCCCCTTCCGCGGTCGACCGGAAAACCGCCGCGACATCATTCTGCCCCTCGACGTCGGCCTTGCTGGCGAAGTACAGGTAACGCCGGTTCGCCTGCGATTCGCCGGCGAAGGCCGCCTTGAGGTTGTCGTGCGTCTTGGTGCCCTTCAGATTCATTGCTATCTCCTCTCGAGATGACGTGGCCCCGCGGCGGGCACCTGCTGCCCGTCGCTAACTCAGCGAGGTTATTTTGCGCAACGCCAGCCGATATGTCCAATTGATTGTTAGAATGTAACAAATAAACTGCGTATATCCGAAGAGATCCGCGGCACTGTTCTTACACCTCGCCGCGCCGGTCGCCGCTTTTCCACTTGGCTTCACCGAGGAGTACGCATGCTCCCCGAAGCTCTTCCGGCACACTGACGCCCGCAGCTGGTTCTCCGGCAAGCCGGCGCTCATCGAGTCCACAGCATTCTGCAACGCTACATTGCAGGGGGCGTACATGATCATCGCCGCGCGGGCGCTGGCCTGGACTGCGGACCGATGTCGGGCTTCGACAACGCCAAAGTCGACGCGGCTTTCTTTCCCGATGGCAAGTGGAAATCCAACTTCCTGTGCAACCTGGGCGGCAATGCCGCGAGCGTCAAGCCGTGGAATCCGCGGCTCGGTTTCGAGGAGGCTTGCCGGATCGAATAATACGCGCCGTTCATGGAGCCCAATTCATTCGGCCAGCAGCGTCCATGCTGCGCCGTGCGGATAAATCCGCAGGAGGTTCATCGACTCCTGCTACCTCCCTGTATGGTCGGCGTGCGTACAACACGACGCAGTGTCGGTAGCACTCGCGACTCGCCACACGCGATCCCCGCGCTTCGCGCGGGGCGACTGGTGACGCCACGGGCTCGCGCGGCTAGTCTATGCGCTCGTATGCGGGCAGCGTCAGAAACTCGACAAATGTGTCGTTGTTGACGAGGTCGGCGAAAATTCCCGCAGCTTCGTCGTAACGGCCCTCGCCGAACGCCGGACCGAGCAGCGTCCGGATCTTCTGCATCTCCTCGGAGATCATCGCCGCGACCATCTCCTTGGTCACCTTCCTGCCGTCGTCGAGCTTGCCCTTCGCGGACCGGATCCACTGCCATACCTGCGAGCGCGAGATCTCGGCGGTGGCGGCGTCTTCCATCAGGTTGAAGATGGGCACTGCGCCCTGACCCGCGAGCCATGCACCGATGTACTGAATCGCGACGCTGATGTTCAGGCGCAGGCCCTTCTCGGTAATAGGCGCTGCGGGCTCGAATTTGAGCAGATCGGGGGCGTTCACTCGCACGTCCTCGCGCTTCTTTTCCGCGATCTGGTTCGCCGTCGGCATCAGCCGGTCGAATGCCTCTTTCGCCACGGGGACGAGTCCCGGATGCGCGACCCAGGTGCCATCGTGACCGATCGTCGCCTCGCGCTCCTTGTCGGCCTTGACCTTGGCAAATGCCTCGGCGTTGGCCGCCCCGTCGTTTTTCACCGGTATCTGTGCCGCCATCCCGCCCATCGCGTGAATATCGCGCCGGTGGCAGGTCTGGATGCAGAGCTCCGCGTAGCTCTTCATGAAATGCGTTGTCATCGTCACCAACACGCGGTCGGCGAGGCAGAAGTCGCGATTGAGCCGGAACTTCTTGAGGCACGAGAAGATGTAATCCCAGCGGCCGCAGTTGAGTCCCGCGGAATGCTGCTTGAGCTCGTAGAGGATCTCGTCCATCTCGAACGCCGCGAGGATGGTCTCGATGAGCACGGTCGCCCTGATCGTCCCCTGCGGCACGCCCAGCTCGTCCTGCGCCATCATAAAAATGTCGTTCCACAGGCGCGCCTCGAGATGGCTCTCCAGCTTGGGCAGATAGAAGTAAGGGCCGCTGCCGCGGGCGACAAGCTCCTTGGCATTGTGGAAAAAGTAGAGTGCGAAGTCGAAGATGCCGCCCGAGATCGGCGTACCGTCGATGTGGACGTGCTTCTCGGGCAGATGCCAGCCCCGCGGGCGCACGAAGAGCTTGGCGAGCTTCGCATTCAGCTTGTACTCCTTGCCCTCGGCCGAGACGTAGTCGATCCGGCGGCGGATCGCGTCGCGCAGGTTGATGTGGCCCTGGATGTTGTTGTCCCATTTCGGCGTATTGGCGTCCTCGAAGTCGGCCATGAACACGCTGGCACCCGAATTGAGAGCGTTGATGATCATCTTGCGGTCGACCGGGCCGGTGATCTCGACGCGACGGTCGCGGATGTCGGCAGGAATCGGGGCGCAGGTCCAGCGGGCCTCGCGAATCGCCCGCGTTTCCGGCAGGAAGTCGGGCAGCTTGCCGGCATCGAACTCGCGTTGCCGCGCCGCGCGGCGCGCGAGCAACTCCGCGCGGCGGCCGCCGAACGCGCGCTGCAGTCTGGCCGCGAAGGTGAGCGCTTCGGGCGTGAGAATCTCGGCATATTCGGCAGTAATGCGGCCGGTGATCTCGATCCCCGGGCCATGGCGCAGCGTGGTCATGAGCGATCCCTGTCCTTGATTCCAAGCGAAGGCGAAGCAGCCGGGCGCGTTCGAGCAGGGTCGGGCAAGGAACGCCGGGGCAGAGGCCGGTTAGGCCGCGGAGCCCGGTTCAGGCTGTGTTGCTGCGGTGCGGCAATAATAGCAGGATGGGCGCGGCGCGGGGCAAGGCCCTCGCGAGCATTATTCCCACCCTTCGCCGGGACGGCCGGCAAGGCGATCGAGCGTGATGTTCCACGACAGCGTGATGCGTGGCCGTCGCCCACGATACGGATTCACGCTGTGCAGGTAATCGCTGGCAAAGATCAGCATCGTCCCCGGCGTCATCGCAGGAATCATATGGCGCGTGACGCGGCTGGGTTCATCCGGGCAGCAGGCGTCGATGCGCGGATCGGCGAAGCAGAGCTTGCCCGCCATCGGGTCCTCGGCGTCGTCGTCGCCCGGGTCCAGCATGTAGACGATGCTGACGCTCGACCGCAGGTGGCTGTGCGGCATGCAGTAGTCGCCGGCGCGATAGACGCTCGCCCAGCTGTCGTCGGCGTAGACCGGGCGGCGCGACAGCGTACGATGCGCGAGCATCAACGCCCGCGCATGCACGAGCGATGCGGCGGCGGCATTCCAGTCGGAGATCTTGCGCACCTTCGTGCCGCAGCCGCCCCGAAAGACCGGCGCGCTCGACGAACCGCCGCGGTCGAGCACCAGCACCGCGCGCCAGCGGGGATCGCGCTCCGCGATCAGGACTGCATCGATCAGCGCCGGATGCAGCGCTTCGAAGTCGGCAAATCTCGTCGCCGCCATCAGCGGCGCCGACAGCGGCTCAACTGCCTGCCCCTGAGGCCAGACGGGAAGATCGTTTCCGCCGACGTGGATCGTGTCAGGCAGCGCCGCCTGCTCACCCGCTCTGGGGTCCACTGACTGCGCCGGCATCACGCTCACGCGGCGGCCTCCTTGCCCCGATTCATACACACGGTCCCTTTGCGTGTCGCCCGCAGCCGCGATTCGCCTCGCGCGCCGGCTCCGCATCGACGACGCACAAGCCGCGCGCTTTGTGCGCGGGGCGACCGGCGACGCCACGGGCTCACGCGGCTAGCTGCGGATTGAGCCGCTCCTGCTTGCTGTGCAACTTGTTCAATGCATTGATGTACGCCAGCACCATCTTCGCCCTGGAGTGCACCATCTGCTCGATCGCGCGGAACGTCGCGTCTATCGGGCCGTCGCCGCGTGTGTGCACGCTATGCTCGGTGTCGCCGGCCACCAGCGTGACCTCCGCCTGCGGCACTTCGCCCGTTTCCGAGACGACTTTCAGCGCGACGAGCTTGTAGTGCTCGCGCTCCGGCGTCACCTGCTCGTCGGAGACTAGCGCATGCAGGTCCTCGTCGAAGACCTCGCCCTTCTTGTCGGCAAGCTCCTTGAAGCGTGCGAAGGCGTGATTGACCGCCTCCTCGGTGCCCAGATCGATGCCGAGCTCCGCGAGTCGCGTCTTGAAGGCATTGCGCCCCGAGAGCTTGCCCAGCACCAGCTTGTTGGCGCCCCAGCCGACGTCTTCCGCGCGCATGATCTCGTAGGTTTCGCGGTGCTTCAGCACGCCGTCCTGGTGGATGCCGGATTCGTGCGCGAATGCGTTCGCGCCGACGATCGCCTTGTTCGGCTGCACCGGGAACCCGGTGATGCTGGAGACGAGCTTCGACGCCGCAACGATCTGTGTTGTGTCGATCCGCGTCGTGCACGGAAAGACGTCCTTGCGCGTCTTGACGGCCATTACGATCTCTTCGAGCGACGCATTGCCTGCGCGCTCGCCCAGGCCATTGATCGTGCACTCGACCTGCCGCGCGCCGTTCATCACCGCGGAAAGCGAGTTGGCGACCGCCATGCCCAGGTCATTGTGACAGTGCACGGACCATACGGCCTTGTCCGAGTTTGGAATACGCTCGCGCAGGGTCTTGATCAGTGCCCCGAACTGCCACGGCATCGTGTAGCCGACGGTGTCCGGGATGTTGATGGTCGTCGCGCCGGCGTTGATCGCCGCTTCGACGAGGCGGCACAGGAAGTCCGGCTCGGACCGGCCCGCATCCTCGGGGGAAAACTCGACGTTGTCCGTGTACTCGCGAGCCCATCGGACCGATTTGATCGCCTGCTCGAGGACCTGATCGGGCGTCATGCGCAGCTTCATCTGCATGTGAATGGGCGAACTCGCGATGAAGGTATGCACCCGGCCCGAATGGGCGCCCTTGAGCGCGTCGCCGGCGCGCCGGATGTCCTTCTCGTTGGCGCGAGCGAGCGCGCATATCGTGCTGTCCTTGATCGCCTGCGCAATCGCCCGCACCGCCTCGAAATCGCCGTTCGACGAAGCGGGAAATCCTGCCTCGATCACATCGGCCTTCAGGCGTTCGAGCTGCTTGGCGATGCGCATCTTTTCTTCGCGCGTCATCGACGCCCCGGGACTCTGCTCGCCATCGCGCAGAGTCGTATCGAAAATGATCAAGTGGTCTGGCATGATTGGCTCCTACAAGCTGGGTCTACTGCAGTTCCTCCCCGCCGCGTTGCTTCGGCGGGCTCGCACAACCAAGGGGCGGGGTCGATTATCTGCGCGCGGGGCGCAGCAGCAGCAGACCGCCGAAACCGGCGATCGGAAGGAGACGCGAGAGAAGATTGCTTTCGCGTTGGCTGCTCATGGGGGAACTATAGCCGGATCGGCTCGCGCGCGCAACTGGCCTTGGGTCCCGCCCACCTGACGTTAATCGCGCCGGCGCTTGAGCGCGAGCCACGCCGACCAGACATAGCCCGACAGCGCGTAGGCGACGAACCCGGCGAACAACACGATCGCCGGTTGGACGCTCACCAGCACGAAGAACAGCGCGATAAGGAAGACGACGACGAAGGGCACGCTGCGTCGCAGATTGATGGTCTTGAAGCTGTAGTACTTGAAGTTGCTGACCATGGTGAGGCCCGCGAACACGGTCACCGCCCACGCCCACCAGCGCACGCTATCCGGATCGACGGCATTGTCGTCCATGATCCAGACAAAACCCGCGAC
>WNFU01010351.1_pt1 | contig 10325 bp, 10 predicted proteins | sample 5400121 | NCBI WGS metagenome assembly WNFU01 (sample SAMN13153360, study PRJNA577476) | soil metagenome | isolation source: 100 cm soil or saprolite under grassland replicate 1 | place: USA:California | collected 2016-06-15
GCGACCTCCTCGGGCACGGCGAACGCGAGATCCTGGCGCACGGCGGGGTACGTGATCACATCTTCATAGGTGATCGGTTCTCGGGCCGCCTGCAGCAGCTCGCCGAGATCGAGCTCGAATGCGCCCCACTCTCCCTCGAGGAGCCCCGGTCGCACCTCGCCGAAGACTCCCGCCGGCGTGCGGGCGGCCTTGCCCGGATGCAGGAGGGGGTGCTCGGCGCGCTCCAGTGCCGGCTCTGCCTTCAGCGCCGAGTAGATGGTCTCGACGACGCCCTTCGTGCGCGAGAAGCCTCCCTGCGAGAGGCCCGCCACCCGCAGCCGTTCGTCGGGCAGGTCGCCGCCCGGCAGGTAGACGCGCGCGATCTCGAAGAGCGCGATCGCGTGAGCGCCCGCATCGACGTTCTTCGCCGCAGCCTCGAGGAGGCTCGGCAGGAGGCTCGTCCGCAGCGCGGTCAGCTCGACCGAGATCGGCTCGGGCAGCTTCCAGGGAGTCTGGTCGTCGGGGAGCAGGGAGGGCGTGTACGTCTCGGCGAAGCCGAGGCCGACCAGCACGTCCTCGACTCGCCGGCGCACCTGCTGGTCGCGCGTCAGGGTGCCGAACATCGCGCGCCGCGAAGGCAGCGTGAACGGAACCTCTTCGAGCCGGAAGCGCGCGATCTCCTCGATCGCGTCGACCTCGCGGGTGACGTCGCGGGCGCGCCAGGTGGGAACGGTGACTCGCTCGCCGTCGACGTCGAAGCCGAGCCTGCGCAGTACCGCATGCTGCTCCGGCGCGGGAGTTTCGACCCCGATCAGCTCGTCGGCCCGCTCGGGACGGAAGCGGACAACCGGCCGCTCGGGGAGGTCGCCCTGGACGTCGGTGTGCCCGACCCAGCGTACGCCGGCGAGCTCGACGATCAGCTGCGTGGCGAGGATGGCCGCCTGCTCGGCGAGATACGGGTCGACGCCCTTCTCCCAGCGGTTCGAGCCCTCGGTGCGGAGCCGGAGGCGCTCGGACGACCGGAAGATCGAGAAAGGCTCGAAGTTAGCCGCCTCGAGCAGCACGTCCGTGGTCGATTCTCCGATCTCGGTGTCCTCGCCGCCCATGATCCCGGCCAGCGCGATCGAGCGCTCGGCGTCGGCGATCATCAGGTCGTCGGGCGTCAGGTCTCGCTCGGCTCCGTCGAGCGTACGGAGCTTCTCGCCCGGTCGGGCCCTGCGGACGACGACTCGGCCTCCGCGCAGGGTCGCGAAGTCGAAGGCGTGCAGCGGGTTGCCGAGCGCCAGCATCGCGTAGTTCGTGACGTCGACGACGTTGGAGATCGGGCGCATCCCGGCGGCGTGGAGGCGTGACCTGAGCCAGACGGGCGAGGGCCCGATGCGAACGTCCCGGAAGAGGCGACCGATGTAGCGCGGAGCGCCGGTGAGGTCCTCGACCTGCACGTCGACCGGCTCGTCGCCGGCGCGCTCCGGGTCGAAACCGGGCGGCGGAGCCAGCTCGAGGTCGTAGTGGGCGGCCACCTCGCGGGCGATGCCGTAGACGGCGAGCAGATCCGGCCGGTTCCCGGTTGCCTCGACCAGGAGCACGTCGTCCACGATCGGGAGCACGTCCGCGAGCGGGGTCCCGGGCTCGAGGCCGTCATCGAGCACCATGATCCCGCTGTGGTCGGTGCCGAGGCCGAGCTCGTCCTCGGCCAGGATCATCCCGTGGGAGGTCTCACCGCGGACAGGCCTCGCCTCGAGCCGCAACCCGTCCGGCAGCACCGCCCCCGGTAGCGCCACGGCGACGGTCGCGCCCGCCCCGAAGTTCCAGGCGCCGCAGACGATCTGCCTCGGCTCGCCCTCGCCGACGTCGACCGCGCAGAGCTGGAGCCGGTCGGCGTTCGGGTGCTTGGCCGCCTGGAGCACGCGCCCGATCAGGAAGAGCCCGAGGTTCGCGTCCTCGTCCGGCACGCCGAGCCGCTCGATCCCCTCGACCTCTGCGGAAGAGACCGAGAGCCTCGTCGCCAGGTCGTCGAGAGGCATCTCGAGCGGCACGTAGTCACGGAGCCAGCTGACCGGGACGCGCATCAAAACTGCCTCAGGACGCGCAGGTCGCCTTCCCAGAGCAGGCGGATGTCGGGGATGTCGTGGCGGAGCTGAGCCGCGCGCTCGAGCCCGCAGCCGAAGGCGAAGCCGGTCCACTCCTCCGGATCGAGGCCGACGTTCTCGAACACGCGCGGGTCGACCATGCCTGCCCCGCCCATCTCGATCCAGCCCGAGTACTTGCACGTGCGGCAGCCCTCGCCGCCGCAGATCCCGCACGAGACGTCCGGCTCGATCGAGGGCTCGGTGAAGGGGAAGAAATGCGTTCGGAAGCGGACGCGACGCTCGGGCCCGTACAGAGCCCTCATCACGTGCAGGAGCGTGCCCTTGAGGTCGGCGAGAGTCAGTCCGCGGTCGACCGCGAGCCCCTCGAACTGGTGGAAGATCGGGTAACGCGTGGCGGTGATCGCGTCCCGCCGGTAGACGCGGCCGAGAGAGACCATGTAGATCGGCGGTGGCTTCTCCTCGAGCACGTGGATCTGCGACGGCGAGGTCTCGGTCCGCAGGACGCGCGTGTCGTCGAAGAAGAACGTGTCGCGATGCGAGCGGCTGGGGTGCGTCGGCGCAAACGCGAGCTTGTCGAAGTTGAACTCGACGGTCTCGACCTCGCGGTCGTCGCGCACCTCGTAGCCGAGGCCGAGGAACGCGTCCTCGACGATGCGCCGCACCTGCGTGATCGGATGGAGCCGGCCCAGCGGCAGCTCCTCACCGGGGAGCGTGACGTCGACGACGTCCTCGGTCAGGCTGCGGTCGAGCTCGGCCCGCTCGAGTGCCTCCTCCCGGCCGGCGACAGCCGTCTCGATCGCCTCCCGGGCGGCGTTCAGGGCCATCCCGGTCTCGCGGTCGCGCACCTGGCGCAGGGTCTGCTTGAGCTCGCTGCGCCGCCCGAGGTAACGCACGCGCAGGTCGTCCAGCTCGGCGGCCGTGGAGGCGGCCTCGATCGCGCTCAGAGCTTCACGCTGGAGCGCTTCGGCGTCCACGCGCGCGACTGTATCGCCTTGCTCTCGCTCAGTCATCGTTCAGATGTGGTTCATGATCAAAAGTTCAATCGGTTCGACCGGTCATTGCAGACGGACGCGCGGGCAGAGCCCGCACGTCCTGATGTCGGCACCGCAAGCGGTGCCTCTGGACTTGCTCGTGAGGATCGGCTGCGCGTCAGCACCGGTCCCCGGCGAGGAGCCGAGGCCCGGTAAAGAAAGAAGACGCGCGCCTTGCAGCCATGCGCACACGATACAGCGAGAATGCGCGCATGAGCGAGTACGACCCCATCGCCGAGATCTACGACGAGTGGGCGCAGCACATGACGGAGGACATCCCGTTCTACGTCGAGCTTGTGCGCGAGACCGAGGGGCCGATCGTCGAGCTGGCGGTCGGGAACGGTCGGGTGGCGATCCCGGTTGCGCTGGAGACAGGGCGCAAGATCGTCGGCATCGACCGCTCGCCGGCGATGCTCGCGCAGGCCCGCGAGCGCGCCGAGGCGGCCGGTGTCGAGCTCGAGCTCCGAGAGCGCGACATGCGCGACCTCGAGCTCGCTGAGCCCGCCGGCCTCATCTACTGCCCGGCTCGCGCGCTCCTGCACCTCCCGACCTGGCACGACCGTCGACGCGTCTTCGAGCGGGTGGCCGCGGCGCTCCGGCCGGGCGGCCGGTTCGCCTGGAATGCATTCGTCTTCGATCCCATGATCGCAGCGAGCTTCGCAGGCAGGCTCCGGCGCCGGCCCGACGGACGGCTGTGGGAGTGGACGGAGTACGACCCGACGGACAGTCGGATCGACCTGACGGCCTACGTCGGCCAGCCCGGCAAGGACGAACGGCGCCTCTCGCTCTGGTGGATTGCGCGTTCGGAGTGGGAAGGGCTGATCGACGTCGCGGGGCTCGAGATCGAGGCGCTCTACGGCGACTTCGAGCGGAGGCCCTTCGACGCCGAGAGCAGAGAGTTCGTCTGGATCGCCCGGAAACCGGCGTGACCCCGCCTCTCGATTCCTCCCACCCGGGTGGGGGACCCGCGTGCCGCCGGTTGGAGCCTACCGTCGAAATGCGCGCACGTCTGTGAATTGAGTGCGCCAGATGCGTGACATTGCGGCCAGTCCCTACGACGCGATCGCGGAGCTCTACGACCCCTGGAGCCGCAGCGTCGTCGAGGACGTCGGGTTCTACGTCGCCGAGGCGCGCAAGTCGGGCGGACCCGTGGTGGAGCTCGGCGTCGGCACCGGCCGCATCGCGATCCCGATCGCACAGCAAGGCCTGCGCGTGATCGGCGTCGACTCCTCGCGCGAGATGCTCGCCGCCTGCCGTCGCCGCGCCGAAGCGGAAGGCGTTGCCGAGCTCCTCGACCTCCGGCGCGGAGATCTGCGCCGGCCCCCGCTCGACGGGCAGGTCCAGCTCGTCATCTGCCCCTTCCGCTCATACCTCCACCTGGCCGACGACGGCGAGCGGGTTGACGCGCTCACGGCCGCGCGCGCCGCACTGCCGCCGGAGGGGCGGCTCGTCTTCGACGTCTTCGAGCCGAAGCCCGACGACATCGCCGACACCCACCGCCGCTGGCTCGAGCGCGAGCCCGGCATCTACGAGCGGGCCGACTGGGACGAGAGCGCGAGGACGCTCACGCTCTCGGTCCGCGGCCCGGCGGGAGCCGCGACGATGTCACTGGCCTGGATCTCGCGCGCCGAGTGGCAACAGCTCCTCGAGGAGACTGGCTTCGCGGTCGAGGCCTGTTACGGATGGTTCGACCGGACGCCTTACCGGGGCGGCGAGGACATGATCTTCATCGCGCGGCGAGCGGGCTGACCTTTTCGGCCAAATTGCTGAAGGCTCGGACGTCTGCAACCCTCCAAGCTTGGACGACGAGCTCCGTATCTCGCGCGAAGAGGCGGAATCTATGATGTGGGCGATGCTCGACATCAAGGCGGATGTGCGGCGAATCCGGCAGCTTCTCGAGGAGGACGATGGCGAAGAAACCGAAGCTGAGCCGTGAGGAACAAGAGCGCCAGGACTTGCTCGAGCGCTACAAGCAGAAGCTGCTGCGCGAGGTTGAGGATGAGTTCATCGAGCGCATGCGCGCCAAAGAGGAAGCCGAGCAGAAGAGAGAATCAGCCTAGGCACCGCTTGCGGTGCCGCCCCCGGACCACCGTTAGAGCAGTTCGATCTGGTCGCCGACGGCGACCTCGCCGCTCTCGACGACTCGTGCGAGCATCCCGCGCCGCCCGTCGAGCTCGGCGCGAAGACCCTCCCGCAGCTCGTCCATGCGGTGGCACGGGTCGCAGACCATGGTGATCTCGAAGACCGCCCCGCCGGCCCGCACCCGCTGACCGACCGGCCAGCCCTGGACGTCGTCGCCCTCGACCGTCAGGTTCTCGCGGATCGCCCCCGGCTCGACGCCGACCTCGTCCAGATGCTCCTTGGAGGCAAAGAGCACCTCGCGCTTGGGCGGATTCGCGTGAGCGCAGCCCTCCAGCCCCTGACCGGCGATCGCCTTCCTCCGCTCGTGCCCGTCCATGCGGCCGCTCTTGCGGGCCGGTGACGTCCACACTCTTGCGATCCTCGCCACGAGCCCGAGTCTACTGAGCGCGCCGGTGCTCGTAGAGGGCGATTGCGGCCGCGACGGCGACATTCAGCGACTCGGCGCCCGGCGCAAGCGGAATCGTCGCCCGTTCGTCGCACACGGAGACGATCTCGCCCGGAAGACCTTCCCGCTCGGCACCGAGGACGTACGTCACGGGCACGCCCGGATCGAGACCCGCAAGCGACCGCCCGCCGTCCGCGACGAGCGCGACGCGCGTCCCACTCGGATCGTCGAAGCCGGCGAGCGGGACCCGGAACACTGCCCCGGCTGAGGCGCGCAGGGCTTTCGGGCCGGTCGGATCGGCGCAGCCAGGCGAGAGCGCGACAGACGCGCCGAAGGCATCGGCCGAGCGCAGGATCGTGCCTACGTTGCCAGGATCGGCAACATGCCAGAGCGAGAGGGACACCGGCTCGATGCCCCGTGGGAGCGTGTCCACCCGATAGATCCCGATCACCCGCGGGGGATGGGCCATCGTCGAGACCCTGGCCAGCAGCTCCGGCTCGACGTCCTCGCCCGCACGCAGGAGCTCGACGGGGTCGATGCCCGCGTCGTCCGCGGCCTGGACGAGATCCTCGCCCTCGACGGCGAAGAGCCCCTCCTTCTCGCGCTGGCGCCGGGACTCGAGCAGCCGGTGGATGAGGCGCAGCTTGGGGTTGGACGCCGAGGTGATCACAGTTCCCACTGCAGCCAGGCTCCGTGGAAATCGGCGTGCCCGGCGAACTCCCGCTCGCCGCCCGGCCAGTAGACGATGCGCAGGCCCCAGCAGTCGCGCTCGGTGCGCGGCCTTCCGGTCGAGAGAAAGACGAGCGAGCGCTCCCGTCCCGCCTCCTCGAGCGCCGCCCGCACGCGCGTGCGCCCCTCGTCGCCGACGTAGCCGAGAGTCGCGGTCTGGAAAACGACCGTCAGCGCGTCGCGGGGCTGGGCGGCCAGCACCTCCGGCAGGAGCTCGACGAAGTCGCCGCGGATGAGCCGTGGCGGGTGGGCACGAAGCGCCTCGATCGCCCGCTCCAGCCGCTCAAGCCGGTCCTCCTGGCCCGCCCAGACGAAGCTCTGCAGCAGCCGCGCTCCTTCCTCGCTCGTCACGTCGACGGGCGAAAGGTCGATTCCGGTGCGTCCCCGGACACGCGGCTCGAGCTCGAGCAGCTCCGCCGGCACAGGCCGGCGCTCTTCCCCCTCGAAGCGCAAGGACGCGTCCGGCGGCCCCCACTCCCCCGCCTCGTAGCGGTAGCCGTAGCGATCCCAGACGAGGTTCAGGCCCGCGCTCGGGCCGAGCTCGACGAGGTCGAAGACCTCCGCCCCGGTCCGCTGCGCGATGCGCAGAAACAGAGGGACGAGCACCCAGGAGCGTTGCACTTCGTTCGTCTGCACCCCCTGCGACGCCACGAACTCGCGCAGGAAGTCGCGGTGCGCCGCGGGCGGATCGTCCCAGCCGGCCTCGCCGGAGAGGACCAGGTAGTGCAGCCCCCCGAGCATGCGCAGCGGCGCGTCCCAGGCGGGTTCCGGGCCGACGATCTCGGCCGCGACGGGATCGTCCGCCCACGCGCGAAGCAGCTCGGCGTACAGCTGCGAACGGCCCTCACACTGGGCCGCCTGATTCTCGAAAATCTGGCTAGTCGCCAGTGCCCGCGCCGTTGGCGAGCGCCGTCTTCGCCTGCTCGGCGATCTTGCCGAAGGCGGCCGGATCCTCGACGGCGATGTCGGCCAGCACCTTACGGTCGAGCTCGATTCCCGCCTTGCGGCACCCGGCCACGAACTGGTTGTACGAGAGACCTTCCGCTCGGGCGGCGGCGTTGATGCGCATGATCCAGAGCCGGCGCATGACGCGCTTCCGCTTCTTGCGGTCGCGGTAGGCGTGCACGAGCGAGTGCTCGACCGCCTCCTTCGCAACCTTGTAGCGCGAGTGTCGGGTGCCGACGTAGCCGCGCGCGGACTCGAGCACCTTTTGCCGGCGCTTGCGGGAGGCGACCGATCGCTTTACCCGGGCCATGTGACCCTCCCGGTGACATTGGCGAGCTTCTGGGGTGCGAGAAGCAAGCCAGGCAAGGACGCAGGGAGCGCTCGGGCTTGTAGCCCGGGCGCGACTGAGGACGCGGCATGGCGCAGTCTTATCGCGCGCCAGAAGCCGCAGGATGTTGCCGGGAGGGTCACCACCTACTTGCCCCCGAGGAGACGCTTGACTTCGCGCTGATCGGCGCGCTGGACGTCCTGATCTCGACGAAAACTACGCTTGCGCTTGGCCGACTTCTTCCCGAGGTAGTGGCTCTGCATCGCCTTCCGGCGCAGGAGCTTCCCCGCTCCGGTCACCTTGAACCGCTTCTTCGCTCCGCTGTGTCTCTTCTGCTTTGGCATCTTTTGCGACTCCTGCGTTCTTCGTCGGGCCGAGCACCATGACCATGTTGCGGCCGTCGAGGAGCGGTGGCGACTCGATCTGGCCGAGCTCCTTCACGTCCTCCGCCAGCCGCATCAGGAGATCACGGCCCCGCTCCGGATGCGTCGTCTCCCGGCCGCGGAACATGATCGTCACCTTGACCTTGGCCCGCTGGCCGAGGAACCGGGCGACATGGCCCTTCTTGGTCTCGTAGTCGTGGTCTCCGATCTTCGGCCTGAGCTTGATCTCCTTGACGTTGATCGACACCTGGTGCTTGCGCGCGAGCTTGGCCTTCTGCTCCTGCTCGTAGCGGTACTTGCCGTAGTCCATGACCCGCGCAACCGGCGGGTCGGCCTGCGCGGCGACCTCGACGAGGTCGAGATCCTTGCCGTGCGCGTACTCCAGAGCTTCGGCGATGGGCTTCACTCCGAGCTGGCCGCCGTCCTCGTCGACGAGCCGCACCTGCGCGGCGCGGATGTCTTCGTTGATCCGACTCTGCGGGATGACCGGGCGGGACTGCTCGACCCGTCGTCGTGGCCTCAAAGGCGCTTCACCAAGCTGTCAGCTTCCTCCTTCTCGAAACGACAAAACCGCTGCGCAGCAGCGGCTCGATCCTTTCCAACCTCCTCGGTTGAACCTCCGACAGGCTCTTGGGCCCCGGAGGTGAGGAACGTGTCGCCCCTGCTTTGCAGGCTTCAAACCTTAGCAGCGTTCTTCAATTCCGCGACAAGCTCGTCCAGGCTCTTCGTCGACTGCTCCCCCCCATGCTCGCGGACCGCCATCGAATCCTCGGTCTCGCGATCACCCCAGACGACGACGTACGGGATCTTCTCGACCTCGGCGTTGCGGATTCGTTTGCCCACCGTCTCGTCGGAGTCGTCGACCTCGACGCGGAACTCGCCGAGCTGCTCCGCCAGCGAGCGCGCGGCCTCACGATGCCCCTCGCCCACCGGGATGATCCGCACCTGCACCGGGGCCAGCCAGACGGGAAAGGCGCCCGCGTAGTGCTCGATCAGGATCCCGATGAAGCGCTCGAGCGAGCCGAAGAGGGCGCGGTGGACGACGTACGGCGTGTGCTCGGTGTTGTCCTCGCCCACGTAGGTCAGCCCGAAGCGCGCCGGCATCTGCGAGTCGAGCTGAATCGTGCCCATCTGCCACGGGCGCCCGAGGACGTCCGTCATGTGCAGGTCGATTTTCGGCCCGTAGAACGCGCCTTCGCCCTCGCTGACCAGGTAGTCGATCTCGCGGCGATCGAGCGCCGAGCGCAACGCGCCCTCCGTGAAGTCCCACTCCTCGTCGGTGCCGAGCTTGTTGTCCGGGCGCGTCGACAGCTCGAAGCGCGCCTCCATCTCGAACAGGTCGTAGAGATAGGCCGCGAAATCGAGCGCGCCGAAGATCTCGTCCTCGATCTGCTCCGCCGCCACGAAGATGTGCGCGTCGTCCTGCGTCACGTGCTGGACGCGGAGGAGCCCGTGCAGCGTGCCGCCACGCTCGTTCCGGTGGAGCGTCGAGGCCTCGGCGTACCTCAGCGGCAGCTCGCGATAGCTGCGCAGCGCATTCCCGAAGAGGAGCATGTGCCCGGGGCAGTTCATCGGCTTCAGCCCGAGCGTTCGCTCCTCGCCGTAGGGCACGAGGAACATGTCGTCTCTGAACTTCTCCCAGTGCCCTGAGGTCTTCCACGTCTCGACGTCGTACATGAGCGGCGTCTTCACCTCGACGTAGCCCCGCTTGAGGTTCTCGCGGCGGCGCAGGTCCTCGAGGGCGTTCCAGATCACCATTCCCTTCGGATGCCAGAACGGCATCCCCGGCGCGTGGTCGGACAGGTGGACGAGATCGAGCTCCTGGGCAAGGCGCCGGTGGTCGCGCCGCTTCGCCTCCTCCAGCCGTTCGAGGTAGGCGTCGAGGTCGGCCTGCGAGAAGAACGCCGTCCCGTAGATCCGCGTCAGCTGCTTGTTGTGCTCGTCCCCGCGCCAGTAGGCGCCGGCGAGGCCGGTCAGCTTGAGCGCCTTGATCGGCTTCGAGTCCTGGAGGTGCGGGCCCCGGCAGAGGTCGGTGAAGTCGCCCTGCGTGTAGAGCGAGATCTCACCCTCGGCCGTGTCGACGAGCTCGACCTTGTACTCCTCGCCCTGCTCGCCGAAGAGGCGCTTCGCCTCCTCGGCGGAGACCTCCTGCCGCTCCCAGGCGCGGCCCTCCTCGAGCTCACGCCGGATCTCCGCCTCGATCTGCTCGAGCGCGTCCTCGGCGATCGGCTCCGGAAACTCGAAGTCGTAGTAGAAGCCGTTCTCGATCGGCGGGCCGATCGCGATCTTCACCCCGGGATAGAGGCGCCGCAC
>WNFU01010352.1_pt1 | contig 10325 bp, 8 predicted proteins | sample 5400121 | NCBI WGS metagenome assembly WNFU01 (sample SAMN13153360, study PRJNA577476) | soil metagenome | isolation source: 100 cm soil or saprolite under grassland replicate 1 | place: USA:California | collected 2016-06-15
CCTGGCCTTCCGTTGGTCTCATCCATCCTGGATGAGGCCGCGTTGCCTTGTCCTGGAAGGAAGCAACGCATGGCTGCTCAAAGTAGGGTGGGATTCTTACGAAGTTGCATTTCCTATGCAGCCCTCCCACCGCTCCACTCGCTGGAAGGTCTACAAACCACTTCAACAAGGAGATACTCCCAATGACTAGAAAAACAAATTTAGCGAAATGTATTCTGGGTGTTTTCGTGTTGGCCCTTCTGTTCATCGGAACATGGGCTAGCACAACTACGCCCCGATCAACAGCTCAAGACCTGGCGCAAAAGCAGGGGCCAACCATCAATGCGCCTCCGACACCTACCCCGACTCCGGGGGCCCCTCCGGCAGCGATAGCTCACGTCTTCCAGATCGATGGCAACGTTTGTGATGAAGCAATCAAGGAAGGCACGGACTGGAACGAGGTTAATCCGCCTACCGATCCCGCTTGTGATCCTGGGTTTGTTACCGGCGATCCCGATGGTACGGGGCCCATTCAGCTTGCCACGTTCGTCATAGACACTTGTCCAGACGACCGCGTCTTTACCATCGGCAGTTCCAAGGACTTCAATGATATCCAGGGCAACTGGCACAGCACCATTGGCTCAGTCCCAGACAAGGATGAGATCACCCATGCCTACGCTGCGATTGCCATAGTTCCTACAAACGCCGACACTACCGCGGACGGCACCGCCGGCGACCGCGTCCTTGTCTTTGGCGGCGACCGCTTTGCCACCAATGGCGATGCAAACATCGGTTTCTGGTTTTTCCAGAACGCTGTTAGCGTGGACCCAGTTACCGGAGATTTTCAAGGCACCCACGTCGATGGAGATCTCTTCATTGTCAGCGCCTTTACTGGTGGCGGCGGTACCAGCACCATCGACGTCTACGAGTGGGTTGGAACAGACCCCAGTAAGTGCACCCCGGCGCCGCCTGCGGGTCTGGGTGGCACTCTCGACAATGCCGGCACACTTTGTCTACTTCCCGCCACCGCCAACAAGGGCACTGGCATTGTGAACCCACTGGACTTAACGGGGGAGTGTGCCGTTAGTGCTGGTGGTGGTTTCGACTGGCCATACACCACCAAGGGAGATAAGACGCCATGCCTTGCCGGTCCATGCGACGTTCCTAAGGGGGCCTTCTACGAGGGCGGCGTCAACCTAAGCGACCTCGGCTTTGCAGATACTTGTTTCTCGACCTTCCTGCTCGAGACTCGCTCTTCGCAGACGGTCGACGCGATCCTGAAGGACTTCGCGCTAGGCTCGTTCGACACCTGCGCGATCGACGTCACCAAGACGCCGGATAGAGCCGAGGTTTGCGAGTTCGAGAATGGTGCGGCGCCTCAAATCACGTACACCTACACGGCCACAAATCAAGGTGTCTCGACACTTAACGTAAGCCTCGTTGATGACAATGGCACGCCCGGCACGACCACGCCCAGTTGTGACGATGACATAGACGTTAAGACAGGAGCAATCGTTGGATGCACCCCGGCAAACGCTGCGACCTACAACCTGGTGGGCGGAGCTAGTACCGGCGACGTCACGCGGATCGTAACCTTTGACGCTACCTATCTCGCCGGGCGTCTGGTAACGTGTCCCGTTGGAACCACCGGTAGCTGTGTGACTAACACCGTTACTGCAAGGGCTCGACTGGAAGGCAATGTCAACGGTCCGCCAGACAAGACAGCAACCGCTACAGCAAGCGTGAAGGTCAATCCGAATCCGACAGTTTCGGTGAGCGCACCCGCGGTCTGTGCTGGTACTTCTTCAACAATCACCGCGACGCCGTCACCCGCAGGTACTTACACGTATGCCTGGACGGTCCCGGCTGGCGCAACCGATCCTGGTGATGTTGCGAGCTTCAGCTCGGGCGTGGCCGGTCTCTATAGTGTCACTGTCACCGACGGCAACACCTGCACGGGCTCTGGGTCTGCTACTCTGGTAGTCAATCCCAACCCGACGGTTACAGTTAACTCTGAGACCATATGTGAAGGCAGTTCGGCAACGATCACGGCAACGCCGTCACCGGCGGGCTCGTACACGTACCTCTGGACGGTGCCTGCTGGCGTAACCAACCCTGGTAACGTTGCCAGTTTCAGTGCGAGTGTGGCAGGCAGCTACGGTGTTACCATCACCGACGGCAACACCTGCTCCGGCTCAAACTCTGGTACTTTGACGGTCGAGGCAAACCCGACAGTGGAAATCGCTGGCGATGAAGCCTGCTCAGCCGACGAGATCCTGGCCCTGACGGCTACTGTTACAGGGGGGACGGGAACAATCACCTATACCTGGACGGTGCCGGCTGGCGTAACCGATCCGGGTAACTCGCCGACCGCTAGCGCAACTAAACCTGGCAACTACGCGGTGCATGTCACGAGAGGTGTAGCTAGCTGCCCAGGTGACGCGCATCTCCATGTTGGTCTGTGCGCCGGTACGAGTACTCCCGGACCGCTGCCAACACCAACACCTTAACCATTTAACCCCTACGTTGTCGGTGAATCGCACGTCAACCAATGTTGGAACACCTGCAACCTTAACAGCAGCGGCGCCAAGTGGCGCCGCTGCTCTATTTTTGGACCAAGACATCTGCTGAATGAAAAACTCGAATTCATTATTTTCAGATCACATAAAACGAGGGGCCGCTCTCCAAGAGCCGCCCCTTTCATCCCGAAGCTGGCAGGCGGAACAATCAGCGTCGCCAGGATCGGCACCAGACAGTCGTCCACTAGCGTTGCTCTATTGTACTTCCAAGTTAGCGCTCGCGCTTACTCCTGGGTCTCCACCTTTCCCTGCAGTTGAGATCGTTACGACATGCGTGCCGCGACAAGAGGTCTTCTTGGTTGGGTATGAAGTGGTGACGAGTACGGACTGACCCGGCCCCAGCGCTAGCCTGTTATAACCCAAATCCGTTTTCGTTCCACAAGGGTCAACGGCCGAGAATGTAACTGTCATCCTCACCTTAGATGTTGAATTGTTAATGACTGCCGCCGAAACAGCGGCCCAATCTCCGGCCATGACAGTCGTCGGGCTCACGCTAACATACAGGGTAGTGCCAGAAGACTGGGCTTTCGCCGGTAAGGGCACCAGCGCCAGCGTCGTGCAAACAATCGCCAGCATGCTTTTGACTATGTAATTCCGCATAGATTACCTCCTTTTTCTGATTCCCTGCCGCCACGCCAGCTAAAATAGCAGTGCGCGTACCACAGAGCCCATACGCTAACTACCTGAAACACTTATACTTAAAAGGTCTCTGCAAACAAGTTTGGCGCATGGTTCGGATACAGGTGTTCCGCAAAACGTCGCTTGCTAGCCGCTGGACCTAAGCGCGTTGAGTCTCTGCGCACAAAAAGAACCGCTCTCCAGAAGAGGAGAACGGTTCGTATTGCATACCCAACGAGGAGTCAGTCGGTGATACTCCACATCAGATCGACATGTGGGTAAACGGCTCGGTCGATACAATCAAGAACGCCGAAGGTTTCGACAGCCACGCTTTGGTGGCCCGAGAATTCCTCCTGCCTTACAGAACCTCAAGATTGGTACTTGCGCTTGTTCCGGTATTGCCACCCTTGCCTCCCGTCGAGACCGTTACGACGTGGGTGCCCCGACAAGAGTCAGCCTTGGTGGGGTATGCAGTGGTAACGAGTACAGATTGCCCCGGCGCCAGTGCTAGCCTGTTATAGCCCAAATCCATTTTGGTTCCGCAAGTGTCCACAGCGCTGAACGTAACTGTGACTCTGAGCTTGCCCGTTGAACTGTTTACGATCACTGCCGAAACCCCGGCCCAGTCCCCAGCCATAACAGTTGTTGGGCTCACGTTAATATACATGGTCGGGCCAGCTGCTTTCACCGGCACTGGTACCAACACCATCGTCAGGCATGTAAGCGCCAGCACGCTCTTGATCAAGTAATTTCTCATCGATCTTTCTCTCCTTAATTATTCTGGTTTGTCCCACACACCGGTAGGCATTAATTTTCCGCTGCTCTCGGCGCGCAAGCCGCACCCTTACTTTAAGGCGCACTTCGAGCCGATAAACAAAGTCCAACAAATTGTTGCGTATTGAGGTTTAAAGGTTTATCTCAAGCGGGAGGCAGAATTGCCTGAGAAAAATCCTTATCCTCGATCCCTGTCGGGTGTGTGCTTTCTGTCACCTTCTGGTCTGTCGGCACTTGCCCCCATGTTCTTGTGCGTTTCGTCAAACCAGGGCCGCGCTTTTCAAAAAGCCGCTCATCTTAGATGAAGTTTTGGAGAGCCGCAAGTGATAATTTCGCAATTATGCACTTGACAAACCCACAATACTATGAGACAATTCGGGCACTGGAGAAAAGCTATGAAACAGCCCCGAAAAGTCGAAAAAGGTTCGATATTAGAACCGCATTTCACAGACGAAGATAAGGCCCGCGAATATCTAGAGGCGATGCGCTGGCCGGATGGCGTTGTCTGTCCGCATTGTGGTCTCGTTGGCGAGGCTTACAAGATTACCGTGAAGGAAAAGACCTTCGAGGAAATCAAGGCCACTCGCAAGCGTGTCCGCAAGCCGCGCAAGGGTCTGTGGAAATGCGCCGGATGCCGCAAGCAATTCACGGTTACGGTCAAGACAATCTTCGAGGATTCTCATATTCCGCTTCATAAATGGTTGTTGGCTATTCACCTGCTCTGCGCAAGCAAAAAGGGAATATCTGCTCACCAATTAATGCGGATGCTGGACATCAAACAATACAAGTCAGCTTGGTTCATGGCGCACAGAATCCGCTATGCAATGACTGGCGAAGTGACTGAAAAGATGTCTGGAATCATCGAGGCCGATGAAACATATATCGGTGGAAGGCGTCGTAAGCATCAACGCTATACCCTGAAGGCCGGACAGAGAGTGCAGGACATTCTAGGCCCAGTGGCCGACAAGCAAGCCGTATTCTCCGTGATGCAACGCGGCGGCAAAGTACACTCACGGCATATTGAGCGCGTGACCGCTGATAACCTCAAGACTGTCTTGGATGACGTAGCCAACAAAGACGCTCACTTGATGACTGATACAGGTGTTCTCTGGGCGAAGTCTACAGGTCGCAAACATTCGCTAGTGAATCATTCAGCGGATGAATACGTACGCTTCGATGAAGGCGTGATGATTACAACTAACACCGTTGAAGGTTACTTCTCAATCCTCAAACGTGGTATAAACGGCGTGTACCATCACGTAGGCCGGAACCATCTTCACCGTTACCTAAGCGAGTTTGATTTCAGATACAACGAACGGAAGGCAACTGATGGTGAGCGAGCGCAAAGTGCGCTTAAGGGCTTCGAAGGCAAGCGGCTCACCTACAAAACGGCTAACCGCGAAAACTAAGAATCGAGGCGAGAAATGAATCCCGAAGGCCCTTACGTTTCGTTGGCAACACTGTGTGAATCCGTTCTACAGGAAGCCGAAAATAGATTTACCTTAGTTCGGTTGTTGGATCGAATGGAGATCGCTTTTCCTGCCGACGCACCTGATCCGTTTCCTTCCGTAACTATACAGATAAAAGCGGTGATCGCTTTCAAGTCTGGAGGGTTTGTTGGAGAAAAGAAGTTGGCCGTGAAAACGGTTGATCCTAAGGGCGAAATCGCAGCGGCTGCTTTCGAATCTCGCCTAGTATTCGAAGGTAACGAGCACGGAACGCAGTTAGTGCTGAGCCTGAATATTGGTACAGATCGTGAAGGGCTTTATTGGCTTGATGTCTTGCTGGACGAAGAAATGGTTACCCGTATTCCGTTGAGGTTAACCTTTACACGGCAACTGCAAGCTGACCAGACTGAAGCTGTCCCCGACTCTGCGCAGAAATAAACAAGGGATCATGATGCGGCCTAGGTTCAGCAAATAACACCTTTTGCTCAAACTCTTTTCTTCCGGCAAAAGGTGCAAGTTCCGAGCGAAGCATGAACCTTGATATATGACCATCAAAATATACGTCTAGGCTGTTGAGGAGGGATGCAACTAGATTAAATAATTCTTCATCGTTGTCAGCGCGCAAGGACGCGGATTCCTTAGCAAGCCAATCCGCAAAATCCTGGATAGATATGAGACCCGCAAAATATTCTGCTAGTCGATCTTGAATTTTTATTTTACTCAACATGGATCGCCATCCTCCACAAGCCCCTGAGCGTCAAGTTTCCCCGTGGGACTTACGTAGATTATACAACGAGGGGGATATTAAGACGCTAGCTAAGCAGGGGAAGTTTACGGTAAAAATTAAAGAACGCAAGCCAATTACTACCAGCGGCAGGATACCAATAGGCTCTAAAAGTTTCGAAACCTTTTATTTTGATGCAGTTACTAGCATACAAATTGCACGTTTCCATCATTACGAAAAGCCGCACGGCGGAATGATAGGTAGGTTTGATCCGAAATTCTTGCGAATTGGCGGAGTCGAATACCATCTTCCGAAGAAGGGCTCTGCGCAGCCGCCTAGACTCACGAATGCAGAGATAAACAGGGTATTGGGAAAGAGTGGCTTACAAGCTAGTGCGACCTATCTCTATTATTTGTCGGAACAGGCACGGAAACTATGGAAAGAGCAAGTGACAAATAGGCTTGTGATGTTAGGTCTCAAAGAAGGCAGGGATATACTTCTTATTTCACGCTTGGGCTTGTGTAGTACAATGGCGTAAATGAAAGCTCACACGCCTAATCCAGCAGGAAAGCACGGCAAGCCATTTACACTTGCCCCTCACTCATTCGAGGATGCCTTGCGAAAGATTCTAGCCGCACCACCAGAACCTAAGATCGATAAGCCAAAGAAAAAACCCTCGAAGAAACGATAAAAGAGTTCTTGCATCAAGATCGTAAATGATCTATTTGCAACGCTTTACGAGTTGGTCCATCTAGGTTATAATTCTGCGCGTATTGAATTGTGTGAGTAGAGGAAGGGTTACGACCGCTAGCGGTCTAACGCCCGAACGAAGCGCACGATTAAGCTAGATCGTTTCCCGCCTTACTTTTTCCAAACAATACAAATCAAGAATAGCTGTCTATAAAACCGCGATGCAGAGCAGTCTTATAGATGGAACACAAGGCGGAAACCTCATTAACCGAAAGGCTAACTCATGAGTTATAAAAGCCCCTGGCATTCGAAACTAGCTCCCACCAAGGGCCGGTTGGCTCACCATCGTTTATCGGCCAAACGCGCCTTAAGGATGAAACCTTCAGACCATATTGAAGTGCAATTGCCAACGCTCTAAACCCCTCTGCTCGCTCCCCGTGGAACCGGACTGTTGGTTCCGTATAGGCATGACCTTCACCGCCTTCACAGGATTCAAAAGTTTCAACACCCGCATCTAAGAGAAGGTTAACGGCCCTCTCGACACCTTTGTCCAAGGGCATCTCAAAAACCCTGTTTTCTATTCGCGCTGGGAAAGACTTTGTACTTGAGTTTAGGATATGTGTGGACATAGCAACTCCTGAGCTGGTAGTATGCAAACCAACTCAAGAGCCGTGAGGCTTGTATAATAGCCGCGATAGGGACAATTCCCCTCGCGGCTTTTGCCTTTTCAGAGTCTACACTACGTTGTCAAGTTTCTCAGGGTTTCAGCATGTGCTCGAACCAAGCCAAAACACAAGTAAGCACAGCTAGCGTAATGGCTAAACTGAACGATGGGTTCAAGACTAAATACACGTTCAGAAGATTCGTAAAGTGAGCTATTGCCCCTATGGACAACTAGCCATCTCTTGCGTGTTAAGTTTAGGGAGTTAAGTTTACGGCCGAGATCCAATCGGAACATCGTGAGGGATGTCCTTTCTAGGTGAGTTTTACCCTCCAAAGAGGGACTTGTTCGGTGATCGGCGTTGAGAGCCGCTCAGCAAGGTAGATACAAATTACACGGTTCCCGCTGGGTTTGTCAAGTGCATAATCCTCGATAATTTCGTTGCGATTCCGCAATATTGTAAATAGTTATGCGACAAACTGAAACTTTTCGCGAAACCTATGAAAAATCTCCGCAAAGGATGCACCTGAATCTTCACTTTGTCTTTGCTTTTGGGTGTCTCAGGTTTCACGACAGGAATGTCGGTTATTTCACAACGAGAGGGCCGTTCTCGTCGAACGAGAAGGGCCCTTTCCATACACCCAATGAGATTACTCCAAAGTCGGCCTGGCGCTCCATGCTAGCTGGAGCTAGCTGCTCACAAGCGGTCGGAGCTGGTATGTTTTTTATTCACCTCGTTTGCTGACGTCGATTTTGTCTCCTAACTACAATGCGACCAATAGGCCTGACTGTTGCGCGGTGGTTACCAACGTGAGACATCGGGTTAAAACAACCGCGCAGTGCTATCGGGCGATCACCTCTCGCATTGCGCCGTTTGTTGTCCGAGTTTCAACTCCGCCACGAGCGAGCCCTGCCATCTCGCGTATACGTTGATTGTCTAAATTGCAAATCCCAACGATCTGCCCACGCGTTACAGGACTTCAAGATAGGTAGTCGCGTTTGTTCCCGCAGTGTTCCCCTTGCCTCCCGTTGAGACGGATACAGCGTGCATGCCGCGACAAGAGGAAAATTTGGTGGCGTATGCAGTGGTAACGAGTACAGATTGCCCCGGAGCTAATGCTAGCCTGTTATAGCCCAAGGCCGTCTTGGTTCCACAAGGGTCCACAGCGCTGAACGTGACTGTCATTCTGATCTTGCTTGTTGAATTATTGATGATCACAGCCGAAACCCCGGCCCAGTCCCCAGCCATTACAGTTCCTGGGCTCACGCTAATATACATATCCGCGGCCGCTTTTACCGGGACCGGTACCAACACCATGGTCAGGCATACCAGCGCTAAGATGCTCTTGATTACGTAGTTTCTCATCGTTCTTTCTCCATGTTGTTTGAGTTGCTCCAGCGCATCCGCTGGCACAAGTTTGTCCGTCTTGCCGCAGGTGCTGAAGCTTCGCTAAGCGTGATTCGCACCGCGAACTAAAAGCCAACTACTTGTCTTTATGGTGAGGGCCAGGACGGCTGGAGCCCGAGACCGAAACGAAATATATCGGTTAGGGAGAACTTGTTTAATACCTTCACTTCCGCACGTCCCAACACAATTGGGCAATGCGGTGCATAACAAGGAGCGTGCCATACGGCTGCTCTCAAATCTACCGCAGTAATGTGGTCCAACTCTGGTGAAGTCTGGACCAGTTGTCGCCTGACGTTGACAACGGAACAGCGCCTTCGACGGTCAATAGGAAGGAATTGCAGACGAAGGGAATATCATGAAGGGTCTGTGTTGTCGCCATGGGTTTGCAGCGGACCCGAACAATGTCAACCGCGGGGGACAAACAAGCGAACCCTCGTGGTAAAAAGATCCGCGAATTGCGAGAAAATCTCCAGGACGGTAGTAAGTCAATCGGTGCACGTCTCAAACCACAATCCTGCTGCTGCAATTACCCACCATGAATCAGAGTTGGCCCAATTCACCTTTGAGGTACCGGCGTAGGTCAAGTGGCATAGCTGAGCACCTCTTTGTCCGGGCATCCGGGCGATGTAGCACTTGATTCGTACTCGTGGCGTGTTTAGGTTCTGGCATCAGATCGTCGAAGCAGCTCCCGTGATGAGAAAGTGGCACGCGTGTTCGCGGCTCCCTCGTAAGCTGCCGCGAGCCCCCATCAAACTGATGAAGTTAGACACCGATTGTATTAACCTCGTCGCATTCGGCGATATGTGATAGAGGAGCCGTGATTTAAGTCCAAGACTCTCGGCATTCAAAACAAACTCACGTCGACTAACCCCACCAGACCACGAGTAAGTCGAGCCATCTCAGCCCATTCCAAAAGCGGTAAATGGAAACCTTCAACACGATCGCAAGCAACGGCGTAGGCAGCAGTCAAGCTCTCCTTTGCTATAGCTGGCCATACAGCCGGCAGCGATTCCTGGCATTGCGGCCCGCTGGTTCCGCGGGCTTCCGACAAACAGAAGCGTGCGGCGATCTACAAGCGCGAAAAACGGTCGTGTCCAATAAGAGTCAACGGCAGGATCCTGCCAGAAAAATAAGCAGCCATTCTCGTTGTAGTGCTTTCGCAATAGACCTATTATCTCAGCCAACAACCGTAGCGAAGGTACTGATTTGTCTGTGGCCCCGACAACCCTATACGACGAAGCAGAGTCTACTCTCGATCTGCACATCGATGAATTAATAGCAGAGAACAAGAGACCCGTCCCTGGACCGCAAACGTTCGAAAGACGCCGTAAGCCGCGGCTGCAAGAAGCTTTTCCTGCGCGAGTATCGGGTGTCGACTCACGCGACCTGCCTTTCTACGTTGACTGCGTTCTCGACAACATTAGCGCGACCGGGTTGTACCTGA
>WNFU01016721.1_pt1 | contig 10323 bp, 10 predicted proteins | sample 5400121 | NCBI WGS metagenome assembly WNFU01 (sample SAMN13153360, study PRJNA577476) | soil metagenome | isolation source: 100 cm soil or saprolite under grassland replicate 1 | place: USA:California | collected 2016-06-15
CCGCATGGCCTGCGACTTGAGCGCGTAATCGAACAGGGCGAGACGCTGGTCGACGAATTCGCCGGTAACCGATGCGGGATCCGCAGGAGCAAGCTTGAGAAATGCGTCGGCCTCGCCGGTATCGATGCAAATCTTCATCCCGAGCTTGCGCGCGATATGCATCATCGCGGCGTTCTCCGCGAGACAGTGCATGAACAGCCGAGTCACGAAACGGTTGCGCACGTGCTCGGCCGCACGCGCGAGGAGCGCGCTGCCGAGACCACGACCGCGATGCGCCGGCAGCACCGATACGCCGAGCTCGGCCATGTCTTCGGTGAAGGCGACGTGCGCGACGGCCGCGAGCGCGAGCTCGTCGTCATGGACGCCGAATACCGCGTCGGTGTCGAAGTCGATACGCTCGACGTACTCGGCAATGGCCGCTGCGGGAATCACGACCCCGAAGCGCAGCCGTACATCTTCGCGGTCGAGACTCAGGAAATGGCGGGCGAGCTCCGGCCGCGAGCCTTCCGCGAGCCGCTGTACCGGCAGGTTCTTCGCGCTCATGTGGTAGCCCTGACCGACCGGCCGCGGTCGCGGTTCGTCGCGGTTCGCCGCGGTTTCGCGTCGGCTCAATCGCCGGCCGCCGTGCCTTCGCGCCGCGGATCCGCACCGCCAATCCAGCCACTTCTCGTACGCACGATCGCCTGCAAGCCGCTCGTATGCTCCATGACGCGTGTCTCGTGTCCGAGCGCCTTGAGCTTCGGTTCAAGCGCTACGATCGACGTATCCTTCTCCAGCTCGGTCGGGCCGTTGCGGCTGCCGACGTTCGGCAGGTCGATCGCCGCCTGCGGATCAAGACCCCAGTCGAGCACGCCAATCAGCGTCTTCGCGACGTAGTTGATGATCGCGCTGCCCCCCGGCGATCCAGCGACCATGTACACCTTGCCTTTGCTGTCGTAGACGATGGTCGGCGCCATGGAGGAGCGCGGCCGCTTGCCTGCCTCGACGCGGTTGGCGACCGGCTTGCCCTCGTCGACGGGTGCGAACGAAAAATCGGTGAGCTCGTTGTTCAGCAGGAATCCGCTCCTGGTCATCAGGCGACTGCCGAACATATCCTCGATCGTCGTTGTCATCGCGAGCGCATTGCCGTATTTGTCGACAATCGAAATGTGCGAGGTCGATGGAAATTCGAGCGCGGCGCCCGCCCCGAAGATGCGCAATGCGGCTGCCTTCTTCTGCGCCGGCTGCGCAACCGCCGGCACGCCCGCCTTGGCCCGGCCCATGCTCGCGTCGAGCTTGATCAGCGCGGAACGCTCGCGCAGATACGCGGGATCGGTCAATCCCGCGGGCGGCTTCACGAAATCGGGGTCGGCGAGATATAGATTGCGGTCCGCATAGGCAAGACGGCCGGCCTCGGTGATGAGGTGCACGCTGAAGAGCGAGGTCGCACCAAGCGCCTTCATGTCGAAAGGCTCGAGGATGCCGAGGATCTGCAGCACCGTCGTGCCTCCGGACGATGGCGGAGGCATCCCGCACACGTTGTATGCACGGTAGTGTCCGCACACCGGCTCGCGCACCTTGACCTTGTACCCGGCGAGATCGGCCTCGGTCAGATCGCCCGGATTGGTCGGATGCGAGCGGACGGTCTCGACGATGTCGCGCGCGATCTCGCCCTGGTAGAACGCATCCGCGCCGTCGGCCGCGATGCGCTTGAGCGTTGCCGCGAACGCCGGATTCTTCAGCGTATGCCCCACGGCCAGCGGGGTGCCGTCGGGATTGTAGAAGTACGCCTTGGCGCGCTCCTGGGTCAGATATTTCTCCCCCGCGATGTTGATGTTCAACCGCGGGCTCACCGCAAAACCCTGCTCGGCCAACGCGATCGCCGGCTCGAACAGCTTCGCCCAGGGCAGCTTACCGTATTGCCGGTGCGCGAGCTCGAGCAGCCGGAGGGTCCCGGGCACGCCGACCGACTTGCCACCGACGACGGCATCGTAGAACTTGAGCGGTTTGCCTTCCTTGTCGAGGAACCGATCCGGCCTTGCGGCGGCCGGCGCAGTCTCGCGGCCATCGTATGCGGTCAGCAATCCGTTGCGGCCGTTATGAAAGAGCATGAACGCGCCGCCACCGATGCCCGACGACTGCGGCTCGACCAGGTTCAGCACCATCTGCACAGCGACTGCGGCATCGACCGCGCTCCCGCCCTGCTTCAGTATCTGATGACCGGCTTCGACGGCCAGCGGGTTCGCCGCGGCGACCATGTCGTCCCGCGTGATGACGCGCTTTTTCGCAGTCCAGCCCGACGGCAGCTCGGGCGCCTGGTTCTGCGCCAGCGCGAGGTGGCTAGCGGCGATCGCAAAAAGAGCGACGATGAAGCGGCGTTGCATGTGGGGCTCCGGAACGGTCGGCACCGAGGCGATTGTACCCCACGCACAAGCCGTGCTTTGTCGTTCCAGGCGATTCGTTCCTTACATCCTGATGCATCTTCTGGCCGCGTTGTAATCGGCTAAATTGCCGGGCGACCAAACGCCGTGAGCGTGATCACGCCACGGCACCCGGCTTCGTGCCGGGAATCGAAAGAAGGCTCAACATGGAAGGAGAGACACGATGAAGCTGAAGCAAGCCACCCGCGCCATGACGTTCAGCGCACTGCTCGGCATCGCCGCGCTGTCGTCGCCGGTCTTCGCGGCCGATGGCGACGCGATGGCAACCCGAGCGGAGATCATGAAGATGGCGAACAAGGACGGCATGATCTCCAAGAAAGACTTCATAGCGATGATGGAAAAGAAGTTCGACGAAATGGACAAGTCCAGGAAGGGAATGCTGTCCACGGATGATGTCATGAGGATCTACGGCCGCTCGGACAAAGGTCAGTAACCGATCGTTCTTGACGCCGGCCGGGCACGCGACAGATCGTTCGCGGCCCGGCGGTCGTTTCGTTTCGTCGGAGGATACGGTTTGCCTTCCGGCGCCGCCGCAATGGCGGCGCGCTGCGACGGGGTTGCCAAGCGGAACGTTCCATCGCATCCTTGGCCGAATGAGCCGTTCGCTCCTTCCCAAAGCCGTCGAGCGCTATGCCGCTCAAGATATCGCGCGCGAGACGGCGATCCAGAAGAAACTGCGTGCAGAAACCGCGCGGCTTCCCCAGGCAGGCATGCAGATCGGCGCCGATCAGGGCGCGCTGCTCGCGCTCCTCGTCCGTGCCATCGGCGCCAAGAAGGCGATCGAGATCGGCAGCTTCTCGCCGCGCTGCGGGCCGAGCACGGTGCCAGTGCGTTCGATTTCGCGTTCATCGACGCCGACAAATCATCCTACAACGCCTACTACGAAGCGTGCCTGGTGCTGATCCGACAGGGCGGCTTGATCGCGCTCGACAACATGCTATGGAGCGGCAACGTCGCCGACCCGAAGGTTCACGATCCCGACACCGACGCGCTGCGCGCGCTCAACGCCAAGATCCGCGACGACGCACGCGTCGACGCGTGCCTGCTCACGGTCGGTGACGGCGTGATGCTCGCGCGCAAGCGGTAGCCTGGGTTGAGCGCGCAGCGCGAAGCCCGGGAATGACGCAACAACTCGCGCGGTAGCCCGGGTTGAGCGCGCAGCGCGAAGCCCGGGAATGACGCAACAACTCGCGCGGTAGCCCGGGTTGAGCGCGCAGCGCGAAGCCCGGGGCGAGGTTTCGATTGGACACGACCCCGGGCATCGCTTCGCTTAGCCCGGGCTACGATGCGAAGCGCGCGAGCAGCGGCACGATCATCAAGGCGACGATGTTGATGATCTTGATGAGCGGATTAACCGCGGGCCCGGCCGTGTCCTTGTAGGGATCGCCCACGGTGTCGCCGGTGACGGCGGCCTTGTGCGCGTCCGAGCCTTTGCCGCCGTAATGGCCGTCCTCGATGTACTTCTTGGCGTTGTCCCAGGCGCCGCCTCCCGTCGTCATCGAGATCGCGACAAAGAGGCCGGTGACGATCGTGCCCATCAGCAAACCGCCCAGCGCCTTCGGGCCGAGCACGAGCCCGACGATGACGGGCACCAGCACCGGCAAGAGCGATGGTATGAGCATCTCCTTGATCGCCGCCTTGGTCAGCATGTCGACGGCGACGCCGTATTCCGGCTTCGCGGTGCCTTCCATGATGCCTGCGATCTCCTTGAACTGGCGCCGCACTTCGATGACGACTGCGCCGGCCGCGCGACCCACGGCCTCCATCGCCATGGCGGCAAACAGGTACGGAATCAAGCCGCCGAGGAACAAGCCGATGATGACCATCCGATCGGACAGGTCGAAGCTGATATGGATGTCCGCGCTGTCGAGCGCATGCGTGTAGTCGGCGAAGAGCACGAGCGCGGCCAGCCCCGCCGAGCCGATCGCGTAACCCTTGGTCACGGCCTTGGTCGTGTTGCCGACTGCGTCGAGCGGATCGGTGATCGCGCGCACCGAATCCGGCAAATCCGCCATCTCGGCGATTCCGCCGGCGTTGTCGGTGATCGGACCGTAAGCATCGAGCGCAACGATGATGCCGGTCATCGACAGCATCGCCGTGGCGGCGATGGCGATACCGTAGAGCCCGGCGAGCCAGAACGAGCCGAGGATCGCCAGGCAGACCGAGATCACCGGCCACGCCGTCGCCTTCATCGACACCCCCAGACCGGCGATGATGTTGGTTGCGTGGCCGGTCGTCGACGCCTGCGCGACGTGACGCACGGGGTTGAATTCGGTCGCGGTGTAGTACTCGGTGATGACGACCATCGCCGCGGTCAGCGCCAGGCCGATCACGCCGGCCCCCCAGAGTCTCCAGACGGTCAGCTCGGGATGCGTCGCGCCGATCCCACCCATCATCCAATACGTGATCCCCAGGAAACCAATCGCCGACAGCCCTCCCGCGACGATGAGGCCGCGGTAGAGGGCGTTCATGATCTTGCCGCCGGGGCGCGCATTGACGAAGAACGTGCCGACGATGGAGGCCAGAATCGAGAACCCGCCCAGCGCCAGCGGATAGGTGACCGCCGCGAGAGCGTTGTCCCTGAGGAGCAACGCGCCGAGCAGCATCGTTGCGATGATCGTCACCGCATAGGTTTCGAACAGGTCGGCTGCCATGCCGGCGCAGTCTCCGACATTATCGCCAACGTTGTCGGCGATCACCGCGGGGTTGCGCGGATCGTCTTCCGGTATCCCCGCCTCGACCTTGCCGACGAGATCGGCCCCCACGTCCGCCCCCTTGGTGAAGATGCCGCCGCCCAGCCGCGCAAAGATCGAGATCAGCGAACCGCCGAACGCCAGACCGACGAGCGGCTGGATCAGCGTGTGCAGCCCTTCCTTGTGCACGTTGGGCGCGTAGGATCCGGCCTGGGTCAGAAACCAGTAGAAGCCCGCGACACCCAGCAGGCCCAGGCCGACCACGAGCATGCCGGTGATCGCGCCGCCGCGAAAAGCGATCGCGAGCGCCTCATTGAGACCCGTGCGCGCGGCCTCGGCGGTGCGCACGTTCGAGCGCACCGACACGTTCATGCCGACGTAGCCTGCCAGTCCCGACAACACCGCGCCGATCGCGAAGCCGCCTGCGGTCGTGCCGCCGAGAAAGACCCAGATGATGATGAACAGGATGACGCCGACGATGCCGATCGTCGTGTACTGCCGATTGAGATACGCTTTCGCGCCCTGCTGCACGGCGGCGGCGATTTCCTGCATGCGCGGATTGCCGGCGGGCTTGGCCAGGATCCAGTTGATCGACCAGATCCCGTATACCAATGCGGCGACCGCGCAGACGAGCGCGAAGACGAGTGCGTATGACATGACCATCCCCTAGAGACGTGGCAGATTCGATTGTTATCCGGGCTTTCGCGCCGTGCGCGGCGGCTTGTCATGAGCCCGGTCGATCCCTGCCGCATAGCAAGCGACTCGCAGACTGCCGAGCGCCGTGGCGCGGAACCGGGAGAACACGCTATTTTGCCAGCGCCCGGTCCAGAAAGTCGAGCCGATCCTGGCCCCAGAACAGCTCGTCGCGGTAGACGTAGGTCGGCGCCCCGAAGACTTGGCGATCGATGGCCTGCTGCGTCAGCGCCTTGTAGCGCATGCGGATCTCCGTCGTTGCGGCGCGGCGGGCCAACGTGACGGCGTCCAGTCCCAGTTCGCCGGCGATGTCCGTCAGCGTCGATTCGGCTGCGACGTCGCGTTCCTGTTCCCAAATCGCGCGGCCGACCGCCCCGGTCAGCGTCAATGCCTGCGCGATGCCTTGCTCCTGTGCGGCGAGAATCCACGCGGCAGCAAGATCCCCGTTAACCGGAAAGAATTTCGGCTGGATATTGATCGGCATGTCCAGGTATTCCGACCAGCGCTTCAGTTCGACCAGCCGGTACGCCTGGCGTTGCGGCGCTCGCTTCGAGAGGGGCAGCCCGCCGGATACCGGGAAGACGTCGCCCAGATTGATGGCCTTGACCGCGATGGTCGCGCCATGCTTGCGCGCGATGGCGACAAGGCGATCGTGGCCGAGATGCATGAACGGCGATACCGGCGTGAAGTAATAGTCGATGAGCTTGGTCACGGCAGCGCCTCGGCGAAGCCTCGCGTCAGAGTTTGAACCCAGTTGCGAGCTTCTTCGGCACGGCGACGTTCCGGAGACGGACGTACTGCGGCAGGCCGTCCTTGAACGGCGGAAAGTCCTCGCCGCGCACGAGCGGCGACAGGTAAGTTCGCGCCTTGGCCGTGATGCCGAAACCCTCCGCGCTGATGAAGTCGCGCGGCATCTTCTTCTCCACGTTGGCGACCCGGTCGAGAGGCGCGACGCCGATCTTCCAGCGGTAAGGCTTGTCCGACGTGCGCACGATGGCAGGCATCACCGCATTGCGCCCGGCGAGCGCGAGCTCCACGGCCGCCTTGCCGACGGCGTATGCCTGTTCGAGGTCGGTCTTCGACGCGAGATGCCGCGCCGCGCGCTGCAGGTAATCGGCGACCGCCCAATGGTATTTGTGCCCGAGCCGATCCTTGGTCAACATCGCGATCAACGGGCCGACGCCGCCCAGTTGCGCGTGTCCGAAAGCGTCGCGCGTTCCCGCCTCGGCGAGTAATTTACCCTCGGCATTCTGCAGGCCTTCGGAGACACCGATGCAGCAGTAGCCGAAGCGTTTGACCTTGGCGTCGACCTGGGCGAGGAACGCCGCCTCGTCGAAGGGGATTTCCGGGAGCAGCAGCACCAGCGGTATCGGCGTCTTTTCATCGTCGGCCAGGCCGACCGCCGCGGTGATCCAGCCGGCGTGCCGCCCCATGACCTCCAGCACGAAGACCCGCGTCGAGGTCTTCGCCATCGACGCCACGTCGAACGCGGCTTCGCGCATCGACGTCGCGACGTATTTCGCGACCGACCCGAAACCCGGACAGCAATCGGTTACCGCCAGGTCGTTGTCGACGGTCTTCGGCACGTGCACTGCGATCAGCGGATACCCCATGCGTTCCGAAAGCTGCGATATCTTGAGACAGGTATCGGCGGAGTCGTTGCCGCCGTTGTAGAAAAAGTAACCGATGTCGTGCGCGCGGAAGACTTCGATCAGCCGTTCGTACTGGGCGCGGTCCTTGTCGAGGCTCGCGAGCTTATAGCGACAGGAGCCGAACGCGCCCGCGGGCGTGTGCTTGAGAGCGGCGATCGCGCGGGCCGACTCCTTGCCCGTATCGATCAGGTCCTCGGTCAGCGCGCCGATGATGCCGTTGCGCCCGGCGTAGACGCGTCCGATCCGCGTTGCGTGATCGCGGGCGGTTTCGATGACGGCGCAGGCCGTCGTGTTGACGACGGCGGTGACCCCGCCAGACTGGGCATAGAAGGCATTGCGTTTGGGCACGTTTGGATCCCGAAGCGGCCGTGGGAGGCGCGGATTGTAAAATGCCTGAGGAGCAGCGTCCAACCGGATCGCCCGGAAGGGACATGTGATGGAAGGGAATGCGGCAATGCCCTTGCCGAGGTCAACTCCGTAGCGCTGCAAGCACCGCATCCCGGATTGCATCGACCGATCCCAGGCCGTCGACTTTCCGGTACTTGGGAGCGCGCGGATCTCCGGTAGCCGCCCACTTCTTGTAATACGCGATAAGCGGCTCGGTCTGCTCGTGATAAACCGCGAGCCGCTTCCTTACCGTTTCTTCCCTGTCGTCCTCGCGCTGGATCAGCGGCTCGCCCGTCACGTCGTCACGATCGGGTACCTTCGGCGGGTTGTACTTCACGTGATAGGTGCGTCCCGAGGCAGGATGGATGCGGCGCCCGCTCATCCGCTCGACGATCGCGGCGTCGGGGACATCGATTTCGAGGACGTAGTCCAGCGCCACGCCGGCGTCCCTAAGCGCATCGGCCTGCGGGATCGTGCGCGGAAAACCGTCGAACAGGTACCCGTTGCGGCAATCGGGTTCACGGAGACGGTCGTTGACGAGCCCGACGATGATTTCGTCGGAGACCAGCCCACCCGCATCCATCACTTTTTTCGCGGCAAGGCCCAGCGGTGTGCCCGCTTTCACCGCGGCACGCAGCATGTCGCCCGTCGAGATCTGCGGGATTCCGTAAGCGTCCCGGATGAAGCCGGCCTGCGTTCCCTTGCCCGCCCCAGGCGGGCCCAGCAGCACGAGTCGCATTTTTCTTTAGTCGCTTCGGTTCCGATCACGAAAATCCGATCAAACCTTGCCCGCCGCGTAGAACGCGCGCACCCGATCGAGGTCTTCCCGGGTATCGACCCCCGGCGCCGGCGTGCCCTTGGTCACCCGCACCGCGATCCGGTAACCGTGCCACAACGCGCGCAGCTGCTCCAGAGCCTCGAAGCGCTCGAGCTGCGCCGGCGCGAGCGAAGGATAGTGGCGCAGGAAACCGACCCGATAGGCGTACAGCCCGTAATGCCGATACAAGGGCAAGCCGAGGGGAAGCTTGTTGCCCGGGCCAGCGAAGGCGTCGCGCGCCCAGGGAATCGTCGCCCGGCTGAAATAGAGTGCATATCCTGCACGATCGAGCACGACCTTGACGACGTTGGGATTGAACGCCTCGTCCGGATCGTCGATCGGGTGGCATGCCGTTGCGATCGCGGCGTCGGCGTGCGCGCGCAGCTCTTCGGCGACTTCGCGGATCAGCGCGGGTTCGAGCAGCGGCTCGTCGCCCTGAACGTTGACGACGATGGCCTTGTCTTCGAGCTTCAGCTGCGCGGCAGCCTCGGCGAGCCGGTCGGTGCCGGTCGGATGGTCGGCGCGGGTGAGCACCGCGTCGATCCCGTGCTGCGACACAGCCATCCGAATGCGCTCGTCATCGGTCGCCACCACGACGCGGTCCGCGCCGCTGGCCTGCGCCCTTTCCGCGACGCGAACGACCATCGGCTTGCCGACGATGTCGAGCAGCGGCTTGCCCGGCAGGCGCGTGGACGCGTAACGGGCCGGGATGAGGACGGTGAAGGTCATTAGGGACCTCTGAACAAGTCCCGCACGGTTGCGACGGCGGCTTTTCGGGATGGGATGCGCGAAGCGAGGCGACGCCAATGGTAGGCCCCATTGGCGAGCCTCGCGACAACGCAGACCGCCCGAAAAGCCCCGTCCCATCCGGGTTGCGGCAAAATGCGGCGCCTGCTTCGTCGCGCTCCTCGGCATCGTAGCCCAAGCTACGACCTTCGTCGCGCGCCTTGCATCCATCCGCATTTTGCCCGCAACGCAATCCGCGTGGGACTTATTCAGAGGTTCCTTTGTCGCGCCTGCTTGCCTTTTGAGGAACCTAACGCGACGGCTCCGGCCTGCTTTTCACTCGTACTCGGACGGCTCGAGCTTGCGCGCCTCCTCTTCGAGCATGACGGGAATGCCGTCGCGAATCGGGTAGGCAAGCCGCGCGGGTTTGGAGATCAGCTCCTGCCGCTGCCGATCGTAGATCAGCGGGGCTTTGGTGACGGGGCAAACCAGGATTTCAAGCAGCTTGGCGTCCACGGATCGTCCTTTCCATCCGCGCGACGAGCGCGGGATCGATGCGAGCCCGCACCGGCAGATACCAGCAACGCGTGTCGGCGAACCCCGCGCATTTTACCGCATCCTTCTCCGTCATCAGGATCGCCGTGGCGTCAGGGAACGCGAGGTCCGCGCGCGCGTAGCGGTAATGGTCGGAAAGAGGGTGACACACGGGATTGAAGCCCAGACGGCGCACCAGAGCGAAGAAGCGTGCCGGGTTGCCGATGCCCGCCACGGCATGAAGCACGCCGGCGCGCCATGCAGCGGCATCGACGATTGCATCCGCTTGCCTCAGATTTCGCCACGGCAGGGGCTCGTACGTCATCGCCGTCTCCCGCCCGGAGTCACCCCCCGGCAGCGGCGCTTCCGCGGTCACCAGCCGCACCAGCGCATCGACTCGA
>WNFU01026967.1_pt1 | contig 10322 bp, 9 predicted proteins | sample 5400121 | NCBI WGS metagenome assembly WNFU01 (sample SAMN13153360, study PRJNA577476) | soil metagenome | isolation source: 100 cm soil or saprolite under grassland replicate 1 | place: USA:California | collected 2016-06-15
GCTCGAAGAGGTAGAGCGGCCCGACTCCGGCGAGCATCCGGCCCTCGAACATGTGCTGCCATGCCCACGGGAACATCCGCACCTTGCGGCGGTATTCGTCCTCGAGGTTCGTCGCCGGCTTCTCCGTCGCGATCGCTTCGGGTTCATAGACCGCGCGCTTGCCGCGCTTGACCATCGCGTCCGGGAGGCCGAGGTCCTGCCCGAAGCGGTGCGCGACGTAGTCGGTCCGCCGCACGGCATAGATCGCACCGTTGCCGCCGGTGATCGAGCCGAGCGCGGACTCGTTCTCGCGCAGCCACAGCTCGTAGCGCCAGTAGATGCCTTCGCGGTTCGTTCCGTCCGGGCGCTCCAGCCGCAGCTTGCCGCAGACGTAGGAGACGTCCTCGTCGGCGAGGTTGCGAACGAGCTTGCGGAGCGCGTCAGGCGCCCAGGACGAGTTCGCGTCGGAAAAGGCGACGACCTCGCGCGTGCTCTCCCCCACCGCGGCGTTGAGTGCCGCGAGCTTCCCGCCCCGCGGCAGCGCGAGCAGCCGGACGCGCGAATCCCGCTCCGTGTACTCCTGAACGATCTCGTCCGTGCGATCGACCGAGCCGTCGGAGACGACGAGGAGCTCGAACTGCTCCGCGGGGTAGTCGAGCGCGAGCAGATTGTCGAGCCGCGCGCCGATCACGCTCTCCTCGTCGTGTGCAGGGATGATCACCGTGACGCCGGGCGTGACGTCGGCCTTGCGGACCGTGCGCGTGCGGACCCGCGCGAGCAGCGCCGCGGCGAGCGGATAGCCGACATGCGTCCAGGCGATGCCGGCGAGACTCGCCCAGAAGAGCACCCTCACGACGACCACGCGCTAACTCTACGGGGCGCGGTACTCGGGGAAGAAGCCCGGATCGGCCGCGGCGCCGGCGCGCTCCGCGAGTTGGGCGTAGAGCGTAGGATCCAGCACGCGGCGGCCGACGAAGAACGGAACGAGGCCGTGCGGCGCGAAGCTGCGCTTGTAGCGGAAGATGCCGTCGTCGTCGCTGTAGCCGCCGCCGAGCACGAAGCGCCGCCTACCTGAGTCCTTCGCCCAGAGGATCAGCTCCCACTTGAGCAGGTCGTTGGGCCGCAGGTCGAACGCGTCGCTATCCGTGCCGCCGAGGAACGAGTACGCGTTGTGCTCCGAGAGCAGCACGAGCTCGGACGACACGACGTCGTCGCCGCGCAGGGCGTGCACGTACACGCGATGCTCGGGAAGACGTTCGAAGAAGTCGCGCGGAAACCGGTAACGCGCCGGCGCGTCGCGGCGTTCCAGCGTGTGGGCGTAGAGCCTGAGAAAGTCGTCCAGCCGCACGCCCGTCGAGTCGAACTCGATCCGAACGCCCGCCCGCCGCGCCTTCTTCACGTTCTTGCGCACCTTGTGCTCGCAGTCCATCCAGAGCTCGTCCGCGCTCGGCGTGAGCTCGCGCACGACGTTCACGAGCCGTTGCTCGCGCTCACCCGGGTACGGCAGCAGCTCTTTGTCGAAGAGTGCGAAGCGCACGAGCTCCGAGACGACCGGTTGCTGTGCAGCCCACTCGTCGAACGACGCCCAGAAACGTGCGGCGACGGTGTCGCGATCGTCACCCCAGAAAAACGGGCCGCCGTAGCCGTAGGGCGTGATCAGGTCGGCGGCGGCGACGCCGAACGGCTCGCTGCGCAGGTCGCGCAGCAGGAACGGGTAGAGCACGCAGCCGTCGTCCGACCGCCAGGCGGCGCAAAGCGCCCGCGTGTGCTCGTCCTCGTAGAGCGCGACGTAGCCGGGATGCGCGTAGGCCTCGTGCTCGGGCCACGCGGTCCAGTGCGCGAGCCACTCGGCGGAGTCGGCGGTCCAGAGGTGGAAGCTCACAGGATGGCTTCGTACACGCGCTCGTGCTCGCGAGCGGCGGATTCCCACGTCAGCGCCTTCCTCGCCGCACGCGTCCCTTCGAATGCCGCCGACAGCCGCGCAGGGTCGAGCAGGCCGACGCACGCTTCAGCAAGCGCACGCTCGTCGCCGGGCGGCACGACCTCGCCGGCGCCGAAATCGCGCACCGTCTCTCCGAGCGAACCGACGTCGGTGACGACCGCCGGGCGTCCGTGGCCGATCGCCGTCGCAAGCACGCCCGACGCGTCTGTGCGCCGATAGGGCAGGACGACGATCGCCGCTTCACGCATCAGCGTGGCCACCTCCTCGTCGGGCAGGAAGCCGAGCCGCCACTCGATCCGGCCTTCGACGCCGATGTCCCGCGCGAGTCGCTGCAACGGCTCGACCGGGTCGAGCGGATCGCCTGCGACGACGAGCCGCGCCCCGGGGATGCGTAAGAGCGCGCGCACGAGCACGTCGATGCCCTTGTAGTCGCGCAGCAGGCCGAAGAAGAGCAGCGTCGAGCCGGTCGGGGGGGTCGGCTCCTCGCCGGAGTCCGACTCGAACACGGCGTGCGGGATGTACGCGATCCGCTCGGGTGCGACGCCCAGCGCTTCCAGCTCGGCCACACGGCGCCGCGAGTGGACGATCACGCGCTGGACGATGTCGTAGATGCGCGTGCGGGAGTCGATGCCCGCGTGGTCGTCGCGCGGCAGCGCGTGGTGCGCGGTGAACACCGTGGGCGTCTCGGCCGCAACCCTGCGCAACCAGCGCAGGTCGAAGCGCGGCAGCGAGAGCCACTGCACGTGCACGATGTCCGGGTCGAGCTCGCGCACGCGCCGGGAAAGCCGCCTGACGCTCGGCAGGTACTCGAGCCCCTTCAGGAGGTAGCGCAGGCGCGAGCGCGGATTGCGCGCGAGTATCCTCCCGCTGACCGGAAGGAAGAGCTCGTCGCGGCGATAGCCGACCGGCACGGGGACGGGCCCGAACGGAAAGGGAGACGTGAGCAGATCGACGGTGTGGCCGCGCCGCGCGAGCGCGCTCGCAAGACTGTGGTCGTACGGCGGCGTCGTGCTCGTGGGATCGATGAGTGCGACGCGCACGGCGGCGATGATACGCCGGTGAGCGCTCTCGCCCGGAATGCGCCCAGTGCGCGCGTGAAGCACGCGCTCGATCGTGTACTCGCGGTGATCGCGCTGATCGTCTTCAGCCCGGTGCTCGGCGCGATCTCGTTGTGGATCCTGCTCGAGACGGGCCGGCCCGTGCTCTTCGCGCACCCGCGCGTCGGCAAGAACGGGCGTGTATTCCGCATGGTCAAGTTCCGCACGATGGTGCAGAACGCGATCGCGCTCAATCAGGAGCTGAAGCTGAGCGAGGACCCGTACGGTCATCTCCCCGACGATCCGCGCATCACGCGCAGCGGCCGCCTGTTGCGGCGCACGAGCCTCGACGAGCTGCCGCAGCTGTTCAACGTCGTCCGCGGTGAGATGAGTCTCGTCGGCCCGCGCGCCGACATCGTCGAGCAGGTCGAGAACTACACCGAGTCGGACCGGCGGCGGCTCGCCGTCAAGCCGGGCATCACCGGCTGGGCGCAGGTCAACGGGCGCGACGCGATCCCGTGGCCGCAACGCTTCGAGCTCGACGCGTGGTACATCGAGCACTGGTCGCTCGGCCTCGACGCGAAGATCGTGCTGCGAACCGTGCTGGAGCTCTTTCGCGAGTGAGCAAACGTCCCGCGGTGGTCTTCGGCCTCCTCTGGGCCGGGCTCGCGCTCGCGCGCAGTCTCGGCCGTGCCGGGGTGCCCGTGACGGGCATCGCGTACGAGCCGACCGACTTCGGCATCCGCTCGCGCCACCTCGCGCGCCGGATCGTCGCCGAGAGAGACCGCGACGAGCTCCTGCTGGCCGTGCTGCGCGAGACCGCGCTCGCGGGGCGGCCGGTGCTGTTTCCGGAGCGGGACGAGGCCGTCCACGTCGTCCTGCGCCACTGGGACGAGGTGCGCGAGCTCGCGGATCTGCCGCTGCCCGACGACGCGCAGGTCGTGGAGAACCTGCGCCGCAAAGACCTGCTGCGGGCCGAGGCCGAGCGTGCGGGTGTTCCGCTGCCGGAGACGATCACGCCCGAGACCGAGGAGGCAATCCACGCGTCGGGCTTGCGTCCGCCGTACCTGATCAAGCCGGTGACGGGACAGGAGTTCGCGTACCTGTTCGGCGAGAAGCTTTTCGTCGCCGACGACCTCGACGGCGCCGCAGCCGCATGGCGCCGCGCCCGCGACCACGGCTTCGAGACGGTCGTGCAGGAGCTGATTCCCGGCTCACAGGCGAAGATCTACTCCCTCTTCACGTACATCGGCCGCGACGGGGAGCCGCTCGCGAGCGTCGTCGGGCGGAAGCTGCGCCAGGGCCCGCTGCGCTTCGGCACGAGCGCCGTGTTCCTCGTCGAATTCGACGAGCGGGTGCTCGAGGTCGGGCTGCACCTGCTGCGCACCGCCGGCTACCGCGGCTTCGCGCAGGTCGAGTTCGCGCACGACGCGCGCGACGATACGTTCCGCGTCCTCGAAGTGAACACGCGGCTGCCGATGTGGGCCGGCGTGGCGATGAGCCGCTACTTCGACCTCGCGCGGATCGCCTACGACGACCTCTGCGGCAAACCGGCGCCGCCGGCCCGCACCTTCCGCGAGCAGGTTGCGTGGGTCTACCTCGCAAAAGACGCGTGGGTGGCGATGCAGCTGCTGAAGGGAGGCGACGTCGGCGTGCGCGAGCTGGCGGCGCCGTACCTCATGCGCAAGAAGGTGCGTTCGATCTTCTCCGCCGACGACCCGCTGCCGGCGCTCGCCTCCCTGAATTACCTGCGCTCCAAGTTGGCCTGACGCGAAAAGACGATCGGCGTCGCGAGCGCGATCGCCGCGAAGACGAAGAAGTAGAAGAACGACAGCGTCAGGTAGAACGCGTTCGCAGCGAGCGTTCCAACCAGCGCCCCCGTCAGCCCCCACGCCAGCGGCCGCACCCGCGCCGCCTCCGGATTGCCCGCAGCGGCAAGGGCGCGTCCGACGCGCCGCGCGACGCCGAGACGGTGCAGGAGGTAGGCGACGAACGCCGCGAAGACCGCCGCTCCGGCGAGGCCGCCCTCGACGAGCAACGCGACGTAGTACGAGTGCGGTCCCCAGTTCGTCTTCCCGGTGACGAACTCGTAGTAGACCGAGAAGTTGTTGTAGCCGAGGCCGAACAGGGGATGCATGTGCAGGACGTCAGGGATGAACGAGTAGACGCCGAAGTGCGCGGAGGTGCCTTTGCCGCTCGTCTCGAAGCGGGAGCGAATGACGGTCTCGAAGTAGTGGAAACGCCGGTAGAGCTCGAACAGCACCGGGATCGCGACGAGTACGAGCGGGAACGCGGCCGCACGCGTCCACAGCAGGTGCCGGTACGGAACGGCGAGCACGAGCGCTCCGACGGCGAGGCCGAGTAGCCCGCTGCGCGAGAGCGTCGTCAACTCGACGAGCAGCAGGAACGCGATCAGCACACCGAGCGGCACCCGCAGGCGGTGCCGCCGCTCGAGCCGCAGGTACAGAGGCGCGAGGACGAGCAGCGGCAGGAGCAGCATGATTCCGAGGTGATTCGGATCGCCGGTGAGGGCGTTCGGCCGGTAGACGTTCGAACCGTTCACCGCGCCGTAGACGTTGATCTGGCTCGCGCCGCGCGTGAGCGGCTTCAGGAAATACGCGTCGAGGTTGCGGCCGGTCTGCGCTGCGGCGAGCTGCACGATTCCGTACAGCGCGTTGAACACGATGCCGGCGAAGAACACCGCGAGCGTGCGCCAGTAGTAGCGGCGTGAGCGCGCGGCGAGGTATGCCACCGCGACGACGAGGAACACGAAGTGAATCAGCCATTTCGCGATCCCCTTGCCGTACTGCGCTGCCGACTGCTGCGTGTCGAGGTTGAAGAACCCGACGAGGTAGACGACGAGGAACGCCGCGAAGAAGAGCAGCAGGACGGCCGCCGTGCGCGGCACGCGGCTGCCGGGACGGGCGATCCGGTCGAGGCCCCAGACCGCCAGGAACAGAACCGTCGTGACGTCGGCGAGATAGACGCTGCCGGCGACGTTCCAGTGGACCTTCTCGAAAGTCGCGCAGAAGATCGCCGCAAGGAAGAGCGGGCTCACGAGGCGGCTCTCGCGCGTCACGCGGCTCTCCCGGCCAGGTCCAGGAGAAGTTCGCGGTAGCGGCCGACGGCGGTGCGGCGGTCGCCTTCGGTCGCCACGTACGCCCGCCCGCGGTCCCCCAGCTCCGCGAGGTCGAGCTCGCCGTCGTGGGCGCGCCTGATCGCCGCGGCGAGCAGGTCGGGGCGCCCGGGCGGCACGGTGACGCCACAGCCGACGCGTTCGACGAGCCGCGCCGTCTCGGTCTCGCCGTCGGCCGCGACGATGACGGGCCGCCCCACGGCGAGAATCCCGTACAGCCGGCTCGGGACGACGTAGCCGGCAAGGCCTCGGGCGAGCCCGACGACGTGGACGTCCGCGGCGGAGAGCGACTGCGCGAGCAGCTCGCGCGGCTGGTACGGGAGGAACGTCACGCGCTCCGCGCCCAGAGCCTTCGCAAGCGCGACGAGCTCGGCATGTCGCGCGCCACCTCCGATGATCGCCACCGTCAGGTCGTCGAGCTCGCGAAGGAGCGTCGCCGCTCGGACGAGCGCGTCGAGGTCCTGCGCATGGCCGACGTTGCCCGAGTGCATTACGACGAAGCGCCCGTCGAAGCCATGCTTCCGCGACCAGGCGTTGTCGCGGGGGGCTGGCCGGAGCGCGCCGGTGTCCGCCCAATTCGCGATCACGCTGATTCGCTCCGCTGCGGCTCCTTTTTGCTCCAGCCGCGCGCGCATCGTCTCCCCGATCGCGACGATCCGGTCGGCGCGTCGCAGGTACAAGCGGACGAGCGCCCGGAGCAGAAAGACGACCGCTCTGTTGCGGATCCGCCCGAGCTCGACGGCAGTTTCGGGAAATACATCTTGGGAAACCACGACGAGCGGGACCCTGAACCGCCGTGCGACGAGCAGCGCGACGTTCGCGATCACCGGCGGATCGGTCATGGCGAGAACGACGTCCGGCCGCTCGCTAGCGAGGCCGGCGCGGAGCGACTGCGCCAGGTAGGTGACGTAGTTCAGCGCGCGCAGCCACAAATTCCGCCGCTCGAATGCCGTTGACCGGACGCGGACGATCGCCACGCCGTCGTAGACCGCGCGCCCGGGCGGCGCGTGTCGCAGCGTCGCCGTAATCACGGTCACGTCGAAGTCCTCGGCGAGGTCGCTGCACAGCTCCGTCAAGAGATGCCCCGTCGCCTCCACTCCCGGCCAGTAGTACTGGTTCAGTACGAGCAGCCGCGGTCGCCGGCTCACGCTCGGCGGACGACTTGGTTTCCGAGCACGAGCACGTCCATCCGCGTCTTGCGGAACGTGTCGACCGCGTGGTCAGGCGTCATCACGATCGGCTCGTTCTCGTTGAACGACGTGTTGAGCAGGATCGGCACGCCCGTCAGTCGCTCGAACTCCTCGATCAGGCGGTAGTAGCGCGGATTCACGTGGCGCTCGACAGTCTGCAAGCGTCCCGTGTCGTCGACGTGGTTGACGGCGGGGACCTTGTCGCGCTTGTCGGGTCTCGTCTTGTAGACGAGGATCATGAACGGCGAGGTGTAGTCCTGGTCGTACCACTCGGCGGTGCGCTCGGCCAGGATCGACGGCGCAAACGGCCGGAAAGGTTCGCGGTGCTTGATGCGAGCATTGAGGATGTCCTTCATGTCGTCGCGCCGCGGGTCGGTGACGATCGAGCGATTGCCGAGCGCGCGCGGGCCGAACTCCATCCGGCCCTGGAACCAGCCGACGACGTCGCCTGCGGCGATGCGCTCGGCAACCGCGCCGAAGAGTGCGTCGTCCTCGAGCCGCTCCGAGGCGAGCCCCGCAGCACGCAGCGCCTGCGCGCACTCCTCGTCGGAGTACTCGGGCCCCGTGTAGGCGTGATCCATGACGAATCCGCGTGGCCGGCCGAGTACCTGGTGCCAAACGTAGTACGCCGCGCCGACGGCGATCCCGCTGTCGCCGGCGGCCGGCTGGATGTAGAGCCCGTCGAATGCGGTCTCGGGGCGAATGCGACCGTTCGCAACTGCGTTGAGCGCGACGCCGCCTGCGAGGCAGAGGTTGCTCATTCCGGTGCGCCGCTGCGTCTCGTTGACGATGTGCAGGTACGCCTCTTCGAGCACGGCCTGCATTGCACCGGCGACGTCCTCGTGATGCTTCGTCAGCTCGCCCTGCGGCTCGCGCGCCGGACCGAATGCTCCCTCGAGCCGGGGTCCGAAGATCCGCCCGATCCTGGGCGCGCCCTCACTCCACGTCATGTCTACGCCCTGCGCGTGATGCGTGAAGTAGTCGAGGTTCAGCTCGAACAGCCCGTTCAGCCGAACGAGATCGCGCATCTCCGCGCGGTGGAGGTCCGGGTCGCCGTACGGCGCGAGTCCCATCACCTTGCCCTCGTCGCCGTATTTGGGAAAGCCGAGCCACTGCGTCACCGCGGTGTAGTAGATGCCGAGCGAGTGTGGAAACGTGACGCGGTCGAGCACCTCGAAGCGATTGCCGCGACCGACGGCGATGGTGATGCTCGACGTTGTGGAACTTCGCGCGCAACTGGTCCGCCTCCACGCCGAGCGCCGTGGCGAGATGCTCGCGGACACCTCTGACCTCCCTCATGCTCCGAAGCCGGTCGACGACGTACGACGGGTTGCGCAACCTGCCGACCGTTTGGACGATCTTCGCCGTGAGGTTCGCGCGCGGGTCGCGCCCGACGGCGACGTGCTCGAGCGCGCGCGCATCGACCCCGGCCTGCTGCATGCACCACGCGGTCGCGAGCGACGGGAAGCCGGCGACGTGCTTGACACGACTGAACCGCTCCTCCTCCGCGGCGGCGACGAGCTCTCCGTCGACGACGAGCGCGGCCGCAGCGTCACCGTGAAAGGCGTTCAAACCCAGAATTGCGGCCACGAGTGCGACGATGTTATCCGCGTCGTACGCCGTCGCTGCGCTTGTGCGACGGGCGGCGGGGAGCGCGCGGCTAGCCTGTGCGGCCTCGGACGCTCCGCGGGAGCTCTCAGGTGAAGAAGGCGAAGATTCTTTACATCCATCACCGCCCGGAGCTCGGCGGAGCGCCGGTCAGCCTCGGCGGTCTCATCGGCGCACTCGATCGCCGACGCTTCGAGCCGTTCGTCTACTGCCCGCCCGGGCCGGCGGAGCGGCTGTTCCGGGAGACGGGCGCGACGGTGATCACCGGACCAGTCGCGGGCTTTACGCACATCTGGGCGAGCTATTACAGCGGGCTGCGCTGGCTGCTCTTCGGGCGAGAGCTAACGCAGCTTCCCGCTGCGGCATTGCGACTGACGCAGACGCTTCGCCGCACCCGGTTCGACATCGTTCATCTGAACGACTCGCCGCTCGTGTACTCCGCCCTGCTCGCGCGGTGGGCGGGATCGCCGGTGGTCTGGCACCTTCGCTCCGCGTTCGCGCGCGGCGGCCTCGACGCACGCGGCCGGGCGCTGAGCCGGCTGATCGACGCGACGGCCGACGCGGTGATCGCGATCGACGAGGACGTCGCCCGGTCCTTCTCGGGGAGCATGCCCGTCCACATCGTCCACAACAGCGTCGATCTCGACCGCTTTACACCCGCCCCGTCGGCCGAGGCAAAGCGACGCCTGGGGCTGCGAGATGACCTCGTCTCGGTCGGGCTCTTCGGCTACCTCTACGCGAAGAAAGGGTGGCCCGACTTTCTCGCCGCGGCCCGCCGGCTCGTGCGGCGCGGCGTCCCTGCTCAATTCCTCATCGTCGGCGGCGGTGTCCGATCGACGAAGTTCTTCGAGACGATGCAGGGACGACTGCTCGCCGCGACGGGTCTCACGGCGGACGAGGAGCAGCGGGCGCGAGACGCCGTCCGCGCGTTCGGCATCGAGGACCGCGTCCACTTCCTGCCGTTCTCCAGCGATCCCCGCGATCTGTACTGGGCGCTCGACATCGTGACTTTTCCCAACCGCGGCGAAGGGCTCGGCCGCGCAGTGATCGAGGCTTCGGCGTGCGGCCGTCCGATCGTCGCATCGGGATCGCTCGGCGGCGCTGGACTCGTCGATGCCGACGCCACGGGCCGGCTCGTACCGCGTCGGTCACCGGACGCTCTCTCGGTCGTTCTCGAGGAGCTCGTGCTCGATGAGCCGCTCAGGCGCGAGCTGGGCGAGAACGCGCGCCGGCACGCGGAGGAGCGTTTCGACGCCACGCGCAACGGGCGCGCGGTGATGGACCTCTACGAAGAGGTCCTGGCCCAGACATGAGCGCACGTCAACCTCATCTGCCCGCGTGTTCCTCGGACGCCGCTCGCGGTGCGGGGCCGGAGGGAACAGTATGAGTAATACGGGCCCGGAAGGCACCGTGCCGCGAGCGGCGTCAGG
>WNFU01010362.1_pt1 | contig 10320 bp, 8 predicted proteins | sample 5400121 | NCBI WGS metagenome assembly WNFU01 (sample SAMN13153360, study PRJNA577476) | soil metagenome | isolation source: 100 cm soil or saprolite under grassland replicate 1 | place: USA:California | collected 2016-06-15
CACGGCGGCAAAGTCGACGGCGATGCGACCGGCAAGTACACCACGAATCCAGCCGGCATTGTGGTGACGATTGGGGGAAGAACCGTCTACCACACCGGTGACACCGCCCTCACGCTTGAGATGCAGCTCCTGGCCGGGCGGATCGATCTAATGTTGGTCCCGATCGGCGATAATTACACGATGGGTGTCGCAGATGCGGCGCGCGCCGTGGAGTTCGTGAAACCCAAAAGCGTTATTCCAATGCACTACAATACGTGGGATATCATCAAGGCCGATCCCGCGGAATTCCGGCGCCTGGTCGGCAGCACTTCGGCCGTCACGATTTTGAAGCCTGGGGAATCCTTCACACTCTTGTAAGATGGATATCGAACGCGATCTGTTTCAGGACCGGCACATCGGGCCCTCGCCCGAGGACCAGGGCGCCATGCTCGCGGCGCTCGGCTACGACTCGCTCGACGCATTCATCGACGCGGTCGTACCGGCGGACATCCGGCTGCGCCAGCCGCTGCGCACTCCCGAAGCGCGGACCGAGCAGGAGGCGCTCGAAGCGCTGCGGCTGCTCGCCGCGCAGAATCAGGTGTTTCGCTCCTACCTGGGCATGGGGTACCACGACTGCGTCACGCCCACGGTGATTCAGCGGAACGTGCTCGAGAATCCCGGCTGGTATACGGCCTACACGCCCTACCAGGCGGAGATCGCGCAGGGGCGGCTGGAGGCGCTACTCAACTTCCAGACGATGGTGTCGGATCTGACCGGACTCGAGATCGCCAACGCCTCGCTGCTCGACGAAGGCACCGCCGCCGCAGAGGCGATGCACCTGACGGAGGCCGTCTCGAAGCACGAAGGCAACCTGGCGTACCTGATCGACGCCAACTGTCATCCGCAGACGATCGCGGTCGTCCGCACCCGCGCCGCCGCGCGCGGCATCGACGTCGTCGTCACGGATCCCGGTGGCTTCGATTTCCAGCAGGGCAACGTGATCGGCGCGCTGCTCCAGTATCCCGCGACCGACGGCGCGATCCGCGATTACGGCGCGCTGTGCGAGGCCGCGCACGCCGCGGGAGCCCTCGTCACGGTGGCTACCGATCTGCTCGCGCTCACACTGCTCACGCCACCGGGCGAATGGGGCGGGGGGGGCGGGGGGGGCGCCGACATCGCCGTCGGCAACTCACAGCGCTTCGGCGTACCGCTGGGCTACGGCGGCCCGCATGCCGCTTTCTTCGCGACGCGCGACGAGTTCAAGCGCCATCTCCCGGGCCGCATCATCGGTGTTTCGAAGGACCGCGCCGGGCGCACGGCGTTGCGCATGGCCCTGCAGACCCGCGAGCAGCACATCCGGCGCGAGAAGGCGACGAGCAACGTCTGCACCGCGCAGGTACTCCTCGCCGTGGTTGCCGCGATGTACGCGGTGTATCACGGCCCGGAGGGGCTGCGCCGCATCGCCCGGCGGGTGCACGCGTACACGCGATCGCTCGCCGCGGCGCTCGAGAAGCTGGGATACAGCCTCGCCTATCCCCATTTCTTCGATACGCTGGCCGTCGACGTACCGCCGGATGTGCTGCCGCGCATCATGGACGTCGCGCGCGTGAAGCAGATCAACCTGCGGACCCTGTCGCAAACGCGCATCGGTGTAGCGTTCGACGAAACGGTTACCGATGACGATTTGACCGACGTGGTGGCCGCATTTGCAGCGCCACTCGGACGCGATCTCGGGACCCAGCGCGCCGCGGAGCGAAATGGGTCCGCCATCCCCGAATCGTTCGCCCGCACCACGCCGTTCTGCACACACCCGGTCTTCAACACCCATCACTCCGAGACGGAGATGTTGCGGTATTTGAAGAAGCTCGAGGACCGCGACCTCTCGTTGACGGCGGCGATGATCCCGCTCGGCTCCTGCACCATGAAGCTCAACGCCACGAGCGAGATGATTCCGATCACCTGGCGCGGCTTCAACGGCCTGCACCCCTTTGCGCCGCGGTCACAGGCGCAGGGGTATGCGACGCTGTTCCGCCAGCTCGAGGAGTGGCTCGCCGAGATCACCGGGTTCGCGCGAGTGTCGCTGCAGCCGAATGCGGGGTCGCAGGGCGAGTTTGCGGGACTGCTCGTGATTCGCGCGTACCACCGCCACCGGGGCGAGGCCCATCGCATCACCTGCCTGATACCGCAGTCGGCGCATGGCACCAATCCGGCGAGCGCGGTGATGGCGGGAATGACCGTCGTGGTGGTGAAGACCGACGCGCAGGGTAACATCGACGTCGCCGATCTCGAAGCGAAGGCCAAGGAGCACCAGGCGACGCTGGGCGCCTTGATGGTGACGTATCCGTCCACGCACGGCGTGTTCGAGGCGTCGATCAAGAAAGTCTGCCGCATCGTGCACCAGTACGGCGGCCAGGTCTATATGGATGGCGCGAACATGAATGCACAGGTCGGCCTCTGCCGACCCGGCGACGTGGGTGCCGACGTCTGCCATCTCAACCTCCACAAAACGTTCTGCATACCCCACGGCGGCGGTGGGCCGGGCATGGGACCCATCGCCGTCGCGGAGCATCTGACACCGCACCTGCCGACGCACCCGGTGGTGGACGTGGGGATTCCATTGGGCGAAAGCGCCGGCACCATCTCCGCGGGGCCGTGGGGCAGCCCGTCGATTCTGCCGATCTCGTGGGCGTACATCGCCATGATGGGACGAGACGGGCTGACGCTGGCGACTAAAGTCGCCATCCTCAACGCCAACTACATCGCGCGCCGGCTGCAGGAAGGCGGACACTACGAATTGCTGTACGCCGGGCAGCAGGGTCTGGTCGCGCACGAGTGCATCATCGACACCAGGGCCTTCAAGAGCTCGGCGGGCGTGGATGTCGAAGACATCGCCAAGCGGCTGATCGACTACGGCTTCCATCCGCCGACCGTCTCGTTTCCTGTCGCGGGCACGCTGATGGTGGAGCCGACCGAGAGCGAGCCGAAAGTGGAGCTGGACCGGTTCGTCGACGCGTTGATCGCGATTCGCGGCGAGATTCGCGAGATCGAGACCGGCGAAGCCGATCGCGACAACAACCTGCTGAAGCACGCGCCGCATCCGCTCTCCGATCTGCTGAGCGACACCTGGGACCGGCCGTACGCGCGCGACCGCGCCGGTTTCCCCACCGCCGCGACGCGGGACCACAAGGTGTGGCCGCCCGTCAGCCGCATCGATGCCGCGTTCGGCGACCGGAACCTGGTGTGTACATGTCCGCCGGTGGACGCTTACGCGACGGTCTGACGGGCGGATGGGCGGATGGGCGGATGGGCCGCCTTGGAACCTGATCGTCGATGCCGTGGGACGATCTGGCGAATACAACATGGCGCTGGATGAAGCGCTGCTGGAAGAAGTCGCGAGCCATGACGGCGCCTATCTCCGCTTCTATCGCTGGGACCCTCCGTCGCTCTCCCTGGGACGGAATCAACCGAACACGTTTTACGACGTTCCGACCGTGCGCCGGCCCACCGGTGGACAGGCTGTGTGGCACGAGCACGAAGTCACATACGCGGTCGTCGCACCCATTGCACTGTTCGGTTCGCTTCGGAAGGCCTACTGCGAGATCCACACGCGACTCGCGAGAGCGTTGCAGGCTCTTGGCGTTGAGGCGGTACTCGCGCCGGCCCATCCGCCCATCCGCCCATCCGCCCGTCCGGCGTCCTGTTTCGCGTCCTCGGTGGGCGGCGAGATCCTCTACCAGGGTCGGAAGCTTGTCGGTTCAGCGCAAGTCCGGCGCGGTGATGCTTTCCTGCAGCATGGATCGATCCTGCTCGATGCCACACAACGCTCGTCGTTCAACGGGGGAACGACTCTCGCAGCGGTCCTCGGGCGTGCGGTGACCTTCGGCGAAGTCGCAGATGCCATCATCAACACCTGGAGGGACTTGCGACCGTCAGACCGTCCGACCGTCCGACCGTCCGGCGTCATTGCTTCTCTCGTCCCCCGGTGAAATGTTAAGCGCCATGCTACGGCGCTCCTCTCCCCAGCTCCCGGTCTTCATCGTGCTCGTCGTCGCCGTGCTCGCGTCCTGCGAGCGCCGCGGCGGGTGCACCGGCGCGAACTGCGGCACGCTCATCGACGCGCAGGTAGCCGAACCGGCCACGCTGCTGCCGCCGTCGACCGAAGACATCGTCGCCAACGACGTCGGCGAACAGCTGTTTCTGAAGCTCGCCGACGTGGGGATGTCCCAGAACACGCTCGGCGATGAAGACTTTCAGCCGCTGCTCGCGCAAAAATGGGAATGGGACGGACCGCTGACGCTGGTGTTCCACCTCGATCCGCGCGCGCGCTGGCACGACGGAGAGCCGGTCACCGCCGCGGACGTGGAGTTCACGTTCAACGCGTACACCGATTCGGCTGTCGCCTCGCCGTTCCGGCCCAAACTGCACCGCATCGCCAGCGTCACGCAGCGGGATTCGCTCACCACCGTGTTTCGGTTCCGGGAGCGGTATCCCGAAATGTTCTACGACGCCGTGTACCACATGCGTATCCTGCCGGCCCATCTGCTTCGGCCCGTCCCACGCGATCAATGGCGCACGGCGCAGTTCGGCCGGCAGCCCGTGGGCGACGGCCCCTACCGGTTCGTCCGGTGGCAGTCTGCGCAGTCCATCGAGCTCGTCGCCGATTCGACCTTCTTCCTCGGCAGGCCCGGGATTCGGCGACTCATTTGGCGATTCACGCCCAATCTCCAGGTCGCGGTCCAACAGGTGATCGCCGACCAGGCGGACATCCGCGAGCAGCTGGTGACGCCGGACAACGTGAACCGGGCGCGTGAGGCAAAGCAGCTCGCGGTTTACACCTACGTCGGCAACATCTACACCTACCTCTCGTTCAACCTGCGCTCGCAGGCGGACTCGACACTCCCCCATCCCCTCTTTTCAGATCGGGATGTGCGTCGCGCGCTGGTCATGGCGGTGGATCGCGCCAGTCTCCTGAAAAGCGCGCTCGGCGACCTGGCCAAGGTCCCGCCGGGTCCGACGTCCGAACTGCTGTCGTGGATCTGGGACCCCGACCTCAGGCAGTTGCCGTATGACACCGCACAGGCCGGCCGCATCCTGAACGCAAAAGGCTGGCGGGACCATGACGGCGACGGTGTCCGCGACAAGGACGGGCAGCCGCTCACGTTCCATATTCTCGTCCCCACCTCGAGTGCGCTGCGGCGACAATACGCGCGTCTGTTGCAGGAGCAATATCGGGGGATCGGCGTCCAGGTCGAAGTCGACGAGCTGGAGCCCTCGGTGGTTGGCCAACGCGTCGGGACCGGAAAGTATGACGGCGCGATTCTCTCGCGGAGTAACGATCCATCGCCGAGCTCGGGGATCGCGCAGACCTGGACGCAGGCCGGTTTCGGCGGCTCGAATTCCGGCCGCTACTTCAACCCCGAGTTCGAGCGCCTGGTGGAACGCGCCGTGACCGCCACCACGCGCGATCGGGCGCGCCCCCTGTGGCGGGCCGCGATCGAGACGCTGAACGCCGATGCACCGGCCGTGTTCCTCTATGCGCTCGACAATGTGGCGGCCGTCCATAAGCGCGTCGACAACGTCCAGTTCCGCCCCGATTCCTGGGCGTCGCTGCTGCGCACCTGGCGCATTCCTCCCGACCGGTTGATCGATCGAGACCGCGTGGAGCCATAAGTGACAGGGGCGGCGTGGCTCCTGCGGCGCCTCGTCGCGTCCGTCGCAATCATCTTCGCCGTCGTCACGTTCGTCTTCATTCTGATTCATCTCGCGCCGGGAAGGCCGTGTGCGCATATCGGCGGAGGCGAGTACGTAGACCAGATCCAGTGCGACCGGCTCGTCGCGCAATTCGGGCTCGATAAGTCGATCCCCGAGCAGTACTGGCTCTACCTCATCGCACTGGCGCACGGCAATCTCGGGTATTCGTTCTCGCTGCATCGCCCCGTGCGGGACGCGATCGCGGACACGATCCCGTTCACGCTGCAGCTCGCCGGCGCGGCGCTGGCGCTCGATTTCCTCCTCGGGCTTGCGCTGGGCATCTACCAGGCGGTCCGCGTGAATCGCCTTCCTGACATCGTCATCGGGAATGTCACGCTCTTCATCTATTCCCTGCCCACATTCTGGCTCGCGCTCCTCCTGTTACTCATCTTCGGCGAGAAGCTGCGGTGGTTTCCGGTAGGCGGGCCCAACAACCCCGTACTCTGTCCGCTCGTCGATTCGCTGTACTGCGTCGCGGATCGTCTCCGGCACCTCGTGCTGCCTGCCGCCACGCTCGGAATGGTCGGTGCGGCCGGAACGGCGCGGTTCCAACGGGCGGCGATGCTCGAGGTGGCGACCCAGGACTTCGTGCGCACCGCGCGCGCCAAGGGCGTCCCGGAACGCCGAGTGGTGCTGCAGCATCAGCTCCGCAACGCATTACTCTCCTTTATTACGCGCTTCGGGCTCGCGTTTCCGTTCCTGCTCACGGGCGCCGTGCTGATCGAAACGATCTACGCCTGGCCGGGGATGGGGCGCCTGGCCTTCGACGCGATCCTCTCCCGCGACTACCCGCTCGTCACCGCGACCGCCTTGACCGCGAGCGTCGTGGTGGTCGCCGGGAATCTGCTCGCCGACGTCCTCCTGGGCATCGCCGATCCGCGGCTGCGCGTGCCGGCCGACCCCGACGCCCAAGTGCTGACCGCATGACGCTCGGCACGTGGCTCGCACTCGTCGTCGCGCTGGTCGTCGCCGCCGAAGCCGTCCGCGCCCTCCGCCATCGCGGGCTGCGCAGCGAGCGCTGGCGCCGTTTTTTCCGCCAGCGGACAACCTCGTGGGGCCTCGGGATCCTGACGTTTCTGGTCATCGTCGCGCTGGCGGCGCCGCTCGTCGCGCCCTTCGATCCGAGCAAGCAACTCGACATCATTCATCTCAAGAATCACGCACCGTCGTGGACATTTCTGCTGGGGACGGACTACCTGAGCCGTGATCTCTGGAGCCGGGTGGTCTACGGCGCACGCGTGTCGCTCGGGATCGGCGCCCTGGGGGCGCTGATGGCTGTCTCGCTCGGAACGCTGGTGGGGGCGGTCGCGGGCTACTACCAGCGCTGGATCGATGCCGTCCTGATGCGCGGCGTCGACGTCGGCCTCGCCCTGCCCAGGATCTTCATCCTCCTCATGGCCGTCGCGCTGTGGGACGGCCTCCCGTTCGCGGCCCTCGTCATCACCATCGGTCTGACGTCGTGGTTCGGCACCAGCCGGCTCGTCCGCGCCGAGGTGCTCTCCCTGCGGCAGCGCGACTTCGTCGTCGCGGCGCATGCGCTCGGCGCGAACACGCGGCGCGTTATCTTTCGCCACGTTCTTCCGAATGCCGCCGCCCCGATCATTGTGTCCGCGGCGTTGGGCGTCGGGAACGTGCTCCTGCTGGAAGCGTCGCTGTCCTTCCTCGGCATCGGCATCAAACCGCCGGGCGCGAGCTGGGGCAACATGATTGCGGATGGCGCGCCGAGCATCTACACGGCGCCGTGGGCGACCCTCTTTCCGGGCCTGGCTATCTCCTTGGTCGTGATGTCGCTGAATGCGGTCGCCGACGGCGTGCGGGACGCGCTCGATCCACGCGAGGAGCCGGCGTGACGACCCCGCTCCTCTGCGTCCGCAATCTGAAGACCTACTTCGTCACCGAGCAGGGCAAGGGAACCGCGCGGGCGGTGGACGACGTCTCGTTCGAGCTGTATCCCGGTGAGACACTGGGGATCGTCGGCGAATCGGGCTGCGGCAAGACCGTCACGTCTCTTTCCATTCTCCGGCTCGTGCCGGAACCGCCGGGCCACGTGCTCCCCGGGAGCCTGATTGAATTCGAAGGCCGCAATCTGCTCGCCCTCCCCGCTCCCGAGCTGCGGGCCGTTCGCGGTAATCAGATCGCGATGATCTTCCAGGAGCCGATGACGTCGCTGAACCCCGTATTCACGGTCGGGGATCAGATTGCCGAAGCCGCCATCATCCACCAGCACCTCTCCCGGAGCGCCGCGCGGGCCCGCGCCATCGAGATGTTGCGCCTGGTCGGCATCCCCGACCCCGACGAGCGCGTCGATCACTACCCCCATCAGCTCTCGGGCGGCATGCGCCAGCGCGTCATGATCGCGATGGCGCTCGTGTGCCACCCCAAGGTCCTGATTGCGGACGAGCCGACGACCGCCCTCGACGTCACGATCCAGGCGCAGATCCTCGAGCTGCTCGACCGGTTGCAGAGCGAGCTGGGCATGGCGGTACTGCTGATCACCCATGACCTCGGCGTCGTCGCCGGTCACGCGGATCGCGTCGTCGTGATGTACGCGGGGCGCGTCGTCGAGACCGCGCCCACCGACGCGCTGTTCGAGCGGCCGACGCATCCCTACACCGAAGGGCTCCTTGCCGCGGTCCCGCGCATCGACGCCCCGCGCGCACGCCTGCACGCCATCCCCGGCCAGGTGCCGGCGGCGACGGCGTGGCCACCGGGCTGCCGCTTTCATCCGCGCTGTCCGTACGCATGGGAGAAATGCGCCGCGGAGGAGCCGCCGCTGCTGGAAGTCGGCGACGAACCGGGTCACACGGCCCGCTGTTGGCTCGTTACGGAGCCCGAACGGCGTCAGGCAAAACGATGACGACGCCCACGCCAGTCCCCAGCCCCCAACCCCTAGGCCCGTTAGTCGAGGTCCGCGATCTGGTGAAACACTACGCCGGCGAGCGGACCTGGTTCGGCCTCGGACGGGCGCGGGCACCCGTGCGCGCGGTCGACAGCGTGTCGTTTACGATCGCCGCCGGCCGCACCCTGGGCCTGGTGGGTGAATCGGGTTCGGGGAAGACGACCGTCGGACGGACGATGCTCCGGCTCCAGGAACCGACGTCGGGAAAGGTCTTGTTCGATGGCCACGACGTCTTCGCGCTCGACGCCACGCGGCTGCGCGGCCTACGGCGTCGCATGCAGATCGTGTTTCAGGATCCCTATGGCTCACTCAATCCGCGCATGACGGTCGAAGACACGCTGCGCGAGCCGCTGGAAATCCACGGGCTGAAGGGCGCCGTCGCCGCGCTGCTCGACGAGGTCGGACTCGACGCCGCGTTTGCCAAACGCTACCCGCACGAGCTGTCGGGTGGGCAGCGGCAGCGCGTGGGGATCGCCCGGGCGCTGTCGGTCGAGCCGCAGTTCATCGTGTGCGACGAACCCGTGAGCGCGCTCGACGTGTCGGTGCAGGCACAGGTCCTCAACCTGCTCGCCGATCTGCAGGGGAAGCGCCGGCTCACGTACCTGTTCATCGCCCACGACCTCGCGGTGGTGCGGCACATCGCCGACGACGTCGCGGTCATGTACCTCGGCAAGATCGTGGAACGCGCGCCGGCGGCGGAGATCTACGCGCAGCCGCGTCATCCCTACACGCGCGCGCTGCTGTCGGCGGTTCCGGAGCCGACCCCCCATGCCAGCAAGCAGCGCATCCTGCTCCCCGGCGACATCCCGTCGCCCGCACATCCGCCTTCCGGCTGCCCGTTTCATCCGCGCTGCCCGCATCCGCGCAAGAACGAGCGCTGCCGCACGGAGCCGCCGCCGCTGCGGCCCATCACTCCGGGCCACCTGGCGGCCTGTCACTTTGCCGAGGAGCCGATGTGAGCGTGTTGTTGGCGCTGGCGCAAACGCTCACCAACCTCGCGATTGTCCCCCCCGGGCCGGGACTACCGCCGGGGTGGAAGCTCACGCGGAACCAGGGCGTGGATCCACCGACGGTCGAAATCACGCGATCCCACACGATGCGGATCACGGCCACCGGACAGGGTGGGACGGTCACCTACCGGCTGCGGCCTGCCATTTCTCCTGCGCCATCACTGCGGCAAGGGACGATCACCTGGCGCTGGCGCGCCGGTACGCCACTGCGCGGCGCCGACCTGAAACAGCGCGCCGGCGACGACAGCCCGATCCGCGTGGTGGTCACGTTCCAGGACGGGCGTTCCATCGCGTACGCGTGGGGGAATCGGGAGAGCCGGGGGGAGAGTTTCGCGAGCTGGGCTGGGCACAACCGGATGGTGGTGATCCTCCAACGCGCCGAGGATGCGGACGGCTCCTGGCACGAGGAGCGCCGCGATCCGTTCAGTGATTATCGGCGGCTGTGGAACAGAGCGCCGAAACCGATGGTCTCGGTGGGTTTCAGCACGGACTCAGATGCTTTGAAGATTCGAGCCGCTGCGGAGATAGGTGATCTGACTTGGCACGCGCCTTAACCACAGCGAACCGATCCGTAGTGCAGGAATTTGGTTCTGTGATTTGAACCGGTCCCGCCAAGTTGGGTTTACCCCGGGCTTGCGCCCGGGGTCAGACAACCTGGACTCCCCGTGTCGGCTCATCGAG
>WNFU01028642.1_pt1 | contig 10320 bp, 5 predicted proteins | sample 5400121 | NCBI WGS metagenome assembly WNFU01 (sample SAMN13153360, study PRJNA577476) | soil metagenome | isolation source: 100 cm soil or saprolite under grassland replicate 1 | place: USA:California | collected 2016-06-15
GCCTGGAGGAGAAGGGGCTCGTCTCGTCGCAGGACCGCCGCTACCGTGCGACCAGATCGTCCGCGACCGAGGGGTTCCTGAGGCAGGTGGCTAGGAGGATCGTGCGGAAGGAGTCCCAGCGTGCGTCCGCAGAACCGCGCTCCCGTGCGTCGATTGTCGTCAAGGAGTAACCGCGGGGTAAGCGCATCGCATGCAGGGCAACACACCGATTCGACATCCAGATTCATCCGGCCCGAACAAGGCCCCCGCGAATCCGGGACATCGGACGACCAGGTCGGGATTGTCGCGAGGACTCGGGACGCGCCAGCAACTCGAGCAGGCGACGCGCCGCCGGCTGTACGAACACCTGCTCCTCCTCCCGGGCGATCACTTCCGGTCCATCGCCCGCTCCCTCCGCGTCGGCGTCGGGACGGCGCGGCATCATCTGCAGGTCCTCATGCGCGACGGCCTCGTGTACGAGCGGAAGACGGACGGCCGGTCCCGGTACTACGTCGCAGGAGATCCGGAGCAGCTCGCGAAGAACGACCTGTTCGGGAAGCACTGGGGCTTCCGCGATCTGCGTCTGCGCATCTGGAACGCCTTGAACCGATCTGGGGAGAGCACCGCGACGAGGATCGCGTCCGTCCTCGGGATCACGCGGCAGCTCGCCGCCTACCATCTCGGCCGCCTGGAGGAGAAGGGGCTCGTCTCGTCGCAGGACCGCCGCTACCGTGCGACCAGATCGTCCGCGACCGAGGGGTTCCTGAGGCAGGTGGCTAGGAGGATCGTGCGGAAGGAGTCCCAGCGTGCGTCCGCAGAACCGCGGAGCTGCGCCGAGAGTTTCCCGACATGCGCCAGCGTGTTGAGCCGCAGGTGCCGGTCCCGCTCCAGTTCGGCGGCGAGCTCCGTGACGCGCATCTCGATCGGCCCGTGGGACTTCCGCTCCAGATCCAGTTGCCGCTCGAGAGCAGCAATGCGATCTTGGAAGGCCGCGTCGGATGATTCCCGCTCGGCGCGATCCAGTTCCAGCGGCAGACCATGGACCTCGAAGGTCTGAACGATCGTCCGGACCTTCTCGCGGACCGCGTTCGTCAACTCGGGATCTTTCATGCCGGAGCCTGCGGGGATCGCCTCGAATCCACGGCCCCGGCCCTTGCCCCGGAACGATTGAAGGGCGATGTCGGTGCCGCTCCCGGACGGGAACGATCGGAGGCTCGACGATTTCCCACAGAGCGGACAGACTGCGTGCGTCGCCGTGGCCGGTGCAACGTTCAGGGTACCGTAAACCTACCGGTTTCGGCCCTCTGCGGACCTACAACGGGTACTCTTCTAGCGGTTCCTCGAGATCCTCTTCGTTGGAATGTGCCTCGACCGGGGCGGCCGCCGCGGCCGGTGCATCCTCCAGCCGCCGCGTGAGACGGCGATTCTTCCGGGAGAGCACGATCGCGACGACGGCGAGGAGGACCGTTAGGACGATCAACAGGAACGCGGTCGGCACTCCGAGGATCCGTTCGGGCGGGAATCCCGCCTCCACGACCGTCAGGCCGACCGTCGTGGATTTGGTGCCGGAGGTTACCGTGAGCGTGCCGCTCCCGGTGTGGTCGCCGCCGGAGAGCGAGGCGCTCTGGCCGCCCGGCGAGACGTCGAGTGTGCCGATCGTCGTCGACCAGGAGAATGTCACGTTGGCCACCTCGTTCCCGTACCGGTCGAGGGCGAGCGCCTGGAGCTCCACGCTACTCCCCACGCGCACCTGAACCGTCGAGGGAATCACGAGGATTCGTTCCATCGCGCCGCTGACGATGCGGACGCTCATCGAGGTCGACACCGCACCTGAGGAGACGGTGATCGTGCCCGTTCCCGCCAAGACCGGTGCGCGGAACAACGCATGCATCCCATTGACGTCGATCGGGGTCACGTCGCCGATCGTCGTGGACCACGACACCGGGACGCTTGGAATCGGATTCCCGTAGGCATCCGCGGGAATGGCCGCCAGCACGACCGTGGAGCCGACTTCGGCGTCGATCGTCGAGGGGGAGACCGCAATGGACGCGAGGGGCCCGGCGACGACCTGCACGGTCGCGCTCCCGCTGATCCCGCCGCTCGTCGCCGTCACGGTGCCGCTCCCGAGGCTCCCGCCTGCGGTGAACAGGCCGTTCGAGTCGATCGCACCGAGGCCTCCAGCGGTGCTCCAGGAAACCGACGACAGGGGGACCGCATTTCCGTTCGCATCTTCCCCCGCCGCCGCAAACTGCCGCGTGGTCCCCGCCGGGACCGTGCCGATCGCCGGACTCACATCGATGCGGTTGAGGCCGCCGGGCGCGATGCGGATCGTCGCGAGACCGGACACGCTTCCGTTCGCGGCCGCGACGGGGTCCGTGCCCGCGACGGTTCCCGCCGTGTAGACGGCCCGGTCTCCCGACTGCGTCGCCGGCGTCACCGTGCCGAGGCCCCCGATCGAAGACCAGGAGTATGTCACCCCGTCGACCGCGTTGTCGAACGCGTCGTAGGCCGCTCCGGCGAGGGCGATGGAACCCATCAACGCCACGTCCGCAGATGCGGGCGTCACGGCGATCCGTTTGGTCGTCCCCGCGCCGACGAAGCCGAACGCGTTCATCTTTCCCGATTCGTCGCCGACGACGAGGTAGCCGTCCCCGATCGCGACGGACGAGCTGCTGCCCGCGGGGGAGACCTGCAGCGACTGCAGCGCGGCCCCGTTCGAGGCCTTCCGCGCGTACAGCATCCCATCCCACGAGGCGACGAACACGGTCCCGTTGTCGTACGCGACGGAGGCGCCGATGGGCCCCTTCACGATGAACGTCCTCCAGGCGATCGTCCCGGTCGCCGCGTTGAGGGCGCAGATCCGTCCAGCACCCGTCTCGGTCGCGAACACGCCGACGAAGACGAGTCCTTCTGCGACGACGGGGGACGAGAGGTCGACGGTCCTCCCGACGAGCGGCGCCTTCCAGATCCTCGATCCGTTCAGCGGGTTGATGGCGTACATCGCGCCGGTGTAATCGCCGACGTACAGGACGCCGCCCGCGAGGGTCGGCGCGGACGTGATTGCAGACCCGACACTCGCTCGCCAGAATTCCGTCCCGGTCGGGGCGTCGATCGCGATGATGTCTCCCACGCCATCCGTCACATACACGATCCCGGCCCACACCGTGGGTCCCTGGAATCCTTTGTCGGGCATCGCGTACGTCCAGCGATCCACGCCGTCCGCGACGTTCGTCGCGTGGAGCGTCTTGCCACTATAGTCGTACCAGTAGACGCTCGTCCCATCCACGGCGGGGGTCGTGAAGGCGTTCGCCGCGGGAGCCGGAGACGCGTGTCGCCATCGGACCGCGCCGGTCGTCTCGTCGAGCGCGAACAGCGTCACAGCGGTCCCACCGCCGGTCACGAGCGCGACGTAGACCGTCCCGGAGTCGATCGCCGGCGTCCCGTGCACGTACCCGAAGTCTCCCAGGAACGCTTGCCACTTGAGCGCGCCCGTGCCCAAGTCGAGGGCATTCACCGTCCCTTCCCTTTCCGTGTAGAATACCGTGTGATTGTCGATGACCGGGTTGCTCCAGTGGATCCGCGAGCCGACGGTGGCGTTCCATCGAGGAGTGAGCGGCATCGCGTAGGTCGACGAGGCCACCCCGCCCCGCTCCCGATCGTGATGGAACTGGGGCCACTCCACATCCGGCGGCGAATCGGGCGGCTTCGACGGGGTCTGGAACGAGTAGAACGCGCCACCGTTGTCCGCGCGGGCCGTGTTGCCCGCTTCGTCCGTCGATAAGACGTAGTAGTGATAGATCGTACTCGCCGCGAGGCCTGCGACGACGATCGCATGATTCGTCACGCGGCGCGCGTCCGATTGCGGCGTCGACGGGATGCCGGTTCCCCAGTAGACGACGGAGTCGCTCGTCTCGTCCGTGGTCCAGGCCATCGTCGCGCGGAAGAACCGCACGGTCTGCGTGCCGACGTTCGCGATCATTGGAGGCGTGTCGTCGACGACCGCGTAGTCGTCCACAGGTCCGCTCCCGCCGAGCCCGTCGTTCGCATCGTAGTATTCCGCCGTGATCGTGTCTCCATTCCGGACTTGGAGTCGGCCGTCGGGACGCGGCGTGGCGCTCCTCTCCAGGAGGATCGAACCCCGGAACACCTCGGTCGATGGGCCCGTCTCCGTGAGCACCAGCGTCTCCGGAGTCGTCTCCGTGCTGCTGGACATCGACACGGTGGCCGTGTCCGGCGCTCCCGGGTTCAGGTTCAGGTCCGCGTCGACCACGTCGACCCGGACCGTGGCGCTCGATTGGTAGCGGTTATGGTCCATCTGGACGAAGCCCTTCTGCCGCGTGATGCCGCCCGTGGCGACGATCGCGTAAGGCTGCGGTCCCTCGGGCACGTTGTTGGCTGATACCTGGATCGTCCAGATGCCCGATGCCACGTTCGTCCGCACGAGCACGCCCTCGACGTTGTTCAGGTGGTCCGAGCCACTCGCGTTCCGTTGCGACTCGCCGGGCGTTCCGTCGGGCCCCGTGACCACGAGGTCGAGATCGTTCACGAGGTTCGGACTCGACATCGGTACGCCGGCATGGTCGCTCCACACGAGCGTGACCTCGACCGGCATCGAGGCGTCCGCGATCGCAATCCGGTACGTCACCGAGTCGCCGGTGTTCACGCCGGTCCGGTGATCGTCGAGCCAGAGCGCGCGGGCGTCCCCTTGGAAGAACAACGCGTCGTCGAGGAGGATGCGACCCCAGCCTTGATTGAAGTTCGGGTAGCGATTCTCCCCGTTGTCGTACGCCCCGCTCCCGCTGATCTCGGTGGCGCCGTTGATCAACGTCGCCTTGACGAGCGCCGCCGAAGGGACGAATGCGTCCACGGCTTGCCTCGTCCCGGTGGGGTACCACCCGTCCATGTAGTATTGTCGGAGGAGCGCGACGGCGCCGGCGGCGGTCGGTGTCGCCATGCTCGTCCCGCTGTACTGGATGTAGTCGTCGCATTGACCGCCCGGATCGCAGCAGTGGGCGGACCAGATGAAATACCCCGGGGCGAGGACGTCCGGTTTCAGCCGGCCGTCGGACGTGGGCCCGCGGCTGCTGAAGGCGGCCATCCGATCGCGGTTCACTCCGTTCTGGGTCGCGCCGACCGCGAGGACGTTCTTCGCGACCGCGTACGGGTTGATCGTCGATGGGCTGGGGCCCGAGTTCCCCGCAGCGTACAGGATGACGAAGTCCGGATGGGTCCAGACGAAGTCGTCGGTCTGGAACGCCTGCGGGATGTAGTCGCTGCAGCAGGAGCCCCAGCTGTTCGTATGGACCGAAGAGTTGCGGTCCAACGCCGCTTGGTACATGTCGTGCAGGTCAGACGGGGGATTGATGAAGGCCCCGTCCGTCGAGAGGTCTTGGACCTGTAACGTCGCATCGAACGCCTGGCCGTCGTGCGGTCCCGCCGTCCCGTTCGCCCCCGCCGTGTCTCCGTCGTAGACATGCCATGTCCCGTCGTCGCCCGCGACGCTCCCCGCGACGTGGGTGCCGTGGTTGATCCCGTTGTCCGAAGAATCCCCGCGCGCGTCCGAAGGCACGTAGTAGTCCGTGACCTTGCGGTGGTCGGGCCCCGGGACGGAGTGGAGCGGGTCCTCGAAGGCATCGTGCTCATAGTCGAGGCCCGTGTCCCCGACCGTGACGAGCTGGCCGGTCCCGAAGATTCCGTGATCGTGGACCGGTGTCGCGAAGGTCGTCCCGTTTCCGCTCTGGATCACCCACCGCGCGATATCGTTGAACGCGTGCGGACGGACTTCCCGATCGATCCACATCACGTCGGGGTTGCGGGCGAGCGGGATGAGCGCCTCTCGCGCAATCTCGGCGCGGACCACGCCAGAGGACGACGTCGACCAGAGGATGTCCGTGGCCCCGAGGGTTGCCGCTGCGCCGGCGACCCGCAAGACGCCTGATTTCTCGAAGGAGAGCACGGTGACACGGATGCGTGAGTTCGCGAGCGATTCCGTCGCGGAATCTCGGAACGCTCCGCTCGCTTCTCCCTGTCGCGACGTGAACGACGCAAGGGGTGGCGCTCCTTCCGTTTCGGCGGCGGTGTCCGCGGGCAGCGGGCCTTCCGGCCCGTCCTGCGAAAGGCGCGGACTCAACTTGAACGCGGGCTCGAACGGCCCGACCCAACGGACTTGCGGGAGCTCGCGGACCCGGGCAATCGTCGCGGGATCGGCCTTTGCCACAAACGCGTTGGAGTTTACATAGCCGAGCAAGGTGACTCCGGAGGAGATGAGCTGGGCTTTCGCCTGTCGCGTGATTGGCGGATGCAGCTGTACGATGTAGAATGAAGATCCAGCGGAGGGAAGGTCGGGGGTGCGCAACGCATCCGGGAGTTCGGGCGGGTCGACGAGAGGATCGAAATGGAATCCGTTCAGGTCTAGATATCCGGTTCGGTCCGAGGGCGCGAACGAGTTGACGATTGTCCCCCTCGTGCCGGACTCGGCGGCCAACGGCACGAGAAGAGCGGCGGCGCACACGACGAACGCGAAGACGATCGACCGGACTCGGGACCAGCGGTTCGCGTACGTGGGCATTGTCCGGAAGCCTCGCCGGGCGCTGCAGCGATGGCGTCGTGAGACCCGGCCGGCCGCCATCGCGGTGTCCGGGAGATAATGGCTCGGAACAAACTTGCGACTGGTGAAAATCACTCTCCTTGAGAATCATTCTCGATACCGTGTGGGCCAAGTTACGGTACCCTAATCCGTGTCCGCTGGCGGGCTCGGCTCCCTTCGTCGTTGGTCAATGACTTGACGGCGCATCAAGTCACTGGGAATTCGAATCTGCCCGCTTTGGTCACCTTGATTTGCGTGAATTCCGCTCGCGAAATCGACCCGCCGAGGTCTCGCAAATTCTGTTCCACATCGCTCATATGCAGCGCGCGCAATTTGTCTTCGGTCTCGGTGGGCCTGTCGCCCGCCACGAAATAACGGAGGGGGTATCCATTATGTCCGGGTTCGATGTCGCAGGGAGCAGTCAGCATGCTGGAACGGGGAACGGGTTCGATGTATCGGAGCTGAAGGATCGGCTGATTCGGAAGGCGACTCAGGTTCGATCGTTGGTCCGGGCCGCGGGTGCGTTCCAGATTTCGACGGTCGCCTATTACCCTCGAATCCAACGGACCAAGTCACTCTTGGCATCGCATTCCTATGAAGCCGCTCTCGTCGAGCTCGAGCGTCTCGAGGTCGATCTCCTCCGGGTTTTCGTAGGACGAGTTGCGGTCGAGCGGCGATCGAACCAGGAAGAGAATCTCGCCTCGACAAATGCTCGAGCCGCCCCGCTCGCGGAGAGTCTTCGCCCTGCTCCTGTGCAAGATGCACCGATTCCGCCCGTCGCGGTTGCCACGCGCAATGTGGGGGATCAAAGGCCGAGCCTGCCGGTCCGGCGCGTGAAGGCTGTTCGGCCAACCATCACACCTTCGACCGCGATCCGTCCCGCTCGGAATGGAGGTCCTTCACACAGCCGTCATTCTGCGAGGCGCGCCACCTTCGCAGCGCTGCTCATCGGTGTCATGGCACTCGCGGCCGTGTCCATTCCAACCACGTACGCGGTCCACAATGATGATCTGTTCGAACTCGGCCCCGGAGTCGCCACGGACGAAAACAGCAGGACGAACATCCTCGGCGACGGAAATGCGCTGAACGGGCCGGACTGGGCCGACATCTTCGGCGCTAACGGGAACCTCGTCAACATTTCCGGTGGACTTGTGGCGGCTTTCCTCAAGGACGACTTGTCGCAGTCGGGTGCTGTCGACCGGAGCACTTACTCCGGAGCGGGAGGATCGAACAAGAATAACGATCCCATCGCGCCGCCAGGAGACACGTGGCACTGGGACACCGGCAACATCCCCGCGAAGGACGACCTTTCCAATGTGTACGCGTGGGGCACGATGAGCCCCGCAGGGGACTTGGTCATCTATGCCGGCTTCGAGCGTATCGACGCGAGCGGCGACAGTCACATCGACGTCGAGCTGTTCCAAGCCCAAGTTGGACTTGATGACCAAGATAACATGCCGCCGTGCGACGGGAACCCGATTGACACCCACAACGGCTGCCATTTCTTCGGTGACCGGACGGACGGCGACATCATCGTCTCCATGGACTTCTTGAACGGCGGGGCCCTCGGCAGTGTCTCAGTTCGTCAGTGGTCCGGCACCTCCTATGGGTCCGCGGTCGCCACCCTCACCGGTGAAGGTTGCAACACGGCGGATACCATTTGTGCGTTCAACAACGGTGGCTCGATCAGCGGAGGTCCATGGCCCAACTACGACCGCCATGGAACGGAGATCACGAACCTTCCCACGAACGCGTTCACCGAGTTCGGGCTCGATGTGACGGCTCTCCTGCATGAGACACCGTGCCTCAGCACGATCCTCGGCAAGACCCGCAGCTCGCAGTCGTTCACCGCGGAGTTGAAGGACTTTGACGGTCCTCTCGCCTTCCCGATCTGCAGCGCGACGATCGCGATCGCGCCGGACGATGTGAATGAGATCAACGAGCACCACACGTTTACGGTGTGGGTCAACGCAACCGCCGGAGGGGTCTCGACCCCGGCGGACGACGGGACGATTGTGACGGTCACCCTCACCCCCGCGGACGGGGCGTCGGTCACCCTCATTTCGGACACCTGTGCGGATCCCGGAACCGTGGACGGCATCTGCACGGTGGAATTCACGTCGCCCACCGCGGGCAGTGTAACGGGCCATGCACGGGCGCAGGTCAACGTCCAAGGATTCATATTCGATGTCCAGACGAACGGTGAGGGTGGCAGTTCGGGCGACGCTCTCAAGTTCTTCGTCGACGCGTTCATCACCATCGGGCCATCGGCCGCCAACGAGGTCGGGACGCCACACCCATTCACGGTCCACGTCGAGTCCGACGACGGAACGGGTGTCGACTCCAACGGCGACGGATTCACGTTCGACCCGGTCGCCGGTGCAATGCCGTCGATCACGTTCCCGGGCGGTGCTCCGGGCTTCGTCGACGCGTCGGATTGCAATGCGGGCACGGACGCGAACGGCGACTGCACTGTGATCATTCGCTCCGACGTCGCGGGGACGTTCACCGCGCACGCGTCGGTCACCCTCCTCGTGGATGGCGTTTCCCTTCACCGGGAGACGGACGGTTCGCTCCCCAACTCGGGCGACGCGACGAAAGTGTTCGTCGATGCGTCCATCAGCATCACTCCCCCCGGAGTGAACGAGATCGGCGACCCACACACCTTCACCGTGACCGTCATGCAAGACGAGTTTCGTTCCCGCGACGGTAGGCCACGTGAGCTTCACGCTTTCGGACTCGGACGGAGCGACTCATGTGCTCGATCCGGTCGCGAGCACCTGCGACGACGCGGGCGACAACCTCGACGCGTCGGGTCAGTGCACGATCGTCTTCACGTCGAGCAGTGCGGGCACCGTGACGGGCCACGCCACGGTCATGCTCACGGTCGCAGGCGTGCCGCTCACGCGGTCCACCAACGGCGAGGGGTCGAATTCCGGCGATGTTGACAAGGCGTTCTTCGACGCGTTCATCACGATCGGTCGATCGGCCCACAACGAGGTCGGGACGCCACACCCATTCACGGTCCACGTTGAGTTCGACGACGGCACCGGCATCGACTCCAACGGCGACGGACTCACGTTCGACCCGATCGAAGGCGCGGTGCCCACGATCACGTTCGTCGACAACACGCCCGCATTCGTCGACACGTCCGACTGCGACGCCGGCACGGATGCGAACGGCAACTGCACCGTGATCATCAACTCCGAGGTCGCGGGGACGTTCACCCTCGTGCAGGGCGTTTCCCTCCACCGGGAGACGGACGGATCCGGGTTCAACTCGGGGAACGCCGAGAAGGTCTACGTTGACGCGTTCATCACGATCACCCCGTCCGCGGCGAACCCGGTTGGCTTTGTGCACCCGTTCACGGTCCACGTCGAGGCCGATGACGGCTCGGGGATCGACTCGGATGGCGACGGCTCGGCTTTCGATCCGGCCCCGGGCGTCTTCCCGGTCATTACATGGGTCGGGGCTCAGCCGGAGTTTGTTGATACCTCGGACTGTGACGACGGCACGGACGCGAACGGCAACTGTACCGTCCTGATTAGCTCGTCAACGGCCGGGACGTTCACGGCGCACGCGTCCGTCAGCTTCCTCGTGGAGGGCGTGACCCTCGACCGGGAGACGGACGGTTCGCTCCCCAACTCGGGCGACGCGACGAAAGTGTTCGTCGATGCGTCCATCAGCATCACTCCCCCCGGAGTGAACGAGATCGGCGACCCACACACCTTCACCGTGACCGTCATGCAAGACGA
>WNFU01010363.1_pt1 | contig 10319 bp, 14 predicted proteins | sample 5400121 | NCBI WGS metagenome assembly WNFU01 (sample SAMN13153360, study PRJNA577476) | soil metagenome | isolation source: 100 cm soil or saprolite under grassland replicate 1 | place: USA:California | collected 2016-06-15
CGGATCGCTCTCGCGCCGGCCCGCCACCCGAAAGTGGCTGGTCAGACCAATGTCTGCAGATGTGGAGCGGACACTTGACTCTACCCCTCCCCCACGAAACTTGCCTAAAGTCTTCACTTCTCGGCCACCAAGGCGCTCTGGAGATGTAATGCACCCGTTCGCCGCGCTCTCGCCTGACCTCGTCGGGAAGGCCTTCGGCCGGGATGGTGAGGTCGACCACAAGGCCGAGGTGTCGAAGGAGGAGAGGATGGTCGCCGAGCAGCGTGAGGACTTGGTGAAAATCCACGGACAACCGCTCGCCACCGCCGGCCGCGGGCCTGGGCTGTTGCATAGCGTAGGCGCGGGCGACGGAGCTGTCGGCATCCCCCCGAGTTACCGCGACCTCGACGAGGCCGCGGTCCCCCGGATCTCGAGCCTCGATCGTCGCACGTGACTCCTCGAGACGGGCGGCGAACGTGGCGCGGAACTCGTCGAGCGGACTGAGGTCGAAAGAGGGCCGGAACAGCTCCGCCGCCCCGGCCGTGAGGCCGTCACCGTCACCGGCCGCGGCTGCGGCGTAGGCGTCCCGGATCGTGTCGGCGACATCGGTCGCGGGGTAGGTGAGCACGGGGAGGTTCGTCCGATCCACCCCTGAGCCGAAGCTCCGCGCGGGTGTGGACGTGGGGAACACTGCGCGCCACAGACTTGAGTCGGGAGCCTCGCTGACTTGGGTCGCGGGGAGATCCGCCGGACCGGGTTCGAAAGCCACGGCCCATTGAACCCCGGCGAGGAGCGCAGGCCAGTCCTCCAGAGCGGGAAGGTCCCCGAGCGTGCCGACCGGCGGCAGCGCCGGAACGACGACCACCGACAGCCTGAGGTTGCCATCGGCGATCCCGTCAGGGCAGCACACCCAAGTGAGGTCAGGATCGCTCATGTCCGGGCGCCCGTCAGACGTACGCGTCGCACAGCTGATCCCAAGCGGCCTCGTCGAGCTGCTCCTGGACGGGAGTCGCTCGGTTGTCCGACACGGAGAAGGACTCCTCCACGGTGAAGCTCACCGACTCGTTGAACCCCAGGACTTGCACGCCGACCGTCACCGTAGCGCTGCCGTGAACGCGGGCGCCGTGGGGGTCATCGGTGTAGCAGAGCGCCACCTGGAACTCCACGCTGACGCCGACCACGTCCAGGATCTCCAGGTGCCCTCCGCAGTGGAGGTACCCACAGAGGCTGATCTCGTCGTCGGCGCGAAGGAAGGAGACCCCGCCCATCGCAAAGACCCTCCCACTCGCGACGAGCGCGCTGATCTCGAAGTTGCCGCCGAAGTCGAGGGATCCCTCGACTCGGTCCAGCTCCCGGGTCGTCGCGGTGAGAGTGAAGAAACCGCCGCCGCCGAAGATCCCCACGCTCACCGTGAAAGGCGAGTGGCGGTCCGCGAAGCTGAACTGGACCGAGGCCGGGTCCCCCGTGAACGGGATGCGTACCTCCGCCGCCAGACTGATGTTGGTGAGGCTGAAGACGCCGAAACCCACGAAGGGGATGGCCAGGGTGTACCTGGCAGTGATCCCTGCTGAGTCCACCTTGACTGGGCAGCCCGAGAAGTCGCCGATCTCCTTGGCCAGGTCGTCGACGAACTTGAGGTCCTTGGCGAAGGACACCTTGCACCCGGTCGCGGCGATGCTCGGTGTCCCGTTCGCCTCGACCAGGAACTCGATCTTCTCGAACCGGACGAGTACCACGTCGAGCAGAGACAGGGTTGCCTTCCTGAGTGTCCCTTTCGCTTCCGTGGTCGGAGGCCGGGGGTGTCGGCTCGTCGGCTCCAGGGGCTGTGTAATGGTCGCGCTGAGATCCAGCGTCGAGCCGGGCTCGAGCCGGATGGCTTCGGACACTTGATCGGTGTCGAGCGTCGGCGACCAGTCGTAGGTCGTGACGAGTGCGTCGGGAAGCTGCGACGACTTGAGAAGCGGCATTTGCTCCTGCGTCTCGGCGAGAAGAGCCGAAAGCGGTACGCCGAGCAGGTTGGCCCCCCCGAAGACGTCCGCCACGGGACCGGTGGGGATCGCTCCTCTCGCCGCGTTCACCGCACCGAGCACGGCGTTCGGGCTGGCCAGGCCGCCCACATGCTCGGCCGGGAAGGCGACCGGAAGGCCACCGTCGATGGTGAGGAAGTTCCCCGCCTCGTCGACCCGGTGAAGCAGGCTGCAGGTGGCCAGTCCGCCCGACGCGGTGAGCCGACCCACGGCGTCCAGGCCGGCCGACGCGGTGAGCCGACCCACGGCGTCCAGGGCGACCTCCACGGTCGCCGGCACGATCGCGCTCCCGGCGCCCATCGGCGAGGACGCCAGGTCAAGGGCGACCGTGTGGACGGGGAGGGTGAGAGCCCCGACGTCGAGGTCCGCGTGCCCACCGCGGTCGGCAAGGGCAACGGGCGCGCCCCCCAGGTTGACCTTGCGCCGGGCCGGACCGCCGGACTGGAAGATCTCCTGGGCGTTCGCGTTGTCCCTAAGCTAAGCTAAGGAACATGAGGGGGGCGCTGAAGGGCGCTTCGCGCCCCTCCCGGTCGGTGGCGACGAGGCCGAAATGCACGTCCACGGCGCCGCGGGTCACCCAGAAGGCCGGGGCGGCGTTGGGGTCGACCTGGCTGACCTCCCCCGTGAGCCGCAACCGGCGGAACGGGGTGTCCATGCCCTCGAAACTCACCTCCGGCTCGAGGACGGTCAAGGTCGCTGTCTGGTGCAGGTGCGCTGCGAAGTACGTCTGCCCGATCGCGTACGGGTCCGCGTCCGACCCGCCGATCCCGGCATCGATGGAGGACCCAAACGGCAGCGACGTGAACTTCATCTGGGAGAACACCCGCGTGGTGTGGGTTTCAAGCGTTGCGGGATGGCCGGAGGAGAGGTGGCCCAGCTCAACCTCAGTCATCTGCTGGTCGCGACCGAGCTGCGCAGCATGGTCGTAGGACTTCACACTCGGGGGCGCTGCGGGCCACCCGGGGGGCCAGTGCGGTCCGCGGATGCGACCGGAGGCACCGAGCATGGACATGGCTAGCCGGGTTTGGAAGATGGCGCCCCTGAACTCGGGGAACGAGGTGAACGGAGAGACGCCGAAGGAGGTCGGCTCGAACCCCTTGTCCTGGGTCGACCTCACCTGCATGAGCGGACCGGGAACTCCAGGGACATCCCAGGTGGTCTCCAGCAGCTCCGCCTGCCACACAGCCGTCCAATCGCCTCCGGTTCGGGGGTTCGGAGCCAAGCTCCACCTCGACTGGCCAAAGGGCTGCAGGTACATGAGTGTCGGGAACTCGATCCCCGACTCGATGCACAGCTGCCCGTCGAGGTTCTCGAGGACACGCCCCACGAGCCCCCGTGCCTCCTCCGGGGAGGCGGAGTACTGGAGGAAAGGGGTGTTCATTAGCACGGTTCCACTGGGGATGGCGGGGACTGGGAGAAAGGGCTCCGGGGGAGGGTAGCTACCAATCTGGTACTCCATGACATGCTGAGACGGAAAATACAGGGCCAGCGCGTTCTCGTTCGGCAGTATTTCAACCTCGACGTACAACAGGTCTTCGGGCCGCGCGACGGCGAACCTGGTGGGCGATCGGCTGCTGTCTACCCTTCCCCATGCGGGGGACCAGAGAGGCCCCAACTCGTACGTCTCATAGGTCGCCATGACAGCTCCCCGTCCCTGCGGCCAGCTCCGGGTCTCGTCGAGGGCGCCATTGCCGCCCGACCCTGATGGGGGAGCGGCCACGACTCCAGATCCCCGCGTGGGTGCTTCGCCGACCGAGTGGTCAGTCTATCCCGGGCCTCCTGATCTGCATAGACTTGCGGCGCAGCGAAACGAAGAACGTGAAGGCGGGAACCTCGCACCTGAGTGGACCACGAACACCGTCAGGCTGGCGACGACGCGGCAAGAGGACGTGAAGCGAGTGCATCAGCGGACGACACGAGTATCCCTACGCAAGGGACTCGCCTCGGATCTCGTGGCAAGACTGAATGCGGACATCGCGCGCTCGATGACGAGGGCACCGGGATTTCTCGCGAACTACGTGGTCGAGCCAGATGACACGACGATGATCACGACACGGAACCTCGAAGATGTCGCATGGTCACGTGCCGGTAGATCCGATCGGCCGCGTCTCACCTGCCGTGGTCGCGACGGCATGGCCAGAGGCCGCTCCCCCACCCCTACGGGCCGGCGAGAGGGTCCCTGTCTCGACCCGAAAAACGGAGCTGGAAGCGATGTGGGGGATTCCGTGCAGCCAGCGCGGCCAGTTCGAGATCAACCCCGACGCACCCGAACATCAACCGGCTAGGTCTGGCTGCGCTCCTACGCAGCGACATAGCAGACATTGAGTGATGGGTCGACGCGCCGCGATGTATCCTGCCCACTCTTACACTGCGACCCCCACGATGGGCTGGTGGTAAGCGAATGGCTAGGTCTACGCACGGACGTGTGCGGCACGTGGCCCCGAGAGTCTCTGGATGGGAGGCAAGAGATGTACCAGCGAACGATTAAGATCACCATCACGAGCGGGGAGATGCCCGACCTGATGCTGCGGCTCGACTCTGACGTCGCGCCGGCGGCACAGGCCGCCTCGGGATTCATCGGGTACTACGCGGTCGCGACTGATGAGACGACGCTGGTCACCACCCGCATCTTCGAGGACCAGGCATCGTTGGAGGCCGAGACGGATGCCGCCACCCCGGTTTCCGAAGCAATCGCAGCCGACTTCGGTTTCTCAGACTTCGAAGTCATTGTCGATGGACCGTTTGGAGTCGCACGGGGCTACGGCCCTACCGGCGCTATCGAGGAATTCACACCGTAGCTGTTAGGCTCGAGCTGGCGGCGGGATAGCGGTGGCGTCTTCCCTGGGCGTCGTGGGCTGATCAGCGAAGCTCGCGTCGCATCGGGCGACCCCGGGAGGGGCTGGATCTGCTGGTCTCGGTCGGGACGCGCCCCAGCGGCCCCCTCCTTTTCGGAGGAGTCCGCCCCTGACGATGGAGGAGTGGCCGGAGGAGTAGCCGACGCGGTCCTAGCCAGCAGGAACGTTCAAAATCCGTTCCCAGATCGCCGGTTTCCGTTCCCAGCGCAAGAGGCGTCAGACCTCTGACCTGCGGGGATGGGATTACTTGCCAGCCCTACGGAGGTGGTCTTCCCCGGCTCGTCTCGCACCAGCCAACCCTTCCCCATGACATTCGTCGAGCTGCCCACCGGAAGGACAACGGACCTCGGGACGGTGTCCGTGGCTCCGTTCGAGGTCCGGCATGCAAGCGGTGCGCCCGCGTACGCGCTGCGGGCGACGTGCGACGGCAAGGTCATCTCTTACTCGGGAGACAGCGAGTGGACCGAATCACTCGTGGAGGTCGCCAGAGGCGCTGACCTCTTCATCTGCGAGGCCTACTTCTTCGACAAGAGGATCAAGTACCACCTCGATTACGAGACCCTGATCCGGCACCGGGTGGACCTGGCCTGCCGTCGGCTCGTGATCACCCACATGAGCGCGGACATGCTCCGCCATCTATCCGAGATCGACGTCGAATTCGCCGAGGACGGAAAGGAACTGACCATATAGGTAGGCGCTCAGGGACGTCTGTTCGTTGCTAACCCATCGGAACTGTCGGGAAGTGCAGCCAGCGCGATGGCTGTTCGTTCCGTCACCGACAACTCAGACTCAATGCGGGAGGGCGTGCCGCCGACCAGGAGCGGAAGCGTCAGCCGCACGTCGGCCGAGGCATGGCTAGCGATTCGGTCCAGTAGTCGGCATGTCTCCGCGGCGGTCCCGATCTCACCGTGCAGGCCTGGCGGGACCGCTGCCGCGGCAACCAGGCGCCATCTGCCGTGGTCAGGCTTCCACCGAAGCAAGGAGCGGCCCCAACCGAGAACCTCGTCAAGTCGGATCACCGCTGCAGCCATGGAGGACTTGGCGCTAGCAGCCAGCTCTCGGACGACGGCGAGACGACGAGGCCTCGGACCGTAGCGGCGACGGAGCCAGTCGTGTGGGAGCAACACGGCGGCAGCGAACTGGTCGCAGAAGCGCTCTTCCCGACCAATGGCCAATCTGGCGCGGCGCGCGATGAGGTCATCGGTGTCTTCGGCAAGAAGGAGGTGGCCAATCTCGTGCGCGATGGTGAATCGTCGACGCCCGGTGCTCACGCCCCGTCGGACGAGGATCTTCGTTTGCCCGTCCGCTCTCTCGAGCCGACCGTCCTCCATCAAGCGCGCCTCGGCGATCTCGACGATGCCGAGACGCTTGGCAAGGAGATGCACATCGATCGGCGGCTCTGGCTGGAGGCCGCAACCGCGGAGGACGCGAATGGCGAGATCGTCGATGGCGCTCATCATGCGCTGAGCGTGCCCTGCAACCTCTTCCAGTCTTCCGGGGTGGACAGAGGGAGTCTCCGTACGCCCCCTTCGCAAGCTCCACCCGGGCGGCCTGCAAGAGCCGGAGCGTCTCTCTGCCGTCCCATTCATACTCCGCGGCGGCCGTTGCGAGCGCACCCAGCTGCGTCGGTTCGAGGTCGGGGAGAGGAGGCGACAACAACCGCCCGACATCGAGTCCGAGCGCGGACGCCAGCGCCAGGAGTTCGTCCAGAGACGCCGCCGCCAAAGCGAGGGGACGTCGAAGGAGCTCGCCGATGCGATGGCGGTGGAGTCGAGCGATTCCAGAGACCTCTTGGCGTTCGGCATCGCTGAGACGCTGCCAGACCTCCGCCATCCCCGTCGCGAGCAGCGAGAACCGAAGCACCCGGTCGCGGCGCCGCCGAGCGTTGTCCTCGATGACCCTTCGGCGGTCGCGAACGAACCGAGCAACGGCGGCGTGCAAGGCTTCGGCGCTATCGAACTCCTCCACGGTCAGATCGCAGGGTGTCCCCTCGATCTGACGGCTGATGGGCGACCCGTGCTCCTGCAGGTAGAGGATTGGAAGACGAAGGGACGCCGCCCAACCGAACTCCTGACCCGCCCCCAGGCTCCCGCCCGCGTAACCCAGCACGATCAGCGCGTCCGCCTCTTCCCAGACCTTGGAGGTGTTCAGGTCATAGATTTCCTCGGGCGAGCGCTCGTCGCTCGGGCCGGGGGCCGACCAGGTGATGGGTGTGTAGGGGCGGAGACGCCAGCGCTGCGAAGACTCCTCGGAGGCCTCCACGACCGCGTCCCGGATCGTGTGGCACCACGCGTCGACAAGCTGGCGGCCCTGCTCGTCCAGGTGGGACAGCGCGCTCGCCACGTAGACGAGCGGCGCGCCCGGATCCTCGTCCTCCTGGCCGGGGATCGGCAAGCTGAGCTGGTCTCGATCAGGACTCACCGGTCCGCTCCTTCAGCCGTTCGCTGATCCATTTCGCCAGCTCCCGCTCGGTGATCTCGCCGGCGGCGAGCCCTTCGATCATCCGGACCGTCTCGTCGCCGCCCGGGTCGTCGCCCTTCGGTGGTTCCCACTCGAAGCCGTTGCGCTCGGCGAACTCCACCGCACACATGTAACCGACCCGCTTGTTCCCGTCGGGGAGCGCGTGGTTCTTCACGATCCGGCTGCACAACACAGCCACCTTGGTGGCGAAGTCCGGATAGAACTCCACCCCGCCGAACTCGGCAGCCGGGGCGTCCAGCGCCGAGGAGGCGAGGTGGAGTTGGGTCACCCGCATCAGATCGTCCGTGCTCAGGCCGAGGGTCGCCTCCGCGATTACGAGGAAATCCGCGAGGTCGAGATACTCGCATCGTTCGCTCAACGAGCGAGCTTCTCGAGGATCTCGCGGTTGCGCTCGAGAGACGCGCGCAGCCGAGCCTGGAACTCCTCGTCCTGACGGCTGGACTCAATGTGCTCGGCGATGGCGTTGCGGATCGCCTCGGCCACCGGAACCCCCTCGACCTCGGCCACCGCCTCAAGCTCAGCCGCCTGCTCCGGATCCATCCTGACGGTCATTGCCTTCGGCCTCACGATCGACTCACCTCCTCTTGACTCCCAAGAACCCCCTTCGGGTGCTCGAACTATAGCACCCTCATGTCGCGGTTGCAAGGTGGCCCAGAGCGCGGTATCATGCTACCGTGCTACCCAGGTCGGCACGGAGCTGGCCACGTCACGGAGGTGAAGTCATGGAGATCTACGTGCACACGCGGGGTGGTGGCGACGAGATCGCCCTGATCGAGCTCGAGTCGACCTGGACGGTGGCGGAGGTCCTCTCCCGAACCGCAGCTCCCGGAGATGCCGATGCGTGGCTCGAGGAGGGAGAGAAGCCTCTGGAACGCGCCGCGACACTGGCCACCGTCGGGGTTGAGGATCGGGCGCACCTGCACGTCTCGACCTGTCGGAAGGTGGCGGTCTCCGTCCGGTACGGAGGGGACACCAAGTCGCGCGACTTCCCTCCGGCTGCGACAGTGGCGAGCGTCTTCGCCTGGGCCGCCGGTCCTCAGGGCTTCGGGCTCACCCCGAGCGAACGCGCCAAGCACACGCTCGCGGTCTGTGACGGGAACATCGAGCTCGACCGCTCGGCCCACATCGGTTCGTTCACCGGCGAGGACTGTTCGACCTGCCTGGATCTCGCACCGAAGGAGCGATTCGAAGGCTGATGGGGGAACCCGAGCGCAACGTTCCGCCCGACGAGCGGGTCTTCCGGGCACATGTGGCAGGGGCCCGCTTCCAGAGCGTGGTCGACCGTGGCGAGTGGTGCCTGCTCGGGATCGAGTGGCCCCACGCCCTCATCGCGGTCTCGGCCGCGGAGCGCCAGAACGGCCCGCTCGAGTTCGTGCTCCGCTTCGAGCTGTCCGGCTATCCGACCTGTGGGATGCATTTATTCGAACATGGCGCGGAGCAGGACAAACGCGACGCGAGGACGGATCGCTCCCACCACGGTACGAAGAAGGAGTCGCGGTTCCGGTAGGAAGAACCCCGCGCTACAGCTTGATGACCTCGACCGTGCCGACCGCGACCGCTGCGAGCCGGCGGAGATCTCCCGGGTCGCTCGTCAGCACGATGTCTCCTCGACTCGCCGCCCCGGCCACCACCGCGGCGTCGACGACTTCGGAGGTCTTGGCCCGTCCAAGAAGCTCGCCCGCCCGCTTGGCGAGGCCTTCTTCCAGGGGCTCCACGAAGCAGGCCTTCACCACCTGTGCCAAGCGTGCCTGACGGGGACCCCGCCAGGCCTGGGCCAGGACCGGGGCGGGGATGACAGGGACTACTTCCCGCTCGGACGCCTCCTTGAAGAAGGCCCAGAATCCCCGGTCGTTCCGGTCTGCGGTGATCAGGCACCCCGTGTCCAGAGTCAGCCCCGCCACTTAGACCTCACCCGGCGAAGCTCGCCCTCGGTGATGGGCCCCTGCTCGGTTTCCCATTCCTGAAGGACCCTGCGGCCCTCTTCCAGCTTGAGCCGGTGCTCCACGGCTCCGGCCACGAACGCCGAGAGGCTCTGGCCTCTCGATTCGGCCGCCTCACGGGCTCGTTCGGCGAGCGCCGGCTCGAACGACAGTGACACCTTCTCGACCGTCATGAGCCGATCCTACCACGGTAAGAAGGGAGGGCCTGAGGGGTGCGCTTATCCGACGTCATGCCGCTTCCCTGCAGTACTCATGGATCAAGCCGCCGAGACGATCGCGACGACTCACGGCGCCGTCGGTGATGGCCTCAGCCGCCGACGGCTCGGGGACCGCCAGCTCGAGACCACGGTGCGGTCGGCTCGCGTTGTAATGCATCACGAACTCCCGCAGGGCCCCCTCCAGGTGCCGTCGGCCCAGGATCGGCAGGTGGTCCAGGCACTCCCGGCGTGCCGTTCTCACCCACCGCTCGGCGAACGCGTTCGCCTTCGGTTATCCGGCCAATCTGACCAGAGGCTCCGCCGGCGCGTGACCGCGCCTGGTCACCTCTTGTTGGCCCGTCGGGAGCGCGTGAGCTTGCGGAGGATCTCCTCATGACGGCGAACCCGCTGGGCGAGGGCTTCCAGGGCCAGGCCCTGGTTGGCCAAGCCGGCGGCGAGGCCAGAGAGCGTGGTCGCTTCACGGGCTCGGGCCCGATGCTCCTCGACCAGCGCCCTCAGGGTCGGGTTCCGGTACAGGGTCACCCGCGGGACGCCCGCTCGAGCCGAGACGGTGACGAACGTGATCGGCTCGTCGGCGGCAGCGAGGTCCAGGCATGCCCGCTCGACGGCCTCCACCCGACGGTCGCTCATCCGGCCTCGGCTCGGGCCAACAGGACGTCGAGGCGTTCGATGAGGCGGCGGTGCCGGTCGGCCTCGCTCACCCAGCCTCTCGCCACGGCGTCCGCGGCCAGGGCCTCGGCGTCCGCCCGTTGCGCGGCGAGGACGGAGAGGTGGGGGGGGTCCAGTTGAGTGGGTCTAACAGAGGCCCCGCCGACGCGC